>Ga0307288_10000484_pt1 | contig 13492 bp, 13 predicted proteins | sample ER_DNA_142_FD_194469 | JGI IMG/M metagenome (GOLD analysis project Ga0307288, IMG submission 194469) | Bulk soil microbial communities from the East River watershed near Crested Butte, Colorado, United States - ER_DNA_142 | ecosystem: Environmental > Terrestrial > Soil > Floodplain | place... | reverse complement strand
CTGGTCTGGATCCGGACCGGCTGGGCGGCGGGGTCCTCGCAGGACTCACTTGGACGGAACCGGGGCCAAAATTCTCAGAATCGCCCCCGAGCGGAGGGGCGGCTAGGGAATCTGAGCGTGAAATCGTAGAGGCTGCTTCGGCTCCGGGGGGATTCTGAGAAAACGTCAACGACCTCGGTCCGCTGGGAGAAGCTTCCCTCGTGACTCAGCGGCTGCATGAGGATGAGGTTCACATCGATGTGGGTTTGGTCCGCGAGCTGATCAGAACGCAATTGCCTCAGCTGGCCGACCTGGAGGTGCGGCTAGTGGCGGCGCCGGGCACAGACAATGTCGTCTTTCGGCTTGGCGATGAGTTGTCGGTACGGCTGCCGCGGAAGCCAGCGGCCGTGTCCGGGCTCTTGATCGAACGCGAATGGCTGCCGCGTCTCGCCGCTCACCTGCCGCTCGCCGTCCCTGAGCCGCTTGCGATCGGCGAGCCGTCCGAGATTTATCCATTTCCCTGGCTCGTCTGCAACTGGGTCAGCGGCGTACCGCTGGCGCCCGGCCGGATGAATCCTGACGACGGGCTGGTGCTGGCCGAATTCGTTCTGGCTCTGCAATCGCTGGATACCAGCGGTGGACCACCGATTCAGCCGGGTCGTCGTGCCGGCCCCGTGGTGGCATACGACACGACTGCGCGAGCCGCGCTCAGCGCCGCGAGAGCTCTCCAGGCGACCGGGCGCGTTGAGCCAGAGCTGTTTGATGAGGAGCGTGCGGCATCGGTGTGGGCTGCGGCGGTCCAGGCGCCACAGTGGCAGGGCGCAGATGTCTGGGTGCACCGCGACTTTATGGCCAGCAATCTTGTGACGCTCGATGGCCGGCTGAATGGCGTCCTCGACTTCGGCGGACTAGCGGTCGGTGACCCTGCCGGCAACGCCATGGCGGCCTTCCACGTGTTCAGCGCCGCCGACAACCGGTCTCGGTTCCGAGCCGCGCTTAACACCGACGATGCGACCTGGGCTAGGGCCCGCGGCTGGGCCCTTACTCAGGGCCTGGAGGCGCTCGTCTACTACCTCGACAGCCACCCGGGCATGGTCGCCATGGCGCGCCAGGTGATCATGGCAACCCTGGAATCGTCGGACTAGATCACGCTTCATCTCTGACTTGGGTGACCTGGTGAGGTGAACGTTCATTACTGTGCTGACGTCACCTCGGACAGAGGCACATTGGCGAATACGCGTTCGTTCCACGCACAAGGAGGTTGAGATGGCGCTGCGCAGCTACCTCGTGGGTGAGGTGACCGAGGACTTCTCGGATGGACTCCTCAGCCGGAGGGAGGCGCTACGCCGGCTGAGCCTCCTCGGTCTCAGTATGAGCAGTGCGACCGCCCTACTCGCTGCTTGCAGCGATGGTGGCGGACAGTCTGAGGCGGCTGGTGCGACGTCGCCTCCAGCGGCGAGTACGCCCGGCGCTGCGGCCTCTGGAAACCCAGGACAACCCGTGCGTTTTGCGGGCCCAGCCGGAGAGCTGCAAGGAGCGTGGGCGGCGGCGACCGACCCGAAAGGCGTCCTGCTCGTCATTCACGAGAACCGCGGCCTCACCCCGCACTTTTTTGACTTGGTAGGGCGATTCGCGAAGGAGGGTTACTCGGCGCTTTGTGTAGATCTCCTCTCCGCTCAAGGCGGTACAGCCTCGCTCGAGGATCCAGCGGCTGCACCGACCACGCTGGCGAACACCCCGCCCGAGCAGCTGGTTGCAGACCTCCAGGCTGGCATCGATGAGCTTGAGCGGCGAGTGCCCGATGCGAAAATCGGCGCGGTTGGTTTCTGCTTCGGCGGTGGTATGACCTGGAATCTGCTGCAAGCTGGCGAGCAGCGCCTGGCCGCTGCGGTCCCGTTCTACGGACCTGCACCCGAGAATCCCGATTTCTCCCACGCCAAGGCTGCGGTCTTGGCGATCTACGGGGAGCAGGACGAACGGGTGAATGCCTCACGCGATCGAGCCGAGACGGCGCTCAAGGCTGCCGGACTTACCTACCAGATCCGCACGTTCGCGGGCGCGGGTCATGCCTTCTTCAATGACACCGGGCCTCGCTACAACGCGGAGGCGGCTCAGCAGGCGTACCGGCAGGTTCTGGATTGGTACGCCCAACACCTGTCTTGACCGCTAGAACGAACCGATGAGGATCTCGCCCGCCGGTCGATAGGTGCCGATCACAACTCCGGTCGTGGAGACCGTGCTGTCTGCGAGCTTCAGCCCAGCCGGGATGGCGCCGTCGGAGAACAGCCGCTTGCCCGAACCGATAACGACCGGGAAGACCCAGAGTCGGTACTCGTCGATCAGGTTGTGGCGGAGCAACGTCTGGATCAGATTGCTGCTGCCGTGCACCTGCAATTCCGGCCCATCCTGTTCTTTGAGCGCCGCGAGTCCTACGGCCGCATCACCGTCGATCAACACCGAATTGCTCCACGCCAGCGTCGGGTTACTGCGGGATGCGACGTACTTGGTGGCGTCGTTGAAAACCTGGCCGCCCTCCTCCTGGGGCGCGGTCGGCCAGTACGCGGCCATGATGTCGTAGGTCTTGCGACCGAGAACCATGGCGAACGGTCTGCTCGTCGCCTCTTCCATGACCTGGCCCATCCGGTCGTCCCAGTAATTAACCGACCAGCCGCCGTACGCGAAGCCACCGTCGTCGTCCTCGCCAGGTCCGCCCGGTGCTTGCATCACCCCGTCCAAGCTCAGGAATGTGCTCACGATTAGCTCTCGCATCTGTTGTGTCCCTTCGATCGGTTTGCGATCCTCCAGCGACTGCCCTTCAGGCGCAGACGATGGTCCTTCACACAGCCTCTCTCGCTGCGCCCCTAGTCATCCAGGCTGCCCATGCTCAGGTTGACGGTAGTCCCGGTCATGCCGCTCGCCATGTCGGATGCAAGGAAGACCGCCATGTTCGCCATCTCCTGCAGCGTCGAAAGCCGGCGTGTGTGGGTCCTGCTGGCGAGCAACTCCTCGAACTGGTCCCACGTCATGCCTGATGCTGCGGCGTAACTTTCGAAGGCTTGCTTGATCCTGTCAGTCTCTGGCATCCCTTGTGGTCGCAGCCCGACCACGCGAATGCCCTGAGGTGCGAGCTCTGCTGACAGGCCCCTTGTGAGTGCCTCAACGGCGGCCATCGCTGCACCACCGCCACCGATGAACGGGGTGCCCGTTCGCGAAGGAGTCGACGTGATGGTCATGATCACTCCCGATTTATTGGCGACCATCCGCCGAGCGGCCATCCGGGCAGTCAGAAAGTACGATCTCGTGTACGTCGCAATCGGTAGGGAAAACTGCTCGAGATCCAGCTCGACGAGAGGCGCTCGACTCTTCGGATTCGGGAGGCCGACGGCATTGAACGAGATGTCGAGGCGGCCTGCCTGATCAATCACAGACCGTAGATGATGGTCTACGTCCCTTTCGTCGAGAGCGTCAACTTCTGCGACGTCAGCGGAATCTCCGGCGGCGGCGATCTCCTTACCGACGACATCTACGGGTGCCCGGTGGTGCCCGGTGAGAAAAAGCGTCGCCCCCTCGCGCGCAAATGCGCGCGCCACGGCACCGCCGATCGCACCTCCCGCTCCGTAAATCACCGCAACCTTGTCCTGCAGCAGCATCTCTGGTTCCTTTCTCCGTTTTGTGATGCAGACACCACGCCACGGGAAAAGTGGGCGCACCGACGCCCAGATTCCGAACCGTGCAGACCTTCAGAAAGCTACGTGCACCTAACCCCTTGGAGGGCACTAGGTTGCCTCATTGAGCCAGGGTTACTCTTCGAGGCGTGGCCACCGTTCTCGCTGACCGACCTACCCCGGTGAGCCGGGTGTGGTCGGGTAGCAAGATCATTGCCGAAGATCTGACAGGTGAAGACCTCAGCGACGTACTGGAGCTCCATTCCGATGCCTCCGCATGGTGGGTGTTGCCACGAGACCACGATTACGGAGCAGTCGAGGTGCGTCATATCGCGCACGCTCTTGATCTTGATGAGCCGGCGATCAGAGATCTCCTCGCGGAAGACAGAAGAGCGAAGTTCGATGTGACCGGCCAGGCACGCCTGGTGATCACTAACGCGGTTTCTGTCGACAAGGACAAGTCACTGATCAAGGTGCAACCGGTCTCCATGATCGCGACAGATCGTGCGGTGATCTGTCTGGTCGATCCAAACCCGGATTTTAGTCCCGCCCGGATCTTCTGCCACAAGGAAGAGATCATTGCTAAAGGCGGCATCGAGGCGGCCGTGCAGATGATCATTGGAGCCGTCATCCACAGCTATCAGGAGGCGCTCCAGTGGCTCGAGGACTCCAGCGACAGCCTCGCGAGTGCGCTGTTCGAGGAGCGGCCGCTTGACCAGCCTGAGCAGCTGTACGCCTTCAAGCTCCGGACTGCGCTTTCCCAGTTGCGCCGCATCACCGACCCGATGCGTGCGGTAATGACCGACATCGTTGACAGCCCGCCTCAGAACAGGAAGGGCAAGGGCGGCCGAGACGCCGCTATCGGGCGTCACTGGGTGCTCCTGTCGGAGCAGCACGCCAGGGTAGCCAACGCGGCCGACGCACTACGCGAGGCCTTGTCATCAATCTTCGACACCAGCCTCGCCCTAGCCGACGTACGGCTGAACCAGATCATGAAGAAGCTCACGGCTTGGGCCGCGATCCTCGCCGTTCCAACGCTGGTGACCAGCTTTGTCGGCATGAACGTGCATTTCCCTTTGGTGGGAAGCCTTACCGGCTTCTGGGTCTATTTGCTGTTCATGGTTACGGCAAGCGTGGTGCTCTACTTCGTCTTTCGCGCCAAGGACTGGCTCTAACCTCCTCTCGCGCGCTGCCGGCATGGGTGGGTAAGGTTACGTCGCAAGAGTCCCTGTGGCGATTGCGCCCGGGGACTTCGGTCTTTTCTAGGCCGGATGGAGCGAGGAAGGACGGCGATCACATGCCGGCGATTGTGGTGATGGGAGCCCAATGGGGCGACGAGGGAAAGGGTAAGGCGACCGATCAGCTCGGCAATCGCGTCGACTATTGCGTGCGCTATTCAGGCGGTAACAACGCAGGTCACACGATTGTTGCCGGCGGCGAGCGCTACGCCCTGCACCTGCTGCCATCGGGGATTCTGAACCCGCGCTGCGTACCGGTGATCGGCAATGGTGTGGTGGTCGACCTCGATGTGTTGTTCGCCGAGATCGAGGGACTTGCGGCGCGGGGCGTGGACGCCTCCCACATGGTGATCTCTGCCAACGCACACATCATCACCTCCTACCACCAGGTGATCGACAAGGTGACCGAGCGTTTCCTCGGCAAAGCCAGGATCGGCACCACGGGACGCGGCGTCGGCCCGGCGTACTCAGACAAGGTCAACCGGATCGGGGTGCGCATCCAAGATCTTTTCGACGAGTCGATCCTGCGCCGGAAGGTGGAGGCAGCGCTGGAGCAGAAGAATCATCTGCTGGTCAAGGTTTACAACCGCCGCGCCATCGATCCAGACGAGGTCACCGAACACCTGCTGTCCCACGCCGAGCGAATCAGACCACATGTTGTAGACGTCAGCCGACTGCTCAACGACGCGCTGGATGCAGGGGACGTGGTGCTCTTCGAGGGCGCCCAAGCGCACCATCTCGATGTTGATCATGGAACTTATCCGTACGTGACATCCTCGAATCCAATTGCAGGTGGGGCGTGCGTCGGTACCGGAGTTGGCCCGACCCGCATTGACCGAGTCGTCGGGATCGCCAAGGCGTACACGACGCGGGTCGGCGAGGGGCCGATGCCGACCGAGTTGCATGACGATGACGGTGAGAAGCTTGCGCAGATCGGCGCCGAATTCGGCACCACCACGGGACGTAAGCGTAGATGTGGCTGGTTCGATGCGCTCGTCGTGCAGACGGCGGCACGTGCGAACGCGTTCACGGATCTGTTCCTGACCAAGCTGGACATTCTCACCGGCTGGGAGAAGATCCCGGTCTGTGTCGGCTATCAAGTCAACGGCGTCCGGCATGACACGATGCCCCTCACTCAGTCGGAGTTTCACCATGCGGTTCCCATTTATGAGGAGCTGGATGGCTGGACCGAGGACATCAGCGGCTGTCGGGAATTCGATGATCTGCCGAAGAACACCCAGATCTACGTGAGCCGGATCGAGGAGCTTTGCGGGGCGCGGATCTCCGGTATCGGCGTCGGTCCGTCACGTGAACAGTCCATCGTGATCAACGACCTGCTCTGATCGACAGTGGGTGTCGCCGGTCTGCAGTTACGGCATAGACTCCGGGAGCCCGAGCCGCGGATAGAGATCGTTCAGATGGAAGCGGGTGAGGGCCGAAATGCGATCGCTCGCAAGGCTGAGGACGAAGACTCCGGAAGGTCGCGCGATGGGGTCTTCCCGATCCGCGACATAGCTGCCAAAAGACGGCTGATTGTTCGCGCGACAGCGGAGGAGGTACGCCTTACGCTCCCCACGGAAGTCGAAGCTGGCCTCCAGGAACGACCGGATTGCCGGCAGTCCGTGGTACTGATGCGGAGCTGGCGGCATGGACAGCCAGGCGTCGTCAGTGAGTAAGGTGAGGACGCCGTCAATGTCCGCGGCGACGTACGCGTCGGCGAAGCGCCTCGCGAGATCGCGCTCCTCGGCCGACCTCGGCCGCGGCGGACGGTCGCTTGTGTCACGCGCGGTTTCCAGCGCTGCGCGACCCCGCTGCAGAGTTCCCTTCACGGCTGTCTGGCTGGTCTTCAGCATCGCCGCCACTTCGTCGGTACCGAAGCCGAGGACGTCGCGCAGCAGAACCGTTGCAGCCTGGCGAGGCGGCATACGTTGCAGTCCAGTGATGAACGCGAGCTCTATCGCCTCAGTTTGGCTGTAGCGGGCTTCCGGACCGGGGGCGGCGTCGGCGATTCCGTCAAGCAGTGTGTCTGGGTAGGGCTGCAGCCAGGTGATCTCGTCGCGCCGGGTCGGATCCGGCGGCTGGAAGGGCGGTTTCGGTTCGGTCGGAACCCGCCGGGCAGTTGAGCGCATCGCATTCAGACAAGCGTTGGTGGCGATGCGGTACAGCCACGACCGCAGCGAGGATCGGCCTTGGAAACGCGGGAGTCCGCGCCAAGCCGCCAGCAAGGTCTCTTGCAGCACGTCCTCGGCATCCGTCAGCGAACCCAGCATCCGATAACAGTGAGCCAGGAGCTCACGCCGGCACGGGTCGGTGAGCTCGCGAAATGCCTCTTCGTCGCCGACTCGAGCTCGCTCTAAGCTGGCCTGCTGCACGCTTGTCAGCATGCCATCGGGTGCCGACAGCTATTTTTCCCAGCTTGCGTTCCGTACGCGGCCGCTGCGGTGTCTACCTATACAAGAGAGGGCGTTAGGTCGCCCCAAGATCCGATAGCACGAAGGAGATCGTGATGACCGAATCCACCAGCCCAGCACTAGAGATTGCGCTTGCCTACTTTCACGCCTGGACGGGCCACGATTTGGACAAAGCCATGGAATATGTCGCTGACGACGTCGTCTGCGATGCGCCGGCGGGCCGCCTGGAAGGCGCCACGGCATACCGGGGATTCATGGGGCCGTTCGTTCAGATCCTGAAAAGCTCGGAGCTCCTTGCTGCCTTTGGCGATGATCAGCAAGCGGTAGTCGTCTACGACACCGAGACGGTGCCAGTCAAGAGCGCGCCTGCCGCCGAATGCGTCACCGTACGAGACGGCAAGATCACCTACAGCCGCTTCATCTTCGACCGCGCGCCCTTCGACGCTGCCCGCGCGGCCGCTCAATGACGCATTTCACCGCGCGGCGCGCTCAATGTGAGCGTTTCTCCGCACAGGGCCACGGATAAATGCCGATTTGCCGTGACTCCGGTCCTAGATGCGGCGTTGTGCGGAGAAACGGCAGCCGCGTACGCCCAAGGCACAATGGAATGAAGTGGGCGTGCAAGGGGGCTGATACACGGTGGCACGCAAGGCGACCGCGCAGGATGTGGCTGATCTCGCTGGTGTATCGCGGAGTGCCGTCTCGCTCGTTCTCAACGGTCGCGCGCAGGGCCACATCGCCCGTCACAAGCAGCAGGCGATCATCGAGGCAGCCCGCCGGCTCAACTACACCCCGAATGCGGTCGCGCTCAGCCTGCGCAGCCGGCGTACTCGCACCATCGGGGTACTGACCTGGCCCGGCGACGGCGGCTTCTCGGTGCGCATGTTGCATGCGACGCTGGAGAGCGCGACGGCCTCGGGCTATCTGTTGATCTTCATGGATACCGCCAATGATCATGATCATCAAAGTCGAGCGCTGGCGACACTCCATGATCATCAGGTCGATGCGCTGCTGGTCATGGCACCCGATCTGATCAGCTATTCCCCAGTGGAGGTGATGGCAACTATCCCGACGATCTTGGTCAACTGTGTTGACCCGAATGCTGGCCTGACCAGCATCGTCGCCGACGAGCGCGGCGCCGGCCGCGACGCGGCGCGGCTTCTACTTGAGCGCGGACATAGCAGAGTTGGCGTCATCGCCGGGCCCCGAGACGCGATGCAAAGTCGGCTGCGGCTGGCCGGCATCGAAGAGACCGCAGCAGCCGCCCAACACGTTGCGCTCTCGGTCGAGACTGCCGCCAACCGCGACGTCACCTCAGGTTTCTCGTCAGCCCGTACGCTGCTCAGCGCCGCAGAGCGTCCAACCGCGTTGATCTGCACCCACGAACGGCTCGCGGTCGGCGCCGTCCTTGCTGCCGGAAGCCTCGGGATCCGCATTCCAGCCGACCTGTCGGTGGTCAGTCTGGATGACGGCGAACAGTTGGCGTCACAGTTGGTTCCGCGACTGACAACAATCGAACGTCCGGATCGAGCCATGGCCGAGCAGGCCGTGACGATGACACTGCAGCGCTTCGAGGAGGACAACGAGGAGTCGATCAAGCAGCTCACCTTCAGCTGCTCGCCCGCGTCGCGGGACTCGGTGGCGCGTCTGCGCCGGTCACAGCCGGGGCCATGTGGCCCAGCCGCTACCCGGTGACGTCGGTTCTGTCGACAAGCCTGCCGTGGGCGACGCTTGGGTAGGCTCTTGGCACGTGGTGGGTCAGCTGCGGGTGCTAGTGATCGGCTCTGGTGGACGGGAGCATGCTCTCAGCCTTGCGCTGAGCCGCGATCCGGCGGTGATCGAGTTGCACGCTGCACCCGGCAACCCCGGGACCGCAAGGCTGGGTAGCAACCATCCCGTTGACCTCTTGGACGGGCGTGCGGTCGCAAATCTGGCGGTCAAACTCGGCGTCAATCTGGTCGTCGTCGGGCCCGAGGCTCCGCTGGTGGCTGGAGTTGCCGATGCGGTACGGGCGAAAGGCGTGCCCTGCTTCGGCCCGTCTGCTGCCGCGGCCCAGCTCGAAGGCAGCAAAGCCTTTGCCAAGCAGGTCATGGCCGCAGCCGGGGTGCCAACGGCGGGCTCTCGGGAATGTGTTTCGCGTGACCAAGTTGATCAAGCCCTGGATAGGTTCGGGCCACCCTACGTGGTGAAAGACGATGGACTAGCAGCCGGCAAGGGCGTTGTAGTGACCGAGGACCGACAGCTTGCTGTTGATCATGCTCTGAAGTGCCGCCGGGTGGTGATCGAGGAGTTCCTTGACGGACCAGAGGTGAGTTTGTTCGGGATCACCGACGGACGCACCGTACGCGCGTTGCAGCCCGCGCAGGACTTCAAGCGTGTCGGGGATGGAGACAGCGGCCCGAATACCGGCGGCATGGGCGCGTACACACCGCTGCCGTGGGCACCGGATGATCTTGCCGACGAGGTCACCCGTACGGTGCTGCAACCCACCATCGAGGAGATGGCGCGGCGCGGCACTCCCTTCAGTGGACTGCTGTACGCCGGCCTGGCGCTGACCTCGGACGGCGTACGGGTCGTGGAGTTCAACGCCAGGTTCGGGGATCCGGAAACTCAGCCGCTGCTGGCGCGGCTGGCGACGCCGCTCGGCGGGCTGCTTTACGCGGCGGCCACCGATGATCTTGCTGCGCATCCTGCACTGGAGTGGGGCAGCGGAGCGGCTGTAGGAGTGGTCCTGGCCGCTGCCGGTTACCCCGGTACACCGAGGACCGGCGGCGTGATCACCGGGCTGGAGGAGGCGACCAGGAACGGCAGCATGATCATCCATGCCGGTACATCCATTGATGCGCACGGCAATGTGATCAGCGCTGGGGGCCGGGTGCTCGCGGTCGTCGGGCTCGCTGAGGACATTGCGGAGGCCCGCGATCGGGTCTACTCCTCAATTGCTGAGATCCGGCTGGACGGTTCGTTCTATCGTCGCGACATCGCGGCAGCTGCCGCGCAGTTGGTGGTGAGCTGAGCGGTGCCCATCGGCAATGTTTTGGCTAATCGCTATGCCTCTGCGGCAATGCGCGAGGTCTGGTCGCCGGAGGGAAAGATCATTTCTGAGCGCCGGCTGTGGCTGGCGGTGTTGGCTGCGCAACGTGATCTTGGTGTGGATTTCGGCGGCGACGATCCCGCTGTCGTGATCAAGGCCTACGAAGGGGTTGTCGAGCAGGTCGACCTAGCGAGCATCGCCGACCGAGAGAAGATCACTCGACACGACGTCAAGGCACGGATCGAGGAATTCAACGCGCTGGCCGGCTTCCAGCACATCCACAAGGGCATGACGTCTCGCGATGTCACCGAGAACGTGGAGCAACTGCAGATCGTCTCGGCTCTGGAGATCATCCGCGATCGGACGGTCGCGACATTGGCACAGCTCGCCCAACTAGCCGCCGGATATGCCGATCTCGCTATGGCTGGGCGCACCCATAATGTTCCCGCTCAGGTCACCACTTTGGGAAAGCGCTTTGCCACCGCCGCGAACGAGCTCCTCGTGGCGTACCAGCGGATCGTGGAGTTGCTCGACCGCTATCCCTTGCGCGGCATCAAGGGCCCGGTCGGAACCAGTCAGGACATGCTTGATCTGTTGGGTGGCGACACGGGCAAGCTGGCGGAGCTGGAGCAGCGGATTGCTGATCATCTGGGTTTCGTACGGGTCTTGGTGAGCACGGGCCAGGTTTATCCCCGCTCTTTGGACTTCGAGGTGATCAGTGCACTGGTGCAGGTCGCGGCGGGTCCGTCCAGCCTCGCGACATCGATCCGGCTGATGGCAGGCCATGAGTTGGTGACAGAGGGTTTCCAGCCTGGTCAAGTTGGTTCCAGTGCAATGCCGCACAAGATGAATACGCGTTCCTGCGAGCGGGTCAATGGCTTGGCCGTGATCATCAGGGGCTACCTCTCGATGATCGGCGAGCTGGCGGGTGATCAGTGGAACGAAGGCGATGTGTCGTGCTCCGTGGTGCGCCGCGTCGCGCTCCCGGACGCGTTCTTTGCTCTCGATGGGTTGTTTGAGACCTTTCTCCATGTGCTCGAGGATTTCGGCGCATTCCCGGCGGTGATCAATGCCGAGCTGCAGCGCTATCTGCCATTCCTTGCTACCACCAAGGTGTTGATTGCGGCGGTTCGGCACGGAGCTGGTCGAGAGACGGCACATGCAGCAATCAAGGAACACGCGATCGCGGTTGCCTTGCAGATGCGAGAAACCGGCCGCAGCGACAACGACCTGCTTGACCGCTTGGCGGCCGACCCGCGGCTCGGTGTGACCCGCGCCGAACTGGATGCCGCACTTGCTGACCCGATCGAGCTCACCGGCACCGCAGGCCAGCAGGTGGCGACGTTAGTCGCGCAGATCGAGCAAATTGCGGCAGCTCATCCACGGGCGGCGGCCTACCGGCCTGGCGCCGTCCTTTAGCTCGTTCGGGGCGGTTCTGCGAAGATTCCCACGGTGCGCACCTACCTGCTGCTCGCCGCGGCGGAGTTCCGGCGGTACAGCACCTATCGGCTGGCAATCCTCGCCGGCGTAGTCACCCAGTCGGTCTTCGGGTTCATCCGGGTCAGCGTTCTCTTTGCTGCGATTGCTGCCGCTGGTGGGACCCTTGCTGGGTATGACCAGCGCTCGGCATCAACCTACGTCTGGCTCGGCCAGGCGCTGCTGGCACCGATTGCGATCTTCGGTTGGGCCGAGATCGCCGACCGGGTGAGCAGTGGAGAGATTGCTGTCGACTTCGCCCGACCAGTCGACTTGCAACTGGCCTGGTGGACCCGCGACTTGGGCCGCGCCGGGTTCCAGCTGCTGTCCCGTGGCCTCCCACCGCTGCTTATCGGCGCTCTGACGATTGGCTTCGCCTTGCCGCAGTCCTGGACCGCTTACCCGCTCGGTCTGATCAGCCTGTTCTTGGGCGTCTCGATCAGCTTCGTGGTGCGGTTTCTGGTCAATCTGATTGCTTTCTGGACCCTTGACGTACGTGGTTTCATCGGGCTTTACGTCGTCCTGGTCGGTCCACTCTGCGGGCTCTTCGTTCCGGTGCACCTGTTCCCGGACTGGTTGCGGATCATCGCGTACGCCACTCCCTTCCCGTCGATGCTGCAGACGCCCATCGACGTGCTTTCTGGCTGGGCGCTTGATGCTGCTGCGCTGGCTCTGGTGGGCAGCCAGCTCGCCTGGCTCGCTGTGCTTGTCGGTGTCGCTCGCTTGATGCAGTGGCGGGCCGGGCTTCAGTTGGTGGTCCAAGGTGGGTAACACGCACGTGTACCGGACCATCCTCGGCTCACGGATCAGGAGCCAGTTGGCCTACCGGACCAGCTTCTGGCTCAATGTCGTCACCTCGGTTGCTGTAGGGGTGGTCGAGTTCCTCGAGCTCTACGTCATCTTGGCTAATGTTCCGGTCTTCGGCGGCCTGAATCTGCCGCAGGCTGCTCTGGTTTTCGCCCTAGCCAACGCAGGGTTCGCGCTCGCGGAGTTGGTCTTTGGCCAACTGGACACGATGCCGACCTACCTAAGGCTCGGTCGCCTTGAGGTGATGCTCGTTCGGCCGATGCCGCTCATGCTGCAGCTGATCACGTCCGACTTCCAACTGCGCCGGGTAGGCCGAGTCGCGATCAGCGTAGTGATCATCTTTGTGGTACTGCCGAAGCTGCAGCTGGACTACGCGCCGGCCACGATCTACCTGCTCGTGATCACACCATTCGTCGGTGCTGCGATCTATGCGGCGTTCTTCGCGACCGCCGGTGGTCTGCAGTTCTTCCTGATCAATGGTGCGGAGTTCACGGCGTCGTTCGTTTATGGCGGCGGTTATGCCGGCCAACTGCCCGGTAGCGTCTTGATCACGCCGGTCCGGGTGCTGTTCACCTTCGTCTTTCCGGCCACTGTCACTGCGTACCTTCCAGCACTGTTGATCATGGGGCTGGAAGGACCGGAGTTCCTGCCGGCCTGGCTCGGCTGGTTCGCTCCGCTGTTCGCGGTGTGGGCGTGGCTGCTGGCGTGGCTCGCCTGGCGGGCAGGGATGCGTCAATTTACCGGGGCTGGTGGTTGACGTGAGTGAAGAACCGATCATCGCACTCGAGGACCTGCGCCGCTCCTTTACCGTGCGGCAGAAGATCGGGCGGGTACGCCGTCAGACCAGGCTGGTGCACGCCGTCGACGGGATCACGGCGTCGA
>Ga0307288_10000480_pt1 | contig 13562 bp, 17 predicted proteins | sample ER_DNA_142_FD_194469 | JGI IMG/M metagenome (GOLD analysis project Ga0307288, IMG submission 194469) | Bulk soil microbial communities from the East River watershed near Crested Butte, Colorado, United States - ER_DNA_142 | ecosystem: Environmental > Terrestrial > Soil > Floodplain | place... | reverse complement strand
GTCGTACCGCTGTTGGAGTTGAAACTGATCGTCAATTCGTTCGACGATCCTCCACATTTCGGGCTCGTGATTGTCCCGATAACGTTACCTGTGACTGTGATGGGGTTGGCGATACCGCTACAGGTGATGGTCGTGTGTTCAGGTGTGACCAGGATTGCGGGAGATTTATGCACCGTGCCTTCAGCCAGTGTCACGGTTTCGCCTGTAATGAGGTGGAACGTGCCACCCGTTTTGATTGTTTCGGCAGTTTCCCCCGATTTACAGCTGAGGAAGCCGAGAGCGCGACATTTTGTGTAATCGAGCGATATCGTTCCTGTTGTGCCGCCTGCGCTCACGGTGCCTTCAACGTGGTTGAGCCCTTCACATTTGATCACGGGCTCATTTTCTGCCGTGAGGGTGCCGCCTTCGAATGTTCCCGAGAATTTCGTCACATTTGTGAGATGGAGTTCGGCCGCCGAGGCGCCTGCCGGAAGCGCGAACGCCGCTGCGCTGAGCGCCGCGAGGGCGAGCAGCATCATCTTCTTGCTCATTGTTCTGCCTTTCTCTGCTCCGGCAGAAGGGAAGCTGCGCCACTACCGCCGGAAGTGGATTGATCAAAGAAAGGTGTAGTGCGCCTGAGCCGGGCGGTCAAACACATGAGAGTTCGCCAGCCATGCTCGGCTGGCCGAGGCCGCGTGCGGTGAGCAACCCGGTGCCAGATGAAAAAGGAGCGCGGGACCAAGTCCCGCGCCCATGCACACGTCTCCCAGTCCTGAGGCCTATGTGCAGTCGAGGGTACCTTCGGTCGTGGATTCGACCGTGGCGGTCGAGGTCAGGCCGGCTTCCTTGATGGTGCCGCTGGCCCCTGTTTGGGAGGTCAGGTAATAGCTGAACCCTGTGTACAGGAAGTGATCCTGAAACTGACCGAGGGCGCTGAAGCTGATCGTCATTTTTTTCGACGATTTCCCGCATTCCGGGCTCGTGATTGTGCCGAGCACATTACCTGTGACTGTGGTGCTGGACAAACCGGCACATTCGATCGTGGTGTGTTCCGGTGTGACCAGGACGCCCGGTTTTTGGCCGAATGTGATGAAGTGGAACGTGCCACCCGTTTTGATTGTTTTTGACGCAGCGCCAGAGCTGTTACAGCCGAAGAATCCGAGAGCGCGACAGTTTGTGTAATCCAGCGAGAGCGTTCCTGTTGTGCCGCCCGCGCTCACGGTGCCTTCAACGTGCTTGGGCCCGTCGCAGGTGATCGTCGGCTCTTCATTTGCCGAGAGGGTGCCCCCGTTGAATGTTCCCGAGAATTTCGTGACGTGTGTGAGATGGAGTTCGGCCGCCGGGGCACCTGCCGGAAGCGCGAACGCCGCTGCGCTGACCACCGCGAGGGCGAGCAGCATCATCTTCTTGCTCATGCTTGCCTTTCTGCCGAGGAGACAAAAAAGGCACGGGACCGAAGTCCCGTGCCTGTGTACACGTCCGCCAGGCTCTGAGACCTATGTGCAGTCGAGGGTGCCGGGAAACGTGGATTCGACGGTTGCTACCGCGGTCAGGCCGGCTTCCTTGATGGTGCCGCCGGTTCCTGTCTGGGAGGTCAGGTTGTAGCTTATCCCTGTGGTGTTGGTCTTGTGTTCCTGGGTCGGACCGCTGTTGGAGTTGAAACTGATCGACATTTTTTTCGACGATCCTCCGCATTCCGGGCTCGTGATTGTGCCGATTACGTTACCTGTGATTGTGTTGGGTTTTTCGAAACCGGCACAGGTGATTGAGGTGTGTTCCGGTGTGATCAGGACTGCGGGAACTGTGTCGAGCGTGCTGTTACGTATCTTGATGAAGTGGAAGCTGCCAGAGGTCCTGATTGTGTTGTTAAGCGGAGCTCCCGCGGTTTGACAGAAGAAGAAGCCAATAGCGCGACATCCTGTGTAATCCAGCGAGATCGTTCCTGTTGTGCCGCCCGCGCTCACGGTGCCTTCAGCGTGGCTGAGTTCGCCGCATTCGATCGTCGGCTCTTCTTTTGCGGCGAGGGTGCCGCCGTTGAATGTCCCCGAGAATTTCGTGACATTTGTTAGATGGATTTCCGTGGCCGGGGCACCTGCCGGAAGCGCGAGCGCCGCTGCGCTGACCACCGCGAGGGCGAGCAGCATGAGTTTCTGGGCCATGGTTCTGCCTTTCTTTGGTCCGGCAGCAGGAAGGTTGCGCCGCTACCGCCGGAAGTGGATCGGTAAAAGGAAGGTGTAGTGCGCCTGAGCCCGGCGGTCAAACACATGAGAGTTCGCTAGCGATGCTCCCCGGCCTGGCCGCCGTGCGGTGAGCTACCCGGTGCCAGAGAAAAGCGAGCGCGGAACCGGGGTTCCGCGCTCAGTACACGTCCGTCAGGTCCTAAGACCTATGTGCAATCAAGGGTGCCAACGGTCGTGGTTTTGATCGTTGTTGCCGCCGTCCACCCGGCTTCCTTGATGGTGCCGGTGGTCCCTGTCTGGGAGGTCAGGTTGTAGCTGACCCCTGTGTAGGACTTGTGTTCCTGGGTTTGAGTGTTGTTGGAGTTGAAACTGATCGTCATTTCGTTCGACGATCCTCCGCATTTCGGGCTCGTGACTGTGCCGATCAGGCTACCTGTGACTGTGAACGGGTTGGCGATACCGCTACAGGTGATGGTGGTGTGTTCCGGTGTGACCAGGACGCCCGGTTTTTCGTTGGTTGTGATGAAGTGGAACGTGCCACCCGTTTTGATTGTGTTGGCCGTTGCCCCCGATTGACATGAAAAGAAACTGCGACATTCTGTGTAATCCAGCGAGATCGTTCCTGTTGTGCCGCCCGCGCTCACGGTGCCTTCAACGTGATTGGGCCCGTCGCAGGTGATCGTCGGCTCGTCTTTTGCCGAGAGAGTGCCGCCGTTGAATGTCCCCGAGAATTTCGTGACATTTGTCCAATGGAGTTCGGCCGCCGGGGCACCTGCCGGAAGCGCGACCGCCGCTGCGCTGAGCACCGAGAGGGCGAGCAGCATCATTTTCTTGCTCATGGTTCTGCCTTCCTTTGCTCCGGCAGAAGGGAGGCCGCGCCCTACTGCCGGAAGTGGATTGGTCAAAGGAAGGTCTAGTGGGCCTGAACCGGGCGGTCAAACACATGGGAGTTCGCTTACGGCCGGTGCCTTGGCGGAGAGGGACCAGCTGCCTTCTCGGCTGCGCCAGCGAGTCCTTCGTCCCGTCGCGTGCGGAATCGCGCGCGGGCGGGGTACCGATGCTTCCCCCTAGATCGCCGTGCGGCGAGTACGCGGCACCAGATGAGAAGGAGCGCGGAACCGGGATCCCGCGCTCAGTACACGCCCGTCGGATCCCCAGACCTATGTGCAGTCGAGGGTCCCTACGGTCGTGGATTCGATCGTTGTTACCGCCGTCCACCCGGCTTCCTTGACAGTGCCGCTGGGCGTTGTCTGGGAGGTCAGGTGGTAGCTGACCCCTGTGTAGGACGTGTGTTCCTGGGTCGGACCATTGCTGGAGTTGAAACTAATCGTCAGTTTTGTCGACGATTGTCCGCATTCCGGGCTCGTGATTGTGCCGATCAGGTTGCCTGTGACTGTAATGGTGTTGCCGATACCGGCACAGGTGATGGTGGTATGTTCCGGTGTGATCAGGATCCCGTTGCGCATTGACTGTGATGAAGTGGAACGTACCGGCTGTTTTTGAATGTTCCGGCAGCTGGAGCCCCCCGCGGTTTGACAGATGAAGAAGCCAGTAGCTTTACATCCTGTGTAATCGAGCGTGATCGTTCCTGTTGTGCCGCCCGCGCTCACGGTGCTTCAACGTGATTGAGCCCGTCGCAGGTGATCGTCGGCTCTTCTTTTGCCGAGAGGGTGCCGCCGCTGAATGTCCCCGAAAATTTCGTGACATCTGTGAGATGGAGTTCGGCGGCCGGGGGAACCCGCCGGAAGCGCGAACGCCGCTGCGCTGACCACCGCGAGGGCGAGCAGCATCATCTTCTTGTTCATCCTTGCCTTTCTGCCGAGGAGACAAAAAAGGCACGGGACCGAAGTCCCGTGCCTTGACTTCAGACTGTGTCAGGTCCTAAGACCTATGTGCAGTCGAGGGTACCTTCGGTCGAGGATTCGACCGTGGCTGACGAGGTCAGGCCGCCTTCCTTGATGGTGCCGGTGGTCCCTGTCTGGGTAGTCAGGTTGTAGCTGACTCCTGTGTAGGTCTTGTGTTCCTGGGTCGGACCGCTGTTGGAGTTGAAACTGATCGACATTTTTTTCGATTTGCCGTTACATACCGGGCTCGTGACTGTGCCGATCACATTACCTGTGACTGTGATGGGGTTGGCGAAACCGCTACATTTGATGGTGGTGTGTTCCGGTGTGATCAGGATTCCGGGAGATTTATGCACCGTGCCTTCAAACTGTGTCACGGTTTCGACTGTAATGAGGTGGAACGTGCCACCCGTTTTGATTGTTCCGGCAGTTTCCCCCGATTGACATGAAAAGAAACTGCGACAGTTTGTGTAATCCAGCGAGAGCGTTCCTGTTGTGCCGCCCGCGCTCACGGTGCCTTCAACGTGATTGGGCCCGTCGCAGGTGATCGTCGGCTCTTCTTTTGCCGAGAGGGTGCCGCCGCTGAATGTTCCCGTGAATTTCGTGACGTTTGTGAGATGGAGTTCGGCCGCCGAAGCACCCGCCGGAAGCGCGAACGCCGCTGCGCTGATCACCGCGAGGGCGAGCAGCATCATCTTCTTGTTCATTGTTCTGCCTTTCTCTGCTCCGGCAGAAGGGAAGCTGCGCCACTGCCGCCGGAAGTGGATTGGTCAAAGGAAGGTGTAGTGCGCCCGAGCCGGGCGGTCAAACACATGAGAGTTCGCTTATAGCCGGTGTTCTGGCGGAGAGGAACCAGCTGTCTTATCGGCCGCACCAGCGAGTCCTTTCGCACTTCGCGTGCGCAATCGCGCGCGGGCTGAGCTACCGATGCTCCTCTGGCCCTAGGTCGTCGTGCGGAGAGCTAGGCGGTACCAGATGTACACCGAGCGCGGGACCGAAGTCCCGCGCTCGGTGTACATGTCAGTCAGGTACCGAGACCTATGTGCAGTCGAGGGTGCTTTCGGTTAATGATTCGATCGTCATTGACGAGGTCAGGCCGGCTTCCTTGATGGTGCCGGTGGTCCCTGTCTGGGAGGTCAGGTTGTAGCTGACCCCTGTGTAGGTCTTGTGTTCCTGGACCGGAGTGTTGTTGGAGTTGAAAGCAATCGTCATTTTTTTCGACGATCCTCCGCAATTCGGGCTCGTGATTGTGCCGATCACGTTACCTGTCACTGTGGTGTTGGAGAAACCGGCACAGACGATGGTGGTGTGGTCCGGTGTGACCAGGATCCCCGGTTGCGAGTTGACTGTGATGAGGTGGAACGTACCGGCCGTTTTGATTGTGTTGCTAACGGGTGCTCCTTCGGTTTTACATGAAGAGAAACTGCGACAGCTTGTGTAATCGAGAACGATCATTCCTGTTGTGCCGCCAGCGCCCACGATGCCTTCAACGTGATTGGGCCCGTCGCAGGTGATCGCCAGCTCTTCTTTTGCCGAGAGGGTGCCGCCGCTGAATGTTCCCGAGAATTTCGTGACGTTTGTGAGATGGAGTTCGGCCGCCGGGGCACCTGCCGGAAGCGCGAACGCCGCTGGCTGACCACCGCGAGGGCGAGCAGCATGATTTTCTTGCTCATGGGTCTGCCTTTCTCTGCTCCGGCAGAAGGGAGGCTGCGCCACTGCCGCCGGAAGTGGATTGGTCAAAGGAAGGTGTAGTGCGGCTGAGCCGGGCGGTCAAACACACGAGAGTTCGCTTACGGCCGGTGCACCGGCGGAAAGGGACCAGCCGCCTTCTCGGCTGCGCCAGCGAGTCCTTTGTCCCGTCGCGCGCGCAAGCGCGTGCGGGCGGAGCTACCGATGCTTCCCCTGGCCGGGGTTTCGCCGTCCGGTGGCTACCAGGTGCCAGATGAAAACGAGCGCGGGACCGAGATCCCGCGCTCTGTACCCGTCAGTCAGGTCCTAATACCTATGTGCAGTCAAGGGTACCTTCGGTCGAGGATTCGACCGTGGCGGTCGAGGTCAGGCCGGCTTCCTTGATGGTGCCGCTGGTCCCTGTTTGGGAGGTCAGGTGATAGCTGAACCCTGTGTACAGGAAGTGATCCTGAAACTGACCGAGGGCGCTGAAGCTGATCGTCATTTTTTTCGATCTGCCGTTACATTCCGGGCTCGTGATTGTGCCGATCACATTACCTGTGACTGTGGTGCTGGACAAACCGGCACATGCGATCGTGGTATGTTCCGGTGTGACCAGGACGCCCGGTTTTTGGCCGAATGTGATGAAGTGGAACGTGCCACCCGTTTTGATTGTGTTACAGCTGAAGAAGCCGAGAGCGCGACAATTTGTGTAATCCAGCGAGATCGTTCCTGTTGTGCCGCCCGGGCTCACGGTGCCTTCAACGTGATTGGGCCCGTCGCAGGTGATCGTCGGCTCTTCATTTGCCGAGAGGGTGCCGCCGTTGAATGTTCCTGAGAATTTCGTGACGTTTGTGAGATGGAGTTCGGCCGCCGAGGCACCTGCCGGAAGCGCGAACGCCGCTGCGCTGACCACCGCGAGGGCGAGCAGCATCATTTTCTTGCTCATGCTTTGCCTTTCTTTGCTCCGGCAGCAGGGAGGCCGCGCCGCTACCGCCGGAAGTGGATTGATCAAAGGAAGGTGTAGTGGGCCCGAGCCGGCCGGTCAAACACATGAGAGTTCGCTAGCGACGTTCCCTGGTCCTCGGCCGCTGTGCGGTGACTACCCGGGTGCTAGAGGAAAAACTAGCGCGAAGCCGAGATTTCGCGCTCCGTACACGTCCGTCAGGTCCAAAGACCTATGTGCAGTCGAGGGTACCTACGGTCGTGGATTCGGTCGTTGTAAGCTCCGTCCACCCGAATTCCTTGATAGTGCCGGCAGTCCCTGTCTGGGAGGTCAGGCTGTAGCTGATCCCTGTGTAGAGCTTGTGTTCCTGGGTCTGGATATTGTTGGAGTTGAAACTGATCGTCATGCGTTTCGACGATTCGCCACATTCCGGATTGGTGATTGTGCCGATCACGTTACCTGTCACTGTGGTGGAGAAACCGGCACAGATGATGGAGGTGTGTTCCGGTGTGACCAGGATCCCCGGTGTCGAGTTGGCTGTGATGAAATGGAACGTGCCTGCTGTTTTCATTGTTCCGGCAGCTGGAGCTTCCGCAGTGTGACAGAAGAGGCCAGTAACGCCACAACCTGTGTAATCGAACGACATCGTTCCCTGTTGTGCCGCCCGCGCTCACGGTGCCTTCCACGTGGTTGATCCCTTCGCATCCGACCGTCGGCGCTTCTTTTGCCGTGAAGGTGCCGCCGTTGAATGTTCCCGAGAATTTAGTGACGTTTGTGAGGTGGAGTTCGGCCGCCGAGGCACCCGCCGGAAGCGCGAACGCCGCTGCGCTGACCACCGCGAGGGCGAGCAGCATCATCTTCTTGGTCGTGGCCCTGTCCTTCCTGATCTGGTGACCGAGAAACAAAGAAAGGCACGGGACCGAAGTCCCGTGCCTTGGCATCAGACTGCCTCAGGTCCTAAGACCTATGTGCAATCAAGGGTGCCAACGGCCGAGGTGACCGTGGCTACCGAGGTCAGGCCGGCTTCCTTGATAATTCCGCTGCCTTCTGTTTCGGAGGTCAGGTTGTAGCTGACCCCTGTGTAGGACTTGTGTTCCTGGGTCTGAGTGTTGTTGGAGTTGAAACTGATCGTCATTTCGTTCGACGATCCTCCACAGGCCGGTTTCGTGATTGTGCCGATCACGTTACCTGTGACTGTGACTTTTTTGGCGATACCGGTACATGTGATGGTGGTGTGTTCCGGTGTGACCAGGACGCCCGGTTTTGCGTTGATTGTGATGAAGTGGAACGTACCGGCCGTTTTGATTGTTCCTTCAGGTCCCCCCGCCGTGTGACACTCGAAAAAGGTAATAGCGCGACAGTTTGTGTAATCGAGCGAGATCGTTCCTGTTGTGCCGCCCGCGCTCACGGTGCCTTCAACGTGATTGGGCCCGTCGCAGGTGATCGTCGGCTCTTCTTTTGCCGTGAGGGTGCCGCCGTTGAATGTTCCCGAGAATTTACTGACGTTTGTGAGGTGGAGTTCGGCCGCCGAGGCACCCGCCGGAAGCGCGAACGCCGCTGCGCTGACCACCGCGAGGGCGAGCAGCATCATCTTCTTGCTCATGATTTACCTTTCTTTGTTGCTCGGCAGAGACGCCTGAAGCACCCCTGCCGGGCCCTTTTCATTGCCACAAAAGAACTAATGGGCGATGGTGTGGCAGGCAAAAACAGTGGAGTTTGTATATGGGTAAGCGGCCTCACAGAAGTTTGGCTCGCCCAGTTTCTCCTGCATCCAGCTCAAGAGGTCCCGCGGTGCGTTCGCAAAAATACACAGGTCAAGAGTTCTCGTGCGGTTCAGCTCGTCCATTCGCGTGAGTGCTCCAGGGCTCGGTGCCAGTCGACAAGCAACTCCTGGCGCTGATCGTCCTCCATCCGAGGCTCGTAGCGGGCGGCCTCGCGCCACATCGCTCCCGCCTGCTCCGTCGTCCAGACCCCGGTCGCGATCCCGGCCAGGTAGGCAGCGCCAAGCGCGGTGGTCTCTGCGACCTCCGGCACGGACACGGACGCACCGAGCACATCGGCCTGGAACTGCATCAGCCAGCGGTTGCCGGTGGCACCGCCGTCGGCTCGCAGCACCCCCAGCCGCGTGCCGGAGGCCGCCTCCTGCGCCCGCACCGCGTCAACCGTCTGGTAGGCGATCGCCTCCAGTGCCGCCCGGGCCAGGTGGGCGCGGCCGCTGCCGCGGGTGAGGCCGACGATCGTGCCGCGCGCGTAGGGATCCCAGTGGGGCGAGCCGAGGCCGGTCAGGGCGGGAACGAAGTAGACACCGTCATTGCTGTCAAGAGAGACAGCGAGCGCCTCGGATTCGCCTGCCTCAGCGATAATCCCGAGCCCGTCCCGCAGCCATTGCACGGCGGCCCCGGTAACGAAGATCGAGGCCTCCAGGGCATAAGAAACCTCCTCGCCGAGCCCCCAGGCGACCGTCGCCTGCAGCCCGTCCGGGACCGGCGGCGGCTCCGAACCGCTGTTGAGGAGGACGAAGCTGCCGGTTCCGTAGGTGTTCTTCGCCATCCCCGGCCGGTGGCAGGCCTGGCCGAAGAGCGCCGCCTGCTGGTCGCCGGCGACCCCCGCCACCGGCACCTCGCCCCCGAACTCGGAGGTGGTGCCGAAAATCCAGGCGGAAGGACGCGGTTGCGGGAGCCGGGCAGGATCGACGCCCAGCAGGTCGCAGATCTCCGCATCCCATTCCAGCCTGCGGATGTCGAACAGCATCGTCCGCGAGGCATTGGTGTAGTCGGTCAGGTGCCGGCCGGTGAGCTTGAAGAGGAGCCAGGAGTCGACGGTGCCGAAGAGCGCTCGCTCGGCGCCCTCGACGTTCCGCAGCAGCCACTCGATCTTGGTCCCGGAGAAGTAGGGGTCGATCGTCAGCCCCGTCCGCTCGCGGATCAGCGGCTCGTGCCCTGCCGCGCGCAGCTCTCCGCAGCGGCCGGCCGTGCGGCGGTCCTGCCAGACGAGGGCGCGGTGGATGGGCTCGCCGCTCACAGGGTCCCAAGCGACGACGGTCTCGCGCTGGTTGGTGATCCCGATTGCCTCCAGGTCCATTCCAGCGATCCGGGCGTCGGCGATCGCCTCGGCGGCAACCCGGCGCGATACCTCCCAGATCTCGTTCGCGTCGTGCTCGACCCACCCGGGCCGCGGGAAGAACTGCTGGAACTCCGAGTAGGCGCGGCCGGCGATGGCGCCCTCCGGGTCGAAGACGAGGCAGGTGGTCCCGGTCGTCCCCTGGTCGATCGCCAGGATCACCCGGGCGGTTCCTTCACGTTGCAGCTGCGGACGAGAGTCGAGGCCAGCTGGCGCCCGTCGGCGAAGGCCATCGAGACGCGGGCGAAGGCGAAGACGCCGAGCCTGGTGCCGGCCGGTGCGGAGCACTGGGCGCCGATGTAGCTATGGCGGCGGCCGCGATATAGGTAGGAGCGGTGGAGGACGAGCTTGATTTCCTTCAGGTAGCCGTTGCGGTTGAGCGAGGAGGGCAGGTCGCCGATGAGGACGGTGCCGAAGGTTCCCTTGTTGTGGCGGATGCGGAAGGTGATGACACGGGTGGCGGGGAAGGGGCTCTTGCCGAAGACGTGGGCGAGGATCGCCCGCTTGCCGTCGACGAGTGCGTTGAAGGCGAGGATGCGGCCATGGAGCGGAAAGGTGCTCTGTTCGGGGAAAGCGAAAGCGCCTTCGTAGCGCCCTTCGCCGACGAGGGCGTTGCCGCAGACCTGCAGTGCCTGCTCGCTCGACCGCGCTTCGAGCTGTCGCCGCTGACAGGCCGGTAGCCCTTCGGTGTCGAGACTGCCGCTGCGGTTGACCGCGATCACGATCTGGCGCAGCGCCGGCGGCCGTTCGCCGGAGAGGGTGCGGATCGTCCCTTCGACGCGGACCGCGATCGGCCCACGCTCGTGGCGGGGCAGCGACCGGGGAGCGATGCCGCCGTCAAACCTGACGAAGAGGTTGCCGCGCTCGCTCAGCTCGGCGTGGGCAACGGCGGCGAGGGCGACGAAAATCGTCGCGAGTAGGCAGAACAGCACGAGCCTCTTTCGTCGCTGGGTCATCGGCTGCTCAGGCTACCGGCGCCGGCGCGCCAGGAAGACGCGGAGGAAGTCCCGTAGCTGCAAGGCCCGGTGGGCGAAGCCGCGGATGGTTCTTCCGGTCGCCCGGTGCTCGAGGTCGACCTCGTACTCGCGCAGGCGGTAGCCGGCGCGGACGGCGTCGACGGTCATCCCGATCTCCATCCCGTAGCCCTCGGCGAAGGGAAGCGTCGCCCGCAGCACCTCGGTCCGCAGCGCCCGCTGGCCGGAGATCGGGGCTTCCGTTCTCAGGCCGCAGCGGCGCCGGACCGCCCAGCGGGCGAAGCCGAGAGCGAGGCCGAAGCCTCCGCCTACCCGGCGGCTGAAGGAGGCGACGGCAAGATCGCACTCGCCACCCCGGACCGCCTCGACCAGCGGCGCCAGGCGCGCGGCCGAGGAACCGAGGTCCCCGTCGCAGAGGAGAACGAGCTGCGGCGGGTCGGGCGCGCTGAGCGCTGCCTCGGCCGCGGCGGAGACGTTCGAGCCCTTGCCGTGCGGACGGCCGCGGCTGACCACCTCCGCCCCTGCCGCCATTGCTGTCTCCGCAGTTCCGTCCCCGGAGGCATCGTCGGCCACCCATATATGGGCGCCGGGGAAGGTTTTGCGGAGCGCCCGCACCGTCCCGCCGATCCGGTCGGCCTCGTTGCGGGCGGCGACGATCGCCGCCAGCTCACCCTTGTCCCCTGCTGCCCGCTCGGGTCCCATCGTCTGGTTATTGTCCCCCGCCATGGCAGACATCGAGGCACACATCACCGGCAACGTCTGGAAAGTCGAGGTCGCCGTCGGCGACGAGGTCTCCGACGGCGACACCGTCGTCATCCTCGAGTCGATGAAGATGGAGATCCCGGTCGAGGCCGAAGACGACGGCGTCGTCAGGGAGATTCGCTGCGAGGAGGGCCAGAGCGTCAGCGAAGGCGACGTCCTCGTGGTGCTGGAGTAACTAAGTGGAGGCGCGGCTCGCGGGCGGCAAGCTCCTCCTCGACCAGCCGGCGGCGGCGGTCGCGCGCTGACGATCGCCAACCCGGAGCGCCGCAACGCCCTCGACCACGAGATCCTCGACGCGATCGCCGAGGTCCTGCCGCAGCTGAACCAGGGGATCGAGAACCGCTGCGTCCTCATCACCGGGGCGCCGCCGCTCTTCTCGGCCGGCTACGACATCGCCGGTATCCCCGAGGAGAGCTTCGAGCGCGACGCCGAGGCGCTCGTCGCCCACCCCTTCCACGCGGCGATGGAGGCGATCGCGCGCCATCCCTGGCCGACGATCGCCGCGGTCAACGGCCATTGCCTCGGCGGCGGGCTGGAGCTGGCGGTCAGCTGCGACCTGCGGATCTGCGCCGCCGGGGCGAAGCTGGGGATGCCGCCGGCGAAGCTGGGGCTGATCTACGGCCACACCGGCCTGCGCAAGTTTCTCGACACGATCGGCCTCCCTTATACGAAGGAGCTCTTCCTCACCGGGCGCAACGTGAGCGCCGAGCGGGCGGCGCGGATCGGGCTCGTCAACTGGGTGGTCGTTGACGCCGAGCTGGAGGGCGAGGCGGTGGCGCTCGCGGCCGCGGTCGCCGCCAACGCCCCCCTCTCGATGCGCGGCAACAAGCACGCGATCGATCTCCTTCAGGCGAACCCCGAACTGACCGAGCAGCAGGAGGCCGGCCTGGTCGCGCTGCGCGAATCCTGCTTCTCTTCCGAGGACTTCCGCGAGGGCATCCGCGCGTTTGCCGAGAAGCGAGATGCGCAGTGGACGGGCCGGTGAGCGCGAAGGCTCGCAAAGCGCTCGCCGCCGCCGACCCGACCATGGGCGCGCTGATCGAGCGCCTCGGCAAGCTCGACATCGAGACCCGGCTGAAGCGGCGCGCGGAGGAGCGGCCGCCCGACGCTTACGGCGCTTTGCTGCGGGCGATCGTCGGCCAGCAACTTTCGACCAGAGCGGCGCGGACGATCTACCTGCGGGTGGTCGACCTCTTCGGCGGCGCCACGCCCAGCCCGGAGCAGTTGCTCAAGGCCGAGGAGGGAGACCTGCGCGCCTGCGGCCTCTCCGGGCGCAAGACCGAATACCTTCGGGATCTCGCCGCTCGGGTCCTCGGCGGCCAGCTGGAGCTGGACCGGCTGCAGGACCTCGGTGACGAGGAGGTAATCAAGGAGATCGTCGCCGTGCGCGGCCTCGGCCGCTGGACCGCGGAGATGTTCCTTATCTTCCACCTCGAACGCCCTGACGTCCTCTCCGGCGGCGACCTCGGGATCCGCAAGGCGATCCAGAAGGAGTACGCGCTGGAGGAGATGCCGGCACCGACGCGGGCGCTTGAGATCGGCGAGCCGTGGCGTCCCCACCGGAGCCTCGCCTCCCTCTACCTTTGGGAGTCTCTGGCGATGGTGCCGTCTTGAGGGAACAGCACCCTGTCGTCAGCAGAAACGCGCAGGTTTGTGAATGCTTTCGGTTGGCGGACGCCATTTGCAGGCACATCTCAGTGCCTCGCCGGCCCTCGGTGCCGGATTGAAAGATTTCCACCCAAATCTCTTGACTGGTCTGCTGAACCTCAGCTAATCCTAGGAGGCAAGTCAGGGGCGGCGAGCTAAGGGCCCGCCAACCCCCTCTATGGAACCAGAAGAAAGGTAAAGCATGAGCAAGAAAATGATGCTGCTCGCCCTCGCGGTGGTCAGCGCAGCGGCGTTCGCGCTTCCGGCAGGTGCCTCGGCGGCCGAACTCCATCTCACAAACGTCACGAAATTCTCGGGAACATTCAACGGCGGCACCCTCTCGGCAAAAGAAGAGCCGACGATCACCTGCGACGGGCCCAATCACGTTGAAGGCACCGTGAGCGCGGGCGGCACAACAGGAACGATCTCGCTGGATTACACA
>Ga0307288_10000476_pt1 | contig 13624 bp, 12 predicted proteins | sample ER_DNA_142_FD_194469 | JGI IMG/M metagenome (GOLD analysis project Ga0307288, IMG submission 194469) | Bulk soil microbial communities from the East River watershed near Crested Butte, Colorado, United States - ER_DNA_142 | ecosystem: Environmental > Terrestrial > Soil > Floodplain | place... | reverse complement strand
TCATCGTCGCGACCCAGGTGCTCGAGTCGATGATCGAGAACTCCCGGCCGACGCGAGCCGAGGCCAGCGACTGTGCGAACGCAGTGCTCGACGGTGCCGACGCCATCATGCTGTCGGGCGAGAAGAGCGTGGGCGCCTGGCCGGTTCAGGCGGTCCGGACCATGGCTCGGATCATCTCGGCGACCGAGGACCACGGCCTCGAGCGGATCCACCCGCTCGGCACCCGCCCGCATACCGTCGGTGGGGCGGTGACCTGGGCCGCCGTCGAGATCGGGGAGCTGCTGGGCGTGAAGTACCTGGTGACCTTCACCCAGTCGGGCGACTCGGCCAAGCGGCTCTCGCGGCTGCGATCCCAGCTGCCGATGCTCGCCTTCACGCCGATAGCGGCCACCCGGGCCCAGCTGGCGTTGGTCTGGGGGATCGAGACGTTCATCGTCCCGATGGCCCGGCACACCGACCAGATGGCACTCGAGGTGGACAAGGAGCTACTCGAGTCCGGACGCTGCCAGGAGGGCGATCGCGTCATCATCGTCGCCGGATCCCCGCCGGGGATCCCGGGCTCCACCAACGCGTTGCGCGTGCACCGGATCGGTGACGCCAAGAACAAGGTGGCGCCGGCCTACGAGGACTTCGCGGTCTACTGAGCCCTCCTCCGGCCCTCGGTATGCTGCCGGCGGGTTCTCGGGTCGGTATCGGCTCAAGGCCGGGGTGGTGGAATGGCAGACACGGGGCACTCAAAATGCTCTGGCCGCAAGGCTGTGCGGGTTCGAATCCCGCTCCCGGCACCGACGGGCATACCTCTCGTTCTCACGGCGACGGGGTGACCGGCCCCGAGCGCAGGTGCTCCTCTCGGTAGAGCATCGAGTGGCACACGCCGAGCAGCAAGACGTTGACGAGCACCCGGAGGACGCCGAGCCACGGTTCGTCCAGCAGCTCGAAGAACTGGACCACGAGCAGTTCCAGCGTCAGGGCCAGGGCGAAGATCTGCAGCGCCCGCACGTGTTCGCCCCGGTAGTAGAGCACCGTCGCGACCACGCCCTGGACCAGCACCAGCCAGGCGGCGCCGGCCCACACCCAGGCGAAGCCGGACGGGTCGTCGACGAGCTCCTGCATGGGACGGAAGACGGACAGGACGATGACGACCTGAAACAGCACGACGCCAAGCCGTTGCATGAGCGAGGAGCGCGCCATTCCGACGGCGCGACGACGGAGGCCGGCGTAGAAGCGGTTGATCCGGCCCACCGCCAACGGCTCGCTGGTCACCTCCTCGATGACGCCGAGCAGCGGGTCGCGCAAGGGTTCGACGGGGCTGGCGGCTTGGAGCATGCGCTTGAGCTCGGAGGCCTCATAGGCGTCGAGGTTCCCGGCGGCCAGCTCCTGCATCATCTTCAGCGCGTTGACGACGAGCTCGCGGTCGGACAGTGCGCGGCGGCGGACGAGGTAGGCGCCAACCACGTAGACGAGGATGAGAAAGAGGTACATCACCGCCACGGCCGGCTTGAAGAAGTAGTCGTTGTCCTGGGTGAGGAACTTGCCCACCTCGTCGATGAACAGCCCGAACCCGATGCCCGCGAACAGGGTGGCCAGCCACCGCGACGAGCGCCCGGGCAGCAGCATGAACATGACCATCGCGACGAGCATGAAGACGCCGCCGAAGAGGACGTGGGCCACGTGGAGCCCGCTCGCACTGCCGATCTGCGGGAAGCCGGTCACCTGTAGGTAGAGGCGGGTGACGGCGATGGTGACAACGGTCGCGACGAGGAACAGCTCGATGTGACCGGCGCCCTCCGCGTCGCGGATCGGTCCCCACTGGCGCGGGTTGACGTGCCCGAGGGACGCGGGTTCCCCCGGTTCCCTGCGCATGAAGAGGATGGTCGCATATCGATAGGGTTACGGCCATGAGCGAGAAGCCCACTCCGGCGGCGCCGAAGAAGGCTGCGACCACCAACGCCGCGGTGACTCAGACGCCCCCGGCATCGACTGCCTCCGAGCCGGCCACCGAGCCGGCCATCGAGCCGGCCACCGAGCCGCCCGGTGCTCAGGGCTCGGGCGGGCTGCGCGTGGTCGTCGCCGAGGACGAGGCCCTGATCCGGCTCGACCTCGCCGAGATGCTCACCGAGTCGGGCTACGAGGTCGTCGGGCAGGCGAGCGACGGCGAGCAGGCCGTGGCCTTGGTCAAGGAGCATCGCCCCGACGTCGTCATCATGGACGTCAAGATGCCGGTTCTCGACGGCATCAGCGCGGCCGAGCAGATCGGCAAGGAACGCATCGCACCGGTCGTCATGCTGACCGCGTTCAGCCAGAAGGAGCTGGTGGAGCGCGCTCGCGACGCGGGCGTCATGGCCTTCATCGTCAAACCGTTCACCCAGGCCGACCTCGCCCCAGCTGTCGACATCGCGACCTCGCGCTGGGCCGAGCTCAAGGCGCTCGAGGGCGAGATCGTCGACCTCGGGGAGCGCCTCGAGACGCGCAAGGCGGTGGACCGCGCCAAGGGCATCCTCATGACGCGGCTCAAGCTGTCGGAGGCCGACGCGTTCCGGTGGATCCAGAAGACGGCGATGGACCGCCGCCTCGGTATGCGTGAGGTCGCCGACGCGGTCATCTCCCAGATGCCGGCCACCAAGTAGCGCCTCTCGGTGGAGGTATATCCGAGCGCTCTAGCGCTCTCTTACACCTCCACTCACCGGCGCGCTAACCGCGGACGGCCACCACCAGCTGGGTGAGCAGAGGCGCCACGACCAGTGCCGGCAGCATGTTGCCGACTGGTACCTCGCGGATGCGCAGCAACCGCAACCCGATTCCCGCCAGCATCAGGCCACCGGTCGCCGTGAGCGCCGCGATCTGCGCCTCCGGCAGGACGGAGCCCAACAACACGCCCACCAGGGTCAGCAGTCCTTGGATCACCGCCACCGACCCCGCGGACAGGAGCACGCCGACCCCGAACGTCGACGCGAACGCCAGCGCGGCGAACCCGTCGAGCACCGACTTGAGCGTGAGCTGCTCGATCCCGCGCCCCAGCCCGTCGGAGAGGCTCCCGAGGATGGTTAACGGGCCGACGCAGAAGAGCAGGGATGCGGTGAGCCACCCTTCGATGAACCGCTCGCGGGCGGCGTGGGCGTCGTCCGGGGTCTCGGCGTCGTGGGTCCCCGTAGCATGCGCTCGCGACCGGCGGGCCACCCAGCTCTGGATTCCGCCGGCCAGCCCGGACAGGCGCTCCTCGATTCGCAGCAGGGAGCCGATGACCCCGCCGACCAGCAACGAACCGAGCACGACGAGAACCGGCGCCCCCGGTCCGACAGCGGCCGACAGAGACGGGTCGGTGACGCTCATGCAGGACAGTCCCGCCACGAGAAGGGTGACCAGTCCGAGGCCGTCGGTGACCACGGACCGCGTCCGGTCAGGCAGCCGGTGGCCGATGGCCATACCCAGAAGAGCGCCCACGACGACCGCCACCACGTTGATGACCGTCCCGAGCCCGGGAAACGCCGCGCGCACCGCGTCACCCTACGGGCCAACCGGATTCGCACTGTCGAAGGTCCACGCAAACCGTTCGTCTGAGCGCCAACCGAGCGCAGGCAGACACCGGCCAGGACCTCGAGCGGTGATTTTCGGGGATGCCCCTTCCACCGGGACGCCCTCCCCCCTAGAGTCGAGCAGTCGTCACCGAGTCCGGTCGCCTGCGGGGAAACAGCGACCATGCACCGGTCATCGGCGTCATCGGCGTTGTGCTGCAATCAGGAGGCTTGCGTGTCACGTCCCCAGGTCAGCGTGCGGCTGGTCGACGAGGAACACCAGGGTGACCTGGTGGACCTGTGGATGGAGAACCGGGCGGAATCCGGTGGTGGTTCGGAGGCGGCCCTCCGGGTCGTCTCGCTCCACGCGTTGACGACCGCGCTGCAGCGACCCGACGTGACGGCCTTTCTGGCCATCCTCGACGACACCGCCGTGGGCTACCTCGTCCTCAAGGACAGCCTCGCCGGTCCCCTCACCGACTCGACGTGCACGTCGATCGACCAGCTCTTCGTCTCGGCCCGCTGGCGCCGTCACGGCGTGGCCCGGCAGCTCCTCGCCGCGGCGGCGGCTCACGCCGACCGGGTGGGTGCCGAGGCGATCGTGAGCCACGTCCCGTCGCAGGTTCGTGACGCGAACCGGTTCTTCGCCCGGCTCGGCTTCTCGCCGACGGTGGTCCGTCGCGTGACCACGCCGGCGGCCCTGCACCGCAAGCTCGCCGCCTCCGGGGAGGCGCCGGTCCTGCACCGGGTCGGTCTCGAGGAGGTCATCCAGCGCCGCCGGTCGCAGCGGTTCCGGGCGGTGCGGCAGAGCACCGCCACCCGCGCCGCCGACGCCTGAGCTGCACCCCTGACGGGCGCTCCGGGGCGGCACGGCCGTGTCGGACCCCGGGCCTAGGGTGAACGTCGTGGCACCCGCGAACCGGCTCCTGCTCCTCGACGGCCACTCGCTGGCGTACCGCGCGTTCTACGCCCTCCCGCCGGAGAACTTCTCGACGAAGACGGGGCAGACGACCAACGCCGTCTACGGCTTCACGTCGATGCTCATCAACATGCTTCGCGACGAGGAGCCCTCGCACATCGGAGTCGCCTTCGACCTGTCCCGACAGACCTTCCGCAGCGAGGAGTATGCGGAGTACAAGGCCGGCCGCAGCAGCACTCCGACGGAGTTCTCCGGGCAGATCCCGCTCATCCACGAGGTGCTCGACGCCCTGCGGATCCGCTATGTCGAGGCCCAGGGCTACGAGGCCGACGACATCATCGCCACGCTGACCACCCAGGCCACCGCCAAGGAGATGGAGGTCGTCATCGTCTCCGGCGACCGCGACGTCTTCCAGCTCGTCGCGGACGACGTGACCATGGTCTACCCCGTGCGGGGCGTCTCCGACGTGTGGCGCATGGACCCAGCCGCCGTCCTCGAGCGCTACCTCGTGCCGCCGGAGCGCTACAGCGACCTCGCCGCGCTGGTGGGTGAGTCGTCCGACAACCTGCCGGGCGTGCCGGGTGTGGGCCCCAAGACGGCGGCCAAGTGGATCACCACCTACCGCGATCTGCCCGGCATCGTCGCCAACGTCGACAAGATCACCGGAAAGGTGGGCGACGCGCTGCGCGAACACCTCGACGGCGTGCTGCGCAATCGGCGGCTCAACCAGCTGGTCCGCGACGTGCCGATCGACGTGACGGTGGAGGACCTCGAGCGCCAGACCTGGAACCGTGAGGAGGTCCACCAGGTCTTCGACGGCCTCGAGTTCCGGGTGCTGCGCGAGCGCCTCTTCCAGACCCTCGAGGCGGTCACCGCGGAGGCGGAGTCGGGGTTCGACGTCGACGGGGACGTGCTCGCGGCCGCCGAAGTCCCCGCCTGGCTCGACGAGCACGTCCGCCCTGGCGAGCGCACGGGGGTCCACGTCGTCGGTCAATGGGCTCGCGGCACCGGCGACGTGCGCGCCCTGGCGGTCGCGACCGCGGACGCACACGCCGCATTCATCGACGTTGCCTCGCTCGACGACACGGCGGAGCAGGCGGTCGGCGACTGGCTGGCCGACCCGGCCCGGCCCAAGGCCTTGCACGACGCCAAGGGGCCGTCGCACGCCCTCGTCGCGCGAGGTTGGGAGCCGGCCGGGCTGACCAGCGACACCGCGCTCGCCGCATACCTCGTCAAGCCCGACCAGCGGGTGTTCGACCTGGCCGACCTGTCGCTGCGGATGTTGCACCGCGAGCTGAAGAACGACACCGATGCCGGTGGTCAGGGGATGCTCGACTTCGACGGCGGTGAGGACGCCGAGGCCGGCGAAGCGATGGTCGTCGCCAGCGCGATCCTCGAGCTGGCCGACGCGCTCGACATCGAGCTCGACCGCACCGGCGGCACCCAGCTCCTCCGCGACGTCGAGCTGCCCCTCGTCGACGTGCTCGCCCGGATGGAGCGCGCCGGCATCGCCGTCGACGTCCCCGAGCTCGAGGCGCTCGAGAGCGACTTCGACGCCCAAGTCCGCCAAGCGCAGCAGGACGCCTGGGACGCCATCGACGACGACACCATCAACCTCGGCAGCCCCAAGCAGCTGCAGGAAGTGCTGTTCGGCCGGCTCAACCTCCCCAAGACCAAGCGCACCAAGACCGGCTACACGACGGATGCCGACGCGCTCAACGAGCTCGGCCGCAAGGTCGAGCACCCCTTCCTGCAGTCGGTGCTCCGGTTCCGCGACGCCGCGCGGCTCCGGGTCACCGTCGAGGGCCTGCTCAAGTCGGTGGCCGAGGATCAACGGGTTCACACGACCTACATCCAGACCATCGCGGCGACCGGCCGGCTCAGCTCCACCGATCCGAACCTCCAGAACGTTCCCATCCGCACCGAGGAGGGCCGCCGGATCCGGGAGATGTTCATCGTCGGCGAGGGTTTCGAATCGCTGATGTCGGTGGACTACAGCCAGATCGAGATGCGGGTCATGGCTCACCTGTCCGGCGACGAAGGCCTGATCGAGGCGTTCCGGTCGGGTGAGGACCTCCACAGCTTCGTCGGGTCCCGGGTGTTCAACGTCGGCGTCGACGAGGTCACCGCCGCTCAGCGCAGCAAGATCAAGGCGATGTCCTACGGGCTCGCCTACGGGCTCAGCGCCTTCGGCCTGTCCAAGCAGCTGACCATCTCGACGAGTGAGGCGGCCGGGCTGATGGACATGTATTTCGCGCGCTTCGGCGGGGTGAGCGACTATCTGCACGAGCTGGTCGCCGAGGCGCGCGGGAACGGCTACACGGCGACCATGCTCGGGCGTCGGCGCTACCTGCCCGACCTGCTCAGCGACAACCGGCAGCGCCGTGAGATGGCCGAGCGGATGGCCCTCAACGCCCCGATCCAGGGTTCGGCGGCCGACATCATGAAGGTCGCCATGCTGGGCGTCGACCGGGCACTCAATGCCGCGGGTGCCCGCTCGCGGATGCTCCTCCAGGTCCACGACGAGCTGGTCCTCGAGATCGCACCCGGAGAGCGCGACGACGTCGAGAAGCTGGTCCGCCACGAGATGGGTCACGCCGTCGAAATGGACGTCCCGCTCGACGTCAGCGTCGGCGTGGGCCGCAGCTGGCACGACGCCGCGCACTGATGCACCAGCCGCACACCGAGCGGCTGTGGCTGCGCCAGTGGCGCGACGACGACTGGCCGCCGCTCGCCGCCCTCAACGCCGATCCTGACGTGATGCGCTACTTCCCGTCGACCCTGGACGAACAGGAGTCGAATGCTTTCGCGTACCGTCAGGCGGCGCTCCTCGAGGTCAGCGGCTGGGGACTCTGGGCCGTCGAGGTCGTCGAGACGGGAGAGTTCGTGGGGTTCGTCGGGCTCAACCAACCCACGTGGCAGGCGGCCTTCACTCCATGCACCGAGGTCGGCTGGCGACTCGCCCGGTCGGCGTGGGGCAAGGGGTATGCGACGGAGGCCGCTCATGCGGCCCTCGCCGTGGCGTTCGGTCCCGTCGGCCTCGAGGAGGTCGTCTCGTTCACGACCGTCGAAAACGCGCGCAGCCGGGCGGTCATGGAGCGGCTGGGCATGACCCATGACCCGGCCGAGGACTTCGACCACCCGAACCTGCCCGCGGACAGCCCAGTACGCCGGCACGTGCTCTACCGGCTGCCCCGCGTCCGCTGAACGACCATCCGGCGCGACCGTGGCGTCCCTGACGTCCACCAATGGTCCACCAGCGCCTGGGAATCAAAGCGGTCCGCCACCAGAGTTGAGCGCGAGTGGCCCGCTCCCGACCAGCAACGGCGTGAGTCGGCGTGGCAGGCTGGCGCGGTGTTCGAGGACCTCAGCGGCAAGGTGGCCGTGGTCACGGGCGGTGCTCGCGGCCTCGGGCTGGAGATGGCCGACGCCCTCGCGGAGATGAGTTGCGCCCTGGCGCTGCTGGACGTCGGCGAGGGAGTCGAACGATCCGCCGCCGACCTTCACGACCGCCGGGAGATCCCGACGTTGGGGCTGCGCGCGGACGTGACCGACGACGTGGCGCTCGAGGACTCCTTTCGGCGTATAGGCGCGCACCTCGGCGCCCCCTCGATCCTGGTCAACGCGGCGGGCGTCACCGCGTGGGTCGAGGCGGAGAACATGCCGGGCCCGGAGTGGCGCCGCGTCCTCGACGTCAACCTGACCGGGACGTTCCTCACCTGCCAGGCGTTCGCCCGGGCCGTGTTCGCGAGCCGAGGTAGCGGCACCATCGTCAACGTCTCGTCGATGTCGGCGTTCGTGGTCAACGTGCCGCAGCGACAGGCTGCCTACAACGTGTCCAAGGCCGGCGTCGACCAGCTGACCAGGTCCCTGGCCGTGGAGTGGGTGGACCGCGGAATCCGCGTCAACGCGATCGCGCCCGGCTACTTCCTCTCGGACATGAGCCGCCAGTTCATCGATTCCAACCCTGAGCTGGGGGAGGGGTGGCGATCGCGCATCCCCGCCGGCCGGCTGGGCGAACCGCCCGACCTACGAGGGCTGGTCGTGTTCCTGGCCTCCGACGCGTCGTGTTACGTCGTGGGGGAGTCGGTGGTCATCGACGGCGGCTACACCCTGGTCTGACGCTCACCCGACGGCGACGTCCTCGTACGTCAGCGTCAGCTTCTCCACGACGACCCTGCTGCCACCGCTGATGAGGGAGCCGATCTCCAGCTTCGACGGCCACGCGTTCTCGAGGTGGTAACGAGCCACCGGGCTGCCGTCGACGGCGAAGACGACGACGGTCGCGCTCCTCCGGGCCGCCTCCACGCCCTGCGCCTCGACCCGGTGCGCCCAGTCGGCGAAGGTGCTCTCGCGGCTCAGCGGCCTGACCAGAGTGACCGCACGACGCGTCGGTCGCGGCGTCGTCGTGGCGACGTCCATGGTGCTGCGCTCGAGCCCGAAGATCGACAGGACGAGGCCCTCGACCTCCAGGAGCCGCAGGTCAACGTCATCGAGCTCGAGGCCGAAGCTGTGGCCGACCGCACCGTCCTGATCGGGGAGTGCCATGGGTTCAGCATCCTCCTGAGCGCCAGGCCGAGTCAGTCCTTGACGCAGACGAAGATCGCCGTGCCCGGAATCAGCCGGCCGCGCAGCTGGGACCAGCCGGCCCACGTCTCGAGGTTGGCCTCCGGCCACTCGGGCTCGACGACGTCGACGACCCGCAGGCCCGCCGCCACGATCTCGCGGATCCGGTCGCCGAACGTCCGGTGGTGCTCGACGTAGGTCGCCTGACCCGAGCGGTCCTGCTCGACGTAGGGAGTGCGGTCGAAGTACGACTGCGTGACCCGCAGGCCCGGCTCGCCCGGGTCGTCGGGCATCGCCCACCGCACGGGATGCGTCGTCGAGAAGACGAACCGCCCACCCGGCCGAAGCACCCGACCGGCCTCGGCCATGACGCGCGCCGAGTCGGCGACGAACGGGACGACGCCGTACGCGGTGAAGACGACGTCGAAGGTGTCGGCCGGAAAGGCGAGCGCGGCTCCGTCGCACTGCACCAGCGGTACCCGCAGCCGCGAGTCGGTCATCGTGGCGTTGATCCGGTCGGCGCGGTCGAGCATTGCCCTCGACACGTCCGAGGCGACCACTGTGGCCGCTCCTTGCCCCGCAACCCACCGCGAACACTGTCCGCCACCGCAGCCGACCTCGAGCACCCGCATACCCGCCACATCCCCGAGCAGGTGAGCCGACGACTCCCGCAGGCCCTCCGGTCCCCAGGTCAGCTCCGTGTCGCCGAGGAAGGCCCCGTGCTCCGCGTAGTAGTCGGCCGCCTCCGCGTCCCACCAGGTGCGGTTGGCGCCGACGGACTCGAGCTGGTCGGCGTCCCGGCGGGTGACCGGGTAGGCCGCCCCCGCATACTCCCCGGCCACCGCCGGGTCGTTCTCGCTCACTGCCCCAGTCTCGCCGCTACCGGTGCTTTGACCGGTCGAAGACCGCGCCGGTACGATGATGAGGCACACGTGTGTGCGCCGTTGATGCATGCCCACCGTCCGGAGGGCACCGAGGCGGCGCCGGTATCACTTCCCATCGTTCCACCCACTACTCACTGTCCACGACGACACCATCCAACCGGAGCCCATTCCTCTATGACTGCCAGCACGGCCACCAAGGCCGCCCCTCAGATCGCGATCAACGACATCGGTTCTGAGGAAGACCTGCTCGCCGCGATCGACGCGACGATCAAGGATTTCAACGACGGCGACATCGTCGAAGGTCGCATCGTCAAGGTCGACCGGGACGAGGTCCTGCTCGACATCGGCTACAAGACCGAGGGCGTCATCCCCTCGCGTGAGCTGTCCATCAAGCACGACGTCGACCCGGCTGACGTGGTCAAGGTCGGCGACGAGGTCGAGGCCCTCGTCCTCCAGAAGGAGGACAAGGAAGGCCGCCTCATCCTGTCCAAGAAGCGTGCGCAGTACGAGCGCGCCTGGGGAACCATCGAAAAGATCAAGGAAGAGGACGGCGTCGTCACCGGCACCGTCATCGAGGTCGTCAAGGGTGGTCTCATCCTTGACATCGGCCTCCGCGGCTTCCTGCCCGCCTCGCTCGTCGAGATGCGTCGGGTCCGCGACCTTCAGCCCTACGTGGGCAAGGAGATCGAGGCCAAGATCATCGAGCTCGACAAGAACCGCAACAACGTCGTCCTGTCCCGCCGGGCGTGGCTGGAGCAGACGCAGTCCGAGGTCCGCACCACCTTCCTGCGTGAGCTGCAGAAGGGCCAGGTCCGTCAGGGCGTCGTCTCCTCGATCGTCAACTTCGGTGCGTTCGTCGACCTCGGTGGCGTCGATGGGCTCGTCCACGTCTCCGAGCTGTCCTGGAAGCACATCGACCACCCGTCCGAGGTCGTCGAGGTGGGCCAGGAGGTCACCGTCGAGGTCCTCGACGTCGACATGGACCGCGAGCGCGTCTCCCTGTCGCTCAAGGCGACGCAGGAAGATCCGTGGCAGCACTTCGCCCGGACGCACGCGATCGGCCAGGTCGTGCCGGGCAAGGTCACCAAGCTCGTCCCGTTCGGCGCGTTTGTCCGCGTCGACGACGGCATCGAGGGCTTGGTCCACATCTCCGAGCTGGCTGAGCGCCACGTGGAGCTGCCGGAGCAGGTCGTCACGGTCGGCGAGGACATCTTCGTCAAGGTCATCGACATCGACCTGGAGCGTCGTCGCATCTCGCTGTCGCTGAAGCAGGCCAACGACGAGAGCGCCCCGGTCGCCGAGTTCGACCCGACGCTTTACGGCATGGCCGCGGAGTACGACGAGCAGGGCTTCGACCCGGAGACCAACGAGTGGCTGCCCGGCTTCGAGTCGCAGCGCGAGAAGTGGGAGAAGCAGTACGCCGAGGCGCACACCCGCTGGGAGGCGCACAAGGCGCAGGTCGAGGCGGCGGCCAAGGCCGACGCCGAGGCGGCCTCCGGTAGCAGTGACGTTCCGACGTCGTACTCGTCGTCCACCGGCGGTGACGGTCCGGAGGACGTGGCGACGCCCCGTCCGACCCCGTCTTCCGAGGGCACCCTGGCGTCCGACGAAGCGCTCGCCGCGCTGAGGGAGAAACTCACCGGCAACTGAGGTATGCGCCGGCTTCGGTCCGGCGGGAACGGCCCGAGACCTGCATGGTCCCGGGCCGTTCCGCTGTCTGGAGCGGTCACGTGGGACCTACTACCGTTCCCGACGGTTCCCCGATGGCCGTCGAGACCGGTGGCGGTCACTGGCTTCGGAAGGTCAGCCGCACCACGGGTAGACGAACAGGCTGTTGTCGCCGGCCCGGTGGTCCGCGAGGACCACGCGCAACGGCAGCGGGTCGGGCAGTGACGAGACGTCGGTGCCGGCCCGTGGGGTGACCCCGACGCCCACCGCCGTCGCGATCGGGAGGCCGTCTCTGGCCACCGCTGAGAACAGCCCGGCGTCCTTGAGGACCTGCATGCCGGCCCGCATACAGTCGGTGTCCGGCTTGGCGCTGGCGGACGACGCTGGCAGGAGCGCGAGGCCGAGGCCAAGCGCGCTGGCGGAGCAGGCGACGATGGTTCTGCGCATGAGTTCTCCTTCGGGGGAGCCGGGCGGCGCACCCCGTCGGTGAGCCGCTCCGGTGTTCTCGATTCCCGTTCTGGGCCGTGCGCGGATGCAGTGCGGCGCGTCGGCGGCTATCGTGTGCGCCGCGGTAGGGATTGTCGTGACAGAGTGACGAAGGGTGAACGACCACCGCTGCCGCCAGGACAGTTTTCGTGAAGGGTGCAGGGTGAGATGACCGCCGCCACTCGGGACCGGGAGGTCCGGACCGGGCCGCCGGAGCCGGTCGGGCCACCCCCGAAGCGGTCCGGCGTCGGCTGGCGCGAGTGGCTGCTCGCCGCCGGGCTGCTGCTGCCGAACCTGGTCCTCCTCGTCCTCTTCACGTACCGGCCGCTGCTGGACAACATCCGGCTGTCCTTCACCGACTGGAACATCTCGGCGCCGTTCGCCAACTACGTCGGCTTCTCGAACTACACCGAGTGGTTCACCCGCGAGGACACCCGGACCATCGTCCTCAACACCGTGATCTTCACCGTGGCCACCGTCGTCCTGTCGATGGGAATAGGACTGGCCCTGGCCCTCCTGCTCGACCAGCGGCTGCGCGGCCGGAACCTGGTCCGCTCGACGGTGTTTGCGCCGTTCGTCATCTCGGGTGCGGCCGTGGGGGTGGCCTTCCAGTTCGTCTTCGACCCCAGCTTCGGGCTGGTCCGTGACCTGCTCTCGCGAATCGGGGTGAACTCGCCGGACTTCTACCAGAACCAGAAGTGGGCGCTGTTCATGGTGACGGTGACCTACATCTGGAAGAACCTCGGCTACTCGTTCGTGATCTACCTGGCCGCCCTCCAGGGCCGCCGCACCGATCTCGACGAGGCCGCCGAGATCGACGGCGCGTCGTCGTGGCGGAAATTCACCCGGGTGCTCCTCCCGCAGCTGCGGCCGACCACGTTCTTCCTGTCGATCACCGTCCTGCTCAGCTCGGTGCAGGTCTTCGACATCATCAACGTGATGACGCGCGGCGGCCCTGCCGGGATCGGGACCACCACGCTGGTCTACCAGGTCTACCAGGAGACCTTCGTCAACCTACGGGCCGGCTACGGCGCGACGGTCGCGACGATCATGTTCCTCGTCCTGCTCGTCGTCACCGTGGTCCAGGTCCGCTTCATGGATCGGAACACCTCGTGAACGGCGGCAAGCGGTGGACCGCCGCCGGCTACGTGGCCATGGTCCTTGTGACCCTCGTCATCGCCGTACCGCTGTTCTGGATCCTCATCACGTCCTTCAAGGAGCGGCAGGACATCTACGTCCGGCCCGCACAGTGGTGGCCGGACCCGGCGACCAAGGAGAACTACGTCGACGTCACGACCCGGATCGCCTTCTGGAGCTACCTGCGCAACTCGATGGTCATCACCATGGCCACGGCGACGGCCAAGATCGTCCTCGGAGTGCTCAGCGCGTATGCGTTGTCGCTGCTGCGGTTCCCGGGTCGCGGCATCGTCTTCCTCGTCGTCATCGCCGCGCTCATGGTCCCTAACCAGATCACGGTGATCTCGAACTACGCCCTGGTCAGCCAGCTGGGCTGGAAGAACACCTACCAGGGCATCATCATCCCGCTGGCCGGGGTGGCGTTCGGGACGTTCCTGATGCGCAACCAGTTC
>Ga0307288_10000472_pt1 | contig 13708 bp, 17 predicted proteins | sample ER_DNA_142_FD_194469 | JGI IMG/M metagenome (GOLD analysis project Ga0307288, IMG submission 194469) | Bulk soil microbial communities from the East River watershed near Crested Butte, Colorado, United States - ER_DNA_142 | ecosystem: Environmental > Terrestrial > Soil > Floodplain | place... | reverse complement strand
AGAAACCATGCCGTCCTCATGACTGGACCGCTGTCCGGTGGAACGTCACCGCTACTCCATGGGAGTAGGCAAGACGCATTGCACGGACCGCCGACCGATACGGGTGCAATGAACACCACTGACAGCCGTACCGCTAGCCGGTCGGCTTACGAACGCTTGATGTCCCCGCAGTGACACGCTGGTCTTCCGGAAGCCACGTCCTACGTCGCCATGGCCTGCTGCCGTTCGACGGCACCGAGCTCGTGGCCGACGACCGCGAGCGCGAAGTCGAGTGCTTTCGCGGTCACCGGCTCGAAGTCCTCGTGGGCTGCATGCCGTGAGACGGAATGTGCATCCCAGCTGCTTCATGCGCGTACAGATTGAACGACAGCGTCTTGGCGGTGTCGGTATTGCCGGCGCCGGCAGCGGCGACGAGACTATTTCGCAGGCGACATTGGCATACAAGAGAGGAGATCCAGGATGGCTGTCGATCAGAGTCTGGAGACGTTCGCAAATAGCGTACGCGGCGCTGTGCTCCGGCCAGCTGACCAGAGCTATGAGAGCGCCCGGCGTATCTGGAACGCGATGATCGACCGCTCCCCTGCGGTGATTGTCCGCTGTGCCGACCCCGCCGATGTGGTCGCCGCGGTCAACTTCGCGCGCGACCAGCAGCAGGTGGTGGCTGTCCACAGCGGCGGCCATAGCGCCGCGGGCAGCAGCGTGTGCGACGGCGGATTCATGATCGACTTGTCGCCCATGAAGGGCATTCGCGTGGATCCGGCCCGAGCAACGGTGCGCGCCGAAGCCGGCCTGACCGGGGCCGAGTTCGACGCGGAAACCCAGGCGTTTGGGCTGGCGACGACCAGCGGCGTCGTGTCGACCACCGGCATCGCCGGCCTCACGCTAGGCGGCGGCATCGGCTGGCTAGGGCGAACGTACGGCCTCAGCTGCGACAACCTGCTCTCGGTCGACATCGTCACCGCCGACGGTCAACTGCGTACCGCCAGCGCCGACGAGAACGCGGACCTCTTTTGGGCCGTCCGCGGCGGCGGTGGAAACTTCGGTGTGGTGACGTCGTTCGAGTACCGCCTGCACCGCGTCGGACCCACCGTCCTGGCCGGCCTGCTGGTCTGGCCACGTCCGATGGCGCTCGACGTCCTGCGCGCGTTCCGCGCGTTCACCGAGGGCGCGCCCGAGAATGCCAGCGCGTATGCGGGCCTGGGCACCTCACCTGACGGCGTACCCATCGTCGTCGGCATCCTCTTCCACCACGGGCCGACCGAAGAAGGCGAGGCACTGTTCCAGCCGCTGCGCTCGTTCGGACCGCCCGTCGCGGACATGGTCCAACCGATGCCGTACACCTCCGCCCAGCAGATGCTCGACGCGCTCAACCCGCCGGGTAATCGCGTGTACTGGAAATCGGCGATCCTGCGCGGCATCGACGACGATGTGCTCGAGACGATCATCGCCGGCGCCGCCACCTGCCCCTCGCCGCTGTCAGCAGCGCTGATCGAGTTCTATGGCGGCGCGACCAATCGCGTCGGCGTGCAAGACACCGCGTACCCGCTGCGCGACGCGACGTACGCGCTCAACGCCATTTCGGCATGGACCGATCCGGCCCAGGATCAGGCCAATATCGCCTGGTCGCAAGGCCTGTGGGAGGCCATGCAGCCATTCTCACCTGGCAGCGTTTATGTCAACTTCCTGGGCATCGGGGATGAGGGCGACGATCGCGTCAAGGCCGCCTACGGACCGAACTACGCGCGCCTGGCGCAGATCAAAGCCACCTACGATCCGCAGAACCTATTCCGCCTGAACCACAACATCCGCCCTGCTCGGTGATGGGTGCAGCGTCGGAAACGCGTAGGGGGTACCGAGCACCGCGTCGCCACCGCCAGCTGCCTTAACTTCGATCGTCAGCAGCGACAAGTAGGCGTCGACGGACGCGGCTAGTATCGGCCGAACGCGTCCTTCTGTCACTGTCTGCAGCGGAGTTATCGAGGGTGGCAAGAATGTCGGTCGAGCGCAGTCCGACTAGGTCGGATGGGCTAGATCATGGTCAGGCTGCCGAACTCTGTCTCGGGAACACGGCCGAGCTCGGCGTAATTGAGCGCGGTGTAGAAGGCGAGCGACTGTTCCAGATCGGAGACCCGGAGCTCGAGGTGCAGCATGCGCATGTTCGGCAGACTAGGCCGCCCACCCCCCGGATGTCGACGCATCCGCAAGCCGGTCGGCTTAAGAACAAGTTCATATCACGACGTCGAAGGTTGGCAGTGATCGGCCTGGCGCAACTTTCTAGCGCTTCAGCAGCGGTTGTCGGCCAGTCGGTGAGCACCCCACAGACGTCGACATGGTGCAGAATGCGGCTACGGCATGCATCACCCCGGCTAGTTGCATGCATCTGTCGGGATGCGGGATCATTTTGTCGCTGCCTGAATCGATTGGTGGTGGGGAGGTCCAGGGTCGGGTGGATGCACAGATCTCCTTGCGAGTGGACGGTGAGGATCGATCGATAATCGTTGACACTCGCACGACCCTGTTGGACGCGCTTCGAGATCGGCTCGGAGTGACCTCGCCGAAGAAGGGCTGCGACCACGGTCAGTGCGGCGCGTGCACGGTGTTGCTCGACGGTCGGCGGGCCGTCATCTGCCTGGCGTTCGCGGTTGCCCACGACGGCGCAGAGATCACTACTGCCGAGGGGCTCGCCGAGGGAGACGCACTGCACCCGATCCAGCAGGCCTTTCTCGAGATGGACGCGTTGCAGTGCGGGTATTGCACGCCCGGGCAAGTGTGCTCAGCGGTCGGCATGTTGGGCGAGGCGGAACGGGGAACTCCAAGCTACGTCAGCGGCGATGTCATCGGCCCCATCGAGTTGAACGACGATGAGATTCGCGAGCGGATGAGTGGCAACCTGTGCCGTTGCGGAGCCTACGTCAACATTGTCGCAGCGATCCGGCGGGTCGCCTGGGCGGAGTCCGCGTCGTGATGCCGTTCGAGTTCCTGCGCGCCGAGGACGTCGCCGGCGCGGTGGCGGTGGTGGCGGAGCACCCTGATGCGGTGTATCTGGCCGGCGGCACCAACCTGGTCGACCGTATGAAGCTGGGGGTAGCTACGCCCAACTTGGTCGTCGACATCAGCCACCTGCCGCTGCACCAGATTGTCGAGCTGCCAGATGGCACGGTTCGGATCGGCGCGGTGGTTCGCAACAGCGATCTCGCCGCGAATCTCCTGATCCGGCAGCGATATCCGGTCTTGTCCCAGGCGTTGCTGGCCAGTGCGTCGGGCCAATTGCGAAACCTAGCGACCACGGCCGGGAACTTACTGCAGCGGACCCGATGCGTGTACTTCCAAGACGTCAGCATGCCGTGCAACAAGCGTGTTCCCGGCTCGGGCTGTTCGGCGCGGGAGGGCTATACCCGCTACCACGCGATCCTCGGTGCATCAGCGGGTTGTGTAGCGGTGCATCCATCGGACATGGCCGTCGCGATGGCCGCGCTGGATGCTTCGGTGGTGGTTACGGGCAGGACTGGTGAGCGGAGCATCCGGCTCACCGACTTGCATCGACTTCCCGGCGACGCGGCCCATCAAGACACGGTCTTGACGCACGGGGAGCTGATCACCGCGGTTGACCTGCCCCGGCTCTCGTTTTCACAACACTCTGCCTACCGCAAGGTCCGCGATCGTGCTTCGTACGCCTTCGCCCTGATCTCTGTTGCGGCTGCCCTGGAACTGGGCGACCGCAGGGACGCCGCGGGGATCCCGACGATTCGAGACGTCCGGATCGCGTTCGGTGGAGTTGCTCACAAGCCTTGGCGCGCCACTGCCGCCGAGAACTTCCTGCGCGGCGCGGCCGCGAGTGTGGAGAACTTCCGCGAGGCTGCCGACGTCGAGCTCGCCCAGGCGGAGGCACTCCACGACAACGCATTCAAGATCACCATGGTCCGCAACACGGTCGCGTCACTGCTCGCCGATCTCACCCGACGCCAGGTCGAAGCTATAGGTGGCGACCTCGCCGGCCAGGAGCAGAAACCGTGAGCACCGGCCTTCGTGGTCAATCGATCGGTATCGGCCTTGGACGGCTGGACGGGGTCCCCAAAGTCCGAGGCACGGCCCTGTACGCGTATGAGCAGCCCGTGCCGCAGCCTGCTTATCTTTATCCGGTCCAGGCCACGATCGCCAGGGGAACTGTGGTCCGGATTGACACCGGAGCGGCGGAAGCGTTGGACGGTGTTCTGATCGTGCTGACCCATCTCAATGCACCCCGACTGGTTGACACGAAGGACCAAGAGTTGTTGGTACTACAGTCAGCGGCTGTCGGGTTCCGTGGTCAGTTCATCGGGGCCGTGGTCGCGGAATCCTCCGAGATCGCGCGACACGCCGCGGGTCTGGTTGACGTCGCGTATGCGCCCGCGCGCCATAACTCGGCCTTCAGCGTCGGCGAGCATGGCTACGTCTCACCGGGGAGCGCGCCTGGCCTTCCGCGGCAGGTGAGCGAGGCCGAGATCGAGGCCGCACTTGCGGGCGAGCATGGCTCCGTCTCACCGGGGAGCGCGCCGGGCCTTCCGCGTCAGGTGAGCGAGGCCGAGATCAGGGCCGCACTCGCGGCGGCGTCGACGGCTGTAGACCAGACCTACACGACGCCCCCGGAATTCCACGTGCCGATGGAGCCGCACACCTCCGTCGCGATCTGGAATGGCCGCATCCTCACCATCTACGAGTCGACACAGGGCGTTCATTCCTTCCGGGCGGGCTTGGCGCCGCTGTTCGGCCTGGAGCCGGACCAGGTTCGGGTCATCTCGCCGTACGTGGGCGGCGGATTCGGCTCAAAGCTCGAGGTTCACGCCCAGGCCGTCCTCGCGGCGATGGCGGCACGCGAACTCCCCGGCCGTGCCGTGAAGGTGACCTTGACCCGGCAGCAGATGTTCTCGCTCAGCGGTTACCGTGCACCGACCATCCAGCACGTGCGGCTCGGGGCCGACCTGGATGGCACACTGACCGCACTGGCCGTCGACGTGGTCGAGCAGAGTTCCAGAACGAAGGAGTTCACCGAAGGATCTGACGGACCGGCCCGCATGATGTACGCCGCTCCGCAACGTCGGACGACGAATCGCCCCGTCGCCCTCGACGTTCCCATTCCAACCTGGATGCGGGCGCCCGGCAGGTGTCCTGGGATGTTCGGGCTCGAAGTGGCCATGGACGAGCTCGCCACCGCGTGCGCCGTCGACCCCATTGCCCTACGGGTTCGCAACGAGCCAGAGGTCGACCCGGAGACCGGGCAACCGCACGCGTTCCGGCATCTGCTCCACTGCCTACAGCTTGGTGCGAGACGATTCGGCTGGGAGCATCGCGACCCGGCGCCACGGGCTCGGCTGCAGCACGGCTGGTGGAGCGGCATGGGCGTCGCCAGTGCGACCTACCCGGACTGGCGCGAATCCGACAACGCCGCCCGCATTCGCTTCGAGGCCGATGGCACCTATTCCGTCCAGATTGCGGCGGCCGAGATCGGAACCGGAAGTCGGACCGTCCTGACGCAGATTGCGGCCGAGGCGCTGGGCTGCCCGGCGCAATGCGTGCAAATGGAAATCGGTGACTCAGGCCTCCCGCTCGCCTCCAACGCCGGAGGTTCGTTCGGGACGACCAGCTGGGGTGCAGCCATCGTCGCGGCCGCCGAGACGTTCCGCGATCAGCATGGCGCTGACCCTCGGCCGGGTGCGGAGACAGAGGCTCGGGCGCCCGAGGTCAATGATGATGATGATAGGTCGAGGCATTCCTTTGGCGCCCAATTCGCCGAGATCCGGGTCAACGCTGACACCGGTGAGATCCGTGTCTCGCGGATGCTCGGTGTCTTCTCCGTCGGGCGCGTCATCAACCCCGTGACCGCGCGCTCCCAGTTCATCGGCGGGATGACCATGGGCATCGGGATGGCTTTGCACGAGCACGGGGTCATGGACCCGCGCTTCGGCACCATCGTGAACCATGACTTCGCCGACTACCACATCCCGACCTGCGCAGACATCGAGGACATCGACGCGATCTGGCTCGATGAACCTGAAGCACCTCCAGGCGTACTGGGAGCTCGGGGATTGGGCGAGATCGGCATTGTCGGCGCAGCAGCCGCGATCGCCAATGCCGCCTACCACGCGACAGGCGTCCGGGCGCGGAACCTTCCGCTGACCTTGGACACTTTTCTGTCCTGAGCTTGACCGGCGCCGGCTTCCGAGCTCTTGGCGGATCGCGTTCCGCAAAGAGGTTCCTCAACCAAAGAACGCCGCTGCCCGCTAGAGGGTCGGGTTACGGGCGTTCCGATCTGTATCGTCAAGGGGCCTCACAGGAGGCTGGCATGGGAGTGGCGCGGGTACCGGCGGCGAACATGCTCCAAATGGAGCGTCGAGCTTGTGAGCGAGCAGGTTCTTGAGGTTGATCATGGCGCCGGTGTGGCCCGCTGCCGACCGGTCGACTACGCCCATTGTCAAGCCTTCATTCGATTTGGGCATTCGCCGAGCCACGGGCCTCATCGTGTTTTCTCGTCATTTTGCAAGGCTGCTGCGCAAACTATTTCGAAGACAATCACCTTGCCAATGGCTGCCCAGTGCGCGCTGCCACGATCACTTGCGTGATGACATCAACTGTCACTTGGGCATGTTCGTTGTTCCACAGCAGCCCCGAATGGGTTGCTCCTTGCATGACGCGATGAATGCTATTTGTCGAGAGCCCGGCGAGTTCTCCGTTGATCTCGGTCCAGACTCGCCTCGTCTCATCGTCTGGGGTGGTCGCGCTTACGACGATCAGTGGAATTGAGCCCAGGCTCGTTACCTCTCGTTCTTGCTGATACGTCTGCGGCATGGCGCGATATTGGTCAAGGATGACTTGAAAGTATTTCGTCGTGACCCCGAACGTATCCAGAGCCGCTCCCTGCTGCGTCGGCAGGTCATCGTAGTCGGCCTGCGGCAGCAGCAGCCTTACTACGCCAAATGGCGCGAGCCATCGAGCCAGAGTAATTGTGCGTTTTTCGGAGGCGAGCTCGGCTCGTCTCTCAGGTGGAAAACGCGGATCGTCGTCGAGTGTTCCGGGATCTATGAGCACCATGCCGACTACCTCGGCCGGATAATCCTTGGCATAGACCCGGGCAATTCGACCTCCATATGAGTGACCGACCAACACATACGGCGCCTCGATCCCGGCCCCAGCCAGCAAGGCGCGCAGTTCGGCCACATGCTGATTCATGTCACGCGGTCCAGGTCCGCGTTCGCTCCAACCCATGCCCGCCCGGTCATAGGCGCAGACACGGTTCGATTGCGCTATCTCCGGCTGCACAAGACCCCAACTGGGCGACGCGTTGCCACCCGCTGCGTCAAGAATCACGGTTGGGCTTCCCTCGCCGGTGCAATTGATATGCAGCTGGTAACCGTCAACGGCGACCAATTGGCCGGGGGGCGGGAATTCCTGCCTGTCGTTCCGGGTGGCAACGGCCTGGTATGTCAGGCCTGTGACGGCCAGTGTGATAAGCAGCACGAGGAGCCCTAAAGCAACACGCCTGATCCAGCGAACAACCCGCGTCTTAGGCCGTTTGCCGTTTCGCTGGGCGAAATCTTCACTCGACGTGATGTTGTGACGCCTCCTTGACGTTTTTGCGGCTGCTTGAGGCTACTGTGCTGCCGACGACCTTTCTTGGGTCCCTGTCCGCAGTTGCGTCCGAATGTGAGCCGCCGCGTCCGGCGCCTCCATCACCGACCATGCAACAGAAGCTGGCGAACAACTCGATCTGTTTGCGTTGGTCGACCTCGTCTCGGAAACCAGCGGACAGTACGTTCGGGGGGAAGTTCGACGAGACCAAGAGGAGGTACCGCGTCGAAGTCCATCCTGCTGGAGCTGGCGACCTTCGTCTGGTCACCGACGATCCCGGGGCGTTGATCTGGACTCAGCCCGGCCGTTCGAGTGGTGCTCGATTCGGTGTTCCTGAACGAATGCATCGAGGCAGGCCAGGCGGATGAGCTGCGTGGTCTCGCCGGCATCTCAACGGAGGTACACCTTTCGGCGAGATCCTGCGCACCGCATCGGCGGTTTAGCCCGAGATGGCGAAGGTGTGATCGCCTGCCTTCACCCGCCAGCCGACCCCAAGACCGCCTTCATTGAGGCTGCAGTGGCATCAGCTGCGCTAGCGCTCATCCTCAGCCTCATCCGGACTGTTCTCCTTGATTCGAGGTTCAGTGGGACTCAATGAACCAAAGCGGCAGGCCGGAGGAAGGCTTGCAGCTGCCCGTTGGATCGGCCGGTGGTTTCGACGACGAGAAGCCGCGGACCAAGTTGGCTACATGCGCGTCATAACGACCGTTCACATGCCGACGGAAGACATCGACCGGTGCATCGATGTCTTGTCTTGGTGCAAGCTAGGACTGAGGCCTCGTGAACCTGCCTCTGTCGACGTCCCGTAATCTCTACCGTTTCGCCCGCTCAACGGTCGGGTTTGGACAGCAATCAAGAGGCAGGAGGGGGGAGCTGAGGTGTCTGACCGCATCCAAGAAATGGCCGAGCGCGCGAACGTGCCCGAGGACTTTGTGGGACAGCTGGTCGCGGCTGACGCGCTGCCCGGCGAGAAGGGCGAGTTAAAACTCGCCACGGCGGTCCGGCGTGTCCGGTTACTACGGTTCTGGACGGCGGCGGGGCTTTCGGTCGAGACGATCCTCACGTGACGGCGAGCGGAGAGGGCAGCATATCCGAGCACACCCAGCGGCGTTCGCCCTCGGGTCCGGTGACCGTTCGACCGGACGACCCGCGATACGGCGACCTCGCTCATAGGGGCAGCAGGCGATTCTCAGGCAAGCCAGACTATGTGCAGCTTGTCGGCTCCACCGGGCAGGTGGTAGAGGCTGTGCAAGACGCGGTGCGGAAGCAGTTACGGGTTGCGGTGCGTAGCGGAGGGCACTGCCTCGAAGCCTTCGTGGCGGACCCGGCGGTACGGGTGGTGATCGACACCTCGCTGATGTCAGGCCTTTATTACGATTCGCAGATGGGCGCGTTCGCGATCGAGGCGGGCGCCCGGCTAGGAGACGCGTACCGCACACTGTTCCTGGGCTGGGGAGTCACGATTCCCGCGGGTGTATCGCCCAACGTGGGAATCGGCGGGCACGTAGCGGGCGGAGGCTTCGGGTTCTTGTGTCGGCAGCACGGATTGGCGTCGGATCATCTGTACGGCGTAGAGGTCGTCGTGGTGGACGATACCGGCACCGCCAAGAGCGTGGTGGCGACCCGGGAGCCGGCAGACCCAAACCGGGACCTGTGGTGGGCACACACCGGCGGCGGAGGCGGCAACTTCGGAGTCGTCACCAGGTACTGGTTCCGGTCGCCGGGCGCCGAGGGTACCGATCCCGCCAGCCTGCTACCCAGGGCACCGGACTCTGTGCTGACGTTCAAAGCAGAGTGGGACTGGCAAGATATCGACCAGCCAGCCTTCACCCGTCTAGTCCGCAACTACGGAGACTGGTGCGAACGGAACAGCGAATGGGGCTCTCGCTCCACTGAGCTGTACAGCACCCTCGCCCTTGGGCGCCGCCAGCACGGAACCGTGGAAATCACCGGGCTGGCAACCACCGGGACGAAAGCCGACCGACTGCTCGACGAACACTTGGCCGCGATCAACGAGGGCGTCGGTCTGCCCTACACCCATGACAGGAACAGGAAGTCCTGGCTAGCGCACGCCCTCGATCCTGCTCCCGGCCTCGCGGGGGTGAATCTGGAGCATGCGGTCTTCAAGCTCAAGGATGCTCTCCTCCGCAAGCGGTACACCGACAGGCAGATCGAGGTCGCCTACCACCACCTGACCCGGACGGATCACAACGCCGGCCTGAGCTGGGGGATGGCAACCTACGGAGGAAAAGTCAACACGATGGCGCCGGACGCGACGGCGTGTGCGCAAAGGGACTCGATCCTGACCACATCGGTCACAGCCGGCTGGGAGAACCCCGAGGACGAAGACATCACCTTGGCGTGGGTCCGCCGATTCTATCGGGACTTGTTTGCCGATACGGGCGGTGTGCCTATTCCCGCGGAGGTCAGCAGTGGTGCCTCGATCAACCATCCTGACATCGATCTCGCCGACCCGGAATGGAATACATCTGGCGTCCCCTGGCACACCATGTACTACCGGGGCAACTACCCCCGACTCCAGCAGGTCAAAGCGCGCTGGGATCCCCTCAATATTTTCCACCACGCCTTGTCTGTGCGCCCAGCCTCTACAGCAACTCTCACTGCTAAGCGCGGCCACGGTGAGCGATCGGATCCTCCGGGATAGGACGGCGGCCATTCGCGGCGGTCAGGCCGGGTCAGCCGCTTGGTCGCGCGTCGCCCACGCAAGGCGGCAGACGATGTGTCACACCTAAGGCGGCCATCACTGAGAGGTCACGCCATGAGCCAGCACGCGCTCCACGTGCCGCGCACGCAGACGACCGGCTCTCGACTCACCAGGGTCCCGCCATCAGACCCGGCCCGCAGACAGATGATCGCCAAGAACGCACGCAACATCGGCAATTGAGGGCGTCGCGACCCTCCGACGAGCGTCGGAGGTGTCCGCTGAACGGTCCGCTATTGGGCGCGCGCTTCGGTGGAGGAAAGATGAGCTGCTGGCATGAGTTCACTGCCGAGCTGCTCGACGAGCTCGGCGCCCGGCTAGGGCGGCGTAGGGTCGCAGCCTCGATCTTCGTGGTGGGCGGTGCGGCGATCGCGGCCAACCACACGCGCTGTGACCGGGTCACCGAGGATGTTGACGCGCTCACCCGCGACACCGCGGTCCTAGAGGAGGCCTAGACGCTGGCCGGGAACGCGGGTTGCCGGAGGACTGGTTAAACCCGAACGCCGGCATGTGGATGCCTCCGCTGCCCGGCGGAGTCCTCGACCAGCCGGCCGAACCTGGCCTCCGGGTCACTTACGCCGACGACGGATTCCTGCTGGCCACCAAGCTCATCGCGCAACGTGCCAAGGATGCCGACGACGTCGTGGCCCTGGCCGGCCGTCTCGGGCTCTCGACCGCCACACCGGAGCAGCTCGAAACCCACATTCGCAGCTACTACACCGACCCCGCACCGCTGGAGTTAATTGTCGAGGGCCCCGACGTCGACCGCGAGATCAGCCTGCTCGCCCACGACGCCTGCCGGATGCTTCACCGCACCAGGCGCGCGGCCGCCGGCGATGTCGACCCCACTCAACCGGGCGAGGACCCCGGAGCCGAACGGCTTCGGGGCAGCATTGAGAGCAAGAAACGCAATCCCCGGTCCTCACCTGACACCCCGGGCCTCCGACCCACCCGGGAGCGCTGACCACAGTTCCTGTTTGGAACGGGGCGTACGCGGACGTCCCTCAAACCCACATTCGCATGCCCGTTCGCCGGTCCGTTTTGCCCGGCAGTCCGACCCAGCCCTGGGCCAGGGCCGAGACTCAGCGCCGGCCGCGCTTCAGCCGCTCGCTCGTATTGGCCAGCCATTGCCGCGCGAAGTCAGACGCCTTGTCGTCAGACGCCTTGTCGTCAGTCGAGGCTGCTGCCGCTCGGGAAGCCGACGCCGCCGCATCCGGGGAGGCAGGTTTCTCGCCAGTGAACAACCAAACGTCGAAGAACTTGTCGAGCTGCTGGCCTGAGATCCGCTCGGCCAACGCGATGAATTCAGAGGTCGTGCCGTGGCCGTCGCGCTGCGCCGCCCAACGACGGACGATCCGCCAGAAGTCGTCGTCGCCAACCTCGTTGCGCAGCGCCTGCAGGGTCATGGCGCCCCTGACGTAGACCGGATCGTCGAACAGGAACTCGACCGTCGGGTCGCCGATCACGACGTCCCAGAACGGGTCGTCGGCAGGAATGGCGTCGTAGGTGGCCCGGAACATCTCCTGCGGCGTCGCCTGTCCCTCGTGCTCGGCCCATAGCCACTCTGCATAGGTCGCGAAGCCCTCGTTGAGCCAGATGTCCTGCCAGCGGGCCAGTGCGATCTTGTCGCCGAACCACTGGTGGGCGAGCTCATGAACGACGACCGAGTCCCCGTTGACCGGGTTTCCATCGGCGTCGAGCCAGAAGAGCTTCGAATACACCGGCCGGGTCTGGGTCTCGAGGGCGAAGAACAAGTCGTCCTGGTTGTCGACGATGGCGCCGACTGTCGAGAACGGGTACGGCCCGAACGCCCCGCCCAGCACGTCGAGAACCTCACCCTGCCGGGCCAAGGACGAATCGATGACAGACCGCAACCCGCCGGTGATTGCGGAGTCGACGGCGTCGTAGACCGGAAGCCCGGTATTGGTGCGCCACTTGTGGACGTCCCAGAAACCGATGTCGATCGTGGCAAGGTAGGACGCCATCGGTTCGCGCGCGTCCCATTCGTAGGTGGTCCAGCCGCGTCTGGTTTCGCGTCCAGTGAGGAATCCGTTCGCGGCGACCTCGTATCCCTTCGGCACCGTGACGTCGAAGGAGTACTGGGCCTTGTCCAACGGGTGGTCGTTGACCGGGAACCACCCAGCTGCTACCTCCGGCTGACCGGCGACCGTCGCACCATCCGGCGTGGCCATAAAGCCGGTCCGCAGCTCGAAGCCGGGAAGCTGGAGCACGAACTCGTGCGGCACCCCGTCGTACCTGACTTTCACCTCGAATTTGCCGCGTTCGATCGGGCTTTTGGGGATGACCGTTAGCTCGTGCTCGGTGCGGCTCCACCGTGCCCGAACGCCGTTGACCTCGATCGAGCGAACCGTCATCCCGACCAGGTCGAGGTTGAAACTGCACAGTGACTTGGTCGCGCTGGCTTTGATCCCGGCGACACCGTCGAGTACGTCGGTCGCCGGATCGTAGGTGACGTCCAGGTCGTATTTGCGAACCTGATAGCCGCCATTGCCGTAGTTGGGGTAGTACGGGTCGCCGATGCCGGGCGCACCTGATGTGCATCGCCCCGTCGACCGGCCATCGGGGCCAGCCGCCTGGGCGGTCGCCGGCAGGCCGAGTGCGGTGGTGAGGCAGACGATTGCCAGCACTGCGGCGGTTCGCCGGTTCCGAGACTTCGACATCGTCATAGCCATCTCCGCTCGCTGCGCTGCCGCTTCGCTCAGCAACCTATAGAAGATCCAGTCGCTGTGAGTTAACGACGCGCAGAAAGTGCGGAGTGTGCAGCGATGGAGCAGTCAAAGTCTCGCAAGGGGGTCTGACCGGAGGCGCAGATGGCCACTGGTTTTCGGCACGATGCCCGATGGGGCGAGACCCGGCTATCCTCCGAACCGAAATGCTCGACCTCGACCCGCCGGCACAGTGGGATGGCCTGCGTTACTCGCAGCCCGATCCTTATCCGACCGCTAGAGGGTCGGGTTTGGACAGCAATGAAGAGGCAGGAGGGGAGGATCTGAGGTGTCTGACCGCATCCAAGAAGTGGCCGAGCGCGCGAACGTGCCCGAGGACTTTGTGCGACAGCTGGTCGCGGCTGACGCGCTGCCCGTCGAGAAGGGCGAGTTAGAACTCGCCACGGCGGTCCGGCGTGTCCGGTTACTACGGTCCTGGACGGCGGCGGGGCTTTCGGTCGAGACGATCCTCACGCTGGTCAATCGGGGCGCCCTATCGCTGGCATTCCTGGATGCGCCGGTGATGGCCTTGCCCGAGCGCCTGGACTACTCCTATGAGCAGCTCGCCGCCGAGTGTGGGGTGCCCATGAGCTTCCTACAGGCGCTCCACCAATCGCTCGGCTTCGCCCCACCGGAACCCGGCGACAGGGCTGGCGAG
>Ga0307288_10000471_pt1 | contig 13711 bp, 8 predicted proteins | sample ER_DNA_142_FD_194469 | JGI IMG/M metagenome (GOLD analysis project Ga0307288, IMG submission 194469) | Bulk soil microbial communities from the East River watershed near Crested Butte, Colorado, United States - ER_DNA_142 | ecosystem: Environmental > Terrestrial > Soil > Floodplain | place: USA... | reverse complement strand
TCAGATGAAGGGCACGCCGAAGCGGCCGGATCCGTAGAGAGTCACATCGGGTCACCGCCACCGAGCCTGGTGGTCCTCCACCCAGGAGCACCGCAACGACACTCACAGATCCGTAGACCCGGGCAACTGCAGCGCTTGTGTCCGTGGACGTCCGCGCCCTCCGTGTCTCAGCCAGGACCGTTCATGGCCGGCCGGTGGAAACACGGCCGCGTTGCTGTCACGGTTGCTGTCACAGGCGTACAACCCGATCGCCAGGAAGGAAGCCGATGATGGTGGACGCTGACGCGCAGCACGGCACCTGGCGTGACCCCGATTCGGCCTGGTGGGTGAAGCTGCGTCGTGCCGATCAGCACATTGTCGAGGCAGCCGGGCGACTGAAGGCTTTCAGAAGTGATGAGCCGTGGACCGTGGAGGCAACACCGGGTCCCGGAACCGGTGATCAGAACTACCGATTTCGGGTGCACCGCGCAGTGCCCGCCGACCTCCTGGCGGTCCTTGGTGACGCGGTGCACAATCTGCGCTCTGCTCTGGACGCCATGGCCTACGGCCTAGCTGAGCAGCACTGCGGGACCTTGACTCTCGAACAGGAACGTGTCACGCGACTACCGATCTGCCGCGACGAGGCTGCGTTCGACGGCTTCCTCAACCAGCGATATAAGGGTGTCCGCCCTCGTGATCTGTACGGCGATTTGCAGCTCAAGGCACTCCGCTCGGTGCAACCCTTCACCTTCGCGACCGAGGCGGCCGCGCACGGAGTCGAGGTAACCAGCGATGCGGAGGCGGACATGATGGCCGACCCGGCCTATCGCCTTGATGTGCTGTGGAACGTAGATAAGCACCGTCGGCTGGTACGGCTGGACTGGTTCTTCGACCTCTCCTGGTGGACCGGCAGTGGAACTGGCCCGGACTTCCACTTGCCCAAGGGAGCGCGTCTAAGGGATGGAACTGTCCTAGCTACGTTCCCCGGACCGCCGGTGGGGCCTGAGCCGAGCGAGCTTGGCTGGGAGGTCGGGTTGAGCTTTTCGGACGACCCGTTCCCGGACGACGTTGTCGGGCTCTTGCGCAGCTGGCACAACTCGGTCGGCGGATGGATCATCCCCCGGGCCTTCGCCACAGTGGAGCGCGGCGGCGAGCCGCCACTAATGATCTCGTTCCGCACTTGAGCCGGGTCACCATCGTCGAGAGAATGGAACCGGTTGATAAGTGACTCTCGGGTTCGGCGGGATACGTGATCGCCGTGCGCTGCCGCATTGAAAGGGTAAGCCGACTGAAGGCCGGTCTAGGGTGGCTGAGCGCGAACTGAGGTCCGGCTAGGCGCTGAGCGGTCGGGAGGTATCGCGTTGTCTCCCGTCAGTTTGGGCGTCCTGCCTTGCCCGTGCCCCCGTCCGCCCCCGGCTGACCGCTTCGGTGTGAAGCAGGCCCGGCGGACGGCCCTGAGTGCTGATTGAGCGTCGACTAGCACCGCGGTCGCCCGGATGGGTCCCGGTCTGAACGCCACCGTAGTTACTCAGTTGGTTACTCACTGACCGCGTGCCTGATTGTGCTCACGGTTGGCGTAGCGAGCCGCAGCAGCGGTTATGAGTGGTCATCCCCTCGCGTCGGCAGGCTTGCCCGTAGCGCCGGTTCTTCAGGAGTGCAGGGCAACGCTCTTCCGCCTTGCACTCCTGAAGGTTCGTCGCTAAAGCCTTCGGTGACGACGTGAGGGGACGACCACGACCCCGGCCATCTCTGAACCGAGGCCGGGGGTGCGGGGGCGGAGCCCCTGCGGGGTAACGGGGACTCGAACCTGAACCGCGCTGCATGTTGGCCCGTTTGGCTGGTCGGCCTGGGCTAGGGTGTGGCCCTATGGACACGAGGAAGATCGCCAGCGTTACGGGCTGGTTCATGGTGGTGACCTTCGTCACATCCATTCCCGCGTACTTCTTCCTCTACGCCCCGGTGCGGAATAACCCGGATTCCATCACCGGAGCCGGCGCCGACCCCACCGCGAGCGTGGCTTTGGGCGCTGTCCTCGAGGTCATCCTGATCATCGCCCAGGTCGGCACCGCCGTGGTGCCGTACGCGGTCTTCAGGCGGTATAGCGAAGCCCTCGCTCTGGGCTACGTCGCAGCGCGCCTCGTCGAGTGCATATTCACCGCCATCGGGATCATCAGCCTTCTCACGTTCCTGTTCATGCGGCAGGAAGGCACAGCTGGCACGGACGCCGCTCTGGGCCAGGCTTTCGTCGCGATCTATGATCGGGCGTTCCTGATCGGGCCAGGCATCTTCGCCGGTGTTGCGAACGGAATGATCCTGGGCTACCTGATGTATCGGTCGCGCTTGGTGCCTCGAGGCATGGCGATGCTGGGGCTCATCGGAGGTCCACTACTCGTCGCCGCGGCAATCGCCGTCATGTTCGACGTCATTGACCACGGGTCCGCGGTGCAGGCCGTTGCGACGATTCCGGAGGCCTTGTGGGAGTTGTCGTTCGGTATCTACCTCATCGTCAAGGGATTTAGGCCGTCTCCGATTCTGGCTGAGTTGGATAGCGGACTTGTCGCACGGGGCGCGAGTGCGTAGTCGGGCCGTATAGGCAAACGGTTACTTCATGACGACTCCGCGTACGACCTCAGACCGATCGGCTGAGGCTCTTCCCACGTCCTGGCAGCGGCTGTTGGCCCTGTCTGGCATCGCGTTCGCGGTGCTCTTGGTTGTCGGCTTCTTCCTTAGCGGTGGCGACACGCCGGACTACACGGCAGCTGACCAGGAGTGGACGACCTAGGCGGAGAACAACGAGTTGAAGAGCCGCATTGGTGCGTTCCTAACCCTGATCGCAGGCTTTGTGTTCCTGCACTTCGCGGGGACGATTCGCACCGTGCTCGGGACTGCGGAGGCTACGGTTCGCGGCTCTGGGCAACTCGCGCGGACCGCGTTCGCGGGTGCCGTAACCGGCATCACGGGCATCACCATGGCCATCGTGATGATCGCTGGTGCGAGTGCCGCGGGCGCCGACGCGGATCCCGTGGTCATTAGAGCGGTGGCCTCGGCGACGGTGGGGCCGTTCCTGGTCGCCGCGATGGGCTTTGCCGCGTTGCTCGCGGCTGCTGGACTGTTGACACTGCGCAGCGGAGTCTTCGCGCGCTGGATCGGTATCGTGGCCCTACTCGGGGCGGTTGCCTTCTTCGTCACGTTCTTTACGCTCATCGTCGGCCCCGGCGAAGACAGCGTGTTCGGCTACGGCTTCTTTGGCGGCTTCCTCGCGATCGCAATCTGGTCGATCGCTACCAGCATTGCGAGCTACCGCGCGGTCGCGACCACTGCCCAGGAGATGCCCGCGACAGAGGCCGACTCCTAGACGGCATTCGGGGCTGCTGTACTCCAGGCGGTGAGCGCGGCGATCTCATCGCACGCCCAGCGTCGAGGCCGTGTCGAGATGATCCGGCAACCGTTCGAGTTTCCGCCCGATCCGGCACGCCTAGTTCAAACGGTTGGCTCTCTAGAGGCGGCGCGGCCCTCAGGCCTGCCGAGGACACGCGCCGCCGCCGGCGCGAAGCGCGGCCTTGATCTAAGTAGAGCCAGAATCGGCAATCGGCTGTCCGATCCGATTGTCCTGTGCCGGCTGATGTGCGACACATGCTCGCCAGGTGATGCGCGACAGTGATCTGTTTCGGCCAATCTGAGGTCGACGTCTCCGCGGGGCGTCGGGACTTGGGGAGGCCGGGATTGGCGCTGGTCGTGTTGTCGGTGGTGGAGCAACGTTTGGATGCGGTTCGGGCGGTGTTGGCGGGCGCGACGGTGGTCGCGGTGGGGGTGTCGCGGTCGACGCTGCATCGCTGGATCGGCCGTTATCTGGCCGGGAATGTCGCTGGGTTGGCGGATCGGTCGCATCGTCCGCTTTCGTGTTCGCATCAGGCCGCGACGCAGGTGGAGGTGTTGGTGGCGGAGCTGCGGCGCAAGCATCCGCGGTGGGGGTCGAAGCGGATCCGGATGCAGCTGCTGCGCTCGCCGGTGTCGGGACTGGTGGTGCCGTCGGAGCGGACGATCAACCGGATCTTGTTGCGGCATGGGCTGGCCTTGCCGAGGCCGCGGAAGCGGCCGAGAGAGTCGTTTGTGCGGTTTGAGCGGCCGGGGCCGATGCAGCTGTGGCAGGTCGACATCGTCGGCGGATTGTGGCTGGTGAACTCGGCGACAGGACAGCTGCGGGAGGCCAAGATCGTCACCGGAGTGGATGATCATTCCCGGTATTGCGTGATGGCGAAGGTGGTTGAGCGGGCCACCAGCCGGGCAGTCTGTGTGGCGTTCGCCGAAGCGCTGGCGAGGTTCGGTGTCCCGGAGGAAGTGCAGTCGGACAATGGGAAACAGTTCACCGATCGGTTCGGCAAGGGCGGGGAGGTGATGTTTGATCGGATCTGCCGCAAGAACGGCATCAAGCATCGGTTGACCGACCCGTTCTCGCCCAACCAAAACGGCAAGGTGGAAAGATTCCACGGCACCCTGCGACCTGACTTCCTTGATCAGGCGGAACCGTTCGAGTCGGTGGCTTTGGCGCAGGCGGCGCTGGATGTCTGGGTGGCGGACTACAACCAAGATCGGCCGCATCAGGCGCTTGATCCGACGCTGCCGGTGACCCCGGCTGAGCGGTTCACCCCGATCCCGGAGGAGCAGCGGCAGCTGGTCGAGCTGTGGCTGCCGCCCGCCTTGGAGACGGTGCCGACACCACTGGCATCGATGGCGGCCACCATTGAGCCGGCAACAACGGAATGGTCCGGTGGACCGGTCGAGTTCGACCAGGTCGTGCCGCCGTCGGGCAACATGTCGATGGCCGGACGGCAATTCTGGCTCGGACCCGCCAGAGCCGGTCTGACCGTGCGGTTTTGGGCCAGCACCGAGGTGATCCACCTCTCGATCGGCGGCGCCCGGGTCAAGAGTGTCGCCTCGCACCTCACCGTCGCTGATCTGCGCAATCTGGTGGCCGGTGGGGCCGCCAACGCGGGCCCGCCGCCGATCCCCTCCCTCACTCCTGGTGAAGCGGTGGAGGTCGACCGGGTCATCTCCCCGGGCGGCACCTTCACCCTCGGCGGTCAGGTCCTGGTCGGCGCGGCGATCCTGGCCGGCCGGCAGGTCGGTATCCGGGTCGAGCCGAGCACCCTGCTGCTGTTCGACCTGCAGACCCGGACGTTGCTGCGCACCCGGCCCAACCCGCTGCCTGCCGAGAAGATCCTGCGGCTGCGCGGAGCACGTCCCGCCGGCCCGCCACCCCGGCCAGCGCAAGAGCCGGTCCGGGTGCAGCGCCTCGCCGATCACACCGGTGTCGTCTCGGTCTGCGGCCAACGCGTCGGGCTGGGTCGTGCCTACGCCCGGCGAACCCTCACGATCTTGGTCTCTGACACCACCTTGGCCATCGAGCTCGGCGACGGCGACAGCCACGTCGTCCGCCGCACCACCATCGTCCCCGCCATTACGATCAAGGCCAGATCGCCGCGGACGGTCACCACAGTTTCCTAGACCATCTGTCGCAGATCACCTGGCGTGAAACCGTTGCGCATCAGCTGTCTCTAGACAGCTGTCCGATCCGATTCGTCCGATCCGATTGGACGAAGCTGCTGCGTCCCCCACACTGCTACGACCGATGAGTGCGGTTGCTAGCGGCCGGGCCCAGTCGGCCGGCCGGGCTGTGCGTTTGGTTTGGGGTACTCGATGTCGCGGTGACGGACGCGTTGCGTCTGACGCGCTGGCTGTCTCTGATCGACGTTGGTGTTGTGTGGCCGTTCGGTAGCACGGGCGAGATATCTGTCGAGTTGTCGTTTCCATAGGTCCGCGGCGGCCGCTTGCTGCGGCCCTCCGGTTGGCCGTGGGTCTTGGGGGTCGATGCCGTTGGCGGCCCGCCACACTGCGACCTCGCCGACGAGGGCTGTGCTCCGATGCCTGCCTGGGCGTGCCCAGGCCAGCGGAGTGTCATCTTGGCAGGCGTGATCGTGGACTTGGTCGGCGAGGTCGGCGACCAGGTGGAATCGCTTGGCCAGGTAGTCGCCCCAGACGGGATGGTCATGCAGCGATGTTGGAATGCCCGGGAGCCAAGGCAACGGGCCAAGGTTGCTAGGCATGAGCGCTGTAAGGCGCCAGTCGAGGACGGCGGCCATGTCGCCTGCGGTTCGCAGGTCGCGTCCGCTGGCCGCTGTCAGCATGTGTCGGAGTGGGTGCTTACCAGTCTCGGCCGCAATATCGAGCAGGTGGGCCCGCAGGGTCGGCCAGGCGGGTTCATAGGTGAGTCCGAGGATGTACTGGTCGGCTTGGTCAAGCTCTGCGACAGTCTGTGGTCTGACAAGCTGTTCGACTGCGACGTGGAGGCCGTCGGTGTAGCGCTGAACCGCATCGTGGAGTCGAGCCGCCGGGTCGCTGAGCTCGCGCAGCAAGGTACTGGCGGAGACGGCCGCTTCATCTCGGGCGATGATCTGCTGGAGCGTCTCGGTCGGCGTGCGCGGGGCAACGGTGTCGGATCGGATGACGGCGTGGGGGTCGCCGTCGCCGACGACTTGGAGGTAGAGGTGGTTGGCGTGCCGGCCGCGGGTGAGCATGGTGTACAGCTGCTGCCGGGATTCCCGTCCGGTGAGCAGGCCGTGCATGGTGTCAGCGGTGACGCCTTGGGCGGCGTGGATGGTGGTGGCGTAGCCGAGGCCGGTCGAGTCGCGGACGTAGTCGGCGGGGAGTCGGACCGTGCGGTGGCTGCGGATGTGCCGCACGGTCAGGTCTCGGTTTTTCGTCACATCTGTGATGGTCCAGCGATCGCCGTTCTTGACCCAGTCAGTGGTGGTGAGGCGGAGTCGGCGGTCGTTCCTGCGGGTGATGATCACGTCTCCGATGCTGGCCCGGTTTCCATCGGCCAGCCGCACCTCCAATGATGCTGGTGCGCCATCAAGACCATGATGACGTGCGCGACGGTTGAGTTCGGCGACCAGGTCGCGGGTGGGGGCGATCATGATCGTGTCCAGACCGGCCGCTCGGTCGGAAAGCCAAGCCTTGAACGCATCTTCCGTGGTGGTGGCGACGTCGCCGACATGGACCCGGCCATGATCAAGGTAGAAATGGAGCGAGCGCGCGTGGCCGTCGCGGAGCGCGAGCGAGGCAGCGGCCTCGGCGGAGTCGGTGAAGCGATGCAGCTCGGCCAGGCGGAGGGCGCCGTGGGTGTGGGAAATGTCGCGGAGGACGCCGCCGGCGCCGATCGCGGCGAGTTGTTGATCATCCCCGATCAGCCGGATGCTTGCACCCCGTTTGACGGCGAATTGGACGGCAGCGTCGAGTGTGAGTGTGTCGGCCATGCCGGCTTCGTCGATGATCACCAGGGTGGAGGGACCGACCACTGCCGCCCAGCCGGGCAGCTCGCCGTGCTGAAGCGACCAGGTGAGTTTGGCGAGGGTGTCGGCGTGGATACTGGTTTGCTCGGCCAGGACGGCGGCCGCAGCCGCCGATGGGGCCAGGCCGAGCACCTGGCCGCCGTCTTCGGTCCATGCCAGGGTGAGGGCGCGCATAGCCGTAGTCTTGCCTGCGCCTGCGGGGGCGATCGCCAGCTGCAACCGGAGACCGGAGGTGCACATCTGCCGGACCAGCGAGGCCTGTCCAGCATCGAGGGCGGTGCCGTTCGCCGCCATTTCCAGCAGGGCCAGATCCACTGCCGGCTCATCGACCACTGTTCCGTCGCGGCGGCCGGCGACGGTGAGGAGGCGTTGCTCGGCGTCGAGGATGCGCTGGGTGGTGTACAGCTCGGCGCCGGCGATGCTGTAAACCGAGGATCCGTCGGTCCGCCGCAGCGCGTCTGGTTCTGCGATGCCGTCCGGTGGTGCGGCCAGCGCTACTGATCGGTGCTGGAGGACCTCATCAACGAGGAGATCCACCAGCGTGTTCGCGTGCTCGGCACCCATGTCGACGGTGCGGAGGTGGCGTTGGGCTTCGGCGCGGACGTGCCACATCTGCCAGGTCGACCGGTTCTCCTCCATGGCGGCCAGCACCCGGTCGGCGGTCTGCGCAACCCAGTGAGCGTCGGCCCTACGCGGGGGTTCTGCGGCCGGGTTGAGTGCCGTCGCGACCATCGAGGCGACGGCGCTGCGGCCACCGAGGACCGCTGAGGCTTCACTCATCCAGGTGGTGCGCTGCTCGGCGAGTGATCGGGGTTCGTGCTTGGCGTCGCGGGTCTCCAACGTTGCCTGCTGGGCCAGCTGGAGCGCTTCGACCGGTGTGGGCGGTCGGCCGTGCTCGGCTTGGAATTGGACGGCGAGCGCGCCGCGGCGGAGGTTGATATGGGCCCGCCGGGTCGACCACCGCTGGTTCAACCGGGGGTCGACACCAACGATTTCCCTGATCGGCCGCTTGCCCGGATCGGAGCCGGGACGTGCGGCGAACCGCACCCCTAACGTGTCGCGGAGGTGCTGCTCCAGGGAGGTGTTGTAGGTCTCCGATGCGGCAACCTTTGCCTTGAACAACACCCGGCCGTCGATCGACAGCCAGCGTCCGTCGAGGGTCTGCACCTTGTTCGCCACCGCGACATGGGTGTGCAGATCCGGGTCGCCGGCACGGCTGTCGCGGTGGGTGAACGCGGCCGCGACCAGGCCACGCACGTTGACCTGCCGGATCCCTTGGGGTCCGGTCCGGGTGAACAAGGCCTGCTGCTCGATGAAGCGCAGCGCGTCGTTGACCGCGGCCTGATGGGCCCGTTCGATCGCCGCCGCCACCGCCGGTTCGGCGACCGCCCACAGCGTCGAGATCGACTTCACCGGCGAGAACGTCAGGTCGAAACCGGCGACTGTCTGCGCCCGGGGACGTGAGCTCTTCGCGATCTGCCCAGCCAACTCGTGAACATCACTCGGCTCCCGGCCATGCTCAGCGACAAAGAACTCCCGGGCCACCTGCGTCCGAATCCGCGCCCGGTCAGCCGCCGCGACCGAGGCGTCGACCGGCTCCCCGATTAAGGCGTTGAGAGCAGCGATCCGCTTGGCCACCTCGACCCGGAACGGCGTCGCATCGTCGATGATCTTGAACGGTGCCCCCAACCGCATGAGGTCGCGGAAGTCCCGTCCAATGAAGTCAGGGGCTTCCAGCTGGCGGAGCCGCAACTCAGCCACCGGATGCAACCCGCACCCGAACAAAGCGCGCATCTGCTCCGCCGTCACCGGATCACCAACGGCCAGACCGTGGATACCTGCCATGCCGGAACCGACCCATATCCCAGGCGACTCGCCCCGCTCGGAGTAGTACGAGGCCAGGCCGATGTGGCCCTTGTCGGTCGCATCCAAGGCGGCGACCTGCCGAGTCAGATAGTCATAACCGGAACCGGCGGTGAGCTTGTGCAGACTCATCGTCACACCCCGAAAAGGCAATTCCGCCCGCCTCGGCGGTCACGCCGACCCGGGGTACGACCGTCAGTGCACCAGGTGTGTGCCACAGCGGATTTTGCTATCGGGGAGGGGTACGCAAGATCTGTCAGTGACCGCGGGGCTTGTCGGGAGTGGCTTACGGCTGAGTGAAGGGGCTGGGATCGACAGGGTCGTGATTGATCCGTCTGTGAGCGGTGGGAAGTACCTCCGTACGGATAGCGATAACACCACCAGGAACAACCTGGGCGATCTACCCGACTGCTGATGGTGCCGAGGACGGCGAGCGCAACCGGGTCATCGTGATCCTTTGCCACCGGCATTCCCGAGGATGTCGTGCGATCGGTCAACCTCAACTTCCTCGACCCGGCAACCGTAGACATCGCAGCGCACGAGACAGACCCATACATTTTGATCGAGCCGCATGCCGGCGAGGTCTGTACCGCCTTGGCCCGGCGTGTCGGGCCGGCGGGGAGCCCGTGTAACGCGCCTGGCTGGCAGCCGGCAACGGCACCCGCATCCGTCCGGGCCAGGAGAAACTAGGCGACCTGATCTTCTGGGACTCCTACCTGGGACCCAACCAGATTGGGCACGTCAGATCATCTGGAACCCGGCTGACAAGACCACCATCGAAGCACGCGGAACCCGTGCCGGCCTCGGACACTTCAGTTACGCCCGCGGCTCGAGCCACCATATCTTCGAAATCTGGCGGGTCAGGAAGGTCGCCGAGCGTTCCTGCTCAGCTTATGCTGGCAGCGGCTGAGAGATTCATGTGTGTGTGCGCCCAGCCCGGGCTGTCGGGGTGGGAAGCGAACTGAGGACGTATCCACGCAATCGCCCGCTGCAGGCAGCGCAGCCCCCGGTCATCGGGGCATCTACCTCCGGGACGGCAGGACCCGCCGGGTGACACCGAGGGTCGCGTTGCGGGAGCACGTCCTTCCGCGGGTCCTGGATCGCCCCCACGCCAATCCCGGCCTGATTCCCGGCCAGTGCCGGATGCGGGCTGCGGGGCTCACGGCTTCTCGAGTGGACCCGCACCTCCTACGAGGCGGTGCTGGCCACCGGCGCACCCCGCCACCCGCAGCTTGCCGGTGGGCGTGGTGAACGCGTGCCCGACGGTGCGGTCGCTTATCTTCAGCTTGGTGCTGTCCGCGATCATCGCTGGATTGGTCCCGTTCGTGCTCTGCGGTTCGGTCTCGACCTCCTTGACCGGCCCGCCCACCAGTCCGTCCTGGTCGGCGACTCGGTGACCGATATCCAAGTCAGCCTGGCCACCGGCATCCGATCCATCGGCTTCGCCAAGACGCCAATCCGGGGCCGCAAACTCCAAGCCGCCGGAGCCGACGCCGTCACCGACTCCGTTGCCACCCTCGCCGACCTGATCCGGCGAAGCGATCGAGCTTAGCCCCCGGCCCTGCTTCCTGGCCTGTCGAAGTTCGCTCTACTCAGTCAAGTGCCGGGCGCTACGCGCCCGGACCCGCTCCACGTGTCCTCGCTTCGCTGGGGGCCGCGTCGCGGTCTATAGCCGCTCAGTCCTCATCTTTGGAGGGTTGCTGGGGTGAACTCGACGATCAGGGCGACCCCGGCGACTGCGAGAAGTACCGCGGCTGCACGCAGGGCTAACTGGTACCAGCGGCCTGCGAGTAGTCCCCGTCCTCGCGCGGCTAGCACCGCGAGGACTGCTTTGGCGCCGACGAGGGTGCAGTAGAAGCCGGCGACCAACGCCACGCCGCTGATCTGGGACTCCTGCCAGGTCCGGATGGTCAGCGGACCAAGGACGGTCGCCCAGGTCACCCAGGGATGAGGGCTCAAGATGCTGACGACAAACGCCCGCCGCAGCGCGGCGCGCAGCGGCATCGACGTCTCCTCTCCCGACAACTCCACCGATGCCTCCCGCCACGTCGAGACAGCAGCCCAGACGATGTACACGCCGCCGATAGCCCCGATCAACGGCAGGGTGCGGGAGGGCAGCTGCTGCAGGAGGAGCAGTACACCGGCCACGACCACCACGTCGGAGAGCAGCGGGGCTGCTGCCGTCAGCATTCCGCCGCGCCAGCCCGAACGCAGGCTCTCGGTGACAACGAGGACCAGCAAAGGGCCAGGGCTGAGTCCAGCAGCGAGACCGATCGCAAGACCCAACACCAAGGCGTCCACGACCAAACCTTAGAAGCGCAGATTGGCCTCATCGCTGCAACCTGACGCACCGGCCCGGGTGAGTGACCAACTGAGTGGTTTCCCACCCGGTGGTCGGTGTCGGTCAGCACTCTCCAGTGGACTAACACTTCTGGCGGACGGCGGGCGGGTCGGACCTGGTTCACACCGAAGAGGTCCGGTCGAGGCCGTTTAGCCCGTGTGTGCGCCGCTACGGTGCCAGCAAGTGCGACGGGATGGGCGGTAGACCGACGCGGTAGGTGGTCCACTGCTCGGCTACGGCGGCCAGGTCGTTGTCGTTGATGTCTTCGTCGGATCGGTCCATCCGCTCCACGTAGTAGAGCGCCGGTACGCCGAGACTGTTCTGGGCGACCAGGTAGGCCCGCCAGGAATCTCGGTCTGGCATCGGCCACTGGTCGGTGTCGATCAGGTGGCGGGGCAATGCTGCCCGGGCTACTGCAGCCCGAAAGTGCAGCTGCTCGACCACGGACACCGGCGTCCCGTACGGGTCCTGCTCAGAGAGGTCGTTGAGCCGCACCATGTCACTGACGTCGCCGAAGCCGGGATGCACGGTGTGAGTGATCAGCAGAGCGTCGGGCTTGGCGTCCTTCAGACCTGAGTAGAGGGCCTGCAGCAGTCGGTGCAGGGCGGCGATGCCCCACGTGCGGTCGGGTCCGGTGTGCTGTCGCAGCGCACGGCCCATGGGGGCTCGTTGGGTGAAGTCAACCTTGAGGCCGTCGGCGTTCAGCCCATCCGATGCGACCAGCTGCGCAGCCATGTCCCGGAGTCTGGCCAGGTAGGCCGGGTTGCCCGGGTCGACCGCCACGGGCCGGCCGGATGGGTCCAGCACGCACTCCTCGGCCGGGACGCCGGCCGGGTCCCAGGCCTTCCACCACAACAGCACCCGCATGCCGGCCGCGTGCCGGTCGGCGATCCAGGCCGGCAGGTCGGGCCAGTGCGCCGGATCCGGCTCGGCACGGCCGTAGTCCTGCTGCCAACGGTCGTCGATGACCACCGTTCCGGGCCTCACACCGTGGTCAGCCAGTCGGGCCAACAGCTCGTCATAGGTCGTCTGGGTGGCCAGGTCCCCCGCGACGGGCAGGCCGGCTGGCCACGTGGCCGGCGGCAACTCATCCAGGAAGCGTGGGTGGCTCGGCGGGTACCCGGGCAGCGGTGCCCGGGCGCACTGCGCACCCCAGCCGCAGAACGCCGGCTCCCGCCACCACCGAGGTTGCGGCACCGGGCCGTCAGCCGCCCAGCCGCACTCCACTAGGTCGGTTCGATACCGCTGCAGCGCGGCATACGGATCAGGGACCGGCCGCAGCACCAACGCCGGGGTAGTGAAGCGACCGTCCACCGAGGTGTGACCGTCGTAATCCAACCGGAGCCAGAAGCCCCCATCCACCGGTTCGTACGCCAGTTCGGAGAAGGTCAGGGCGGCAACGGGCGCCTGCACGGACAGCGACAGCCAGTCCCCGGTCGGGACGTCAGTCGGTCCCGATGCCCGTTCACGGCCTATCGCCAGGCACAGCGGTGCTGGGGAGAACACCCCGTGCCAGCGCCCTGGTCGATCGTCTCCGACCACCCCAATCGTGGCGGCCGCGGCGGCCGGTCGGACGACCTGTACCGGTTCGGTCGGATTGGGGCTGAAGACTGAAGCGAACTCGATGCCCGATCGGAACGCCCCAGCCGCCCCGTCCGGCAGTACCCCATGGCCGCCGAGCAGCCGAACGTCGGTCAACAGGCCGTGTCCCTCGACGGTCACCGTCAATTCCAGCCTCTCGTCCGTGCAGCGCAGCGTGACCAGCTTCGACCGCCACAACAGACTCTCGGCGGCAACGCTCACCATGACGCACTCGCCGTCCGCGTCCACCTGCGGTTGCGATCCCTCATACGTCTCATCGCGAGCACTGGTGCAATCCAGGTCGGTCAGCAGACTCAAGGCCGACCAAATCCGGCCCGTTCGGTCAGCGAGAACTGCCCGTGGAGGATCCTGGCGAACCTCCAGCAGATAGTCCTGCGCAGTGATCCGGATGCTCCCCGCAGCACGGGCAATGTCCATGGCCGCCAGCCTCTCAGCAGACAGCGGCTGAAGCTCAGGCCAGGCCCGGAACGCATCCCGCCCACTTGGTTCGCGGGGACTGTGTTTAAAGGAAAACTGGACGTCTGAGGACGTCCTTGGACAGGCTGCCGATGTCTGGGGGTCAAAGAGCCCTGAG
>Ga0307288_10000468_pt1 | contig 13737 bp, 13 predicted proteins | sample ER_DNA_142_FD_194469 | JGI IMG/M metagenome (GOLD analysis project Ga0307288, IMG submission 194469) | Bulk soil microbial communities from the East River watershed near Crested Butte, Colorado, United States - ER_DNA_142 | ecosystem: Environmental > Terrestrial > Soil > Floodplain | place... | reverse complement strand
GATCAAGATCTGTTGTTACCCGTACCGACGAAATGGAGAAAGTGTCCTCCGGGAACGCAATCTACTACATTAGTTGGTGTAGCCAAAGAAGAGGATATCCCCTTTTTTGACCCATTGGTCTTCAGACCAGACCCATACCATAGCTACAAACACTTTTGAGTCGGAGGAGACTGGCCAGATCGCCTTCTTGAGGCTCTCTGGGCTTATCGGACGTCAATCTGTATAGCCACTGGTCAAACACCCTTCTCCTTAGTCGTTGGCATGGACGCCATTCTTCCCAGTGAACTCGACGATTCCTTCCCTGCGCGTTCTGCTCGACGACGATATGACTGATAATCAGAAGCGAGAGGCTCTGCTCTCGAAACTTGACCTCCTCGATTCGATCGATGGGAGAAAAAAAAGGTTACGAGCGGCAGAGCACGCACAAGTCTATCAACGTCAACTCAGCCGCGCTTATGAAAAAAAGTCATATAAATGTCCTCAAAAAGATTTCCAACGCACAGCACCCTAAGGGTCAACTTAAGCCCCTTCCTTAAGGAAAGATCTTTTATTGTCATAGCGGTCAACCCCGGGAACGCGTACCGCCTTGCCAATGAACATGGGGATGAACTTCCTGAACCTTGGAATGACATGTACTTGAAAAAGTACTACGCCTGACCGGCTTCCCGGTAAGCCCTGAAAAATGTTTGGCCTATCTGATATTTGTGCGTAAACCATAAATCCAAATCGATTCTAGACTGTCTTCCAATCTACATGCTTGACTGAGGATGTGGCAGCTTTTGTTCACATCATATTCCATTAGATAGAAAGAGCTACAAAAGGTGTACCAGATAGATTCATATAGTAGGCTCAAATAGCGCTTTGACTGATATAGGTAAATCAATTTCCAATTTACATCCGGGTCTTATCTACTTAGTTGTAGGCATTGCCCCCTGAAATATCACTTTTCGGGTCAGATACCCCCCAGCTTTTGCTATGGGGCTGGCGGGTTCACTCCTTGCCATGAATAGGGCTGGCTCCTTCCCCGAGATAGATAGAAGCCAAGCCCACTACGCGGTGCGAACTCCTAAAGAAGAGACTGAACTTACTTACTTTCTTTCTTGCTTGCTTGTTCCCTAGGATTATGATGTTTTTCCTGGGGTTGTTGCTTGCTTGGTTTGTTTATGCTTAGCAGCGGTTCGTTCAAAATAAAAAAGGTAGAAGCCGCTCAGAAACGATGTTCTCTTGTCCCCTCGGGACAGCGCTTTCACTCCTTTCCTCTGAGCTAAACCTAGACCTCCCACTCCCACTCTCACATGTAGGCGGAGATGGAGACTCGTTCAAACTTAGTCTACTAAAGGATGGAACCTTTCGGTTCATTTCCTTAAGGTAGGACGCCCGAGAGCCTATCCCCCTATTTCAGTTCAGATTCAGTCCGCCCTTAGACCGGAGTCCTTGGGCACCCTATATACCCCCGAATGGACAGGTAGCCAACCTGGCGGGAGTCGGCGGCAGAAGTGCCTGCTTGGTACGGCTAAACACTTCTCTTTTCTTATTTTTGATCCACAATTCCTGGCTCCCTTTCTTAATTGGGTAGACTTGGGCCATTGTGCAATTACCATCCTTTGTGCGACCAGGCCCCACGGGAACCGCCTTGAAGATGTCCACCCCTTTCTTAGAAAAATGGAAAGAAAGGTGCTCAGCGACGACTGCCCCTTCTACCTTGACTTTTTTGCCACTCTGTCTCTTTGGAGCATCCGTTTCCTCATATTATCGATTCATAAAGGTCCATGAAAGGAAAGAAGACCGCTTTCCCTTGCTTCGCACCTCGTCATAGCCCTGAAAAGCTCACTCGGAGTTCTAGTTAGAGAATGGGGTATGATTCACTACTTGCCTACTGCTACCTGGGTCGTGAGATCGAAGAAGGTATACTATTAGACAAGGTTCATTCCAGCTTTGCTGCTCTTTTTCTTTTGATTCTTTCTGTTTCTTTTTACTTGAGCTAATTCTTTACTTGCTTTCGAGCTAACTTGGCTTGGTGCCGGGAATGGAATCACAGCAAGAGACAGGGCTAATGGTTGGTTCTGTCTACTATATTTAGTATGATTTTTGATATCTTCGACCTTAAGAGGCGGTTTACGAAAGAGAGAGAGAGCTCGTGGAAGACTTGATAAATTGAAATATCTGTCCATTTTTGTTTCCATTTATTCCTAACAGGAAACAAAAATGTCACTGTGCGTAACACATCTAATTGGAAGTGGAATGAAGATAATGCGCTTTACTCTTTCATTTGTAGCTGGATTACCCCTTGGGTTGGGCTAACTTGAATCTGTTTTGTTTAGTTTTTCACTAAGCAATTGCCTTGATTACTTATCAAATAAAATTCACATTCTTAAATCACTTTCTCTCCCGTACTGATCCTCCTTGCCTTTCCTTCCTTGTCCAGTAAGGTATGAAGCACTAGCTCAACCACAGCTACAGCTTCTTCTCGAGCAGCTCTTATTCCACCTGTAGCACCGCTTACGAGAGCAAGCAAGGGTGAATACTTGTGTAACAACGATTTCTTTCGCACTAATAAAATCAGGAAATCTGAAACAGTACTAAATAAGACAGTTGCGAACATGCAAAGAAGAGCTGATTCTTTCACAAGCGATTGTGGGCATTCATAGAATATGAGACTAGTGCCTTACTTGGGGATCTTCTTGAAATAAAACAGATGTCCATTCAATCGGAATTGAGAACAGAATACTCATCTTTATTGAGATTCCACGTCCAACATCTGAACGGGGACCTTCTCACCCTGAGCCATGTCTCAAACATATCCTTAGGGTTCTCCATCTCCGGGGGTCCAGGGTCAAAGTGAAGAAACCTTCTATTCGTTTCAAGGGACCCCATCTCAAGAGCCTAGGGCTTTGAAATTAAACCAAGAATCTACTTTCCCCCATGCTCCTCGCCAGCCATCTCCATCCGTCGCGCCAGTAGTAGTGAAGTTCCCACTCCACGTCGGCCGGCCGCCATGAGGTTTTCCGAAGCTTTGACCACAAGGAACTTATCTATCTCCTTCTCAAACTTGATCGCCTTTTTGGGGAGAATAAAAGGACACTCTTTTTCCATTTTTTCTCTCAGGGCCCTTATCGGCTTCAATGGCCTTTTCTTGGCACAGATAAACACTTTATGCCCCACTTCCCTGCAAAATTTCCTGCTGCTCCCTTCTGCATTCCGTGGCTTTATGCCCTTTCTACCTACATCGATAATAGTGGATTCAGCAGGAACTTAAACAACTCATCATTCATTTCTCGATCAATTTGAAACCTTAGAGTCAAAAAGTCCTTCCATGAATCTAGGGAAGGAAAACCACCTCTGACTTCACCAACTCTCCCTTTCTTTGGTCGAAGGCTTCAGGTCAAGATCCTTTTTCCTATCTATTGAAGATGCAAAGAGAGATGCTTCTTCCTCTTCAAGTTGGAAGTGCAAGAAGAAATGCGGTAAATAGGAGTTCCATCTACCACGCACTCGCCCCACACTCCAGCTAACTTCAGCATCCATACTCAGCTAGGAGGAAGGTGCCGGGGACACTATGAACACACATGTACTTGGTTGACTTCACGTCCCGTCTCACAACCGGGTAAGATCAAATAAACAAACAGCTTGCTTGCCCAATCCCTATTGAGAGGATTTCTTGAGCTTGAACTTCCTTTTGTAGCTCCGCTCACAAGGACTTCTTTTCATCCGCAATGAAGCTTATACCACCACTTGGTCAGTAAGGCCTCTTTCAAAAAAGATCAATCACCCCCTTCCCTACTTCAATGGAAAAGGGGGAATCGCCCTTTCACAGCCGCCCCTCCACAAAATTTATACCTATCCTTTCGCCTAAGATGATCACGAACGAAGACAGAGAATTGCGTAGATAGGAGGAGGAAACGAACCAACCCGGGGCCCCAAACAAACAAAAGGGAATGAGAGAAATGATCGGAACGATTGAGGAAAGAAAGAGAATGGCGGCCCCTTTCCTTTCGCCCAGGGGGCATCGTCGTCGGGGACAGGCTTCGAGGGTTCTTCCATATTTAGATATAGAGATAGATGATGATAGAGATCTAGATCTTTCTATAGATAGATCCTTTGATAAATTTCTATTGATCCGCTTTCAAGATCTATGAACAAGAGAGATCAAAAAATATCCAAGTAAAAAAAAATAGATGAATAGATAGGGCTGAGCCGATAGCAGGACTGGGTACGATGATGGGGCGAGAGAGGGAAAAAAACCTTCGGGATGGATCGGGAAAAGTGACCTCCGGCTCAGCCCACGACTTCCTTCCCTTCGCATAGCTCAGGTGACTCCCTTCCCCCTTTTTTCCCAGAATGAATTCGCCCGACACGACGAATCCTGCCCTCCTGTCTTTCTTTCTCATTGAATGAACCACTGCCTGGGACGCCTCTATGCCTATGAATTCAATGATTTAAGGGAGGAAACTTCGGAAAGAAAGCCTACTGGTTGGTCTGGTTGTCCCCCCGGCGGTGCCCGGGCGGGCCTCGGTTCAATCTTGCCGATTCTACCTAGACATGGCTCAAAACGAAGGGGTAAGGCCAAGTGTTCTTAAAACAAAACTCTCAGTGCACTTCGGAGCACGGTCTTCCGTTAGGTCCTTTACGGACGACGAAAGCCCCTTGGCTATACTCTACTCTTCGCCTCCGGCTGTTCTGTTCTTTTCTTTCCTTTTGGCTCGGCGGAGCTGAGCTGGGTTCCATTACACTCTGTAGGAAATGCATAGACAGTCCACGCAGCAAACCGAGGCCCTGGGTGCGCCGTACGTACCGCCTATGAATAATAGGTAGCCCCATCCCAGGTAGACTTTGTGAGCCGTGTAATAGGTGACCATTTCACGCGGTTCGGGGGGCACTTGAATAAGCCGCCGGCACCCGGCTGCGTCTTTACCCCTATCCAATTTTTGGGCCAATTCCCCCTTCGTACTACCAAAAAATGAGATTCTTGCCGAATCCGAGTTTGCTGCTCCAACCATTACAAAACTAATACCTATTCTGTTTAGTACTTCAGGTGCTTCTCTAGCGTATAATGTAAATCTCGTAGCGGATCAATTCCAACGAGCCTTTCAAACTAGTACTTTTTGTAATCGACTCTATAGCTTCTTCAATAAACGCTGGTTCTTCGATCAAGTTTTGAATGACTTTCTAGTCAGATCGTTCCTGCGTTTCGGATATTCAGTCTCATTCGAAGCTTTAGACAAGGGTGCTATTGAGATATTGGGCCCTTATGGTATCTCGTACACATTCCGACGATTGGCCGAGCGAATAAGTAAACTTCAAAGTGGATCTGTTGTGCGAAGAGTGCGTTATGAACCGTGGCCGCCTACCTGCTTTGGTTGGTGGGGGCGGCTCCTCCGTTGTGGGTAAACGGGAAACCCGACTCTACGAACCCGAGGAAAGGCTGCACAGCTTCCGTAGGGGCGTTAAGACCGGAGCTTTTTGTAGTGCTAGCAGGAATGCAAGTGAATGAATCCAATCCCATCCCCTCGGCGAGGTAATACCTTATTGAAGTAGGGCACGCTACGGCAACACAGGACTGACGGGGTGGGGGCTTGCTGTCTACTTGGCGAGCCTTCACTGCCCCCTTCTGTAACTTCCCTTCTTTCGTCCGTCCACGAGGCAGTCAAAAGAAAGAGAGAAAGGGGCGGCTATAACGCAGGAGTCGTGGCGGTTGTATGCCACAAGGTCCCTATAGACAAGGGGACAAGTGAATCATCGCTTTTGGGCGCAGGCAGCCCTCTACCATCCATCCCATTGCATTCCTCTCGTAGAGTACTGTACCGTCTCAGACCAGATACATCTATGGAAAGAAAGGATTTCATAGAAAATCTGCATTTTTCTATTTTTTTGGATCCCCATGCATTCCGTTATTCCCGTAACTATGGATTGATTGTCCCTACCTAACTAAATGGTAGTGGTCTAGGGAGCGCAATTGCTAGAGCACGGGAGAATGAAGAGTAATGATTTAAGCAAGAGCAGCCGGACGGACTACTATAGTCAGTCTAGTGACTACTATAGTCTTTTCTTTCTTTGTAGTTAAGTAATAATGTTTGGTATAGCAGCCTTTCCGAGCGAGTCTCTGGGATCTCCTGTAAACCCCCATGATGTGGTAAAGGGAGGATATTAGGGGAAGCAGTGAGTGGAGATTCCCCTGCAGAGAGCCGGATGAGGGGAGACCCTCACGTCCGGTTCGGAGGGCGGGGATATCCCGACCCTACTATCATTATGCCTTTGCAATGTTACTTGGTTCAACTCCATTTGTGACCTTTTCTCGTATGTGGGACTCTCTATCTTCTTGGGTAGATTCTAGATCGTCTTTCATTTTGTTAGTGAGTAGTTTTCTTATTAATAAGTCAAGTCAAGAGTAATAAGAGAACTGTAGGAGCTTGCCAGGACGGCTTGGTAAGCAAGCTACCTGTTATGTAGGCGCCAACTCCCAGTTCTTTCTCTTCTTTCTTTTTGATTTTTTATTCTAGTTTTTTTTACTAAACGTATAATCTCCTTTCCGGGGAAGGGGTAACATAGACGGAGGCACATGTAGACAGATACATACTTTTTCAATCTTTTGCCTAAGCGAAGTAGTAGTTGATCCCTCCGAGGTAAGGGCGAATCGAGACCGAAAGCTACTAATAAAATAGCATAATCTGAACACATAGCTGAACACATAGTTTAAGTAGAAACTGTTAAAGCTCCCTGGTCTCGAAACGGCCGGCTTTGGTTCAGCTCTCGGGGCCACCTCACACACTAATAAAATCGTCAGCTTCCTTCCCCACTCATCGCCCTCACTTTCAGACAAAAAATCCAATTCGATTCAAAGATCGGAATCATACCTCCAGCGGGCAAGGTCGGCTCAAGAAATGGAAGTTGTGAGATGGAAAGAAAACCACGAAAAAAGAACTGAATTAGGGATCAATCCATACGCGGCTTGCCTTCTCCCCTTCCCCATAGTAAGCCAGCCAATAGTACCCTAACTTAAGAAGTTCTCTTAGCTAGCGCATGTCCATTAATGTGACCACCGCATGCTCCTGCATGAGTTTCATGAATGGTTTGTTTTCGAATCCATTCTTTTTTAGGTATACTATCTTGCCTCGAGAAAGGAGCTCGCAACAAAACGAGAGCTTTTTGATAGCCCGTTCACTCGACTACCACGCTTAGTTAGTCTGTCTGCAGGGATGGGAATGGCGTAGTCTGTCTGCCCTTCTTCGTAAGTAGCTGGACTTGGATCTTCGTAAGCAACTGGAACTATCAAAAGTCAATGTCAATTGGCCTTCTAAAGGCTATAGCCCTGTTTCTTTTGAAAAAACGAATTTAGAGTTTCGAAGAAGACAGGCCTCAAGAAAGCCACTCCGCCTAAAGAGTCCTATTCCTATCCGGTCTACATTCACTATTCTTCATAGGCACTGCGCTGGGTCGGTAGGTTGTTGTTTTTACTTTTTTCTTCTTGCTTTAATCCAGTCGCTCGATAGGACTTCCCGTAACCCGAAAAGGTTGGTTCTTCCCCTACAACCCCTACCCCTCCAAGGCAGTACTCTTCATCGGCAAATCCGAATGTCTCGATCCGAGTTGAGACCCACCTACAGAAATTGATCCATCAACGGCTTTTTTCTATAGTGGCAGGAAGTCTCCAACTCTTCGATATGCGCTAGCTAGGTAATCCCTTTACTTAATCTGATATGGGATCTCTTGCTACCAGAAAGGAACTGAACTGGCTTGCCCGGAAAGAATGGATTGCTACCCTTGGAGAGCTAATGGTACTGGACTGATAGCGCACTGATTGAACCGACCCCGGACGTACCACTGGGGAACCTGTGGCTGGAGAGAATCTCTCGCGATGGAGAAATGTCAAATGGGAAGCTCTATGGAGGCACACATCGTGTCGTTCGTCATCGAAATGGGACTGACTCGCTCGGGAACAGGCACAGGATTGAGGAACTTTCTGGCGTAACACACCCGTAATGGGGCAATCTGACTAGCTGGTCAAAACCCTTTCCGCAGTGAGCTTTCAAACTCTCTTTAGAACTTGCTTCACAGGCTTTGAGGCATTTTGACACCCTCCCGTAGGCTCACTTTGTTTCAGGGCTTTCCTTTCTCTCCTAAGATCCCATCCCAACCAACAAACGAGAGTCTGATGGGGATTCTGCTTGAACGTTAACTAGACCTGCGCCCGTATTAGCTTACCGGAAAACTAACTAAGGGGAAGCTCAAAGGAATTAAGTAAGCCAACTTCAGGCTATAAAGAGATTTCTATTGAGGCTAAACTTATCTGCCTTTCCCGGTACTTCAAAGTCGAATGCCACTGCTGCTACATACAGGAGAAGATAGATTTTTTGCTAGAGGACGGATGTTCAACAAGGACGGGGTCATCGCAAAGAAAAAGAGCTAGAGGTGAGTGAGCCTACGACCACCAATTGCTTATCTCCTATTACCGCAGCAGACTTGGACTAATGGAATTGCTTGAAGTGAAGACCAGTGAACAAAAGGCTTTACACAAAAGAATTGTTGACCTCTTTCGGGATAAGGCCTGGAAGAAGCAGGGATTGAACCAGGGCTTGTTGACAGAGCAGATATCAAAAGCCTATGTTATCTCATTTTCAGGGACCGAGCAAGGGATGAGCGCCCTCTGATCTAACGACCAAACAAGCAACGGCCCTTGTTACTAGAAATATGAAGCGTGCTAGCGCGCACTTCCTATTAACCAATTCACCAATTTTAAGATTGGTAAACAAAGATAATAGGAGCCGAAGTCAATCCCTTAAAACACTCCTCCCCGAGGGGACGTTATCGGTCGCTTCGTTCCCTTGTTTACTGAACTCTTTTCAGGAGATAGGTCTACCGTTGCAAACTCATCTGCTTGTAAATTCATTGTGTAAAATAACTCGTAAATTCATTGTGCCAGAATTGATCACTGATCAGGTGTGATCAGTCTCATCCGTCTAAGAGACTGATCCGGTGCGATGAGTCTCATCCGTGTAATATTTTGGAATTCCTCTTCCAACTCGTCCCGGAATGGGCGTTATGGCAAAGAACAAGAAGAAAAAGACAGAAGGAATTTGTCCAATAGTAACAAATGGTGCCTCCACAGGTTGACATCCGATCCAACCTAGTAGTAAGCAATCCGCCAAAAGCAACCAAAATATTCCTTGGTGAATCGGTCGAAAACTTGAACTACGCACATACATTTCTTTAAAAAAAGGTAAAGCCAAGAGAGATATAAAAACTGGTGCTATTGCGGCTACACCTCCCGCTTTGTCAGGTATACTGCGAAGAATGGCATGGATCGGTAGGAAATACCATTCCGGCACAATATGAGGCGGGGTGGGCATCGGATTAGCAGGTATATAATTGTCGGGATGCCCCAAAACATTAGGAGCAAAAAAAATCCAAATGGAAGAAAAGATAGCAGAAGCTACCCGACCTACAAGATCCTTTACATAAAAATAAGGGTAAGAAGCAATTTTATCCATCTCAGAATGTACACCCAATGGATTATTTGATCCATATTGATGCAATGCGGCCAGATGAAGAAGACTGGCGCCTACTAAAATAAGGGGGAGTAAATGATGGAGACTAAAAAAACGATTTAAGGTGGCATTGTCCACGGAGAAACCACCCCAAAGCCAAGTCACTATGGTATCTCCTACTACTGGTATGGCGCTAGCTAAGCTTGTAATTACTGTTGCTCCCCAAAAGCTCATCTGACCCCAAGGTGGTACGTATCCTATAAAAGCTGTCACAATCATTAATAGGAATATGACAACTCCGAGACACCGAACAAATTCCCTAGGACTGCTATAACTCGCATGATATAGACCACGAAAAATATGAAGGTGAACCACAATGAGAAACATACTTGCCCCATTAGCATGCATATAACGGAGCAACCAGCCCCCTTCAACATCTCTCATAATGTGTTCTACGCTGTTGAAAGCTAGATCCACATGAGGTGTGTGATGCATAGCTAAAAAAACGCCAGTCACTATCTGAATGACTAAACAAATACCTGCTAACGAACCGAACCCCCACCAATAACTAAGATTGCTCGGGGTTGGATAATCTATCAAATGCTGGTTAAGTGTGGAGTATATAGGTTGTTTAAGAAGAGAGAATCGTTGGTTCCTTATAGTCATTTCTCTTTTCTATCGTGACAACTCCTCTTCCCCCTTATTTACCCCCTTGCCTTGATGGAAATTGGCTTCGCTGCGCCCTGAATAAGAAAAAAGCTGCATGAGAAGATTCATCCCATTTTGGCGAGAGGGAGGCAGCGAATCACCTGGGCTACGGATTTGTCGGTTAGTTGATTCTCGAAATAAGGTCATTCGGAAAAAAAAACTGCCGCTTTCTCTGCCGGTTTCTTAAGGCTTCAAACGAACGACTAGTCATTAAGAAACCCATGAAATCAAAGTCTATTTTTTACCTTTCATGAAGAAGTTTTGCCTGCGTGCAAACTACCTAGCCCTTTTCAAAAGAACGTCGATTTCCATCTCAACAAAGAAAGAACTCAAAATAAATGAAAGCAAGATTGCTTGTTGTCCTATTACTCTTTTTGCCTGCCTTGTGGAGCTTTGGAAAGGAGAGAATTTGAATAAAGTAACTCTCGGAAACTCTTATTGGACGAGAGAGAGTCAATATGATATTGGCGTGGGTTCTACCAACGAAACGAAGAAGTTTTTTATTGGTCTTTATCATGCCATGCGGAACCCTCTCCGTATTAGTAAGCGGGCCCACACCCAGACTCTGACTTCAATGGTGGGAACAACCTCAGCACTCCGGCGTGAACATGAACAATCATTCTATGAAAAATTTCATGTATGATAGTGGTCGATCCCTCGGGAGTGACATTCGTTACTTTTGATTTTGTTCACGCGGTGATCTTCTATCTTTCCAAGAGTACTACCCTGTACGTAGTCTATGTCTGGGGAGACAGGTGCGGTAGAGAGGTCCCCCACTTCGATTCCTGTCCCGTTAGCATCTCCGATCCGAGAGTTGGGATGACTCCGTTAGTTTCGGTCGGGAGCCGGACGGTAATGGACCTACAACCCTTGCTTGTGGACTAGCTGCAGAGCTAACCTTTGTTCTATTGGTTTGGTGGTTGCTACCAAGACGATTTCTTTATGCCCATCAAAGAACCTCGAGATGCTAATCCACGAAAAACGATACGAGAAATGCGAAAGAACTCAACTACGGAACGAGGGCGACCCGTGAAAATACCTCGGTTTCTTACTCGTGCCATTGAACTCTTTCTTGGCAACTTGGACAACTTATAACGATGTTTGTCCCGCATATCAGACGGAAGATCGGGTTACAAAATTCTAAAGCTTTCGTCTCAATTCATATTTAGCCGCGAGCAATCTACGTTTGTGATCTCGTATATTTCGCTTCTCCGACATCTTACTTAGTTTCCCCCTCATCTTTTAGCAAAAAGCCGCTCCACAGTAGTAAAGTCTCATCTTTTGTATTGGCCGAAGTGACAATAGTCACATTGAACCCTCGAATATGCTCGAAGATCTCGAAATGATCTTCCAGTTCCGGGGAGAATTCGCAAAACTCCGTTTCCATAAAGAATTTGATGGAGTTTTCCCGTATTTCGACCGGAGAATCTAACATAGACATTACTGTCAAGATTCTGACCAAAAAATGGTACATTCCATGCCCTCGGAGAACGCTTTGTCGTGCAAAGTCACTGACATATCCAGTGTCTTTTTCGGACCCCAAGAATGGATTGGATCGAAACGACTTTCCTGCTTTAAAATAGGGGCCCCTTTGTGTCTGTATGAATCTCTGACCGCACAAAATCTCCATAGCCAATTTTCCAAATTGGATTCTGAAATCAGAGGCAGCTTTTGGTACTAATCTGATTTCAAACAATCCAGGAACTTCCATAACATTGGCGTGATTCAGTTTGAGCAACAGATCCTGACGTAATACATCTTCGTAATGAAAATGGAGTGGAAACATCATGGCTTTTCCGCTTTTTTTTGAGAATGAGCACTGTGAACTATCCGCTTCAAAAAGGATAGTTGATCGAACCGAAACCAACGTCAAGTACGAGTTATTAAGCGCCGAATCCAAAAAAGTGTACTTCCTTTACGCTTGATGTAGGATTTACCTATTAATATGAAGTTCACTCTTCTGCTGACTTGAGTCCAGAAGGGAAGCGGCTGATTTCCAATTCTTCTTTGCTAGCGCTTGACTCCTGTGGAATTCCATTAACAAGCTTAAAAGAAAGCCTTTTATTTTGTTTTTTGAGATACTAGTTATTTATAGGTTAAGTTCGATATTTCACTCCGTGGGCCGGCTAATTAATGAAAGTAATTCCTGGAGGGGAATCAATCGAAGAGATTGCCTGCCCATGCTACAATTCCTTACTCAAAAGGACTAGAGTGCTAAGCTGCCTTCCCGGCACCACCACTATAATGAATGGCTCAAACAAATAGGAGATGAGAGAGCCCTTGATCCTTTCTAGAATAGAATATAAAGAGAAGCTTGTTCTGCCCATCTATCTAGAGAATGAAAAGGAACTAATGCCACTGATAGGAAATACATAGACCGTACGCCCACTTACCACTCTACCACTTCAATTCAATGACGGACTTCACCGATACCGATACCAAACCTAGCTTGAGAGAGATCGATCACAGGCATGTGGTGAACCATACCGAGAGAAAGAGCACTGAAATGAACCATATCGAGCACAGGTCTCACTCTACAAGTAAAGTTCGATGAGCTCTTAGCGGACCTGTGCCTACTATCTACTAAGTGTGTGCTAGGGAAAGAAAGCAAGCTGAGCAGTTCTCACTCTGTCCGGTGACCAAGAAAGCTTAAAGAATACCGTAAAGTGATCACTGAAACCTCATACCGATTCGCCACGTGAAAGCGGGGTTAAGGTAAGGCAGGAAAGACTGGCGCCGAAAGATATGTTTTGAAGAGAGAGATCCGCAGGCAAAAATCTTGAAGGAAGGACTGACTGAAGGAAGGAACAGACCGTAGCAAAAGCCGAAGAAGATGCGAATGCAGATACGATACCAGCAGACGCGCCCCTGCCTCCCTCGCAGTCAAAACTCTCCTCTCGTCAGCTATAGTAACTGGTCACTCGTCCCTATCCCTAAATTTACATAGACCATCTCCCCTTCCCCCCGTCCCTGTCAACTAGAAAGCTAGTAAGCAAGCGATCGGCAAAAGACAACCGGTCTTGCTTGGATGAAAAAATGTCATAAGGGGGACTCGTTTCACTTGATTCGTTCCGTCGCACCCGCACTATTCCTAAATTTGTTTTCTGTTTCTATTTTGAAAAAAAGGTCGAACTCATTTCGTATAGAAAGAAAGATGTGTCGGGTTTGGATCGAAATAGAATCCCTGAAAACTGGGGCTGGAATATTAGACTTGTTCTGCTTCGATAGAGGTACTGTAAGTGGAATAACAATCATTTGGCCTCTGATGCTCAATCTTCACCAACTGACAAGTGTGACATCGGGCAACAAACTGAAAGGGACAAAGTCTCCTTATAGTGAGAAGGGCCAGGCACTCAATTACGTTCTGCCACTCCAACAGAACAGTCAAACCCCCAGGTCTGCTTTCTTCACCCGTGTCTATCCCCTTTCTTGCTCACACTCACCGTAAAAGTAAAAAGAGATTGCCGATAGGTGTTTACCCTAAATTCTTATTATACCTATCCTTATACCTTATAACACCAATGGAATGCGGTTGCCTTTATTCTTC
>Ga0307288_10000466_pt1 | contig 13770 bp, 14 predicted proteins | sample ER_DNA_142_FD_194469 | JGI IMG/M metagenome (GOLD analysis project Ga0307288, IMG submission 194469) | Bulk soil microbial communities from the East River watershed near Crested Butte, Colorado, United States - ER_DNA_142 | ecosystem: Environmental > Terrestrial > Soil > Floodplain | place... | reverse complement strand
GCCTCGAGGTGGTCGCGAGCGCGGCGCACCTGGCCAGCTACGAACAGGCCGAGACCGCGAACCGACTCATCCTGGAGGCGCTCGATGGCTGACGACTACACCGACGGCATGGCCGTGCGGCGCGAGGTGCTCGGCGACGCGCACGTCGATCGGGCGGTCGAGGCCACCACCGGCTTCACCGCCCCGTTCCAGGAGTTCATCACCCGGACCGCCTGGGGACAGGTCTGGACCCGCGAGGGCCTGGACCGCCGTACCCGGTCCTGTGTCACCCTCGCCCTGCTCACCGCCCTGCACTGCCACGACGAGCTCGCCATGCACGTGCGCGCCGCGCGCCGCAACGGGCTGAGCCCGGACGAGATCGCCGAGGTCCTGCTGCACACCTCGGTGTACGCCGGGGTGCCGGCCGCCAACGCCGCCTTCAAGATCGCCGAAGCCACCCTGGCCGGCGACGGACACGCGGTGTGACGCCGTGGTCGCAGCGATGCGGGAGCCGGCCCGCGAGCCGCATTTCGTGCAGTCCCTGGAACGGGGGCTCGCGGTCATCCGGGCCTTCGACGCCCACCACCGGGAGCTGACGCTGAGCGAGGTCGCCCGGCTGTGCGACCTCACGCGCGCGGCTGCCCGGCGCTTCCTGCTCACGCTCACCGACCTCGGGTACGTGCGCACCGACGGCCGGCTGTTCTCGCTGACGCCCCGGGTGCTGGAGCTGGGATACGCGTTCCTGTCCGGCCTCACGCTGCCCGAGGTGGCCGGGCCGCACCTGGAGCAGCTGGCCGCGGAGGTGCACGAGTCGTCGTCGGTGTCCGTGCTCGACGGCGACGACATCGTCTACGTGGCCCGGGTGCCGACGCGGCGGATCATGGCGGTGGCGATCAGCGTGGGCACCCGGTTCCCCGCGTACGCGACGTCGATGGGACGGGTGCTGGTCGCGCACCTGGGGCAGGAAGGGGTGAAGGCGTACCTGGCGCGGGTCCGGCTGGAGCGGCTCACCGGGCGTACGGTCGGCTCGGTCACCGCTCTGCGCAGCGAGCTGGTCCGGGTCCGGCGCCAGGGCTACGCGATCGTGGACCAGGAGCTGGAGGAGGGATTGCGGTCGATGGCCGCACCGATCTTCGACCGGTCCGGGGCGGTGACCGCCGCCGTCAACGTCTCCGTGCACGCCAGCCGCACCTCGGTGGCCGCCATGCGGGCCGAGCTGCTGCCGCCGCTGCTGGCCACCGCCGAGCGCATCACCGCGGATCTGCGGGTCACGACACCGGCGCGCTAGCCCGCCGCTTCTCCCGGTACATGTCCTCGTCCGCCGCGGCGACGAGCTGGGCGAAGTCCTCGCCGGCGGCGCCGAGCGCGTGGCCGATGCTGGCGCCGATGCGGTGCACGCCGGTCATGCCGCAGATCGGCTCCCGGATCGCCGCGCGCAGCCGCTGAGCGGTCTCCGGCAGCGCGCGGGAGAGATCCGCGCCGGTCAGCACCGCGACGAATTCGTCGCCGCCGGTGCGGGCCAGCACGTCGTCCGGACGCAGGTGGTGCTGCAGGCGCTGGGCGACGATCCGCAGCACCTCGTCGCCGGCCTCGTGTCCGGCCTCGTCGTTGACCTTCTTGAAGCCGTCCAGGTCCACCACCAGCACCCCGACGTGCTGAGTGCCGAGTTGGGGCAGGGTGTCGACGCGGGACTTGAGCAGGGCGCGGTTGGCCAGGCCGGTGAGGTGGTCGTGGGTGGCCGCGTACTCCGCCTCGGCCTGGCTGCGCTCCAGCTGCGAGTGCAGCCGGGCGTGCTGGATGGCGATGGCGGCGTGCTCGGCGAAGAAGCTCAGGATCTCCTGCTGGTGGGTGTCCGGGCGGCGGCCGTTCTCCGGCAGGTCGACGCTGAGCGCGCCGACCCACTCGCCCGACGGCGCCATCAGGGGCGCGAACAGGCAGTCCAGCGGGTGCCACAGCTCCGCGTCGTCCTCGTCGCCGGCCTCGATGTCCGGGACCCACACGTAGAGCGACTCCGGTACGCCCCGGCGGTGGTCCACGAAGTACAGCGAGCCCCAGCGCTCGGCGCGGCGGAACAGCTCCTGCCAGTTCTCCGCTGAGCCCCGGGTGCCCAGCAGCTCGCGGCGCACGTCGTCGCTGCCGGCCACCGCCACCGTCGTGTAGTCACCGTTGTCCTCGAGGAGGTTGACGGCGGCAAGGGCGAAGCCGGACGCCTCGACCACGCCGGTCGCCACGGCATCCAGGGTCTGGGTGAGGTCCAGGCTGGCGTGCACGCGTTTGGTCACCGCGTGCAGGGCACGCAGCGCCTGCAGGTGCGGATCGGAGGCCGTCACGCGCGCTCCCTTCGCCACAAAGAGATCAACCGACCGTAGTGCATCCGACTACGGCTCATGGACCCCGAACATCGGCGACCGACCGCTCGAGTTGAGCAGTTCGGCCGCCGCAACCGTGACCCCGGCGGAGTCGGGCGCCGCGTGACCGGCAGTCCGCGCCCACCCGCGGCGCAAGGCGACGCGGTTCGGCTTCCGGCCGACGTTCGAGCTGGTCACCCGGCACGTGTTCGGCGAGCTGTCCGGCGAGGTCCCCCAGCTGGCCTGGGTGGAGCTGGAGGATCGCAGCTTCGGGACGCGTGCCCGCTACCGGGCCCGCTGAGCTCCCAGCGTGCGGCCCATCCGCCGGGCCGCCTCCAGCAGGCGGTCCGGCGGCAGGGCGGCATAGCCGAGCACCAGGCCGGGCGGGCCGTCGAGCTGCCGGTGCCAGGAAAGCGGGTGGGTGCGGACGCCGCACTGCTCGAGACGCGCGGCGAGCTCGGTGTCGTCGGCCGGCCCCGGCAGGGTGACCAGCAGGTGCAGACCGGCCGCGACGCCCTCGACGCGGGCCTGCGGCAGGTGCTCCCGCAGGCCGTGCAGCAGGGCGTCCCGGCGGCGGTGCTGGCGGCGGCGCACGGTGCGCAGGTGCCGCTCGTAGTCACCGCCGGCCAGCAGGTGGGCGAAGATCAGCTGGGGCAGCGCGGGGTTGCCGAGGTCGCTGGCGTGCTTGGCGGTGACCAGCTCCGCGTGCAGCTCACGCGGGGGGATCAGCCAGCCCAGCCGCATGCCCGGGGCCAGCGACTTGGAGACGCTGCCGGCATAGGCCACCCGGTCGGGCGCCGAGGCCTGCACGGCGGCCACCGGGGCACGGTCGTAGCGGTGCTCGGCGTCGTAGTCGTCCTCGATGATCAGGCCGGGCCGCTGCAGCAGCGCACGCCGCCGCGCCGGGCTGAGCACCACGCCGGTCGGGAACTGGTGTGCCGGGGTCAACAGCACGGTACCCAGCCCGGTGGCGGCCAGCCGGTCGACGCGCAGACCCTGGTCGTCGACGGGCACCGGGACCGGTTGCAGCCCCCAGTGCGCCAGCTCGTCGCGCGTACCGCGGGAGCCCGGATCCTCCACCGCGACCTGCGTGACGCCCCGGGCGCGCAGCGTCTGGGACAGCAGCGCAAGAGCCTGGGCGACGCCACCGACGACGATGAGGTCATCGGCGCCGGCCCGCACGCCGCGGGTGCGCGCCAGCCAGCCGGCCAGCTCGGCCCGCAGCCGCGGGCCGCCGCGCGGATCGCCGTAGCCCAGATCGGCGTTGGTCGCGGCGGCGAGCACCGCCCGCTCGGCGCGCAGCCAGGCCGCGCGGGGAAAGGCGGACAGATCCGGTACGCCCGGAGCCAGGTCGAGGTCGATGCCGGGCGACGGTGGCAACGGCAGCCGCATCCCGGACTCGGCCCGCGGCCGGGTCACGCCGAGCGGCCGCGCGGCGAGCCCGGTCACCACGGTGCCCGCGCCGGTACGCCCGCTGAGCAGCCCCTCGTCCGTGAGCCGCTGGTACGCCTCCACGACCACACCGCGCGACAGTCCCAGATCGCCGGCGAGCACCCGGGTCGCCGGTAGCCGAGCCCCCACGGCGAGCCGGCCGTCGCTGATCGCCGCCCGCAGCCCGTCGACCAGCCAGGACGTCACACCCTTGGCCGGCGCGGCGCCGGGATGCCACTCCAGAAGGTCGATTTGGTCCACTCCTTCAGCGCGGGATTGGTCCTTCAACCGGACCATACTCGCGCCGAGCATGGTCTGCGTGTCCCGTTTCCTGCCCCTCGCCGCCGGGTCCGCCGCCATGACCTGTGTCGGTGGCAGCGTCGCCGTCTCCGCCCGGCTCGCCGGCGCCCCGCTGTTCACCATCCAGTCCGTGCGGTACGCGCTGGCCTGCCTGCTGCTGCTCGGCTTCGCCCGGCTGACCCGCACCCGGCCGATGCGCCCGCGCGGCACCGAGTGGCTGTGGCTCACCGGGATCGCCGCGACCGGACTGGTGATCTTCAACCTGGCGCTGGTGCAGGGCGCCCGGCACGCCGAGCCGGCGGTGCTCGGTGTAGCGGTGGCGTGCGTCCCCCCGCTGCTGGCGGCGCTCGGCCCGGTGCTGGAGGGACGCGGTCCGGCGCCCGCCGTGCTCGCCGGGGCCGTGGTGGTGACCGCCGGGGCAGGGCTGGTGCAGGGGGTGGGCCGCACGGACGGCACGGGCCTGCTCTGGGCGGTGGTGGCCTTCGCCTGCGAGGCGGCGTTCACGCTGCTCGCGGTGCCGGTCCTCGGCCGGCACGGGCCGGTCGGGGTGTCGGTGCACACGACGTGGCTGGCGGCGGTGCTGCTGGCGGTGCTGGGCGTGCTGCACGAGGGGCCCGCGGCGGTCCGGCGGCTGACCGGCGGGGACCTGGCGGCCGGGGCCTACCTGGCGGTCGCGGTGACGGCGGTGGCCTTCGTGCTCTGGTACGCGTGCGTGTCCCGGGTCGGCGCCGGGCGGGCCGGGCTGCTCACCGGGATCGCCCCGATCGCGGCTGCCCTGACGGGGGTGGCCCTCGGCGGCCCGGCGCCGCGGCCGATGGTCTGGGCCGGCATCGCGGTCGTGGGCCTGGGCCTGGCCATCGGCCTGCGCCGGACCCGTCCGCCCGCCGGCCCGTTCACCGCCCCGGCCCTCACCGCCCCGCCGCTCACCGCCCCGCCGCTCACCGCCCCGCCGCTCACCGCCCCGCTGCCCACCGCCCCGCTGCCCACCGCCCCGCTGCCCATCGGCGTCGAGGAGGAGATCGCATGATGTTCCGGCACCACGACGACGTCTGGCGGGCGTTCCCCCGCCTCGCCGCCGGCACCCTGCTGGTTCCCGCCTCACCCGCCCCGCTGCACCTCGACGAACTGGTCGCGCGGCATGCCGAGATCGCGCGGAAGCGGCTCGCCGCCGGGCCGGAGGGTCGGTTCCCGGAGATCCAGGCGTGGCGACGGGCCTTCACCGCCATGGGCGTCCGGGCGACGCAGTACCGCTGTGCCTCCGAGTCGCTGCTGCGCCGGCTGCGGCGCGACGGCGAACTGCCCCGCGTGCACCCCCTCGTCGACGTCTGCAACGCGGTCTCCGCCGCCTACGCCGTGCCGGTCGCCGCGCTCGACCTCGACAAGGTCCACGGTGACCTCGAGGTGCGCTTCGCGACCGGCGACGAGGCCTACCTGACCTTCGGCGGCGACCTCGAACACCCCGCTCCCGGCGAGGTCGTCTTCGCCGACGCCGCGGGCAACGCCCATGCCCGGCGGTGGACCCACCGGCAGAGCGGGCTCTCGGCGGTCACGGCGGACACCACGTCAGCGCTGATCGTCGCCGAGGCCCTGCACGAGGGCGGGGCCGCCGACATCGCCGCCCTCACCGCCGCGCTGGCCGAGGCGCTGGACGCCGCCCGGATGTCCGTGCTGACCCGGGACGTCCCCGAATTCGCCATGCGGTGACCGTTGTCGATCAACTCCGGAACAGGGGTTCGAGGCGTCCGGTCGCCGTGATGCCGTCGGCGTCGCACTGAGGGGGTCCACGAGGCGGCCGCGGCGTCGCCGAGCGGCGGGTGTCACGACCGCAGTGACCGTCGTGTGTGGACCGGGTGCGAAACGGTTGCTTCCGGCCGTGTCACCGGTCACGGACCGATCTTGTCAACCGATCCACCGAAGCGCCGATGGAGAACGTGGCCGGGACGCTCGGCCCGCTCACGTTTCCGACAACCGGATTTTGGATCATGCACCCCATTGCTCTTCTCGGCTGGCTCGGCGCCGCACTGTCCATCGCTCTCCCCTGGCCCCAGTTCTGGCGCTCCGTGGTCCGTGGCCACATCAAGGGCCTGTCCGCGACCGCCTGCTGGCAGGGCATGGCGATGCCGGTCGGCTGGATTACCTACGGCCTGCTGACCGGGGAGACCGTGCAGGTCGTCACGAACGTCGTCACCGGCTCGGCCGGGCTGACGGTGCTGGTGGTGGTGCTGGTCAAGCAGAGCGAGTTGCGGACCTGCCGCAGGTTGCTGGTCAGCGGGGCGGGCGCGGCCACGGTGCTCTCGGCCGCGGCCGTCAGCGCGACCGCCGGCCTGTTGACCGGCATCGGGAGCGCTCGCGCCGGGGCCTGCCTCGGCGGCGTCCTGGGGATCAGCGCGATCCTGGGTGCGATCCCCCAGCCGCTGTCGCTGCTGCGTGACCGCGGGCAGGACCTGGCCGGTCTCTCCCCGCTGCGGTGGTGGCTGGCGGCGGGCGCGTGCACCTCGTGGTGCGCCTACGGGCTGGCGACCGGCCAGACGGGCCTCTGGCTGGCCGGGCTCGTGGGCCTGGGCAGCGCCCTCATCGTCTGCTGGGTGCTGGCCGCCGACCGGCGCGCGACGGCCACCGCCGGCACCGTCCGGCCCGCTCACGCCGCCACCACCGTCCGGCCTGCTCACGCCGCCACCACCGTCCGGCCGGCCCGCGCCGCCGTCGCCACCCTCCGGCCCGTTCACGCCGCCGTCGCCACCGTCCGGCCCGCTCACACCGTGGTGGTCACCGCCGGCGCGGTGGCCCGGCCGGCGCACGGCCGCATCAGAGTGGTGCGCCCGGCGTCGGCCACCCTTGCGGCCTCGTCGGCGCCGTCCGGCCGCGCGGCGGCGCTCGGCCGCCCCCTTCCGGGTACGGCGAGGGGTACGGTGCGGCCGGTTGGCGTGCGCCCCGCCCGGGGCGTGGCCCCGGTACCCCGCCCGACCGACCGGCCGATTCTGATCATGACGCGGGAGCTCGCCGCCGCCTGACCCGCCGGTGCCGACCGTCACCGTCGGCCCCGGCACCGGTCCGCGTCCTTTCGAGGCCCGGTCATCGGCGCGCCCGCGGTGCGGCATGATCGGCACATGCTGCCCGTGGAGTTCGGACTGGACACATTCGGCGACGTCACCGTCGGCCCGGACGGCGAGGCGCTGTCGTATGCGCAGGTCATCCGCAACGTCGTCGAGCAGGCCGTGCTCGCCGACGAGGTCGGGGTGGACGCATTCGGGCTCGGCGAGCACCACCGGGACGACTTCGCGGTCTCGGCGCCGGAGATCGTGCTGGCCGCCATCGCCAGCCGGACCCGGCGGATCCGGCTCGGCACCGCGGTGACAGTGCTCAGCTCCGACGACCCGGTACGCGTCTACGAGCGGTTCGCCACGCTCGACGCCGTGTCCGACGGGCGCGCGGAGATCACCCTGGGCCGCGGCTCGTTCACCGAGTCGTTCCCGCTGTTCGGCTACGACCTCGACGACTACGACCGGCTCTTCGCCGAGAAGGCGGATCTGATGGCCGAGCTGCTCCGCGAGGACGCGGTGACCTGGCACGGCACCGTCCGGGCGCCGCTTGCCGGCCAGCAGGTCTACCCGAAGACCGCCTCGGGCCGGATCACGACCTGGGTCGGGGTCGGCGGCAGCCCGGAGTCGGTGGTCCGCGCGGCCCGCTACGGCTTCCCGCTGGTGCTCGCGATCATCGGCGGCGATCCGGCCCGCTTCACCCCGTACGTGGAGCTGTACCACCGGGCGCTGGACCAGTACGACCGGGAGCCGCTGCCGATCGCGGTGCACGCGCCCGGTTTCGTCGCCGCCACCGACTCCGAGGCGGTGGAGACGCTGTGGCCACACGCCCGGGACTCGATCACCCGGATCGGGGCGGAGCGCGGTTGGCCGCCGCTGACCCGCGAGCGTTTCGAGGCGGACATCGCGGAGGGCGCCTGGCACGTCGGCTCGCCGGAGACCGTGGCCCGCAAGATCGCACGTACGGTCAGCGTGCTGGACCTGCAGCGCTTCGATCTCAAATACTCGGCGGGCACGCTGCCGCACGAGGCGATGATGACGGCGATCCGCCTCTACGGCACCGAGGTCATCCCCCGGGTGCGCGAACTGCTGGAGACCGAGGGGTAGGCCACCGGCCCCGCCGGGGCCTCAGGGCTTGCGGCCCACCGCGGCGACCACCGCCATGTCGCCCGGGTCACCGTCACCCCGCGGACCGGCCGGCCACTCGTGCGCCCACACCAGCCCGGGCGGCACGGGCGCCGCGTCGCCGAAGAAGCGCAGGATCTCCGACCGGGTGCGACCGGTCGCCGTCGCGACGTCCGTACGCCGGTAGAGGTCGGTGACGCCCTCCCCGGCCGCATCGGCGGCGGTCTCGGACACGCCGTGCGAGATCGCGACGTAGGACCCGGCCGGCAGAGCCGCCACCAGCCGCTCGACCGCCGGGTACGCGTCCTCGTCGGGCACGAAGTGCAGCATCGCCACGAGCAGCAGACCGGTCGGCTGGTCCAGGTCGAGCAGCCGCCGCACGCTCGCGTGGCCGAGGATCGCCTCCGGGAACCGCATGTCGGCCTGCACCGCCGTGGCGAAATGGTTGTCCCGCAGGATCTCGCCCGCGTGCGCGACGGCGACCGGGTCGATGTCGACGTAGACGACCCGGGCGTCGGGAACCACGCGTTGGGCGATCTCGTGCACGTTGCCGACGGTGGGGATGCCGCTGCCGATGTCCAGGAACTGCCGTACGCCGGCGTCCAGCATGTACTGCACGGCCCGGTGCAGGAACGCCCGGTTGGCCCGGGCCATCTCGCCCGCGGCGGGGATCATCGCGAGCAGCCGCTTGGCCGCCTCGCGGTCGGCCTCGAAGTTGTGGCTGCCGCCGAGCAGGGCGTCGTAGATCCGGGCGCTGCTGGGCCGGCTGGAGAAGTCCGCATCCGCGTTGCCCATGCCGAGGAACCCTACTCCACTGTGGTCGGTCATGAGGCCACCCGGCGATCGGTCACGGCGATGAGCTGTGCGGCGCCGCGCAGCAGCGCGGGCACCTGGTGCGGGGTGGTGGGCGGCCCGTAGCGCAGCCCCTGGGCGCCGTCGATGCCCGTACCGGCCAGCCGGGCCTGGGCGGCCTCGTCGTCGACGCCGTGCACGGTCAGGGTCAGGCGCAGGGCGTGGGCGATCCGGGCCAGGCCCGCCAGCAGATCTCGGTCGGCGTCGAGGCTGGTGGCCGGCGACCGCACCAGGGCGGCGGGGGTGCGCAGGCCGTGCACGGGCAGCTCGCGCAGGTAGGCCAGGCTGCCGGAGCCCGAGCCGAAGTCGTCCAGCTCGAGCCGGACGCCGAGCGCCGCGAGCGCGGCCAGCACGGTGTGGCTGTGCTCCCCGGCCGGCACGGCGTCCAGGCCGGACAGATGCAGGTGCAGCCGCGGGGGTGGCAGGCCGCTGGTGGAGACCGCGTCGCGGACCAGCTCCACGATGTCGGGATAGCCGATCTGGTGCACCGGCAGGTCCAGGCCGATGAACGGGCCGTGACGGCCGCCGTCCCAGGTCATCGCCTGCCGGCAGGCTTGACCCAGCAGGCTGCCGGCGAGCCGGGTGGTGGTGTCGCGGTCGCCGGTGAGCTGGCCGATCCGGTTGAGGTCGAGGACGCCCAGGTGCGGGTGCCGCCACGCCATCCGGGTGTGCAGCCCGGCGACGCGCCCGGTGCCCAGCCGCACGATCGGCTGGTACGACGGCGGGCCGGTGACCAGTCCGGAGACGCTGGCGGCGGCGCGCGGACGGCCGGCCGCCCCGGGCTGGGGGTCGTACACGGCCCAGCCCGTCGTGCCGGCCCGGGCCTGGCGCAGGGCGATCTCGGCGTCCACCAGGACCCGGGTGGTGTCGAGGCCGGCGGTCGGCACGTCGACGACTCCGACGGCGGCGTGCAGCGGGGCGGTAAGCCCGGTGCCGGGCAGCGAGGCCGGCCCGGCGAGCTCACCGGTGATCCGCTCGGCCAGCTCGGCGAGGTGCGCCACGCCCGCGCTGTCCTGCACGAGCAGCGCGAACGCGTGCGATCCGTGCCGGGCCAGCAGATAGTCCGGATGCCGGGCGATCCGCTGCAACCGGCGCCCCACCTCGCTCAGCACGTGGTCGCCGGCGTCGGCGCCGAACTGCTCACCGACCGCCGGGAGGCCACCGAGGTCGACGAGGCAGAGGCCGACGTGCCGGGCCGGATCGTCGCCGTTGGCCGCCTGCCGAAGGCGCTGCACCAGGCAGGCCTTGTTGGCCAGGCCGGTCACCGGGTCGTAGTAGGCGAGCCGGTGGTAGCGGGCCTCGCTGTGCTGCAGCGCGGCCTGGAACTCGCGGGCCGCCCGGTGGGTGGCCCGGTGCAGCGCCTCCTGCTGGGCCAGGGTACGGGCCTGCAGGGCGGCGGCGAACCCGGCGGCGAACGCGCCCGCAACCTGCCGGGCGGGACGCCGTACCGTGTCGCCGTCGCCGAGGTGGTCGAGGACCAGCGTCATGCTGGCGGGCAGCGCCTCGGGCCGGCTGACCCCGAGCGCCACGACTTGCACGCCCACCCGGTAAGCGCCGTCCAGATCCGGCGGCTGCGCGAGGGCGGCGTCGCGCAGGCCGGCCGCGAACGTGCCCAGCGCCCGGATGGCCGCCTCCTCGCTGACGGGCAGGTAGACGCCGGCCTCCCGGGTCGCGGCGAACCAGACGTCGCCCACGTCGGCCTCGCCGCGGCCGGGCTCGGGCAGCACGGCAGGCTCCAGCGGCGCCGCGAGGGCCGGAACCCGCAGGAGCGTGCCGCGGGCGCTGAGCACCGTACGGGCGGCCTGGTCCAGGGCGGCGTCCGTGTACTGCTCGGCGGTCTCCAGGGCCGCGGCGACGATCCCGTCTGCGCGCTGCCGGGCATCCTCGATCAGCCGGTCGGCGCCGGCGGTCTCCTCGTCCTCCGCCGGCACCGGGTCGTAGCCGCACTCGGTGAGGATCTGGTTCAGCGCGGCGATCATCATGGCGTGGGTCAGGCCGCCGTCGTCGTCCGCCCGGTGCGGGTCCTCGTACGGCGTCATGACCCGCCTCCCTCGGGGTCGGACGGTGCACTGCCCGCCACCGGGCCGCGGGGCGTCGGCACCGCTTCCCACATCGCCACCGCCTGTTTGCGGCCGAGCTTGAGCGCCGTGCGAACCGCCTCCGGCGTCTTGCCGACCAGCCGGGCGATCTCGGCCGGGGTCAGGCCCTGGACGGACAGCTCGAGTGCCTCGCGCCGGGCCGGTGGCAGCTGGGCGAGCACGCCGGCGAACCACTCCCGCAGCTCGTACGCGTCCAGCTCGGGATCCGCGCATCCGGGGCCGAGCTCGCTGACGTCGGCGACCAGCACCTCGTCGCCGTGCCCGGCGCCGCGCCGCTGCTTGAGCCAGTGCGACCGGGCCGCCGTACGCACCCAGGCGACCGGATGGGTCAGCTCGGACCAGCGACGCAGCGCCTCCCGGATCGCCTCGGCAACGGCGTCCTGGGCCTCCCAGCGGTCGGCGCCCTCGCGCAGCAGGCTGCGCACGAGTCCCGCCCAGTAGCGTCGGAAGAAGTCCTCGATCTGCTCGGCGGGCGGCGGACCGGCCATGGTCGCCGGGGGTGACGCAGGAGCACGTGGGTTGTCCACATCGTCCACGTCGTCCGTGTCGACCACCGATGTCTCCGTTCGCCCGTGAACTCCCATCTAGTTAGGTCCCCCCGAGCCCGTCCGCGTGACACCCCGGACCAAGATTCTTTCGGTCGTCCGAGCGAGCGCGGACCGCGAGCGGGCGCGGGCGAGCGGCCGAGCGGCGAGCGCAGGCGGCCCGCCGAGAGCACGGACGACGGCACGGGCCTGGCGGCGGATCAGGCCGCCATCATCCTGATGATCGCGTTACCGCCGAGCATCAGCACGTCGGCCCCCGCCACCAGCGCCATCGCCAGGTGCATCCGGCGGCTGGTCAGCTCGGGGTCGTCGGAGCCGATCATCCCGAGCACGGCGATCACCAGGGCCAGCAGCACCAGCGGAATGCCGAAGATGAGCAGCACCCCGACCGATCCGGGGGTACGGCCCTGCGCGACGAGCATGGTGAGCAGCACCGCCGGCCCGATGCCGAAGAACAGCACGGCAAGCCCGCCGTACCACCGCAGCGACCGTGTCGGGTCCACCCTCATCCGCGCACCTCCACGGGGCATCGTAGTCACCGGCCCTGCGGTCGATGCGCGGTACACGCTCCTCCCGGTGTGATCCATCGACCACAGCGGCATGAACGCCGGTCCGCGCACACGCCACCGAGCACCCCGCTGCCCGGGAGACCGGCCGCCGCGCAAGGGACCGGTCCGGCCCTCAGTGCGCGCGAGTTCGGAACATCGACCGGTACGCCTGGGGGGTGGTGTCCAGCCGGTGCCCGAAGTGGTGGCGCAGAGTGGCGGCGCTGCCGAAGCCGGCCCGCACCGCGATCGTGTCGATGCCCAGGTCCGACTCCTCGAGCAGGCGGCGAGCGAGCAGCATGCGCTGGCCGGTGAGCCAGTCGTGCGGGGTCGCCCCGGTCTCGGCCCGGAACTTGCGGGCGAAGGTGCGCGGCGCCATGTGCACCTCGGCCGCCAGCGTGTCGACGGTGTGCGGCTGGTCGAGGGTCCCCAGGACGTGGGTCAGCAGCGGCTGCAGTGTGTCGCACTCGACCGGCTGCACCGGGGTCTCGATGAACTGGGCCTGGCCGCCGTCGCGGTGCGGCGGCACGACCATCCGGCGGGCCAGCTGGGTCGCCACCGCCGAGCCCTGCTCCTCGCGGATCAGGTGCAGCCCACAGTCGACGGCGGCGGCCGTGCCGGCGCTGGTGATGACGTTCCCGTCGGCCACGTAGAGCACGTCCGGGTCGACCTTCGCCGCCGGGAACCGCACCTGCAGCGCGTCGCTGTGCCGCCAATGGGTGGTGCAGCGACGGCCGTCGAGCAGCCCGGCGGCGCCGAGCGCGAAGGCGCCGGTGCACACGCTCATCACCCACGCGCCCCGGGCGTGGGCGCGGCGCAGCACGTCGAGGACCGCCTCGGGCGGGTCGAGCTCGGTGTTGCTGGGCACCACCGCGACCAGATCGGCCCGGTCGGCCGGCCCCAGGTCGTGGGCGGGCGAGATGCTGAAACCCGCGTGGGTACGGACCGGAGCGCCGTCGGCGCTGCACACGGCGAACTCGTAGGCGGGCAGACCCTCGGCGGTGCGGTCGTAGCCGAAGAGCTCGCACAGCACACCGAGCTCGAAGACGGCCACGTCGGGCAGGGCGATCACGGCGACGCTGCGCAACATGCCGCCAGCCTACGGCGAGTTGGCAGGATTTTGAAGATGTATGGCATCTCTGCCACTGTCCGTCGCCCCGGCGGGGGTTCATGCTGGTGACAAGCAACCCGGTGCGCACCGGCAAACGAATCGCCGGAACAAGGGTGTGAACGTCATGGGAATCGCCGTACTGCTCTTCTTCATCGCTCTGGCCATCGCCTCGGGAACCGGGCTCACCGTCGACAGCCGGGACAGCGGCGACTGGAAGCCCACCGCCGACGGCGTGCGGATGCCGGACAGATTTTGACCCGGGACAGCTGAGGCACCGGTCCGTCCCGCAGGTGCGCGGGACGGACCGGTGTCCTGCCGTGCTCCTACTTCTTCGCGGTCGCGCCCTGCTCGTCGCCGGCCTGCTCGTCACCGGCCTGCTCGTCGCCGGCCTGCTCGT
>Ga0307288_10000464_pt1 | contig 13775 bp, 13 predicted proteins | sample ER_DNA_142_FD_194469 | JGI IMG/M metagenome (GOLD analysis project Ga0307288, IMG submission 194469) | Bulk soil microbial communities from the East River watershed near Crested Butte, Colorado, United States - ER_DNA_142 | ecosystem: Environmental > Terrestrial > Soil > Floodplain | place... | reverse complement strand
TGTCCCGAAAAGGACGAGCCCACCACTCCGAACGCGAAAAGATCGTCACCGGTCCGGGACATTGACCGAAAGGACCCGACGGCGCAGGTACGCAGCGGCGGTTCAAAGCCAATCACTCCGGGGTCACACCCGCGGTCACCAACCCACAGCCCACCACCATCAGCTGCGAACGCGATCCTCACAGTCACACCGCCGCTTGTCGGCGCTACGCCGCCGGGGGTCCTCAAACGCTGCTCGGGGTTTCCTCCATCGTGCGTGAGTCGGGTGCCGGCGTTGTGCGGGCTGGGATCGTTGGAGGTTCACTGGGCGGTCGCACCAGGCGATCTGAGGGTCCTGTGAAGAGATTGCCCGCACTGCGATGAGTTCCAGCACGGTCCCCAGTCTCAGGATCACATCCACCCTCCGCGAGCCGACTGGAGGCCCATGAAACTCCTACTGACGTCGGGCGGCGTCACTAACCCCAGCATCCAGTCGGCGCTGGTGCGGCTGCTCGGCAAGCCGATCGCCGCCTGCCACGCGCTGGTCGTCCCGACCGCACAGTGGGGACATCCCCTGTGCGGGCCGGCGTCGGTGCGGCGCCTGATAGCCGCCGAATCCGACTTCCAGCACTTGTCGGGCCTGGGCTGGGGGTCGCTCGGCGTCCTTGAGCTCACCGCCCTCCCCACCATCGGTGCCAAACGATGGGTCCCCTGGATCCGGGAGGCCGACGTGCTCTTGGTCGACGGCGGCGACGCCACCTACCTGTGCCATTGGATGCGGGAGTCCGAGCTGGCCGACCATCTTTCTTCGCTGCCCGACATGGTCTGGGTGGGCGTGAGCGCCGGAAGCATGGTCATGACGCCCAGGATCGGGGCGTACTTCGTCGAGTGGCCGTCCGCGCCGGACGACCGCACCCTGGGAGTCGTCGACTTCTCGATCTTCCCGCACCTGGACGCCTTCCCGGGCAACAGCATGGCTGACGCAGAACGATGGGCCGCCGACATCGGCGACCGCGCCTACGCCATCGACGAACAGACGGCCATCACGGTCGTGGACAGATCCATAGAGGTCGTCTCCGAAGGACACTGGACGAAGTTCGGGTCCTAGCCGCCCGGCATCCCGACTTGACATCCGCTCGTGCGGCAGGTTCACCCGATTGACAGGCCCCTCACCGACGGGTCAGGACCCGCGTCCTATCGCCGCCAGCCGGCGCCTGTGACCAGCTTCCAGACCTCCTGCCATGCCGATGTGAGAGCGGGTCAGGGATTGCGCGGGTGCATCTACTGGCTCGATGATGCGAACGGCGCACTGGCCGACAGCAAGCCGGCCGCCTGGAGTGGTTCTCATGGCTGAACGTCACATCACGGTGCAGCGCCGCATGACGGCGGGGACGGGCTCTGTCTGGACGCTGTTCGCCGACTTTCCGAACCTCGCCAACCATTGGAGTGGACTTCGGTCAACGACAGCCATCGGCGACCAGACCAGCGGGGTAGGCGCCCGTCGCCACGTTGAGTTGAAACCGTTCGGCAGCATGGATGAAACCGTGACCGTCTGGGAGGAGGGACGCCGGATCGACACCTTGAATCGGCCGGGCGTGTCGGTGCCGTTCAATCACGCTGAGTCCTCGCTTTTGCTCGAGCCCGCCGACAACGGGACCCTGGCCACGTTCGACTACCGATACGTGCCGCGGGGTGGCCCCATCGGCCGATTTACCGGCCCCTTCATCGACAGAATGCTGACGACGAGTTTCGCCGGCATGCTGGCTGCCGCGGACGCGGGCGCCCTCTCGAACGGCTAACGCCGCTTCACCGCAGTGCCTGCCGTACGGGCTCCGCAGTTCGTCGCGTCAGCCCGCCGCCAGACAGCGCAGTCGTCCCGATGGCCTTGGTCGATGGCAGGGCGGGCCTTGCACTAATGCCTCAACGTCTCGTCGTCCTCGTTCCTCGCCCAAGCCGGGGACCGTCCTGTCACTGCCTCGGCGACCTCCGGGAGGCTGCCCCGTTTTCCCGGACACGGGTCGTGTGGTGATCATGCCGCTCCGTCGGCGGCGGTGGGAAGGGATGTGGTGGCCTGCCACTGCTGCTCGTAGGCGACCGGGCTGAGCATGTCCAGGGCGGTGTGCCGGCGGCGTGGGTTGACCAGGCTTCGATCCATTCGAAGATGGCGGTGCCGAGCTGCTCGGGTGTCCGCCACAAGGTCTGGTCCAACAGCTCGCGTTGCATGGTGGACCAGAACGATTCGATCATCGAGTTGTCGACGCTGGAGGCGACTCGGCCCATGGAGCCGAGCAGGCCGGCGGTGCGCAGCCGGTGCCGAAGACCCATGAGGTGTATTGGGGACCCCGGGTTTCTGTGGACGATGGTGCCGATCGGTCGGCGTCGCCAGGTCGCCATCTGCAGGGCGTCGACGACCAGTTCGGAGCGGATGTGGCAGCGTTGCTCGAGGGATGGACCCGCCGACGATCTGCCGGGTGAACACGTCTAGCACGGCGCAGCAGTACACCTTCCCGGCGCTGGTGGGGTGTTCGGTGATGTCGGTGCACCAACGCCGGTCCGGTCCGGAGGCGACGAACCGGCGCTGTACCAGGTCCTGGTGCACGGCCGGCTCCGGTCGGTGGCGCCGCTTGTGCCGGTGCGCGATCCCGCGCCGGCCGACCAGCCGCATCAGCCGGGCCACCCGTTTACGGCCGACCCGGATCCCCATCCCGAGGCGCAGCTCGGCGTGCACCCGCGGCGCGCCGTAGGAGCAGCGCGACATCGCGTGCACGTCGACGATGGTGTTGGCCAGGTAGGCGTCCTCAAGGTCACGCCTGGGACGGTGGCCAGGCCCGCCACTCGTAGTACCCCGACCTAGACAGGTGCAGCACCCGGCAGGCCACCGCGACGTCGATCCCGTCCGCGGCGAGCTCTCGGACCAGCCGGAACCCTTTTTTGGGGGCACGTTCTCCCGGGTGAAGCAGGCGCTGGCCCGCTTCAGGATCTCGATCTCCATCTCCTTGACGCGGACCTGGCGGCGCAGCCGCACCAGCTCTGCCCGCTCATCGGTGGACAGACCTTCCTTACGTCCTTCGTCGACGTCGGCCTGGTCCGTCCACCGGCGCAGGCACGACTCGCTGATCCCCAGATCCTGGGCAATCTTGGCGATCGGCTGCTCCCGCAGCCGGGCCAGCTCCACGGCACGGCGCCGAACTCCGGCGGCTTAGCGGCAGGCATCAACGGACTCCTTCCCGAGACGATCATCGCCTCAGATCAGGTGTCCGGAGAACCGGGTCAGTCTCCCCTGACGCTGGCTCCGGCTGATTCTTGACACTCACTTCACGTTGGGCCGAGGGCCGGGAGGTCACCGATGTGGCTCACCAGTTCGGGGTGTCGCATCAAACGTTGCCTGGATGTCTTGGCCGATCTCAGGCCGATGGCCTGGCGGGGTTGGCGCCACGCTCGAGGCGTTACGTGCGGCGGCCCCGGATGACGTCTTCGGCGACGTCCCGAAGTTTTCGGTTGGTGTTCTGACTGATCCGACGGAGTACCTCGAAGGCCTGCTCGTCGGTCACGTGCCGTTGGTTCATCACGATGCCCATGGCCATGCCGATGCGACGGTTGCTGTCCCTGGCGATCCTCAGTTGGTTGACTTCGGCAGTCAGGGCCTCAACGAGTTCTGATACTCCGCGTACGGGCGTTGGGGGTTCGACGGTCATGCCGGCTGATCGCCAGTGACTCTGGGTGGGGCCGCCCGATGGAGTCTGCGGCGTTGACCCTCTCGCACGAGATGCACGGCCAACGGCATCCGCGGTTGTGTCCCGCTGCGGGGTTGGCCGGGTGCTGGGCGCAGGATTCCAGTACGCAGGGCCCGCCGTCACGAGGGCACCGTCGTTGGTTGGGGGAGTGCGCACGCGGACGGAGACCGTTCCCCCCGGTGACAAGGGGTTGGGGCTGCGCTGGTCGTAGTCGGCGCGGCGGTCGGGGTTGCCGATGACGCGATACGCGGCCATGACATGGCGCAGGCTCGTGTCATCACTCGAGGCTTGCCCGGCGTCGGTGGCGCCGCGGCTGTCGGGGTGGTACCGGCGAACCAGGGTGCGGTAGGCGTGGTCGATCAGCGCCTGGGTGGCGTCCGGAGGCACGCCGAGGACCGCATACAAGTCCGGCGGTGAGGACTGTCCGCTCATCGGTGTCTCGCTGGGATGGGTGTTGTGGTCCCGGTGGTCCCCGCCGTTGGCCGACGGCCGGGACCACCGGGGAAGGGCGGCTGTGGTGTGTCCCGCAGGGCCTCCTGACGGTGTGAATCAGTGTGATCAGGTCAGGCGCTCGACAGTGAACGGACGGATGCGAGAGACGACCCAGCCACCCGGCTCGTGCCCCGTGGGCATGTTCGGGCTATTCGAAAGTGGGGGAGCCCTCCTTTCGTCGTCAGTCGGGACGAGCTGCCTGCCGGTGACTTTCGGGGGTGATCGAGTCCGTACACCGCGACGTCGGACCTTGGTGACCACCCCCGCCCGGCACGGGCCCGGGATCGGGTGCAGGTGCGGCCTCGGCCTGTCCGGTGGGCGTTCGGCACCCTTCCCGCGGGCGGCGAAGGGTGGTGGCGGGCTGGACCAGGCGGCGGCGATCATCTCCGAGAACTCCTGACGCAGCAGCTCCTCGTCGGAGTAGATCAGCGCGAAGAACTGGTCGTCGATGTTGTCGACCTGGCGGACCGCGTCCGGGACGGGCGCCGGCGACGCCGGGACCGCGGGTGTGTCGGTAACCATGACCGTGACCGTGACCTTGAGATGAGCGCGACCAGGTGTCCTGATCTCAGGCGTTGATGGCCTGCCGGTCCTGGCCGTTGCTGTTGACGGTGATCTTGCGGGGCTTGGCCTTTTCGGCGACCGGGATGTCCAGACTCAGCACGCCGGCGTTGTAGCTGGCGCTGATGTGCTCGGTGTCGAGGTTGTCGCCCAAGACCAGCTGACGGCTGAATACGCCCCTGGGGCGTTCGGCCGCCAGCGGTTCGCCGGCGTCCTCGCGCGGCGGGCGTTCGGCCTTGACGGTGACCACGTTGCGTTCCACGTCCAGGTCGATTGCGTCCAGGCTGACCCCGGGCAGGTCGAACTCGACGTGGAAGGTGTCCCCGTCACGCCAGGCGTCCATCGGCATGACCGCCGGTCGGGCCAGGGTTCCCTCGGTGCCCCACAGCTGTTGGGTGAGCCGGTCCAGGTCGCGGAACGGGTCGGTGCGCATCAGCATCGTCTCCACCTCCATCACTCCTATCTCGTGATGCTCCGGTCGGGCCATAGACCAGATGATCTATGGTGTGCGCAGTAGATTTCATATAGCACGTCTGGCATGCTGGACGCAAGAGGGCACGGCAACGACGGGAATGTTCATGGCGGAGCGGCCAGCAGTCGACCCCAGCCGTGGCGTGTACGGCATCTCGGTGGCCGCCGAACTGGCCGGGATGGGGGTGCAAACCCTGCGGCTGTACGAAGCCCGCGGCCTGCTCCAACCCGCTCGCACCGAAGGTGGCACCCGCCGGTACAGCCCCGACGACCTCGACCGGATCCACAGAATCGGGCAGCTTCTCGACGCCGGCCTCAACCTCGCCGGCATCAGCATGGTCCTCGACCTGGAAACCCAAAACCAGCAACTATGCGCCGACCGCGACGACGGCGGCTGAGTGGATTCGAGTCCCTCGGGGCCTACCAATACCGCGGCTCTGAAGCCCTCTTGGTCAACAGGACACGGCACAAGCCTCGACTTCTGCCCAAACTTCTACCCTTCGATCGCGGCACGCGAGCGGTAACCGCGTGGGCCGTCGACGAGGCAACGCGGGGAGGCTGCCTGTACACCTGCTGTGCGCCTGGGAGCCGGACTACGCAGCCGAGACACTCGCTCCGCTGGTGCCCAGCATCGAGGACGACTGCCAGGCGCTCCTCGACCGCGCCGCTGCGCAGGCGAGGGCGGTGTCGCCGCGGCTCGACATCCACGGAAGCACTGTTCACGCACAGCCGGCCTCGGCGCTCATCGCGGCGTCTCGAGACGCCGACACGGTGATCGTCGGTTCGCGCGGCCTGGGATCGGTAAAGGAAGCGCTCGCCGGGTCGACGTCGATGCAGGTCGCGTCACATGCATCGTGTCCGGTGGTCGTCGTGAGAGAGGTGGTCGCCGGGCGGGACGCCGACCGGCGAATCGTGGTCGGCGCCGACGGCTCCGCCCTGTCCACGGAGGCGACGGGGTATGCGTTCAAGCAGGCCTCCCAGCGTGGTCGACAACGCTCTGGAAGAAGCGCTCGAGGGATCCGGTCGCTGAAGATTTCGTTGGTCGCCTTGCTGGTCACCGCGGTGCTTCAGGGCGTCGGCGTCGTCATCACAGCTGTAATCGGGCTCGGCCCGGCAGAAGTTGACTCCAAGCGCGACAAGCGCATCAGGATGACGCCTCCCCACGCCAGACCCGAACGCTCGCCACGGGATTCGTGCAGCTGCATGTCGCCAAGCAGCAGCCGCGCCCACGTTCGCGCAGACCAAGATGGTCGTGACAGACCGTGCGGTGCGCGATGGCGCCAAAGACGTTTGAGACGGGGTGGTCAGTGTCTTAGCTAAAAGACATCGCAGGAGATCAATCCTCGTGCGGGACGTCCACTCATCGTGTCGCGCGCCCGTCAGTGCGCCGTTCGGGACTAGCCCGTCGGCTGCCAGGCCGGCGCGACGTCCCGGTGGTACGACCTCCCCGCCAGCCGACTGAGCAGGAAGGTGACCGGCGCAGGAATCGTCGAGCGGAGGTAGGCGCGGGCATCCTCGGGCATCCCGTCCTGAATCCACGCCATAGCGCGGCCCGACTCGGCCAGGGACGCGGGTCGCAGCCGCTTCTCGACGGCCTTCCACTCCGGCGACTCCAGGTACGGCAACAAGAGCGGCTCCAGCTCGCTCTCCTCGTGGTGCAGATGCCGTTCCACGACCTGGTGCGCCCGTACCACGGCGTCCCGAGCGGTGTGCGCGTCGCTGGCGGATCCCGTCGAGGCGTAGGCGTCGATCGCGGCGCCCGCCTCATCGAGCGCGTCGGCCATCGACTGGTGCTCTGACTCCATGATCTGCACCAGCTCACTCGCGCCCTCGACCTTGTCGAGGAACGGAAAGACGTAGGTGTCCTCGCCCTCATGGTGGTGCTTGAGCTGCCGGTGGAGGTTGGCGTAGGCCACTTGCAGCTGATGCGCGCGGGCCGTGTCACCGTCGGACGCAACGGCCAGCGCGGACTCAAGGCGAGCCAGGTCGCGACGCACTGCCGAATGAATCACGCGGTTCATCGTCATCGGGCCGGTCATGGCCGAGACGATAACCAACCGGGACCCGAGGCCAGACCAGATCGGCCCAATCCCGGACGACGTGCGGCTCGTCCGAGGTGTTCCTCCGCTACTTGCCATGGCTGCCGAGCTAGCGAGACCTTGGCGGCCGGTCCTGCCCGGCACGGCTCGCGACATGCCTCAACAAGCAGATACCGGACGAACGAACAGCACTGGCGCGATTCGTGGATGTGTTCCCTCCCGAACGGGATGCGGTGCTCGGCGTGTCCGCAGCCTAGAGAGAGTGATACGGCTGGTCCGGTCGGGCACCCGTGGAGCCGTCCGCCGATGATCCTCACGTCCCCGCAGCGGTCGACCTCGACCTCGTCCTCGTCTTTACGAGGTCCTCCTCGCGCGGGTGAACTGCGCCATCCGCGGAGCGCACCTTGATCCACACCAGCACGTCGGATTGGCCTAGGCTCCTTCGCCAAACAGCAGAGACTGATGAGCCACCCGGCGACCTCCGGTTCGGGCAGTTTGGTCCATTCAACCTATGAGGTGTCGCGGGAGCGCCGATGTCCAACCCAAAATGACCGTCACGGCCATAGCTGAGCTTGCGTTCTTGTCTGACCGTCACTCCACCGCCTTGGTCGACAGTTCCGGGTCCGTGGTATGGCTCAGCTTTCCGCGTTTCGACTCGCCCTCGGTGTTCGCTCGGCTGCTGGGCCCAGATGCCGGGCACTGGAGCATCACACCGAACGGGGAATGGACCAGTGTCCGCCGTTACGTGGACCGGACGCTGGTGCTGGAGACCACCTTCACCAGCCCTACGGGCGTCCTGGTGCTGACCGATCTGCTTGCCCTGGCCCCCGACAACGGCGGACATCGGCTCGGTAGAAACGTCCCGCACCTCCTGATACGCAGAGTCGCCTGCACATCCGGTTCGGTCCAGGTGAACATCTCCTTCGCGCCGCGGCCGGAATACGGTCTCGTGGTACCGCTACTGGCCCGCGTTGAGGGCGGCATCACCGGGCGGGGCGGCGCAGAGTGGCTGGTGTTGACCATGCCTTTCAGGCTGGATCTCGATGGCGGCGTGGCGCACGGTCAGGTGAGCCTTGACGCCGGCCAAACGTTCCATCTAGCCCTACATCGTTCCACTCTGGAGCAGACACCAGCGCGCGTCTGGCCGGAGTCTGAGCTTGCGGCGACGGTGGAGGCCACAGTGGCGGACTGGCAGTCCTGGTCCGAGATCCACCAGGCGTACGACGGGCCGTGGCGTGATCTGGTGCAGATGAGCGGCCGGGTGCTCCAAGGCCTGTCCTTCCAGCCGAGTGGTGCCATCGTCGCAGCGGCGACTACATCGCTTCCCGAAGCTGTCGGCGGGGAACGGAACTGGGACTACCGCTACGCCTGGGTGCGCGATGCCAGCTTCACCATGCAGGCACTCTGGGTCGCGGCATGCCCCGACGAGGCTTCTGACTTCTTCGAGTTCATGGCCACGGCCGCAGCATCCTCGATCGGTCCCGATACTGGCCTGCAGATCATGTTCGGGGTCGGCGGGGAACACGACCTGTCGGAGCGCGAACTCAGTCACCTTCCCGGTTGGAAGAACAGCCGGCCAGTGCGCGTCGGCAACGGCGCGTGGAACCAACGACAGATCGACGTCTACGGCGAGCTTCTCGGTGCCGCCGTACAGCTGTCGGAGCACATTGACGCCATTGACGAAGACACTCGGAACTTCCTGATCGCCTGTACCGAGATTGCTGCGACGTCGTGGACGCAGAAGGACCACGGAATCTGGGAGGTCCGGGGCGACCCCCAGCACTTCGTCTATTCCAAGGTGATGTGTTGGGTTGCGCTGGACCGGGCGGTCACGCTAGCCGAGCAGCTGCACGCCTCGGACCGGATCGACCGCTGGAAGCAGCAGCGCGAAAATATCCGAAACACCGTGATACGCGACGCGTGGAGCGAGGAAGCCGGAGCCTTCACCCAATACCTCGGCTCGAGCGCGCTGGACGCCTCCAACCTGATGATGGCCATCGTCGGTTTCCTACCAGCCGATGACCCCCGAATGCTGGCCACAATCGACGCGATCGAGCAGCGCCTCACCGACGACCGCGGATTGGTGTACCGCTACCGGACCGACGACGGAGTCGACGGTCTCGCGGGCGGGGAGGGAAGTTTCCTTCTCTGTACATTCTGGCTGGCGCAGGCCCTGGCGCTGACCGATCAGGTCGATCGAGCGCGCACGGTATTTGAGCGGGGCGCCGCGTTCGCCAACGATCTCGGGCTGTTGGCTGAGGAGGTCGACACGGACAACGGCCAGCTCCTCGGCAACTTCCCTCAGGCCTTGAGCCACATCGGTTTGGTCAATGCCGCCTGGGCGATCTCGGAAGCTGAGCGTCGGGGCCGTATTGACCTCAGCGCAAGCATCACCACCGCGACGTGAAGACGCATCGTCGCAGAGCACCCGCCGTGGCGGTGGCTTACCTCGCCATGTGAGCAGCGGCAACCGGGGCACCGCAAACCGTGGCCTCTGGTCGCCCTGATCGCTGCGGTCGTCGCCGGGACGTTCACGGTGGGATAGGTTCGGCCACCTCGGGGCCGTCAGTCACCGACCGACGAATGGGGAGACATGCCCAGTAAGAAGCAGAAGCGCGCAGTCAAAAGGTCCAGCTCGAAGCAGGAACTCGAGAAGAGCGCCTCTATCCTGCGTGACCAGCTGACGAGGACTGAGAAGGCGCTGACGAAGGCGAAGAGTCGCGCGGATCGCTGGCGGAAGGAAGCGAAGGCGCAGAAGAGATCGGCCTCGCGAGCCCGGGCGCGGGTCGAGAAGCTGCATCAGAAGCTGGACGGGGCATCTGCAGCCCTCGAACCGGTGCAGGCTGCTGTCCCGGTGGAAGTCATGGCCTCGGGTCGACCGGTCGCCGAGCCAACAGCCCTCGATGCTGCCACGAGGCCGGACGACACGTGGAGCGTCGTCCAGCTGCGGGCCGAGGCTCGCGCCCGAGGACTGACCGGAATGTCGAGCAAGACGAAAGCGCAGCTCCTCGCCGCCCTATCCTGAGCTTGGACATGAGGAAGGTGGCCGACGTCGACTTCGGCGCAGAGCGGCCTGGTACCTGCTTGGTTCACATTGAGGTTCTGGCGTCCGTGGCTGATGAGGGCATAGAGACTCCATCTACGGAAACTGCACGGGCAGGGGTCGTCGAGGACACCAATCGGTGGTTTGACGGCGAGAGGGCCGATGTCGTCGATGTCGTGTGGGCGGCTGTCACCACCGGCTGTCACGGCGTTGCGGAGCAGCTGACCACGGATCTGGTGGCCGCCAGGGCGAGGGTTCCTGCAAGTCAGGTCCGGCTCGGACGACTGTGTCCGCGCTGCGGGGGCGCACAACACGGGCGACCTGTCGTGGTCAGTCCTCGCCGAACTGGACTGCACTTGAGCCTGTCACGAACCACTGGAATCGTCGCCGCGGCGGCTTGCCGGAACCATCCCGTCGGAGTGGATGTCGAGCGAGTCGGGTCTACACGGTTCGAAGCCTTCGCCGAGGTCGCGCTTCATCCCGCCGAAAGTGACGGTCCTCCGCAGCACCGCGCACGGATGTGGACCCGCAAGGAGGCGCTGCTCAAGGCCGTCGGACTCGGCATCGCCTGGGGGCCCGAACGCCTGGACGTCGGTCCGGCGCACCAGACCCATGGACGGGTCGACGGCCTGAGGGCCGATGGCCTACCGGTGTGGTGGACCGACCTTGAGCTCGGGACCGGCTATGCGGGTGCTGTCGCCGTCGCCGCCCCGGAAGCCCCCGCAGTCATCGCCCGCCGGGCAGATGCGGGAGCCTGACCTGGTACAGCCACCCATCCGCAAGCGCGACCGCCGGTGCTCCGAACCGCTCGGCGGCCAGACCGACGAAGTCGTCGGTGCTGACCGACCCGTACCGGTGCCGGCTCGTCCACTCCCGCAACACGGTGAAGAACGCGTCGTCGCCGAACGTCACGCGCAAAGAGTGAAGGAACAAGGCTCCCCGCTTGTACACCCGGTCGTCGAACATTCGGTGGGCCTCGGGCGCGGCCAGGAGCAGGTCCTGCGGCAGCCGGGACAGCCGGTCCCAGTGCACCTGCGCATGCCAGCGGGCGGCCTGGCGTCCGGACTGTTCGGACCACAGCCACTCGGCGTAGCAGGCGAACCCTTCGTGCAGCCAGATGTCACGCCAGCGCCCGGCCGTGACACTGTTGCCGAACCACTGGTGCGCCAGCTCGTGCGCGATGAGCCGCTCGGCATCCCAACCCGGTCGGAGATAGTTCGACCCGAAGGTCGAGAGGGTCTGTGCCTCGACCGGGATCTCCAATGCGTCGTCGGTGACGACCACCGTGTACACGTCGAAGGGATAGTCCCCGAAGAGTCGGACGAAGACGTCGACCATGTGTATTTGTCCGGCGAATGCCGTAACCACTGCGACGTGTCGGTTCGGCGGATAGACAAGGGTCACCGGCACCGGCCCGTCCACGAGGGGAGTGACCGCATACCGGCCGAGCTGGACCGTGGCGAGATACGTCGCCATTGGTTGAGACTGCTCGTAGACCCACGTCGTCGTGCTGCCTTTGACGCGGCGGCTGGTCAGGCGCCCGTTGGCGACGACGACATAGGCGCTGGACGCCCGGATCGTCATCCGGTAGGTCGCCTTGTCGGAGGGGCGGTCGTTGCAGGGAAACCAGGACGGCGCGCCGTACGGCTGGGCGGCGACCAGGACTCCGTCGGTCAGCTCTTCCCAGCCCACCTGTCCATCAGGGCCGGGCACCAGCCGTGGCGTACCGGCATACTGGACAAGCAGGTCCACTGACGTGCCCGGAGCGACCATTCCGGCGAACCGGACGACTATCCGCCCCCGCCGGTGCATCCAGGATTTGAGGGTGGCCCCGTCCGCCACGATCCTGGAGACCCTCAACCCGTACAGATCCAGCGTGATGGACGGCGCGCCCTCCCGGATCAACAACCGGAGGGTGGCGATCCCGCGCAGGTGGTTGGTGGTGTGTCGGTAGGTCAGGTCGAGGTCGTAGTGCTCGACCGAGTACGACGGGTCGCCGTGTCCCGGGACCAGGTCGTCCGCCTGCACATCGACGGTGGCGCTGCTCACGTCGCTTCCCGGCGCGGACCGTCCCCGTCGTCGACGCCCGAACGCCACGGACCCACCGGGTTACCGATCCAGCGGGTGCGGTCGGGCACGGACTCTCCCCTCATGACGAGCGATGCCGGACCGACCGTACTGTGCCGCCCCAGGGTTGCCGCCGGCAGGATGATGCTGTTCGGTCCCAATGTCGCCCCTTTTCGCAGCTCCACCCGGTCCATGCTGAGCACGCGGTCGTGGAAGAGGTGGGTCTGAACCACGCAGCCGTGATTCACCGTCGCGCCGGCGGCCAGCCGGACCAGGTCCGTTTCCGGCAGCCAGTACGTGCCGCACCAGACCCCTCGCCCGATCCGGGCTCCCATGCTCCGCAACCAGAGGTTGAGCAGTGGCGTCCCGATCGCCCCTCGCGCGAACCAGACGGCGGCGAGAACCTCTACGAAGGTGTCGGCCAGCTCATTGCGCCAGACGAACCAGCTCCAGAGCGGCCGCTCCATCGGCTGCAGCCGGCCGACCAGAGCCCACTTGGCGGCCGTCGTGACGAGGGCCGCGACCAGACCGGTGGCTAGCAGCACCAGGCCCATGAGCAGCACCGCGACGACCGGTTCCCTCATGAGCCACAGTGCACAGAACACCACGCCGACGACGAGCCAGGCGTGCACGGCAACGGGCACGACCCGGCAGGCTTCGGTGACGGCGCGGCCGACGCGCAGCCGGGTCGGCGGCGTAAAGGTACGGCTGGTGTCGGCTTCGGCTCCGGCGCGTCGTAGCGGGGTGGGCGGGCTCCCGAGCCAGGAGGTGCCGCGCTTGGCACGAGCCCGGGCCGGCGCGGCGGACAGGACGGCCACCAACCCCTGCCGCGGCACCTTACGACCCGGCGCCGTCATCCCCGAGTTCCCGACAAAGGCGTGCTTACCCACCTTGACGTCGCCCAGGCGCAACCACCCGCCGCCCAGCTCGTACCCTCCGATCAAGGTGTCGTCGGCGAGGAACGCCCCGTCCGCCACGGTGACCAGCCTCGGAACCATGAGCACGGTTGATGCCTCGACGTCGCGGCCGACTCGAGCGCCGAGCGCCCGGAGCCACACCGGGGTCAGTCCGCTGGAGTAGAGCGGGAAGAGCCAGGTTCGCGCCTCGTCGAGCACCCTCAACACGGACCAGCCCCGCCACGCCGGCGCGCTGAAGACCGGGTATGCGCCCTCCGCCAGGTCGTGGCTCCACCACCGCACGCATGCCCAGACCAGCGCGGCCAGCGCCAGCAGGGTCATCACAGCGGCGATCGGTGCCCACACGGCCGCGACAGCAGTTGCCTCCTCCAGGGTCGGCGAACGGAGGACAGACGGGAGGAACGGGGCCGCACCGAGGGTGATGGCCAGGATGGGAAGCACGGCGACAAGGACGGCAGATCCTGCGTATGCGG
>Ga0307288_10000456_pt1 | contig 13861 bp, 15 predicted proteins | sample ER_DNA_142_FD_194469 | JGI IMG/M metagenome (GOLD analysis project Ga0307288, IMG submission 194469) | Bulk soil microbial communities from the East River watershed near Crested Butte, Colorado, United States - ER_DNA_142 | ecosystem: Environmental > Terrestrial > Soil > Floodplain | place... | reverse complement strand
CAAGCAGGTTGCCGAGGAAGACCGGACGCTGGCCCACAATCGCAGACCGGAATCCGACCGCTCGATCTTCTCGATATTGAGTGCATCAAGGTGCGGCAGTAGCTGTTGGATGGTCGCGTCACACAGGAGCCAAACGAGCAATCAGAGATCATCGATCACACTTCCTGTTCCAGAACCCGCCTCACACCGTCAGAACCAGCCTTGGCCCGCGGCGTAGGAGGCGGGACTGTGGATCTTTCGGTGTTTCCGGCCTGACCCGCCGGGCGTAGCCCGGCGAGGAAGGTGCCGTGATGACGACGACACTGGATGATGTGACCCCTCGGAAGAAGAAGCCTGAGCCGTCGGCGGAGGCCGCGGCTGCGGCCGAGTTGGTGCGACTGGCCAAGGAGCAGGGCCTGTCGCTGACCGGGCCGGACGGGCTGCTCAAGCAGCTGACGAAAGCGGTCCTGCAGACCGCGTTGAACGAGGAGATGACCGGGCATCTCGGCTACGCCAAACACGATCCGGCCGGTACCGGATCGGACAACATCCGCAACGGCAGCCGGACGAAAACGGTCCTGACCGACACCACCGGCCACGTCGAGATCGATGTCCCGCGGGACCGAGCCGGCACGTTCGAGCCGCAGATCGTCAAGAAGCGCCAGCGCCGGCTGACCGGCGTCGACGAGATCGTGCTCTCCCTCTATGCGAAGGGTCTGACCACCGGCGAGAGTGCGCCGTGAGGCGCTGTTGGATTGTGTGGAGGTGAGAGACCTTCGCCCTCGGGTTGTCGCAGCGAGTCGAGGAAGCTGGGGGCAGCCTGATCCGGGAGGTGCCGGGGAGGGTGGCAAGCGGCCCTGACAACGCCGGGACGTGCCAGCACTGCCAGATGGTGCGGGTCCGGCAAGCGAATCGGAAAGGCATACGCGAGGAACCGGCGTTTACGTCTCCTAAGTGGTCACCGGCTCGAACCTGGCGGATCAGGGCCGGTCGCGGTGCGCACCCGTTCTTCATGACGGGCGGGGAACTCCTGGGCGGGGATTTTCACCTCCGCAGGGAGGCCATGGTGAAGGTCTGCGGCGTAGCCGTGGCGATGCCGCGGGGACAAAGTCGGGTGCCTCCTTCGATGAGCGATCCAGCAGTGAACACGGGAACCGCCCGGCAACGGTTCCCGGCCGTCGGCAGCCAGCCTGCGCGCCGGGATAGGTGCACCGTCTGCTGAACGTGTCGGGTGGGGCGGAGCCGTCGTAGTACTCCGAGGTCGGGAGAGCCGACCACATGGGGAAGGACGGCAGCGGTTTCGAGAAGGCGAGGACGCTGTAATGCCGAAAGACGCGCCGCCGAACGGCGACGCCCCGCCGGAGCGCGTCCGGGAGGACTCGTTCGGGCGGGTATCGGGGATGCAGACCAAACTTCACCGTTGGGCTGCGGCTGATCCTGGCCGCAGGTTCGACGACCTGTTCAACCTCGTGCACGACCCGGCGACGCTGATCGTGGCGTTCGAGCGGGTCGCGGGCAACACCGGGGCGCGTACTGCCGGTTCGGATGGCCTCACGGTCGCCCGGATCGAGCGGGAGATCGGCGTCCCGGCATTCCTGGACGGCATCAGGTCAGCGATCAAAGACGGATCGTTTCGTCTGCAGCCGGTGCGGGAACGCAAGATCCCCAAGCCGGGCGGGTCGGGCAAGGTCCGCAAGCTGGGCATCCCGACCGTCGCCGACCGAGTCGTGCAGGCAGCCCTGAAACTCGTCCTGGAACCCATCTTCGAGGCCGACTTCGAGCCGGTCTCGTTCGGGTTCCGGCCCAACCGGCGAGCACACGACGCGATCGCCGACATCCACCTCTTCGGCAGCCGAGGCTACCGATGGGTGTTGGATGCCGACATCGAAGCGTGCTTCGACTCGATCAACCACGCGGCCCTCATGGACCGGGTGCGGCATCGCGTCAAGGACAAACGTGTGCTGGCGCTGGTCAAAGCGTTCCTCAAGGCCGGAGTGCTCACCGAACTCGGCGAGCAACGCGACACCCCGGCCGGCACGCCCCAAGGCGGCATCCTCTCACCACTGCTGGCCAACATCGCGCTCAGCGTGCTCGACGAGCACCTGCACCGCGAATGGAAGCCCGGTGGGCGGATGTCGACGGACAACCGACGCCATCACCGGCGGGATCGTGGTGAAGCGACGTGGCGACTGGTCCGCTACGCGGACGATTTCGTCGTCATGGTGTTCGGCACCAGAGATCACGTCGAGGCGCTGCGCGAGGACGTCGCGGCCGTGCTCGCTCCGCTGGGACTGCGCCTGTCGCCGTCCAAGACGCGGATCGTGAACATGGCCGACGGGTTCGACTTCTTGGGATTCCACATCCGGTGGAGACGCAAGATGGGCACCCGCAACCAGTGGCACGTCTACACGTTCATCGGCGACCGGCCGATCCGGTCGCTGAAGGACAAGATCCGTGCCCTGACCCGCAGGTTGTCACAGCAAGACCTGGGCGAAACGCTGATCAGAATCAACCAGATCACGCGTGGCTGGGCCAACTACTTCCGGCACGCCGTCGCCAAACACACCTTCGACCGGCTCGCCTACTTCATCTGGTGGCGAATCGTCCGCTGGGTCAAGGCCAAACGGCGCTGGAGATGGAAGGACGTCCACCGCTGGCTGCGCACCCCGACCGGGTGGCACACCATCACGGCGGATGGGATCGAACTGCACAACATCGCGTCAACTCCGGTCACCCGGTATCAACGCCGCAGCCGGATCCCCGCCCCCTGGCCGCGAACCTGACCTGACGGCAGAAACCGTGGAGAGCCCGTTGCGTCGAGAGGCGCACGGCGGGTTCGGCGAGCGGTCCGCAGAAACGGGCCGGTGGCAACACCGGAACCGCGCTGCGGGCCGACTCGACTCAGCGCGCACTTCGCGGAGATCTACGGGGCGTCAGTGTCCAAGGAGACGGTCTCGAGGATCACCGACAAGGTGATCGAAGAGATGAACGACTGGGCGGTGCGGCCACTCGACACGGTTTACGCGGCCGTGTTCATCGACGCGATCGTGGTCAAGGTGCGTGACGGCCAGGTCGCGAACCGACCGGTCTACGCCGCGATCGGGGTCACCCTCGACGGCGAGAAGGACGTCCTCGGGTTGTGGGCCGGCACCGGTGGTGAAGGCGCCAAGTTCTCATAGTAGGTCCCGGATCTTGGGGCCGACCTCCTTGGGAGAGTGGGCTGATCTTTCCCCCGAGGAGGTTGATGTGGCGAGTTTCGCCGGTGGCTCAGCTCAGGCAGGGTATGTGGCACGGGTCCGCGATCTGGCACCGCAGCGGTGCCTGGTCGTTCCGGTCGATGTGGGCAAACGGACCGCGATGGCGCTGGTTGCTGACCATTACGGGCAGATCCTTGGCGACCCGTTCGAGTTCGGAATGACGGTGTCCGGGGTGGACGGGCTTGTCACGACGATCGACACAGCCGCCAAGCGGGTTGCTGCCGGTAGCGTTCGGGTAGGAATCGAGGCCGCCGGCCATTACCACCAAGCGCTGGCTGCGACGTTGCGGGACAAGGGGTTCGACGTCGTCGAGCTCAACCCCTACCAGGTGAAGATCGCTCGGGCGCAGCTCGGACAGGCCAGGATCAAGACCGACCTACGTGACTGCATGGCGATGGTCGAGTTGCTGGTGCGCGGGCAGGGCTGGCCACTGCACCGGGAAGACGGTGCGGTCGCTGAACAAGCGGCGTTGGTCTTGCATCGACGGCGCAAACAGGCAGCAGCGCAGGCGTTGGGCAGTCAGATCCACGCCCTCGCTGATCTCGCTTTCCCGGGATTGACCGGCTGTTTCCGCACCGGCCTGGAGTCCAAGACGCTGCGGATGCTCCTGGCCACCATCGCCGATCCGGCCCGAGTCGCGGCGATGAGTCCGGCCGACCTGGTAAGCCACGCTCGCGATCATCAGATCCGCATGTTGCGGCCGAAGCAGCACAGGTCATCGCCGTCGCGACCGCCGCTATCTGCGTTGGCGAGCACCAGCGGGCCACCGCCGAGCGGTTGCTCGCCAGCGACGTCGCGGGCTTCGACGCGCTGCTGACCGAACAAACCGCCTGCGAGCAGCGACTCGCCGAGATCTTGCCGCAGACTCCAGCCCAGGTGCTGACTTCGATTCCGGGCGTCGGAGTGCTCACCGCCTCCTACTACGGCGCGGCATTGGGCGACGCCGGCCGGTTCACCAACGCCGACGCCGCCTACCGCCACTCTGGACTGGCCCCGACCAGCTACGAATCCGCCGGCCGACGCTCATCGACCGTGCGGATCAGCAAGGTCGGCTCCGTGGAGCTGCGCCAGGCCATCATCGCCATCGGCACGAGTATCGCCCTGCACCATCCCGACTTCGCCGCTTACAAGCGTCGTCTGGTCGATGCCGGGAAGAAGCCGATCGTCGCCACCATCGCCGTCGGGCACCGCGCGCACCGACTCGCGTTCGCGATGCTGCGTTCGCAACAGCCCTACCAGCCAAGCCGATGGGCGGACTCCGTCGGTCGCAAACACGGGCGGAGCCGGTCCGTCACGGCCGCCAACACGGCGACCCAAACGACGTAACCGGCCCGCTCACTGACCATAACCTGAGGTCAACGCCCAGCGAAGACCCCTCGCGATCTCGCGAGGACCGGTGGCACAGGCCGGAATGACGTCGCCAAGTTTTAGCAGCCTCGAGTTCGTTGACTGCGTATCCAGCAAGACGTCCGGCCTGTCCCATCACCGCGAGCGCGCACCAACAGCCAGCGGCACGACCGCGCCTAAATGAGTAAGCGCCGCCACGGGCCCGGCCACCACTTCGCGATGCCTCGACCCACATCAAGATCAAAACCTGGCGGACGATCAGGTCGGCCAAACGCACCCAATTCACGCTTGACAAGCACTTCAGAACAGCCGGATGAGCGTGCTCACCGACCTGCGCAACCGTGGGATCAAGGACGTGTTCTTCGTGGTCTGCGGCGGCCTGAAAGGTCTGCCCGAGGTGGTGGCGAACGTGTGGCCGCAGACGATCGTGCAGACCTGCATCATCCACCTGATCCGTAACACGTTCCGGCTGGCCTCGAAACGCGATTGGCCGGCCTTGCAACGCGAGGTCAAACCGATCTACACCGCGGTGAACGCCGCAGCGGCCAGGGCCGCGTTCGAGCAGCTGGCCGAGACCTGGGGATCGCGTTACCCGGCGGTCGTCCGGTTGTGGGACAACGCCTGGGACGAGTTCATCCCGTTCCTCGACTACGACCTGGAGATCCGCCGGGTGCTCTGCTCGACGAACGCGATCGAGTCGTTGAACGCCCGCTACCGGCGGGCGATCAAAGCCCGCGGGCACTTCCCGTCCGAGCAAGCCGCCCTGAAATGTCTCTACCTGGTGACCCGGTCACTGGACCCGACCGGTCGCGGCCGGGCACGATGGGCGATGCGCTGGAAACCAGCGTTGAACGCGTTCTCGATCACCTTCGGCGACCGGTTCCCGGCCGCCGAAACCTACTAACCGAAGAAGCCGGAAACACCGTTAGCGAGACAGTCCCTAGGAGGCCCAGTTGCCGCTGGTCTCGTGGACCCATCTGGTCGCGGTCCCAACGTGGATTCCGAGTAGGTCGGCTATGACAACGGCGGGGAAATCAGCCGCGAGTTGGAGCATGGCGGTGTAGCGGTTGCTGCGGGCATAGATGCCGAGGGCGTGGAGCCGGCGCATGAGAGTGGCGGAGTCTGCGGGGCGGTCGGGGTGTCGACCGGGGAACAGCCAATGGTCGGTGTAGAGATTTAGGGCCATGCCGGCGGGGCGCCTTTCGGGAAGGCGGGCGGCGAGGTCGGCCAGTGGCAATGGGAGTTGGAGGGCGTCGGTGCCGATGTCGAGCAGGGTGGTGCCGTCGGCGTTGCGGATGTGGCCGGTGGTGAGACGAGCGATGCGGGCGACCGGTTGGGCGTAGAGCAGTACGAGCAGGCCAGCGAAGCGGTCGCTGATGGTGGCGGCGGCATCGTCGTGCAGGAGTGTGCGGGCCAGGTCCCAGCGGTGTTGGTCGTCCGCGAAGTGCAGGGGTTGGCTGGCCTGGTTTTTCGGCAGCTGGATTCCGGTGATGAGCCGGTGGCTTTCGGCCCAGGTGAGAAACGACCGCAGGGTCTCGCGGCCGGTAAGGTATGCGTCGATGTCGGGTTGGCGCAAAGTCCCGAGTGATCGGCCTTGTTGACGAAGTTCGGCCAGGAGCCGGGCGGCGGCTGCGATCTCGTGGCGGGCGCGGTATCCGGAAGCGGGCCAGATCGCGGGGCGGGGTCGGTCGTTGCGGATGCGGTGGACGACGTGCCAGGTGGCGTAGGAACGCAGCAAGCGGCGGTCCCGCGGATTGTCGATGGCCTCGATGGTGCGGTAAGCGAAGGCTTCGAGCCGGGCGACGTGTTCGTTGCGCTCCGGTAGAGCGCCGGCGGCGACGAGCATGCGGCGCAGGTGTTCGACGGACTTGCCGCGTGGCTGGCGGTCGAGAGCGTCGTGGGTGAGTGCGAGTTGCCCGGAGGCGAGCTGAGCGAGGAGGGTGGCGCCGCGGCTGCGGCCAAGCCAGCCGAGGCCGGTGGCGGGGTTGTCCACCGACAGGACGGCCGCGCGGATCGGCTGCAGGGCGGGCAGGACGGTGCCGTCGTGTTGGAAGAGCAACGCGTCGAGCCGGTCCGTCAGGTGACAGCGCCAGCACAAGGCGTGGCGGCCTGTGGTAGTGCCCCGGCAGCGGGTAACGGTGCCGCACCGACTGCAGGCGGTAATGGCGGCCTGATGGCAAGTACCGCATAGGTCTGGCGAGGTTCCGGTGGCCTTCACGCGGACGCGGCGTGTTCGCCCGCAGCCGCCGCAGACGCGGCTCTCGCCGCGGTAGCAGCACGGCCCGAGCGTCTCGTTATGCCCGCTGCGCCCGCCGGCGCGGACGATCGGGTGGCCGAGCTTGCCGCACCGGTCGCACGGCAGCTTGGGCTGGGCCGATTTGCGATAACAGTTCGGGCAGCGCGCGGTGCCGTCGGCGGCGCGGGCGTTGACCCGCTTGGTCTGACCGCAGTCGCCGCAAACCTCCCAGGTCGCCGGGTCGCGGTGGTAGCAGTTGCGGCACCGGGCACGCCCGTCGGCCAGGCGCTGCCGGACCGGCTTGTCCTGCCCGCAGAACGCGCAGACGGCTCGGCTCACCGCGTGTCGTCGCCGACGATGCGAGCTCGTTTCGGTCGGCGGGCGACGGGTGGGGTGGGAGTCTCGCCACCGGCGACGGCCTTGCGGGCACGTCCGCTGCGGGTCTCGACGGTGGGCTCGAACAGGTCGGCGGCGGTGCAGCCGAGGATGTCGCACAGTGCGGCGAGAACGGTGAGGTTGAGCCGCTCGGGCGTCTGGGCGACGAGCCGGTAGACCTGCACCGGTGACAGGTCGATGCCCCGTTCGGCCAGGTGCGGGTGGATGTCGGTGGTGTGGAACATGCCGTTGGCGGCCATGACCTCGCGCAGCCGCCACCGGTAGCCGACCCTGCGTGTCATCCGTGGCCCTCCTTCTCGAGCGCTGGACCGAGGGCGCGGCACAGCATGGTGTTCTTGAAGTCGGAGCTGACGCCGGTATAGAGAGCCGTGGTGGAGCCCCACGCGTGACCGACCTGCTGCTGGACGAAGAACGGGTCGAAGCCGTCCTCGATCAGATGAGTGATGTAGGCGTGCCGCAGGCAGTGCGGATGCAGCTCAGACGGGAGGCCGGCGGCGCGGCGGTAGTCGGCGAACCGGATGTTGATCGACGCGACGGATATCCGGCCGCCGCGTTCGGTGGGCCATAACGCGGCTCGCTTGCCGGGCGCGTAGAGGCCGCGGATGTCCTCGACGTATTCGGTGAGCACGTCGACAGCCCAGGCCATCGTGGTCAGCACACTGCGGCGCCGGGGCGGCGAACCCTTCACGGCCTTGCCGTAGCGGACATTGCACGCGCCGTACCGGCCGAACTTCGGGGCGGCGGCATTGCGGGTGAAGTCGATGACGTCCAGCATCGCGACCTCCCGACGCCGCAGACCCCAGGCGTAGGCGACCTTGAACAACGTCGCGTCCCGAAACGCCGCCAGCCAGCCCTTACGGTTCAACCTGCGCGCCTGGTCGACCTGCTCGTCGGCGAAGTCGAAGAACTCCTGCAACTCGCCCCGGGTGAACGGCCGTACCTCGGGCCGGGACTCGTTGTCGCTGGTGTGCCGGGCGGTGTTCCACTCGTGGAAGATCTGCACTGGGTGCGTCCCGAACTCCTGCTCGCACCGGTCGGCCCATCCGTACCGGGCGTCGGTGATAAAGGAGCAGAACAGCGCAAGTTCGTTCTGGTAACCGCGAATAGTCGAGTGCGCTCGGCCGCCGTGCAGCTCGGCGGTCCACTCTTCGACATCAGCCGGCGTCCACTGCCACGGGTACGAGCCGACGAACCGCGCGAACCGACGAACCGCGTCCGTGCGCTGCTTACGCGTCGAGGTTGCCAACAATCGGCTCGCCTGCTGCCGGTCCCATCCGGTCAGCATCGCCGCGAACATGGCTTCGGCCGGATCCAGGTGCCGGACCACACCACGATCGGCGAGTACCAGGTGCGCCGCACCTGCCAGATCGACCGTTCGAGAGACCACTGCGGCACCTTCACCAGGAGAACGAATCCTTCTTCTGATGAAAGACTACCGGACGACTGTCCTGGTTAGACAGCGCCTTCCCCTCGCCATGGACTCGTCCCACGGCGACTATAGTTTCGGCTGGTGAAGGCGTTCTAGCAGATGGTCCAACGCTGCGAATCCATCATCAGATGAAACTTTCAACGTTTTCACTCGACGCTGAGGTGGACGTGGTTGGTGTGCCATCCGGAGGGGTCGTCGCCGCCGAAGGGGTTGTTGTAGGCGTGCCAGCCTTCGGAGCGGGTCCAGATGCGGCGGAACCAGATGACGTACTTGATGCCGAGGCGGTCGGCGTTGGCGACGGCCCATGCCGCCATGGCGTCGCCTCGGGCTTTCTGGGCTCCGGACGCTTCGCCGCCGGAGGTCATCATGAAGTCGCAGGCGCGGCCTTTGGGGTGCTCGCCGTGATCGTCGACGCGGTAGCAGCCCGGTTTCGGGAAGCCGGCTGCTTCGGCTTGTTGCACGAGGTGCAACGTCCGTGGTGTCAGGCAGCCGGAGCCGGTGGTCGGATCTGGACGGATGGTGCAGCCCTCATCCGGCCATGAGCCGTCGGGGTTCCGCTCGACCGCATCCGCCGTACCAGCCAGGGTGGCGGAGCAGTCCGTAGCGCTGCCGGGATCTGCTCCGAGCTGTTGCCCGAGAGCGGTCGCCTCGTCTTCCCACTTCGCGTAGGCATCGGGGAGACCGGAGCCTTGGACGGCTTGCGCGGCCTCGGTCAGCGGCATGGTTTGCCAGCCGCGAATGGTGGCGAGTTTGTCGTAGAACTTGCCGGCGGCGTAGACAGGGTCGCCGAGTTGCGCCGGGGTTCCCCAGCCTTGGCTGGGGCGTTGCTGAAACAGGCCGATGGAATCGCGGTCACCGCCGGCAAGGTTGCGCAGCCCGGACTCCTGCATGGAGGTAGCGAGCGCAATGATCTGGCCGCGCACCGGGATGCGCCTTTCGGCCCCGACACTGACGATCGTGCGCGCGTTGGCCAGTTGCTCGGCATCCCACTGCCCAGCTTGCTGACTGCTGGATACCGACAGCGCCGGCGCGGGGACACACTCGTCGTTGACGGTGGTCAGCAACAACAAAGGCCCGGCGAGACAGCAGCCGACGAGCAGGAAGACGCCCACCACCAGGGTGAGAGCGCGGTTGGTCATGGCCACCGCCGCCGGTGCGCGCAGGCAGCAGTACATGATGACGCGACCTCAGGGCCAGCAGTATCGGTCGTCCAGGTCTGCCGGGTCATGGTATCGGCGCCGGTCGGGCGTTGTCGATCAGCCACCGACCGCCGGTGTTGGCGACGGTGACGCGGATGAGTCCCACGTCGGTCGGCACGTCCGCGACCACCCCGGCCGTGTCCGCTGACACCAGGCGCGGGCTGCCGGTCGCTGCGCGGGCGGGAACCTGCGCAGGGTCGGTGTCCGCGAGCAGCTGCGCGTAGGCCGGCGTCACTATCGGTCGCACGCCGGTGTACCAGGCCTTGCGGCCGAGCGTGGGCCGGGCCCATAACCGGACGTAGGTCAGGGCGGCGAGTAGCGCGGCGTTACGGCGTGGCCCGCTGACGGCGGCAGCATGGTCGCTGCTCGGGGTCACGGCTGGTTCGGTCGGAGCGGTGGAGCCACCGGCTGGGCTGCATCCCACCGTCACGGCGAAGGCGAGACCGCAGACGGCGGCCAGCCGGCGGCTGCTCATGCCCCTACGTCGCCGTGTTCGGGCCAGCTGCCGAGGGCGTCGTTGGCGGTAGCGGCCATGTCACGCAGCCGGGTGTACAGCGTGGTCAGCGCGGTACGGCGTTGCTGGACGGTGTCGGCGGTGTGCGCCTCAAGCAGCGCGCTGTTCACGGCGGCGCCTTGCTCGCCGAGCGAGCCAAGGATGTCGAGGTAGACCAACAAGTTCCCGCTGGCCGAGTGGCCAGCGGCCGCATCGGCCGTGACCTCGGAGTCCTGGGCGAGGGTCGGGTTGCCGGCCATCAGTCCTCCAGGCCGGGATCGTCGTAGACGTCGGTGTCGTAGTCGCCGTCCAGGCGGCCGTCGGTCTCGGCGTCAAGGCGCACGCGTTCCTCGTCGGCGTACTCAGCGGCGCGGGCGTCAGCCTCAGCTTCGTATTCGGCGTTTGGGTAGCTCACGGGGTTGGTCTCCTTCGCCTCGGTTTCCTCGTCGGCTTCGGGTTCGGTGATGCGCTGGTAGAGGTCGTCGACGTCGCGGTACATCACGCGCAGGGTGGTGTTGAGCCGGTCCCAGGCGGCGTCCGAGGTGACTTCGGCGGGCATGGTCATGACTTCGGCTCCTGCTTGCTGCTGGCCGGCCGGCTGGTGAGGTCGGCGTCGGCGACCAGCACCGCGGCCTCACGCCACTGGGTGGGCCAGTTGAGGTCGAGGTGCCGGTCGGTGTGGGTGCCGTTGCGGCAGCGCGTGTAGTCGTCCCAGTCCCGAAGCCGCAGGCGGGCGCGGGCGAACCGTTCGTGCCACAGCAGTGGCCCGTCCGCCGCCGCAGCATCGTCGTAGGCGGTGTGCCATGCGGCGGCGAGCGCGGACAGTTCCTCGATCAGCGGTGGGTGCTGGTACCAGCAGGCCGGGACTTCTTCGGCGAGCTGGTAGCGGTCGACGACCCAGCCGACCCAGTCGATCAACCACGCCCACACTTCGGCTGCGGCGTCACGGTCGAGCTCGGCCCAGCGCAGCGGCCACGGCACCCCCGCCGGGGCTTTACGCGGTCCGGCGTTCTGGCCGCGGCCGACGGTGTCGGCCAGGGCGAGGTGCTGTTGGTGCAGGGTGTCGACGGCCTCGGCCAGCCTCGCCAAGGACGCGGCGAGCTGGGCGACGGCGACCATGTCCGCGGGCGGGTCGGCGGGCAGTTGGAAGTCGAAGGCGTCCATCGGTCACGCTGCTTCGGCGAGTCGTTTGCGGAAGGCGTCCCGGCCGGCAGTCAGCTCGCCGGCGTCGGGGCGTTGCCACCACGCCGGCACGGTGAGTTCGACCGGTGGGAGGTTGCCGACCAGGGCGAGCGCCCGGCCTTCGGGCAGGGTGCGCAGGTCGGCCAGATCCAGCAGGTTCTCCCGGCGGGTGCTTTCGTTGACCGAGGCCCGGCCGCCGCCCCAGGAATGGCTGGAGGTGATGTCGGTGACCTGCCCGGCCAAGGCTTGGGCGTCGCGTAGGCCGGTGACGTCGGTGCTGCCGCCGATGAGCAGCCGTGCGCTGGCGGAGTCGGCGATGGCCCGGCCGCCCTTGTCACCCCAGCGTTCGCGGAGTTGGTGCAGGTTCTGCGCGAAGATCGACACGGCCACGCCGGAGCCGCCGCCCTCGTTCATCAGGCTGGGCAGCGAGGGCAGGGGTGCGATGTTGGTGATCTCGTCGCCGATGAAGTACAGCGTCGGCTCGATCCGCCCGCCCGGCGCGGTCAGTGCGAGGCGTTTGGCCTGGTAGAGGATGTCTTCGCTCAGGGCGGCGAGCAGCGGCGCGATCAGGGCCTGGGCGTCGCGGGTGCCGACCAGGTAGATGGTGCCGGACTCCCGGAGCCAGTCGACCGGCTTGAACTGCGTCCCGCGCGGCGGCGAGCAGGCCAGCAGGACCCTAGGGTCGTTGAAAGCATCCAGAGCGCCTGACACGACGGTCTGAATGGTGTCGCGGGCCCTGCCACTGGTTTCGCGGTGCCGGGCGAGCCGGTCGGCCCACGAGTCGACGCCGTGCGCGCGCAGGATCCGTTCCGGCCGTGAGTTCGCCGGGTTCTGCGACCAGGCGAGGACCTCGAGCATGGTGGCGTGTTCGTCGAGGGCGGCGGCGTGCAGCAGACCTCGCAAGATGGTCGCGGCCTGGTCGCGGAACCACTTGCCGTTCTCGACGCTCTCGTCGCCGATGCCGGAGCCGGCGGCGAAGCCGTTGGCCCGGAGCATGGCCACGATCTGGTCGTCGGCACCTTCGATCGGGGACCACGCCATGCGGGGCACGCCGCGGATCTCACCCTGCGGTTCGAAGATGTGGGTGGGGCCGATCGCGGCCCGGCGGTCGTAGGTGATCTCCGCGACGTCCAGGCGGGTGGAGGTGGTGATGACCGCGCCGCGCGCGTCGGCGACCGCCGGGATCACGTACCTCGTGGTTTTGTTGCCGAAGCGCGGCACCGCGGCGGCCAGGAGGGTGTATTCGTTGGCCAGGTACAGCGGCCGGCCGCTGGTGGCGTCGTTGCCCAGGAACCGGGCGACTTCGAGGGGGTCCCGGCGGCGCGCGGTCTTCGCAGCGCGGGTGAGTTCGTCGTCGGTGTCGACGATCGTCAGCCCGGGGCGTACGACGTCGACGCGGGCGCGGACCGCATCGGCGGTCAGCGTGCGGTGCAGGTCAGCGTTCGTGGCGAAGCCGCTGCGGCGCAGCCGGGTCTTGGCCAGGTGCAGGGCCGGCGCGCCGATCCCGGCGAGGATGCCGAAGAACGTCAGCGCCCACAGCGGATACAGCAGCCACGGCCCCCCGATCGCCGTGCGGGCGGTGGCCGGCCACGCGTCGGCGGGATCGCTCAGATGGGCGGTCAGCCGCACCACGATCCCGGGCGTCTCACCGATCGTGGTGTCCACCCAGCGGTGGTGGACCAGCAGGGCGGACATCTGACCGGCCGCCCACAGCGACACCACGCCGACCACGGCAACCACCGTGAACAGCACGAGCAGGACCAGCCGGCCGAGGATGTCGGCGCGGGCCCGGCCCTGCCGGGGCGGGCGGTGCCCGGGCGAGGACAGCGGCGGGCGGGCCATCACGCGGCCGCCGTGTCGGTGGCGGCGGCCAGCCGGGCGTCGTAGTCGGCGCCGTCGACCGGTGCAGGCGGCTCGTCGGCCTCCATCCGGCTGTCGGTGTGCACCATCGCCGTCTCGACCTGCGACAGCTGGTGTTTGACGACGAAGGAACGGTTGCCGATCTTCCACAGCCCGACGCCTTGGCGCAGGTAGCGCATCAGGTCGGTCTCCACATCGGAGGTGCCGAGGAACTCGCGGGCCTGTTCCAGGCTGCCGGTGGCTTGGCGGTAGGACACCCGCACGCCGGAGTCCTCGATCAGACCTCGCGCGATGCGGACCTGTTCGGAGTCGGCCGACCCGGACGCCGCCAGATCACTGAAGCGGTGGAACGCCAGGACGTTGGCGATGCCCAGCGCCCGGGCCAGTTTCAGCTGTTCGCGCATGCGGCGGATCAGCGGCAGGTGGCGGGCGATGAGCGCGAACTCGTCGTAGAAACAAACCCGCGGTGGCGCGTCCGGCGCC
>Ga0307288_10000455_pt1 | contig 13870 bp, 12 predicted proteins | sample ER_DNA_142_FD_194469 | JGI IMG/M metagenome (GOLD analysis project Ga0307288, IMG submission 194469) | Bulk soil microbial communities from the East River watershed near Crested Butte, Colorado, United States - ER_DNA_142 | ecosystem: Environmental > Terrestrial > Soil > Floodplain | place... | reverse complement strand
ACTCGTACGCGTCATCTAGGCAAGACCTGCAGACGCAGCCGAGGGAGGCCGGGTCGATCCGGGTGCTGGCAGAACCTCCTGCGAGCTCTCCCTTGCATGCGTCGTCCGCTGGGCGACTGCTGAGAGCTCGCTCATTTGGCGAGTGTCTAAGCGCGGACCGAATTGTCTTAGTAGTAACGCTTGGCGTTATTAACGGGCTGCGTTATGCTTCATGCGTGATTCAGTCGTTCGGGGCTGACACGGAACGAGTCTGGCGCCGTGAGCGCGTGCGGCGATTTGGCTCGGATCTCCAACGGAGGGCCAATCGAAAGCTGTTGATCATCAATGCTGCCGAGGCGCTCGACGATCTGCGGGTGCCTCCCGGGAACCGGCTCGAGCAACTCAGAGGCGATCGGGCGGGACAGTACAGCATCCGCATCAACGATCAATGGCGGATCTGTTTCACCTGGACCGCCCTAGGAGCGGCCGACGTTGAAATCACCGACTATCACTGAAAGGACAACTGATCATGAAAAGGGCGCACGATCCGATTCATCCGGGCGAGATTCTCCTCGAGGAGTTTCTCGTACCCCTCGGCATCAGCCAGTATCGGCTAGCGCAAGCGATCGCGGTCCCGCCGCGCCGGATCAATGAAATTGTGCACGGCAAGCGGTCGATAAGCCCGGACACGGCGCTGCGCTTGTCGCGGGCATTGGGTACCTCGGACAGGTTCTGGATAAACCTGCAGACCCATTACGACCTCGATGTCCAGCTTGAGGCCCATCGCGATGAGTTCGACAAGATCACACCTTTGGTGGCGTAGCGTCGGCTGCACGCCAGTCAGGACAGGAGGGCAAGCAGGATGAAGATCGGCTTTATCGGACTCGGCATTATGGGCAAGCCGATGGCCGCCAATCTCATCAAGGCGGGTCATGAGCTTGTGGTCAGCGCCCACAACGAAGCCGCGGCTTCTGAGCTCGCGCAGCTTGGCGCCTCGACCGCTCGTACGCCGCGCGAGATCGCGGCGCAGGTGGAGCTCCTGATCACCATGCTGCCCAATTCGCCCCAAGTCCGTGACGTCGCATTAGGCACCGATGGCATCGTGGGCGGTGCCCGGTCGGATCTGATCTATGTTGACATGAGTTCAATCGCACCCGCCGTCGCTCAAGAGGTCGCGCAGGCCCTCGCTGAGCGCGGTGTGAAGATGCTCGACGCTCCGGTCAGCGGCGGCGAGCCGAAAGCGATCGACGGCACGCTGTCGATCATGGTCGGCGGTGATCGAGAAGCTTTCGATCAAGTCCACGATGTCCTTGCCGCGATGGGCAGCTCCGTCGTCCATGTCGGTGACATCGGCGCCGGCAATACCACCAAGTTGGCCAATCAGGTCATCGTCGCGCTCAATATCGCCGCGGTATCAGAAGCACTCGTACTGGCTCAGAAAGCGGGCGTAGCACCCGGGGCGGTGGTCGAGGCCATCCGCGGTGGGCTCGCTGGTAGCGCGGTGCTCGAGGCCAAGGCACCCATGATGCTCGCTCACGAGTTCAAACCGGGCTTCCGCATCAACCTGCACATCAAGGATCTGAACAATGCGATGGACACATCTGAAGACATCGGTGCGCCGCTGCCGCTGACTGCAGCCGTACTGGACGTGCTGAGGCTCCTCGATGCGGAAGATCACGGCGGGGAAGATCACAGCGGGCTGGTGCAGTATTACGAAGAGCTTGCCGGAACCCGGTTGGAAAGCTCCTAAGCGATCAAGAGGTCCGCATTGGTCGGAAATTCGACCTCGATCGGGCCTGACGAACCTCGAAACATCCGCATTGGTCGGAAATTCGACATCTTGGTCGGCGATCAGAGTGCGACAGGCCTGCCGGTTCTCGCCGACTCGTAGACGCCGGTGATCACTCCAATCGATTGGCGGTTGGTCTCAAGATCGACCCGGAGGGTCTCCTTGCCGGCTAGTGCCGCCAGGAAGTTCTCGTATTGACGGCGGTGAGCGTCGATTGCCAGTTGACCGGGGTTGCTGCCGGCGGTCTGCGCAGCAGCACCCGAGGCGTCGGGGAAGTCAGCGATCTGGTTGATCGCCGCCCCCGGCTCGCCGTAGGCACGCTCTTCGGCGCTGCTGTCGCTCGGGGTGAGGTGGATGAAGGTCAGCTTGTCGTTGTCGATGACGATCGAGCCGCGGTCGCCGTGCACCTGCAGCCTGGCGCTGAGCCCTGGGTAGGCGGCGGTTGTGGCATGTAGGACACCGACGGCGCCGCTCTCAAACCGGACCACACCAACAGCGACGTCTTCGACCTCAATCCGTTCATGGGCGAGGGTGCCGGTGTAAGCGAAGACCTCGACGGGGCGGCCCATTGTGGCGACCAGCAGGTCAACGGTGTGCACGCCCTGATTCATCAACGCGCCGCCCCCATCGAGCTCCCAGGTGCCACGCCAGTCACCGGAGTCGTAGTACGTCTGCCCACGCCACCAGTCGATGGATGCGATGCCGCTGGTCAGCCGGCCCAGCTCACCGCTGCTGATGGCCGCTACCGCTACCTCAGTGGCGGGGTCGAACCGGTGCTGAGAGATGACCGCAACCTGAGTGCCTGCGCGGCGCTGAGCGGCGATGATCTCATCGGTCTTCGCCACGGTAGTCTCGGCGGGCTTCTCGATGATCACGTGCTTGCCGGCCTCGAGGGCCTCGATGGCTATCTCGCCGTGCCGACCGGTTGGGGTGCAGACCGACACCACGTCGATGTCAACAGCTTGCAGTGCATCCGTCAGCGAGGTAAACGCCGTCCCGCCATGCTCGGCGGCCAGCTTCTCGGCACGTTCCGGATGGAGGTCGACGACGGCGACCAGGTCGATCTGGTCGGCCAGCTCGCTGGTCACCGCGCCGTGAATGGTGCCGATGACGCCGGCACCGACAAGCGCCAGCCGGATCCGGTCGTCGGATTCGTTGACAGTGCTCATGCGTACCCGATCCCTTCACTGTTGAGGATGTCAGTGAAAGCCTTCCAGGCTTTCGTGAACAGCTCGGATCCGGACAGGGCGCCAAAGGCGGTGTACTCACCTAGATGCGGTTCGAGGGAGAAGAACCCGTCGAAGCCGTCGGCATGCAGAGCTCGAATGGTCTCGACGACCTCACCGTCACCTGCGCCGGCGACTACGACCGTTCCATCGGCCAGTAGCGCGTCTTTGATCTGGATATAGCCGACATATGGGCGCAACATGCTGTAGCCCTCAGTAAAGGGCCGCACTCCCACCTGAACGAAGTTCGCCGGATCCCAAGCCAACTGCAGCCTGGGCGAGTCCACTGAGGTGACGATGTCTAGACAGCGGCGCGGGATGTCGCCGTAGATCTCCTTCTCGTTCTCATGGACCAAGATCACATCGGAATCAGCAGCCGCCTCGGCCAATGCGCTCATCCGGCTGAGCACCTCATCGCGGCGGCTATCTGGGTCAGCGCCTTCTGGGATGAAGAAAGAGAAAAGTCTGATGTACGGCGCCTCCAGAAGCTCGGCAACCTCAACGGCGTGCCGCATGCGCTCTAGGTGGGGTGGGAAGTCGTCGTCGATGGAGATCTTGCCAATGGGGGAGCCGATGCTAGAGACGGAGAGTCCATACTCGGCGAGGGTCTGACGCAGAGTGTCCAACTGAGCGGCATCGAGGTCGAGGATGTTGATTCCCCACGCGCTCCGGACTTCGACGTGGCGCAATCCGAGGCCGGCGGCAACCTTGCACTGCTCGCTGAAGTCGTCGGAAATTTCGTCGATAAATCCTGAAAGGGTCCACATTGTCGGCTGATCCTCATTCATCCAAGTAAGGCTGTACTAGTTGCAGGTAGCGATCCGCCATCGTGTTCACGAGTTCGGCCGGTGGTGCCGCCCACAGATCGGCGTTGAAGATTTCCACCTCAATGTCGCCGCGATACCCGGCCTTGACGACAGAGCTCGTGAAGGAAGTGAAATCGATGTGGCCGTCGCCCATCATGCCGCGAGCAAGCAGGGTGTCCGGCGGCAAGGGGGTGATCCAGTCACTGACCTGATAGCTGACGATGCGTTCTGCGGCGCGCTGCACTTGCTCGGCAATGCCCGGCTCCCACCACAGATGAAAGGTGTCGACCACTACGCCGACGTCGCTCGGCTCGAAACGCTCGGCGACATCCAGCGCCTGGGCCAGCGTGGAGATCACGCCGCGATCTGCGGCGTAGATCGGGTTCATCGGCTCGATGCCGAGGGTCACGCCGCGCTCCTGGGCGTACGGGACTAATCGCTCGATCGCTCTGGCGGCACGGTCTCGGGCAGCTTTCAGATCCCGATCGCCCGGTGGCAGCCCGCCTGGGACAAGTACCACTGTGGCCGCATTCAGTGCCGCAGCCTCATCTATGGCCTCCCGATTGCGGGCCTCTGCCGTCTGTGCCTCCTGCGGATCTGCAGTGGTGAAGAATCCGCCCCGGCACAGAGACGAGACGCGCAGACCCGAATCTGCTACCAGCCGACGAGCCTCCTCGAGCCCCACCTCGGCAAGCTGTTCTCGCCAAATCCCGATCCCACCCAGGCCGGCGTCGACACAGCCCTTGATCGCTTCCGGTAGCGACCAGGACGCGGTAGTTCGTTGATTGAGCGAAAGTCGGCTAAGCGCTGCTTGGGTCGTCATCGAGCCAAGCCGGCGGTAGCGAAGAGCAGGCCGAGGCGGTGAGCTGCACGTTCCGGATCGGTGAGCAGTTGGGCCTCATTGGCTAATTCGAAGACGCGGGCCAAGTGGAGGATGGAGCGAGCCGACTGCAGACCACCGACCATGACGAAACCGTCCTGGTGGCCGTTCAGCCAAGCGAGGAAGGCGATCCCGGTCTTGTAGTAGTACGTAGGCGTCGCAAAGATGTGCCGAGACAAGGCCAGCGTCGGCGCCATTTCGCGGCGATAGCCGTCAATGTCATCGGCATCCAACGCGCTCAGTGCGGCCGAGGCGGCCGGCGCAATCGCGGCGAAGGCACCGAGCAAGGCTTCGGAGTGATGATCACCATCACCCTCAATGAGTTCGGAATAGTTGTAGTCGTCTCCGGTGTAGAGCCGGACGCCCGCGGGCAGGGCCGCGCGCAGCTCCTTCTCATGATCAGCGGAGAGCAGCGAGACCTTCACTCCGTCGACCTTGGCGCTTTGATCGTTGATCAAATCCAGGAATGTGCGGGTCGCGGTCGGAATGTCGAGCGAACCCCAGTAACCGCTCAGCTGCGGATCGAACATCTCACCCAGCCAGTGCAAGATGACCGGCCGGGTCGCCTGAGCCAGCACGCTCGAATAGACCTGAAGGTAGTCATCGGCGCTGCGCGCGACGGCGGCCAGCTGGCGCGAGGCCATCACAATTGCCTGCGAGCCGGCCGTCTCGACGAACTCGAGCTGCTCGAGATAGGCCCGGGTCACCTCGCTGAGACTGTCGGCTGGGGTCAGAAGTTGATCAGTGCCTGCGCCGGATGCGATCCGGGCCCCATGCTCCTTGGCGAGCGCCGCACTCCGAGTGATCAACTCCTGGGTGGCAGGCCAGTCCAGACCCATGTTGCGCTGGGCGGTGTCCATGGCTTCAGCAACGCCCAGCCCGTAACGAAACAGGTGACGCCGGAACGCCAGGGTGGCGTCCCAGTCAATGACAGCTGGCGCACCCGGAACGTTCTCACCCCGTGGGTCAGCGACGACGTGGGCGGCGGCGAAGGCGATGCGGCTCTGGAAGGGCTGTGGGTGTTCGGTCCAGGCTCGCGGCTCGGAAAGTTCGATTTCGCGCCAACCACCGCCCGCCTCGGGCAAGCCAACCGTGGCAGTAGTCGTGGTCATGAGGAGAACCGATCGATCGCGACCCGGCGTCCCTCGGCCGAGGACTTCAAGCCGGCATCGGCAAGTTGCAGGCCGCGTACGCCGGCGGCCAGATCGTACGAATGGGGGCGACCGGCGTCCACATCAGACAGGAATTGCTCCCACTGGGCTCGGAACCCGTTGGCGAATTCAGCATTGTCCGGAATCTGCTCCCATTGGCTGCGAAAGTCCTCGGTCGTGGGCAGGTCGGGATTCCACACCGGCATGGGCGTACTCACTCGCGATTGGATGCGGCAGCCGAACAGGCCGGCCACTGCCGAACCGTGGGTGCCGTCCACCTGGAATTCGACCAGCTCGCCGCGGTCGACCCGAACGGCCCACGATGAGTTGATCTGGGCGATCACTTCATCCTCGAGTTCGAAGATCGCGTACGCGGCATCGTCGGCAGTGGCCGCGTATTTGCGCCCCTGCTCATCCCAGCGCTCTGGGATGTGGGTGACCGCTTTTGCGGTGAGTGCCTGTACCGGCCCGAACAGGTTTTCCAGCACGTAGTTCCAGTGCGGAAACATGTCCAGCACCATGCCGCCGCCGTCCTCGGCTCGGTAGTTCCAGCTGGGCCGCTGGGCAGGCAGCAGATCGCCCTCGAAAACCCAGTACCCGAACTCTCCACGTACCGAGAGAATGCGACCAAAGAACCCGGCGTCGATCAGTCGCTTCAGCTTGATGAGGCCCGGCAGGTAGAGCTTGTCGTGGACGACGCCGTTGATCACGCCTGCTTCCCGAGCCGCGGTCACTAGCTCGATACCCTCATCGACGGACTCCGCGATGGGTTTCTCGGTGTAGATGTGCTTACCGACCCCGATCGCCTTCAAGATCGACTTCTTGCGCTCTGAGGTGACCTGCGCATCGAAGTAGATCGAGGCCGAGTCGTCGCTGAGGGCCTCCTCCAGGCTGGTCGTGAAGTCGGCCACGCCGTGCTCGGCGGCGAGTCCGGCCAGCTTCTCAGCGTTGCGGCCGACCAAGATCGGCTCGACGGTGATCCGATCGCCATTGGCTAGGCTGACGCCACCGTCGTCTCGGATCGCCAGCACCGACCGGACCAGGTGTTGGCGATAGCCCATGCGGCCGGTTACCCCGTTCATGATCACTCGAATAGTGCGCTCTGCCACGTCATCTCCTCAGCCAGTAATCACCCGCATGAAAGCGCTTTCGAAATCGCTTTAGGTACTATACGATCGGCAGTGGAGAAAGCACAACCCGGAGGAGGCCACAGTGTCTGCTTCGTCAGGGCCCGTGCTGTTGAGCGATGTGGCAGCTGCCGCGGGCGTGTCACTGGCCACCGCTTCGCGGGCGCTTAACGGCCAGGCCGGGGTTGGCACTGCGCTCGCCGAGAAGGTTCGTGATGTGGCACAGAACCTCGGCTACGTAGCCAATGTCCACGCCCGTACCTTGGCCGGCGGCACGACGTCGGTGATCGGCCTTATCGTGCACGAGATCGACGATCCTTACTTCACTGAGATCGCTGGTAGCGTCATCCGGTCAGCTCTGGCCGAGAACCTCATGGTGCAGGTCTCACACTCCGGCCGAGATCCTCAGCAGGAACTCACCCGGATCAACAATCTGGCCGTCCAGAATGTCGCCGCCATTGTGATTGCCGGCTCCGGCTACGTCGATGCTGCTCAAGAAAGCCGGGCCAGGGACGTGCTGCGGGCGTATCGGCAGCGTGGTGGTCGGGTGGCGGTTATCGGTCGTCACCATCTGGGAGTCGACGCGGTTCTCCCCGACAATGTGGCAGCTGGAGCCGCAGCAGCCCGACACCTGGTCGAGCTTGGTCATCGCGAGATTCTCGTTGCCGCCGGCCCGAAAGAGTTCACCACGATCGCTGATCGTCTTTCCGGCATCCGCTCAGTCTTTGAGCCGCTCAGGATCCGGCCCACCGTCTGGCACGACATGTTCAGTCTCGAGGGCGGTGTGCGGATCGCCAGCCGGATCGATGAGCTGCACTCGCGTCCAACCGCAGTTCTGGCGCTCAGCGATGTGGTCGCGATCGGCGTACTGCAGGAGTTTCGGCGCCGCCGAATCCGGGTTCCCGATGATGTTTCCGTGATGGGCATTGATGACATCGCGGTCGCCAAATCACTCGCGCCGGCTCTCACCACCGTCGGACTGCCCCTCGCTGAGATGGGTCAAGCCGCGTTGAGCATGGTGCGAAAGCCGTCTGCAGCCAAGCCTCGACGGAGGATCGTCCCGGCTCGGCTAGTGGTTCGCGAATCAACCGCCCGGGTATAGCGGAAGTGACGCGTTCGTCAGCCGCGTCACTGAAATTCACAGGTCTCATTCTCGACACGAACATTGACAGCCCCTAGCGAAACCGCTTACGCTCAGTCACGAAAACGCTTTCGTACGGTATCAAATACCGTACACAGCAATGAAAGGGAGAAACGATGGCTTTGAACCGAAGGCAGTTCTTGATCGGTGCCAGCGGGCTGGCCGCCGCAGCCACGACGATGGGGCTAGGCGCCTGCGCCCCTGGGTCGTCAGGCGGTGGTTCTCAGGGTGGTGGCAATCAAGGAGGCAAGACTAGCCTCGCTCTCGCCTGGTGGGGCAACCCGACGCGCAACAAGAACACCCAGGCGATGATCGACGCGTACATGAAGGCCAACCCCAATGTGGCAATCACGGGTCAGCCGGGTGACTTCACCAGTTACTGGGACAAGTTGGCCACCCAGACAGCCGGCGGGCAGGCTCCCGACATCATCCAGATGGACATGCTCTACATCGCTGAGTACGGCACTCGCGGCGCGCTGCTAGATCTGGGCAGCGTCGACACGTCCAAGTTCGTCGAAGGCACGGTCGATTCGGGGAAGATCAACGGCAAGCTGGTGGGAGTCAATGCCGGCATCAACAGCGCGCTCATCTTTGCCAGCCCCAAGGTCTTCGAGAAGGCCAAGATGAACATGCCCGACGACAAAACTTGGACCTGGGACCAGCTGATCGAGATTGGTGCGGAGGTGGCCTCCAAAGCGGGAGTGCCCTTCGGCGTGGCGTCGCTGTTGCAATCTGATGCATTGTTCGGCACGTTCGTACGCCAGCACGGCAAGGAACTCTTTACCGAAAACGGGCTTGGATTCGACGTCCCCGAAGCTCAAGCCTGGTACGACTACTTGCTGAAGGGCCAGAAAGCCAAGGCCTTTGGTACGCCCGAGCAGGTCAGCGAGGAGCAACCGAAGCCGCTGGACCAGAGTGCGATCGTGGTCGGCAATGCTGCCATGCAGTACTACAACTCCAATCAGCTGGAAGCGGTCAGCGCCGCGGCTGGGGAACAGCCGAAGATGCTCCGGGGCCCAAGCTTGGCGGGCAAGGCAACCGAACGCAAAACCTGGTACAAGGCCAGCATGCTGTGGTCCGCATCAAGCAAGTCCAAAAATCCAGACGCGGCAATCGCCTGGATCAACTGGTTTGCGAACACCCCAGATGCTGCAAACATCGATCTGGCTGAGCGCGGCATCCCGCCCAACACTGAGATACTGGCGGAGGTCAAGCCCAAGCTCTCTTCTGCCCAAAAGGTAGTCGCCAAATACATCGAGGACATCAAGCCCGAGGTGGGCGAGACCCCGATCGCCCCGCCCCCTGGCGGCGGGACCATCCAAACCGTCATATTCCGTCACGGGATTGATGTCCTCTTCGGGAAGACGAGCCCAGCCGATGGCGCGAAGCAGTTCGTAGACGAGATGAAGTCGAACCTCAAGGTCTGAGCCATGAGCGCCATCTCTGAACTCTCGACGATCCATCGCGCAAAGGCCAAGACGCCAGAGGAGAAGCGGCTCCTGGCCAAGGAGGCGGGCCGGGACAATAAGGCCGGCTACCTATTCCTGCTGCCGTGGCTAATCGGACTCGTGCTGATCATCGGTGGGCCGATGATTGCCTCGTTGTACCTATCCTTTACAAACTACAGCCTGATCCAGGCGCCCGAGTGGGTCGGGCTGGCGAACTACGCCCGGATGTTCGACGACCCGCGACTGCACAAGTCGCTCGCGGTCACATTCACCTACGTGCTCGTCGGCGTTCCGCTGCAACTGATCGCTGCCTTGGCCATCGCAATACTGCTGAACGAGGGGATGAGGGGGCTGCCGTTTTATCGGTCCGTCTTTTACCTGCCGTCGATGCTCGGCAGCTCGGTTGCCATTGCCGTGCTCTGGCGGCAGATGTTTGAAGTGGACGGCCTGGTGAACCAAATCCTCCGGAAGTTCGGGATCCCCGCCACCACTAGCTGGATCGGCGACCCGCAGTACGCGTTGTGGACCATCATCCTGTTGCACGTCTGGACGTTCGGCTCACCAATGGTGATCTTCTTGGCCGGTCTGCGGCAGATCCCCGGAATGTATTACGAGGCGGCGTCAGTCGACGGCGCAAGCCGATGGGCCCAATTCAGGAAGATCACGCTGCCGCTACTGTCTCCGATCATCTTCTTCAATCTGGTACTGCAGATCATCAACGCATTCCAGGCATTCACGCAGGCCTTCGTGGTTTCGAACGGCACCGGCGGTCCTGCGGACTCGACATTGTTCTTCACGCTGTATCTGTACCAGCGTGGGTTCGTCCAGTTCCAGATGGGCTATGCCGCCGCAATGGCCTGGCTGCTGGTGGTGATCATCGCGGCTTTCACCGCTATCAACTTCTACTTCTCAAAGCGTTGGGTGTTTTACGGTGACTGATCTTCAAACGACCCTTAGCGACGAGACGACCCTGACCGGGCCGGCTCCCCAAGAAGCAATCCATCACCGCCCCACGGGGCGGGACCGGGCGCGGTCGGCGATCAAGCACATACTGCTGATCGCCGCCAGCGTGATCATGATCTATCCGCTGCTCTGGCTGATTGCCAGTTCCTTCAGGCCCACCGAGGTCATTTTCCGTACTCCAGGCCTCTGGCTGAACGACGTGTACGTGGAGAACTACACCAAGGGTTGGTATTCGCTGTCCTATCCCTTCGGCCAGTACATCATCAACTCTTTCATCGTGGTGGTCGGCGCTATCGCCGGCAATCTGTTTGCCTGCACGCTGGCCGCGTACGCGTTTGCTCGGCTGAAGTTCCGGCTGAGGGGGCTGTGGTTCGCCATCATGCTGTTGACGCTCATGCTGCCCTTCCACGTGGTCGTAGTGCCGCAGTACATCCTCTTCAACGCGCTGGGCTTCGTGAACACGTTCGTTCCGCTGATCTTGCCTAAGTTCCTGGCCACCGATGCGTTCTTCGTGTTCTTGATGGTCCAGTTCATCCGAGGCATTCCCAAGGAGCTGGACGAGGCGGCTGTAATCGACGGTTGCGGCCACTGGAAGATCTTCAGCAGGTTAATGCTTCCGCTGATGGGCCCGGCAATAGCCACGACGGCAATTTTCACCTTCATCTGGACCTGGAGCGATTTCTTCACCCCGCTGATCTACCTGACCGATCCCATCGCCTACACCGTTCCAGTCGCGCTGCGCTCGTTCCTAGACGCAACGGCTGGGAGCAACTGGGGCGCCATGTTCGCCATGTCAGTCGTCACCTTGATCCCGCTGTTCCTGGTGTTCTTGTTCGGCCAGCGGTTCTTGGTCAAGGGCATAGCAACAACCGGCGGAAAGTAAATCCACGGTGGGACCTCGCTTATCCGGGGTCCCACAGTTATTCGATTCGCGAAAGGCACTACCATGACCTCCCTCCGATTTCGGTCGCAACGACGCGGATCGATGGCCAGGGCGCTCGAGTCGGCGCTCACCGGGCCAATGACGAGGACAGACTGCGCCGCGTTCTCTGCTCAGCGCCGATTGCTCACGGCTCTCCTCCTGCTGATGTGTCTCTTTGTCCCCGCGGCGTGCGCTCCGGGCAGCCAGAGTCAGTCCCAGGGGGAGCAAGTCACGCTGCGAGTGTCCACATGGGGCAACGACTCGCGACTCAAGCTGACTCAGCAGGCGGTAGACGCCTTCACCGCGGCGAACCCGGACATTAAGGTCTCTATTGAGAACAACGACTGGACCGCCTATTGGGACAAGCTCGCCACGATGACGGCGGGCAACAACTCACCTGATGTCATCCAGATGGACGAGTCCTACATCGCCGCCTATGGCGCCCGAGACGCCCTGCTCGACCTGGGCAAGGTGAACAACAATCTCGACCTGTCGGCGATGGATACGAAGGTGCTCGATACGGGCAAGGTAGGAGGGACGCTCGTCGGTGCGCCGATCGGCGTCGCGAACTTCTCGGTCGCAGTCAATCCCGAGGTGTTGAAGAAGGCCGGGGTGTCGATGCCCAACGACAAGACCTGGACCTGGGACCAGTTCGCGCAAGTCGCGGCCCAGATCACCGGGAAGCTCGGGTCACAGGGCGTTTACGGTCTCGACGGATTTGGCACTGGCGCCGCGGAACTGGGTGCCTGGGCCCGGCAAAAAGGTGAGGAAATCTGGCCCACCGACGGTCCTGGAGTCAGCCAAGAGACCATCACGAGCTTCTTCGACTACGCCAACAAGCTGGTCGCCATGAAAGCCACACCTCCGGCCGGGCGCCAGGTGGAGAATGCTACTGCTGTTCTGGACCAAACGTTGTTCGCAACCAACAAGGCCGCTTTCCACCTGCTGTTCCACACCCAGATCTCGGCTTTCGGCACGGCGAGCGGCACGGAGATGAAGCTGCTTCGAATTCCGGCGCAGGCGAGGGGTGAGTCGTCGAAGATGGTCAACAAGGCATCCATGTACTGGTCGGTGTCATCGCGTTCAAAGAACGCTGACGCCAGCGCCAAGCTGATCGACTTCCTGCTCACCGATCCGGCGGCCACCAAGATCCTCACCACCGAGCGCGGCATCCCGGCGATCCCGGCGGTGCAAAAGGAGATCGCTCCGCTGCTGGATCCGCAGGCCAAGGTCGCGCTCGACTTCTCGCAGTCGATCGCGCCGGAGCTCGTGACGCCGCCCCAAGTCACGCCGTCCAATGCCTCGGGCTTCAGCGCCGAGTTCACCCCCGTGGCTACCGAGGTGCTCTTCGGTCGGTCCAGCCCAGTGGAGGGCGCAAACAAGGTGCTCGCGATCATTCAGAGCATGAAATAGTGATCCGATTTGCCGCCGTCGGCTTGGACCATGCGCATGCCTTCGGGCAGATCGAAGGCTTGCTCAATCAAGGCTGTGAGCTGGTCGGGTTCAGCTCCGACGACCCCGCCGCTGCAATTGCGCAGGCGGTCCGGAGTCGCTGGCCTGATGTCGCGTGGATAGACGACCCGACGAGCCTGCTCCGCGATCCGGCCATCGACGTGATTGTCACAGCCGCGGTTCCCGACCGACGCTCCGCTATCGCGGTCGAGGCCCTGACGAACGGCAAGGACGTCATCGCCGACAAGCCCGGATGCGTCACGCTCGATCAGCTCGACGAGATCGAGAAGGCGGTCTCGCAGTCGGGTCGATTCTGGTCGGTCACTTTCTCGGAGCGCTTCGAAGTTCGCTGTGCGATCAAAGCTGGACAGTTGGTCCGAGAGGGGCGGATAGGACGGGTTGTGCAGACTCTGGGACTCGGACCCCACCGGGAGGGCGACCGTGCCCATCTCGCAGGTGGTGAGGGACGTCCGGAATGGTTCTATGACCGCAACCGGACCGGAGGCATCATCACCGACATTGCCAGCCACCAGATCGACCAGTTCTTGTGGTTCACCGGTGCTGAGGACGCGGAGGTCATCTCGAGCACCGTCGCCAATTACACGCATCCGGAGTCGCCGAAGATGCAGGATTTCGGCGAGGTGGCGCTGCGGACCGAAGGTGCTCATGGCTACGTCCGCGTCGACTGGTACACCCCGCAAGGCCTACCGACGTGGGGAGACGGCCGCCTCGTGATCTTGGGCACCGAAGGCTACATCGAGCTGCGCAAGTACATCGACCTGGCGGGTCGCGCGGGCAAAGATCACCTGTTCGTGGTCGACGGTGCCGGCACCCAGTACATCGACTGTTCCGACGTTGAACTCAGCTACTACCCCGATCTGGTGTACGACGTGATCAATCGCACCCAGACAGCCTGCCCGCAAAGACACACCTTCGAGGTGATGCGGCTGGCAATCCGCGCTCAGCAGAGCGCGACGATGACGGGG
>Ga0307288_10000454_pt1 | contig 13886 bp, 15 predicted proteins | sample ER_DNA_142_FD_194469 | JGI IMG/M metagenome (GOLD analysis project Ga0307288, IMG submission 194469) | Bulk soil microbial communities from the East River watershed near Crested Butte, Colorado, United States - ER_DNA_142 | ecosystem: Environmental > Terrestrial > Soil > Floodplain | place... | reverse complement strand
CTCGCGGAGTTGCTGGCGATGCGACCGCCCGTGGGCGAGCGAACCTGGCCGAGTGGGCTGCCGGAGAACAGCGCCGGGGTGGGTTAGCGCTTAAGTCCACTCAACAGTTGGCGAGCCATCACGATTCGCTGAATCTGGTTGGTCCCCTCATAGATCTGGGTGATCTTCGCATCGCGCATCATGCGCTCAACGGGAAAGTCCTTGGTATAGCCGTAGCCTCCAAGCAGCTGGACCGCGTCCGTGGTGATCTCCATCGCCACATCGGAGGCAAAACATTTGGCGGCAGCACCAAAGAAGGGTAGATCAACATCGCCCCGCTCGGACTTCGCCGCCGCAGCATAGGTGAGCTGCCGTGCAGCCTCGAGTTTCATCCCCATATCAGCGAGCATGAACTGCAAGCCCTGAAACTCAGCGAGTGCTTTACCGAACTGCTTGCGCTCCTTGACATAGCCAAGCGCGTAGTCCAGAGCTCCCTGGGCGATGCCGACCGCCTGTGCGGCGATGGTGATGCGGGTGTGATCAAGGGTGCGCATCGCTGTATCAAAGCCCGTACCCTCCGCGCCGATCATTCGTGACTCGGGAATGCGGACCCGGTCAAGGTAGACCTCGCACGTCGGCGAGCCCTTGATCCCAAGCTTCTTCTCCGGAGCGCCGAAGGACACTCCGACATCGGATTTCTCAACCACAAAGGCGCTGATGCCCTTGGAGCGTGCTTCGGGATCGGTGACGACGAAGACCGTGTAGAAGTCAGAGATCCCCGCGTTGGTGATCCAGCGCTTGACCCCGTTGAGGATGAAATGATCACCGTCCCGTACGGCTCGGGTGCGCATGCTTACCGCATCCGAGCCGGCCTCGGGCTCCGACAGACAGTAGGAGGCCATCGCCTCGCCGCGAGCAATCGGTGGCAGATAGGCCCGCTTGATCTCCTCCGAGCCGACGAGCAGCCACGGCAGGCTGGCGAGCTTGTTGACTGCCGGAATGAGGGACGTCGCAGCACAAACTCGAGCAATCTCCTCGATGACGATCACTGTGGCGAGTGCATCGGCACCCACACCGGAGTACGCCTCCGGGATGTGCGGTGCGTGGAAATCCGCGGATACCAGCGCTTCGTAGGATGCTTTCGGAAACTCGGCCAACTCATCGGCCTCGGCGGCATTCGGGGCGACCTTCTCCTCGCATAGCTCGCGGACCGCGGCGCGGAATGCCTCATGCTCCTCAGTCGGTCGGTAAAGCTCCACAAAGTCACTCACACGCGGAGCCTAACCCGGCAGCGAACGCGTGGGCCGTCCCGCTCAACCCTGGTTGGAAACCTACGTGCACCTAGGTCACTGACGGTTTGCATAGGTTGCAACCCATGCAGACCGTCAGCAACCTATGTCTACGTAGGAATCCAACAGGCGTGCCCTCGCTCAGAGCGTTGGGGCTAGCGGATCCCAGTCCTCTGGCAGTAACGGCGGCTTGTCCACCGAGCTGTCCACTTCCACGAACGCCCGTGACTCGACCGACTCTGCGATGGCGATCATGGTGTCAAGGACGTGATAGCCCATTGCACCTTGCGCGCGATGTGGCCTTCCCTCCCGAATCGCGCGGGCCATATCCAGCACTCCAGTGCCTCGCGAGGACAAGGCTGTCGTGGTGGCCACCGTCTCCCAGTCCTCACCGTCGCGTTTTCTGACGGCAATCGTGCCGTCGAAGTAGTTGGGGTCGGGAAACAGCATCGTTGCTTCGGTGCCATTGACCTCCAACAGGGTACGAGGCAGCGCGGAGTCGAAGGAGAACATGGCTTGGGCGGACTGACCCGACTCGTGCTGGACCAGTGCACTGACGTGGCTGGGCACTGTGACATCGAATTCCTCCCCCGCCTTCGGTCCGGAGCCGATTACCCGTCGCTCCCGGGCCTTCGATCCAAGCGCGGCGACCGAAGACATTGGCCCGAAGACCTGCACGAGTGCAGTGAGGTAGTAAGGCCCAAGGTCGAAGAGCGGGCCAGCACCCGCCGCATACAGGAACGCGGGATTAGGATGCCACAGCTCCGGTCCGGGCAATTGCAGCAGCGCTAGAGCCGTGAGCGGCGTCCCGATCAGACCCTGCTCGACAAGCCGGCAGGCCGTCTGGAGACCAGCACCCAGGAAGGTATCCGGCGCACAGCCAACAAGTAACCCAGCCTCTTGAGCGTCGCGAAGCAGGCTCCGGCCGCTAACGCGATCGAGGGCGAGAGGTTTCTCGTTCCAGACGTGCTTGCCAATCGCGATCGCCTGAGTCGCGACCTCCGCGTGGGCCGCCGGAATGGTGAGGTTGACAACGATCTCGACATCTGGGTGGTCGAGAACGGTAGCCACATCTCCGGCGGCGGGAACGTCGTACTTGGCCGCCTTTTCCTTGGCGGCATCGGTGACAATGTCGCCGATGGCGAGCACCTCGGTGTCGGCGAATGTGCTGAGGTTTTCCAGGTACGTGTCGCTGATAGTGCCGGCGCCGATTACGCCGACGCCAACCGAGCTACTCATGATCAAACCTGCTCGGCGAGCAGGAATTCACGACTCGCCCGTACGGCCTCCAACAGATCAGTCTCAGAGTCATCCAGCTCCACTACGCGCAATGCATCGGGAGCCGCTTCGATGATCTCCCGCACCGGAAGCACGCCAGATCCGACCGCTACCTGTTTGCTGGTGTCAAGGCTCCCGTCGCCATCCTTCAAATGCAGTGCGACCACCCGATCGCCAAGGCGGTTGAGCAGGGCCGGCACATCGGCACCCCCGGCATACGCCCAGTAGGTGTCGACCTCCAAGACGACCTCCGGCGCAAGCCGATCCGCGAATACCTCAAGGGCGTGAACGCCGCTGATCTTGGATTCCAGCTCGAAATGATGGTTGTGGTAACCGACCCTGAGACCGTATCGGGCCGCCCTCTTCGCTGCGTCGCTGAGCTCGGCTGCGATCTGGTTGATGTCGGCTTCCGCCTGCCAGCGAGCAGGGTCGACGTAAGGCTGGATGATCGTCTGGATGCCGAGTTCGACGGCCAGCTCACAGATCTCATCTTGATTCCCGTTGAGCAATCCAACGTGTGTCGTTGGCGCAGCCAACTCATTTTGGCGAAGTCCAGTGCGTAGCCGGTCGGCCAAGGCAGGAAGCTGGAACGGCTCAACCTGGGTGAACCCGAAGCCGACGAGCTTCTGCAACGTTCCGTCGAAATCCTGCTCCAGGGCCTTACGTAGGGTGTAAAGCTGCACGGACAGCTCAGACATGACCACCTCCCGAAGATTGTCAGCCTCACACTACGTGGGTTCACCGAGTAGTTGTCGAGCGAGCAGCGTGCCTCCCGCGGTCGCTATCGGAAAGATCACCGCCCCAGCCAGCGGGATGGCGAGCAAGAGGAAGGTCGGGACTGCGAAACCGAGGACTCGAATCCGCCGCCTCCGCATTGCCGCACGACGATCGGAAAGCCGTAGCATCCCGCGTCGTTCGAAGGCCGAGCCGACGAGCTCGATACTCAGCATCCAGCCGCCGAAGGCGGCCGATACCACCGGAACGACGGTTTGACCGACGACGGGGATGAACCCGGTAGCAAAGAGCACCAGAGCCCCAAGCGCCGAGATCGCGATCAGAGCGAAGGCTTGGCGCAGCGCGCGGAAGATTCCGCGTGCGACGTTTTCGTTGAGTTCAGGCACTTCGCCGAACTCGGCTTCTACCGATTCGGACAGCTTGTCGTACAAGGGCGACCCGAGGGCGAGGGTCAGTGTGGTGAACGCGATCACCATCAGCAGTACGGCACCGCTAACCAGAGCGGCGCCAACGAGCACGCGGATAGCGGTAGCAAGGCCTCGAGCCCAGCCATCGGTGAACGGCGTCAGCCAGTCGACGGCCGGATCAAGTTCCATGATCAGCGCAACCAGCAGTCCGGTAAAGATCACCGAGGTGATCAGCGGCGGGATTGCTCCGAGCAGGAAGAGCCGTGGTCGACGAGCGATCAGGCGTAAACCCCTGCCCAGCAGACCAGCGCCCACCACCAATTCCCCGACGACGCCGGGCACTAGCCGGACCCGTTGCCCTGGTCTTGGGCGTTCGCTCGTACGGCTGCCCCCTTGGCCTCGGCATGCTTCCGAAGCTGATCTTGGAAGTCGATCATTCGTTGCCGCAGCCGCTGATCACTCGCGGCAAGGATGCGCACGGCCAGCAGACCGGCGTTACGGGCATTGCCGATGGCGACGGTCGCCACAGGTACGCCAGCGGGCATTTGCACGATCGACAACAGAGAGTCCATACCGTCGAGATACTTCAGTGGCACCGGGACCCCGATGACGGGCAGCGGCGTGACTGAGGCCAGCATGCCCGGCAGGTGCGCTGCGCCACCGGCGCCGGCAATGATCACTTCGAGTCCCCGGGTGTGAGCCGACCGCCCGTAGCTGATCATGGCGTCAGGCATCCGATGCGCGGAGACCACATCGGCCTCGAAGGCCACGTCAAACTCACGCAGTGCGATCCCTGCGGCACCCATCACCGGCCAATCCGAATCGGAACCCATCACAATCCCGACCCTGGGCCGCGAACGATCGTCAGGCATCGGGGTCTCCCATCAGGTACGCGGCGGCATGCCGAGCCCGCTTCTGTGTCTGGACAAGATCATCTCCGAAGGTGGTGACATGGCCCACCTTGCGACCGGGACGTACCTGTTTGCCGTACAGCTGTACCCGCAGCCGCCGGTCTCGGGCAAAACAATGCAACAAGGCTGATGGAAGATCGTCGATCTTCCCACCGAAGATGTTGGCCATCACCGTCCAGGTGTGGATGCTGGCCGGTTCGCCGAGCGGCAGATCGAGCACGGCCCGCAGGTGATTCTCAAACTGCGACGTGCCGGCTCCGTCGATCGTCCAGTGCCCGGTGTTGTGCGGTCGCATCGCAAGCTCATTGACAACGACGGACCCATCTGGACGCTGCATGAGCTCCACAGCAAGTACTCCGACGACACCGAGCTCGTGAGCGATCCTGAGCGCGAGCTGCTGTGCCGCGACCGCGTGATCATCATCGAGCTTCGGGGCAGGTGTGGTCGTCTCGACACAGATGCCATCGCGTTGCACAGATTCCGAGATCGGGTACGCCGCCGCCTGCCCGGACGGTGAGCGCACTACGAGGGCACTGAGTTCGCGCGCGAAATCCACGAACTCCTCGCCGATGATCTGTATTCCATCGATCAGCTGCGCGAAGGGCTCGGCCGCCTGGGCGGCAGCATCGAGCCGCCACACCCCCTTGCCGTCGTATCCACCGCGGGAGGTCTTCGCCACGATCGGCCAGCCCTGCTCGTCACCGAAGGCGGCCAACGCTGCCGCATCGGGTACCACGCGACTAACGGGGCATGGCGCCCCCAGGGCTGCGAGCCGCTCTCGCATGATCGCCTTGTCCTGAGCATGCACCAGAGCTGCAGGTCCGGGCCGAACCGCGACACCGTCTGACTCGAGATCACGAAGCAGGCCGGTGGGGACATGCTCATGGTCAAAGGTCACGACATCGCAGCCGGCGGCGAAGCTGCGTACGGTCGTAGGGTCGGTGTAGTCGCCGACCGTGACGTCGTGCACCACCTGCGCGGCTGAGCTGTCGGGCGCCTCGGCAAGGAGCCGTACGTTGACACCCAAACCAATGGATGCGGCGTGCATCATCCGCGCCAGCTGTCCACCGCCGATGATGCCGACGGTGAAGCCTCGCCCACTGCTCACCCGCCGAAGCGTACCGGTCAGAGTGCAATCAGCACCGGTCAATTGAGCCTGAAGATCACCGAGCGCTGCACAATGAAGTTGACCGTGGTGGCAATCCCCTGGGCAATCACGAACGCAATGATCTGGACCGGAAACCGGCTCAGGCCCTGCGCGGTCAGCAGCGTGAACAAGACGCTGAACACGCCGACCTGCAGTGCGAAGGTCAACGCGTACAAGATCACGACGGCAACGAACCGGCGCGTCGATGGAGAGGCTCTAAACGTCCAGCGCCGGTTGATCAGATAGGCCGTCGTCGTGCCGGCGATGAAAGAGATGGCCTTGGCCGGAGTGTGCCCCAGGCCTAGCGCCATCAAGATCACCAGCAAGCCGAAGTCGACGATCGCCGAGAAGCCGCCGGTAATGATGAACCGGGTGAGCTGAGCGGACAGCGGCAAGACGCTCTCCCGCTCGTCGACGGGCAACTCAACCGGCTGCGGAAGCTGGTGCGGGTGCTCAGTCATCAGCCGCTCTCTTGCCAGCTTGGCCAGCGCGGCGTTCGCCGTACATTGAAGGCTTCGACGCCCTCGAGCCGGTCGGCTGAGAAGGCCGCTTCCTGCCACGCCTTGTCTTCGATCTCCAGACCGGTCAGCAGGTCGACATCGATGCCTTGCCTGAGAGCCCGTTTGGCGGCACGCAGGCTGACCGGGGACTTGGCCGCGATCTGTTGCGCCAGCTCAAGGGCGCTGCTTCGCGCCGCACCTTCCGGAACGAGCCGATCGGCAAGTCCCAGCTGCTGCGCCTCCTCGGCATCGACCCGTCGTCCAGTGAGAACCAGATCGGCCGCCTTGTTCAGTCCGATCCGGCGCGGCAGCAACTGAGTGCCGCCCTCCCCCGGAATCAGGCCCAATCCCACCTCGGGAAGTCCGAACGTGGCTGTGGCCGATGCAATGATCAGGTCACAGCACAGCGCCAATTCGCAGCCACCACCGAGCGCGAAACCTTCTACCGCCGCGATCATCGGGACCGGCACTGCGCGCAGCGCACCGAATGCTTCTTGAAACGGCCGGCGTTGCCGGAGCAGATCATCATTGCTAACGCCGCGGCGCTCCTTGAGATCAGCGCCGACACAAAACGCTCGTTCCAGCGCACTTGAGATGATCACCACGCTGACCTGATCATCGGCCGCAAGCTGGTTCGCGGCGTCGCCGAGACGCCGAACCTGGCTCATGGACAGAGCGTTCAGCGCCTCTGGGCGGTTCATGATCACCTCGGCGACATGCGCCGCAGGCCGCCCGAGCTCAACCGTCATGAGCGCGGCGCTGGCGGGTTCTGGGAACCGTGTTGTGGGCCGAAAAGCAGCTGCGTGATCTGAAGATTCACGTGCTCGACGTCTGGCACGTCCTTCAGCACGATCGTGCCGTCCTCGGCGGCCGTCTGCACGATGAGCGATCCACACCCGAGCATCCGATCCATCAGACTGCGCTCGTGCGAGACGTCATTGATCCGGTTCAGCGGCAGGTCCTTGCCGACCTTGTTGAGGATGCCGCTGCGAGTGATCAATCGACGATTGGTGATCGTGTACGTGGTGGTCCGCCAGCGCAGGAAAGGCAAGAGCACGAGCCAAACAGCCAGTACTACGCCAAGCACGACGATCGCGAACTGTCCAATGGGACGCGCCTCGTGCGGGATCAAGGCGGCGCCAACGCCGACTGCTGCGGCGATGAGGACGAAAGCGAGCGCCGGCAGCAGCATCGCTTTGACATGTGTCCTGGTGTGGATGACGACATGTTCGTCTGCGCCCAGCACCTTTTGAGGAAGACCCACGCCTTCAATGCTGACACATCACCCGCAATCCCTCAGGACTGCAGATGGATGACGTCACCGGCACCGTAGACCGAGCGCCCGGAGTCGGTACGGACCACGAGTCTGCCGTCCGGATCGACGCGATCGGCGATGCCCTCCACGCTGCGCTGCTCGCTCAAGAGCACGCGAACGGGGCGACCGAGCGTCTGGCAGCGCTCGGCATATGCAGCAGCGAGTGAGGCGTCATTCCCCGCCTGCGCCTGCCACCGCCCGTACAGGAGCTCGAACGCCGCAAGCACCGTGGCGATCACTGCCGTACGCGAGGGAAGCGTGGCGCCGAACTCTTGCGCCGCAATCGCAAGCGACGTAGCAGTCGGCACCGGCAGCTGGTCTTCGGCCAGGCCAACGTTGATGCCGATGCCGACCACGCACGCTGCGCCGAGCGACGTATCGACTCGCTCGGAGAGAATGCCGCACACCTTGCGCTCGGCAATGAGCACGTCGTTGGGCCACTTGAGTACCGCCGGTAGGTCAGCCGTACGCCGGATGCCATCGCTCACAGCGAGGCCGGCCAGCAACGACAACCAGGTCCAGCGAGCGGAATCAATACCTTCCGGCCTCACCAGGATGGACATCGCGATGCCAGAGCCGGGCGGTGCAGTCCAGGTACGTCCCTGGCGGCCGCGGCCAGCAGACTGGTAGTCGGTGATCAGCACCGTCCCGGAGGTTTCGCCTTGCTTGGCACGGGCTGCCAGATCGGCATTCGTCGAGCCAGTTTCTGGCGTCAGATCAATCCGCTGCCACAGGGCGCTTGGCCGGATCAGCTCCTGCCGCAGCTCCACGAGATCGATCACATCGTCGGTCGGCATAGGGGGACCCTATTCGCTCGCTGCGAGCGTCGGTAGTCGCGCGCCGCCGTGCTGAGCCAGGCTGGCGCGACGCGCGAGCAGCGACCCAAATAGCTAGAGTCCGGTGCATGGATCGTACGATTCCAGCGCCGGACATCCACAGCACTGCCGGAAAACTCACTGATCTGGACCGCCGGATGCAGGAGGCGGTGCATGCCGGGTCGGCTGCCGCCGTTGAGAAGCAGCACGCCAAGGGCAAGAAGACGGCCCGGGAGCGCATCCAGCTCCTCCTCGACCCTGACTCGTTCACCGAGCTGGACGAGTTCGCGCGGCATCGTTCGACATCTTTCGGGATGGAGAAGCGGCGACCCTACGGAGATGGGGTCATTACGGGTTTCGGCACGATCGAGGGCCGTCCAGTGTGTGTCTTCAGTCAGGACGTGACGGTGTTCGGGGGCAGCTTAGGCCAGGTCTATGGCGAGAAGATTGTCAAGATCATGGACTTTGCGCTCAAGACGGGGTGCCCGTTGATTGGTCTCAACGAGGGAGGCGGCGCTCGCATCCAAGAAGGTGTTGTCTCGCTCGGCCTTTATGGCGAGATTTTCCGCCGCAACACCCACGCATCCGGGGTCATCCCACAGATTTCGTTGATCATGGGTGCGGCGGCCGGTGGGCACGTCTATTCTCCAGCTCTCACCGACTTCGTGATCATGGTTGATCAGACCTCACAGATGTTCATCACCGGTCCGGATGTGATCAAGACGGTGACCGGCGAGGACGTGTCGATGGAGGAACTGGGCGGCGGGCGCACCCACAACACGAAATCTGGCAACGCCCACTACCTCGCTGCAGACGAAGAGGACGCGATCTCCTATGTGCGCTCGCTGATCGGCTTTCTGCCGCAGAACAACCTCGAGGATCCGCCGATTTTCGGCGTCGAGAATGGGCTCGAGCCCAATGGCGTTGACCGTGACCTGGACACGCTGATCCCAGACTCGCCCAACCAGCCGTACGACATGCATGAGGTGATCTCTCGGGTTCTCGACGACGGAGAGTTTCTCGAGGTGCATGCGCTCTTCGCACCCAATCTGGTCGTCGGCTTTGGTCGCATTGACGGGCGCAGCGTCGGCGTGGTGGCGAATCAGCCGCTGCACTTCGCCGGCTGTCTTGACATCGACGCATCCGAGAAGGCGGCACGCTTTGTGCGAACCTGCGACGCGTTCAATATCCCGGTGATCACTTTCGTTGACGTGCCTGGCTTCCTTCCTGGCACTGATCAGGAATGGAACGGCATCATCCGGCGTGGCGCAAAGTTGATCTACGCGTACGCGGAGGCGACCGTCCCGCTCGTCACGGTGATCACCCGCAAGGCGTACGGCGGCGCGTACGACGTGATGGGATCCAAGCATCTCGGTGCGGATTTCAACCTGGCGTGGCCCACTGCCCAGATCGCCGTGATGGGTGCACAAGGAGCAGTAAACATCCTGTATCGCAAAGAACTAGCGGCAAGCGATGATCCTGAAACCATGCGCACCCAGCTGGTCACTGAGTACGAGGACGAGCTGGCCAATCCATACCTCGCCGCTGAACGTGGCTACGTCGACGCAGTGATCAACCCCCATGAAACTAGAGTCGAGATCACCAGGGCGCTGCGGCTGCTTCGCACCAAGCGCCAGACACTACCTCCCAAGAAGCATGGCAACATCCCACTATGACCAGTCCTGATGATCAGGATCCGTTGTTCTCCATCGTCAAAGGCTCACCGACCGAAGAAGAGCTCGTGGCAGTGATGACGGTTCTGTCCGCCCAGTTCGGACAGCCGCGCCAAGAGGAGGAGACGACGCCAGTTCGATCGGGCTGGTCGGCGTATTGGCGAACGGTGCGTAGCCCGATACAGCCCGGTCCGAGCGCCTGGCGAATGTCGGCGCGCCCGCAGTAGTGTCGCTGATACGACTCGATTCCACTGGGCGCTGCCTTGGGCAGCTGGCAGAAAGGCTGCGCGGTGAGTGCTGTAGACGAGATCCTGACCGACATTCCGATGGACCAGCTGGCGTCGCTCCTGGGAGTCGACGAGGCTACGGCCGAACAAGCGACCCGGCAGGCGATCCCGGCGCTGCTCGGCGGAATGCAGGCCAATGCCGAAGATCCAGCCGGTGCCGCGTCACTGGCCGGAGCGCTGGGCGATCATCCGAGTGATCTGATCGATGGCGGAGTCGATCTTGACCAGGTGGACGCCGATGACGGCGAGAAGATCGTCGGCAACGTGTTCGGCACCAACCAAGATCAAGTCGCGCAGACTCTCGGTGGCAATCTTGGCGGCCAGGGCGGTGGGCTGATCAAGCAGCTACTCCCGATCTTGGCGCCGATCGTGCTGGCGTACCTGTCCAAGCGCCTCACGGGTCAGCGTCAAGGGGGCGGCGGCGGCCAGAATGATCCGTTCGGCGGCGCGAGCGGATCGGCCAATCCACTCAATGACATGCTGAACTCGATGCTCGGCGGTGGTGCGGCCGGCGGTGGTGCAGGACAGTCGGCCACCGGATCCATCCTCGACATGCTCGGCGGCATGCTGGGAGGCGGCCGCCGCTGATCATTCAGCACCCGTAGCCCAGCCGCGCGAGCGGCGGCAGCGCCCTGCATAGCGGCGCCCTTGACGGCTGGAAGTGCGGATCCCGTCCCGAGCGAACAGATCCCGACCTTTACGCTGTCGGCATGTCGGCACGCCTCGGGCCTCAGCCCCATGCAGACCAATCCTCAACGCGGAGCGTCCGCGAGGTCGACCGCATAGCAGATCGGTATGTCGACGAGTGCGTCGCGCGCTACCCAGAGACGGCAACCTACCTAGGCATTCCTGATCATGATGACTCCTGGAGCGACTACTCCCCCAGCGGCCTAGCCGACCGAATCGCTCATGTCCGTCACACGATCGCGGCCCTACATTCCGCGGCACCGCGCGATGAACGGGAGAACACGGCCAAAGAGGCGATGCTGGAGCGGCTCGGCATGGAAGTCGAGCTCTACGACGCACACATCACGGCCTCTCGGATAAGCGTCATCGCGGGCCAGGCACAAGAAATCCGCGCAATTTTCGACCTTATGCCGACTGACTCGGAAGACGCGTGGCGCAATATCACGGCCCGGCTTCACTCGGTTCAACAGCCGCTCAGTCAAGTTCGTGAGACGCTGAGTGCTGAGGCTCGAGACGGAAACATCTCGGCGGTCCGTCAGATTGTCGGTACCACTGATCAGATCAGGTCCTGGACAGGCGAAACCGGCGACGACGACTTCTTCGCAGGATTGGTCGCCCGGGCGCCAGATCGCCAAGCCCTGAGAGCGGATCTCAGTGCGGCGGCAGATGAGGCACGGCAGGCTTTTTCCCATTTCGCCGATTGGCTGGAAACCTCCCTCGCACCTCTTGCCCCGAGTCTCGATGCCGTCGGCGAGGAACGCTATGCGCTCGACTCGCGGTACTTCCTCGGCGCGGTCATCGACCTCGAGGAGGCATACCAATGGGGATTCGAGGAGTTGCACCGCATCCAGCAGGCTCAGCGAGCTATTGCCGAGGATCTGGTCGGCGAGTCAGACATCAAGGAGGCGTACGCGGCGCTGGACAGGGATCCGGCGCGCCGCATTGCGGGCGCGGAAGCCTTCCGCGCGTGGATGCAGGAACTCGCCGACCAAGCGATCAGTAATCTCGCGGGCGAGCACTTTGATATCCCGGATCCGATCAAGAGGATCGAGTGCTGCATCGCCCCGACCCATGACGGGTCGATCTATTACACCGATCCGGCGGAGGATTTCTCCCGGCCAGGCCAGATGTGGTGGGCAGTGCCGCAGGGCATCGACACCTTCTCCACCTGGAAGGAAGTAACCACCGTCTACCACGAAGGTGTGCCAGGCCATCACCTGCAGATCGCCCAGAATGCCTACCGTTCCGAGCTCCTGAATCGGTGGCAGCGAAAGCTCTTCTTCTGCTCTGGGCACGGCGAGGGCTGGGCACTGTACGCCGAGCAACTGATGGACGAACTGGGATATCTAGAGCCCGGCGACCGGATGGGCATGCTCGACGCCCAAGCATTCCGGACCATCCGGGTGATCATCGACATCGGTATGCACTTGCAGTTGCAGATTCCCAAGATCAACCCCTGGCAATTTCGACCGGGGGAACGCTGGACTCCAGAAGCCGGCTTTGAGTTCATGATGAACAACTGTTCGACCGACGAGCCGACACTGCGTTTTGAGCTTGATCGATATCTGGGCTGGCCAGGACAGGCGCCGTCCTACAAGCTCGGCGAGCGGATTTGGCTTGAGGCCCGAGAAGACGCGCGCCGACGCCAGGGTGCATCGTTCGACCTGAGGAAGTTTCACGCTGATGCCCTGAATTTGGGCCCACTGGGACTGGATCCGCTGCGGGCTGCCCTCGCTCGGATCTGATCGCAGGTGGAGAACCAGCTCCGACTTATTCTCGCGTCCGCGTCAGAAGCTCGGCTCAGGACGCTGCGCAATGCCGGACTGCGTCCCGAAGTCGTGGTTTCGGGAGTGGACGAGGCCTCAGAGGCCGCGGGCGGCGTGGCTGAGCTGACCGCGCGCCTCGCGCAACTCAAGGCGTCGGCAGTCGATGCCCGGATTGATCATGGATCGACGCCCACCCTCGTCATCGGATGTGATTCCTTGCTCGAGATCGACGGCGTCGGCCACGGCAAACCAGGAACGCCTCCCGAGGCCGTCCGGCGCTGGCAACAGATTCGTGGCCGCGCAGCAACACTGCACACCGGTCACCATGTGATCTTGCATAGCGGCACGACCGTAGCAACGCGCACAGCGGTCGCATCGACGCTTGTGCATTTCGCAGAGATCACCGATGCGGAGATCGAAGCGTACGTTGCCACCACTGAGCCGCTCGACGTCGCCGGTGGATTCACCATCGACGGTCTCGGCGGCCCGTACATCACCAAGATCGAGGGTGATCATCACAACGTGGTCGGCATCAGTCTGCCGCTGCTCCGGGCCATGTTGAATGAGCTTGGCATCTGGTGGCCCAACCTCTGGCACTGAGCCGCGAGCGTCCCTGTTCTTGCGCGAGCAGCTCACAAAGAAACTGAAGGGTTGCTGAAGGACCGACGCGGTTAGCGCAGTTCTGCGCATTCGCCGCCCGAAACTGGGAGAGCCCCGGAGATATCCGCGGTTAACAAGTAGCTCTGCGAGCGTCGGGAATCGCGCGCCGCCGTGCTGAGGAGGAGAAAGCAGACACGCTTCGTCGTCTGCGAACGACGACGAAGTAGGCGGAGATCGAGCGCGATGCGCGAGCAGAGCACGAAAAAGGAGCAGGCATGAGGCAGCTTACGAAGAGCATCGCGGCCGGAGTGGGCACAGTTGCTCTAGTGGGAGGCATTGGCGCGGGACTCGCGTACGCAGACACGCCCGCCGACGACCCGACGACCAGTCCCAGCGCGACGCCGACCACGAGCGCCACGGAAACCCCAATGGCCAAACCCGGCAAGCGCGACGGGAACGGCTTCCGTAACCGCTTCGTACGCCGTCATCTGCGATTT
>Ga0307288_10000453_pt1 | contig 13892 bp, 14 predicted proteins | sample ER_DNA_142_FD_194469 | JGI IMG/M metagenome (GOLD analysis project Ga0307288, IMG submission 194469) | Bulk soil microbial communities from the East River watershed near Crested Butte, Colorado, United States - ER_DNA_142 | ecosystem: Environmental > Terrestrial > Soil > Floodplain | place... | reverse complement strand
GACCAGGAGGGACTGAAGCAGCCTCTGGCGTCTCACTCGAACCCGCCGAAGCTCGCGGCCGAGTAGTTCGTGCCGTAGCCGTTCTGGCCGCCGAAGAAGCTCGGCGGCAGGATCACGCCGTTCGCGGCCATCTTCTCGAGGAAGCCCGGCTTGAGGCCGGTGCATTCGAGGGGCCCGAGCAGGCGAGCCGACTTGTTGCCCTCGGCCGCCGCGGCAGCCGCGGACTCCTCGTCCGGCGGCCGGGCGATGAAGATGTCCTGAAGGGTGATCACGTCCGACTCCATCCGCGAGACCTCGGTGATGTGGGTCAGGCGGCGGGAGCCGTCGACAAGCCTCGAGATCTGGACGAGCACGTCGAAGGCGCTCGAGATCTGCTCGCGAATCGCGCGGTGCGGGAGCTCGACGCCGGCGGTCATGACCAGCGTCTCGAGCCTCGCAAGGGCGTCGCGAGGGGTGTTGGCGTGGATCGTGGTCAGCGAGCCCTCGTGGCCCGTGTTCATCGCCTGGAGCATGTCCAGGGTCTCGGGGCCGCGGACCTCGCCGACGATGATTCGGTCGGGGCGCATGCGCAGGGCGTTCCGTACGAGCTCCCGGATCCGGACCTCGCCTTCGCCTTCGATGTTCGGCGGGCGCGCCTCGAGCGTGATCACGTGGCGCTGCTGAAGCTGGAGCTCGGCCGCGTCCTCGATCGTGACGACGCGCTCGTCGCCCGGGACGAAGGCCGAAAGGGCGTTCAGCGTCGTCGTCTTACCGGTGCCGGTACCGCCCGAGATCAGCATGTTCAGCTTGCCCTTGACGCAGGCCGCGAGGAACTGGGCGGCCTCCGGGCTGACCGTCCCGAACTCGATCAGGTCGTCCATCGTGTACGGGTCGCGCGAGAACTTTCGGATCGTGAGCGTCGGACCGCGCAGCGAGAGCGGCGGGATGATCGCGTTGACGCGGCTCCCGTCCGGGAGACGCGCGTCGACCATCGGCGAGGCCTCGTCGACGCGGCGGCCGACCTGCGAGACGATCTTGTCGATGATGCGCAGCAGGTGCGCGTTGTCGACGAAGGTCACCTCGGCGGTCTCGATCTTGCCCATCCGCTCGATGTAGACCCGGTCGTAGTTGTTGACCATGACTTCCGTGATCGTGTCGTCGCGGAGGAGCGGCTCGAGAGGCCCGTAGCCGAGGATGTCGTCGGTGATCTCACGCGTGATCTGGCGGCGCTCCTCACGGGTGAGGGGCGTCCGGTCGAGCGCGAGCTGCTCGGTGACGACGCGGAGCACCTTCTCCTGCAGGTCCTCCTGCACGCCTTCCTGCGACTTGCCCGCGGAGAAGAGCTGCGGGCCGAGCTTCGCGATGCAGGCGTGGTGGATGCGGGTCTTCAGCTCCGCATACGGGTCCGGCCTGCGCTCGGCCGGCTCGGCGCTCTGGTGCCCTGCAAGCGCGTCGAGGGCGTCGACGACCTGGCCGGGGGCTGAGCCGTTCTGGCGGTGGAGGCGGTCGTGGAGACCCACGGTTAGCTCCGTCCGAGCGTCGCCAGGAAGCTCTTCTTCTGCTTCGCCGCCGCCTGCGCCGCCACGAGGCTCTTCGCCATCGAGCGCAGCGCCCGGGAGAAGTCGGCCTTCGAGTCGGACAGGACGGCCGGGTTGCCCCGGTTGACCGCGAGCGGAACCGTGCGGTCGCTCGGGATCTCGAACGCGATCTCGCGGTCGAGCGCGGCCTCGACTTCCTTCGGCTTCATCCCGACCTTCGAGTTCGCGCGGTTGAGGACGAGCCTCACGCGCTCCTTCGGGAACGAGAGCAGCTCGAGGGTCTGGAGGCTCAGCCGCACGTTCTTCAGCGTCGGCACGTCGAGCCCGCAGAGCAGGAGCAGCTCGTCGGTTCGGTCGAGGGTCGCCAGCATCGGGCCGTGGAAGAACGGCGAGGTGTCGACGACGATCACGTCGTACGACTCACGCGCGACCTCGAGCAGCCGGGCCAGCTTGGCCTCGGTGACGAGCTCGGCGTCCTCCGGGCGCAGCGGCGCCGGGAGCACGTCGAGGCCCGACGCGTGCCGGGTCGTATAGCCGGCGAGCTTCTCTGAGTCGAGCTCACCCGGAGCCGTGACGAGGTCGTAGATCGTCTTCTCCGGCTCGATCCCGAGCATGATCGCGGCGTCGCCGAACTGGAGGTCCAGGTCGAGCAGCAGCGTTCGCTTGCCCCAGTGCTTTGCGAGCGAGCTACCGAGGTTGGTCGCGGTCACGGTCTTGCCGGTGCCGCCCTTGGGCGAGAACACCGTCACGAGCCGGCCGTGCCGCTGCTGCGATCCGGTCAGGCGCTTGCCGACGTGGCCGGCCTTGCGGATCGCGAAGACGACGTTGTCGGTCAGCTGGGGGAGGAGCAGGACGTCGGCGACATCGTGCTCCAGCGCGTCCTCGAGCAGCTCCGGGGAGCCGTTCGAGGCGAGCAGGACGATCGGCGCACGCGTGTACTCGCGGATCGCTGCGATCTCGTTCACCGGCAGCGTCGCCGAGCGGGTTGCGTGCAGGACGACCTGGAGGTGCCCGCCGGTCAGGGTCGGGGCCGCCTCGCTGACGGCGCCCGCCGAGCCGACGAACTCGACCTCCGGGTGGTTGGCGAGCGCCTCGCTCAGGTCCGGCAGCCCGTCGCAGTCGCCCGTGACGTACACCCGGGCGCGTTCGCGGGTTGCGACCTGGCGGTCCTCACTGAGATGCCTCTCCTCGAGCATTACTGGCCTCCTCCGAAGTCGGCGAAGAAGCGCTTGAGCTGCGACGCGCTGAGGCCGTCGCGAAGGATCGTGCCGAGCGTGGTCACGCTCTCCGGGCTGTCGGCTGCATGGAGCACCGGCCTGAGCTGAAGCGCCCAGCCGACGCCGTTCCCACCGCCGTTGCTGCCGCCCGTGGCCGTGACCGTGAAGTTCAGCTTCTGGGCCTGCTGGTCGGTGACCTCCAGCAGGACCGGGAAGGTGTTGTTGAGCCCGCTCGTCAGCTTCGTGCCGACGGCCGGGGCCGTTGGAGCCTTGAGCACCTCGAGATTGCGCAGGACAACCCGGGTGGCGGCGAAGTTCTGCGCGGTCTGACCCTTCTGCTGGTACTTGAAGGTGGCGACGAGGTCGACGTGGTCGCCGTCTTCGATCGTGCCGGCGAGCGTCTGGTTCCCGTCGCCCTGGATCTGCATCGCGCGCAGGGTGCCCTTGAGGTCGCCGCGGACGCCGTTCTGGGCGACCGGGCTGAAGCGGCGGGTGGTGACCTGCTCGCCTTCGAGGGTCTTCTGCGTTGCGATCAGAGTCGAGATCTGTTCAGGGCTGGTGATCGCGCCCGGGACGATGCTCCGCCTCGGGACGTCGATCGACTTGAGCATGTGCGACGCCTCGGCGCCGCTCGTGCCCTCCGGGATGTCCTGCTTGGCAACGAGCACCGTGACGTGGTCCTCGCTCCGCTGGACGTGCCGCTTGTAGCTCGTGACGTAAAAGCTCGTGAGCAGCGCGGCCACGGCCGCGAGGGCGACCGCGATCATGATGTTTCTAGCTCGATATGCCATGGCTCCGTTTCTCTCTCGTTTCGGGGTTCTTCTGGTTTCGGCGGATCAGTCCACCAACTTGACGACCCGTGCTCCCAGGTCTGGGTTGCTTCCGTCGGAAGCCTTGCTCTCGATCCCGTCCCACACGACCTGTGTGAAGTAGCCGGAGATCGAGCCGCTCGAGCCGTTCGCGGTGTGATCCGTCAGGTAGAAGCCGACCCAGCCGACGACGTGGTAAGTGGCGTTCGCGCCGGTACCGCTGAGGATGTCGTAGACGGGGAAGAGCAGGGTCGTGTGCATCCGCTGCTCGAGTGCGTTCTGGACGAGCGAGTCGTTCCACTTGGCGCCCGTGTCGGACAGGTACGAGCCGATCGGCAGGTAGCCCGAGTAGCCCTTCAGGATCCACTGGGCCAGCGTCTGTCCGCCCGTGCCGCCCTTGCTGCCGTCGATGTTCAGCAGGTCGAACGAGCCAGGAGCGCCGTTCTTGCCCAGCGGGATCGTCGTCATGTTGCCGGCGCCGAAGCACGGGCAACTGCTCGTTCCCTTGAGCTTCTGATGCTTCAGGTTGACGCCGATCGGCGCGACGTACTGCGCCGACTGCATCAGGGTCGCGCGGGCCGTCGCCTTCGAGCCGACGGTCACCGTGTTGACGCCGAAGAGCTTCGTGAAGACGCCGTTCGCGCCTTTCGAGACGTGGACCTGAATCGTGTCGTTGTCGCCGAGGCTCTTCGTGATGTGAATCTCGGACGAGGAGAGCCCGCCTCCGTTCTTGTTCGCGTACTGGAGGGCGAGCGAGCTCGCGTTCGCCGGGTCGTAGGGAAGTACCTGTGCGCCGGCGAGGGCCGCGGCGTCGGCGGTGGACTGTGTTGCGCGGTCGGCGCGGTACCAGGACCCGATGTCCAGGACGAGCGCTGCCATTCCCAGCAGCACCACCAGGAAGATCAGGGTCACGACCGTCGCCTGGCCGCTTTCTCTGCGATTTCTCATTCCACACGCTCCGTCGTCGTGCTCCTGAGGTTGCCGCTCTTCACGACCAGCCCAAGGAGGCTGATGCGGTAGGGGTACGTGGCCGTCACGGTCACGTCCGAAGAGGGCTGCCACGTGGAGCTCACCGTCACGCCGAGCTGACCCTGGTTGAGGTCCCTCGCCGAGGCCTTGACCTCTGCGACGACGGCTCCCGAGGGGTTCTGCTGCTCGCGGCCGACGGCGCCCTTGCGGGCACCGGCTCGAGTTGCGTCAACCAGCGTGACGTAATTGTTGAAAACGATGCCGAACTGGATCACCGCGAAGAGCAACAGCGCGAGGATCGGCAAGGCCAGCGCAAACTCGGTCAGCGACTGCCCCTGCTCTGAGCGAAGCTCGATTGTGCGGCGCTTGCGGTTGATCACGGGAGTTCGGTTCCTCTAGTCGAAGGGAATGGGCCCCTTCGCGTGGAAGGGGCCCCTTTCCGGAAAATGCCTGGTTACGGCAGGATTCCTGCCACGTTCTCGATGGCGCTGCGGACGTTGTCCGAGAGGAGCGTGATCGCGCCGACGACGGCGAGAGTGATGACGGCGAGCACGACTCCGTACTCGGCCATCGTCTGCCCCTCCTCGCGCCGGCGCAACGAGTCGGCGGCGACCTGCACGAAGGTAAAGAGCTTCAGCATTTGGGTTACACCTCCCTTCTTCTCAACTCGATGCGCACGAGACGGCGTGCGCCTTGGGCATGGGGACCGGGGGATGAAGGTGCTTGAGCCCTGCTCGGAGTCGGCTGTTGATCTTTCGGGCGATGCGTTTGGACACGCGAGCGAAAACCTCCGGTTCGTGTGGCGTGGCCGCGCCGCCTCCTTGGCTCAGTGACGCCAACATCGGTTTCGCGTGGCCTCAGGGCTCATCCCTCGGAGGGGTGATCCGCGCAACGGTTCCCCTGAACGGGGGAGAGGGCGGCTGCAGGAAGGCCGATAGCTCTGCCAAGTCCGTAACGGCCAACGGACCTCAAATCGAGATCCGCGCCGATGTGGCGGCCTCGGCGCCCGACCAACGGGAGCAACGGCAATGCCACGACCGAACTCTGTGATCAAGCGGCTTCTCTTCCTGGGCCGCGGATGGGATGAGTGGGACAGCAAGGCCCTACCGGAGGCGCAGGCTCAGCCGGCGCCAAAGCCGAAGAGCGGCCGCCGTTTCGCGACGACCCTGTCCTTCTCGGCCCTCTTCTTCGCAGGGCTGGCCCTGTCTGCGGGCGCTGGTAACAGCATGCGCTCGCTGCTCGACGGGACCGACGCAACGTCGTCCTCGACGGCCCAGACCACGCTGACCGCAGCGGAGGTCACGCCGGCCCAGCCGGTGCACGCCGTCGTCCACGTCAGCGCCCGTCAGACCGGCGTCCGCGCCGTCGCAGCCCATGTGTCGCACGACTCGCAGCTGCACGCGGTCCAGAAGCCGTCTGGCGTTCGGAGCGCAGTCCCGACCCCGGCCGGGGCCGTCCACGTCAAGGCCCGGCACGTCGGCGGCCGCTCGGTCGCAGGCACGGTTGCAGGGGCCCGGGCGAAGAAGCCGGCGCACAGCCGCGCCAAGCCCGGCCGGCCCGAGAAGTCGCAGCCGCTGGACTCAGAAGGATCCCTTCCGGGCGCGACGGTCTGGCTCTACCAGGCCGCACCCGACCCGACTCCGCCCGCGGCCCGGCTCCGGATGCGCTTCGCGCGTGAGCTCGTTGCGCAGTCGCGGGCGGCCAATGTCGACTGGGCGCTCGTCCTCGCGGTTCTCCGCGCGGGCGGCCACGACGGGCGTTCTCCCGCGAACATCGCGCAGCTCCGCTCGCTGTCGCTGCGCCTCGCCGGCCTCGGCGGGCGCGCAAACGGCTGGCAGGCCGCGCTCTCGTACTCGAGCAAGACCGGCTTCGCCGACCGCGTCGTGGCGCTGCGCCACTTCTACCGGGCGGTCGGGATGCCAAGCCTCGTCTACGGACTTCTCTCGCAGAAGCGCGACCTCGAGGATCGCGTCCTCCACGACTCGCGGGTCTCGATCTACCCCGGCGGTCGCAGCGACGTCGCGAACCACCGCGTCGACGTCCGCGTCCTCGCCGTCATGCTCTACCTGGCCGACACGTACCACTCGGTCACGGCCTCGTGCCTGATCAGCGGGCACCATCTGTTCGCGCGGCCGGGCGTCGTCTCGGCGCACATCTACGGTCGCGCCGTGGACATCGCCGCCCTCGACGGCGTCTCGATCTACGGGCACCAGCAGCCCGGCGGCATCACGGAGCAGGCTGTGCGCTCGCTCCTGCTGCTTCCGCCGGAGATGCTGCCCGCGCAGGTCATCTCGCTGCTCGGGCTCGGCGGGCCGTCGTTCCCGCTGGCCAACCACTACGACCACATCCACGTCGGGTACTAGTGGGTCGACTTCCAGAGATCGCGCTTGCGAATGACGACGGAACGGTCGTCTGCGAGCGGTGCCTCCTCGCGGAGACACCGCTCGCCCGCATGCGCGGGCTGCTCGGCCGGAGCAGCTTTCCGGCTGGGGAGGGGCTGCTGCTCCGGCCGGCCGCTTCTGTTCACACGGCTTTCATGCGCTTCCCGATCGACGTGGTCTTCCTCGACTCCGCCGACCGCGTGCTGAAGGTCGTGGCGTCGCTTCCGCCGTGGCGGATGGCGGCCTGCCGCGGCTCGAGGGCCGTGTTGGAGCTGCCGGCGGGCGAGGCTTCGAGCCGCGGGCTCGCGGCCGGCACGTCGCTGACGCAGGTCTGGCGCACCGCGGGAGCCCACCGGCCCCGCGTTCTCCCTTCCTTGTAGCCGTTTGACGTAGCCGGTCGCCGCGCGCCATCGTGTCCGCGTGGACCCGGCTTCGGTCGACGCAGTAGCGGCAAGGGCGCGGACGGAGAACTTCCCCGTCGCGTCGCTGATCTTCCCGCGGGCAGTTCGCCCGCACCTGCGCGCGATCTACGGCTTTGCGCGTCTCGTCGACATCCTCGGCGACGAGTACGAAGGCGACCGCTTGGCGATCCTCGACGAGCTCGAGCGCGAGGTCGATGCCTGCTACGAGGGCGAGCCGAGCTGGGCGGTTATGCGCGTTCTGCAGCCGACGATCCGAGCCTGCTCGCTCCCGCGCGAGCCGTTTCTCCGCTTGATCGAGGCGAACCGGATGGACCAGCGGATCTCGCAGTACGCCACCTGGGCCGACCTCAAGCACTACTGCGTGCACTCGGCGGATCCGGTCGGCAGGCTCGTTCTCGGCGTCCTCGGCCGCGCGGACGACGCAGAGCTGGTCGCTCTCTCGGACGACGTCTGCACCGGTTTGCAGCTCGTCAACTTCCTGCAGGACGTGCCGCGCGACCTGGCGCTCGGGCGCGTCTACCTGCCGACCGAAGAGCGGGCGTGCTTCGGCGTGACGAAGCTCGACGAGCCGAGCCCGCAGCTCAAGGTGCTGTTGCGCCACGAGGCCAACCGGGCGAGGACGCTGCTCGGCTCGGGCGAGGAGCTCGGGCGCCGGCTCGGAGGCCGCGTGGGTCGCGCCGTTGCGGTCTTCGGCCGCGGCGGGCTGGCCGCGCTGGACGCGCTCGAGCGAGCGGACTGGGACATCTTCAACGGCAGGCCGCGGCCTTCGCGCGCGCGGCTCGCGCTCGCGGCGATCCGGTGAGCGTCGAAGCCGCCTACGCGGAGGTCGAGCGGATCACCCGGCGCGAGGCGCGGAACTTCGCGTACGGGATCATGGTGTTGCCGAAGCCGAAGCGGCAGGCGATCGCCGCGGTCTACGCGTTCGCCCGGCGCGTGGACGACATCGCGGACGGCGAGCTCCCGATCCCCGAGAAGCGCGCGCGACTCGAGCAGCTCCACGCAGCGCTCGATCAGCGCGGGTCAGACCCCGTTCTGACCGCACTCGCAGACGCACGCGGTCGCTACCCGATTCCGGCCGAGGCGCTGCACGCGCTCGTCGACGGCGGCCTGCAGGACACCGAGAAGTCCCGCTACGACGACTTCGAGCAGCTGCACGGGTACTGCCGCAAGGTCGCCGGCGCGGTGGGGGTCGCGTGCGTCGGCGTCTACGGCTCGGACGACCGCGAGCACGCGGAGACGCTCGGCGTCGCGCTGCAGCTGATCAACATCATCCGGGACGTGCACGAGGACTGGGAGCTCGGCCGCGTTTACCTCCCGCAGGACGAGCTGGCGGCGTACGGCGTGAGCGAGGAGCTGATCGCGGCCGGGCGCGTCACCCCGGAGTGGCATGCGTTGCTCTCCTTCCAGGCCACGCGGGCCCGTGCGTACCTGCGCGACGGACTCGAGCTGCTGCCGCGGCTCGACGGCCGCAGCGCCGCCTGCGTCGGCACCTTCGCGGGCCTCTACCGTGCGACACTGGACCGCATCGAGGATCGTGGATTCGACGTGTTCGACGGATCGCTCCGGCTCTCGCCGCTGACGAAGCTGCGCACCGTGGGCGCGGCGTTGCTGCGATGAAAGTCGCCGTTGTCGGCGGCGGGCTCGCGGGCCTGACGGCGGCGCTCGATCTCGTCGACTGGGGCTTCGAGGTCGCGCTGTACGAGGCGCGCCCGACGCTCGGCGGGGCCGTCCAGACGCTGCCGCACCGCGAGGGGGATCCCGAGCCGCCGCCCGACAACGGCCAGCACATCGCGCTCGGCTGCTTCACCGAATACCTCCGCTTGCTCGACCGCATCGGCGAGACCCGCTCGGTGCGGCGGCTGCGGCTTGCCCTGCCGGTGATCGACGAGCGGGGCCGTCGCGCCGAGATCAGGCGCTCTCCGACGGCGATCCTCAGGTATCGCCATGTCTCGGTGCGTGAGCGCCTCGCGATCATGCGCGCGCTCGCGCGCTGGGGCACGAGGCCGCGCGCCGAGAGCTTCGGCGACGAGCTGCGCGCCCGCGGCCAGTCCGACCGCGCGATCGAGCGCTTCTGGGACGTCTTCATCCGCCCGGCGCTGAACCTGCGCGCCGAAGAGGCAAGCGCGGAGGCGGGCCACTTCACGGTGCGGACGGCACTCCTCGGCGAGCCGGAGGACGCGGATGTCGTCCTCCCGACGAGGCCGCTCGGGCAGATGCACGGCGAGGCCGCGGGTCGCGTCCTCGCGGCGGCCGGCGCCTCGGTCGAGACCGGGGTGCGGGTGGACGACCTCGATGCGCTCGAGACCGACGCGGTCGTGGTCGCCGTGCCTCCCGAGGAGTCCGCGCGCCTTCTCGACGAGCCCGCGCCGGAGCTCGAGCACTCGCCGATCGTGAGCGTCCACCTTCTCTTCGACCGCCAACTCCTGCAGACGCCGCTCGCGGCACTCCTCGGCAGTCCCGCGCACTGGGTGTTCAACCGCGGGCTCCTGACGGGGACGGATCCCCGTTACCTGACGGTCGTCTCGTCGGGCGCTCCGGAGCTGGAGGCCCTACGCGGCCGCGAGCTGGTCGACCTGATCGCGGGCGCCGTCACGGAGCGGCTCGGCGAGGCGGAGCTCCTCTGGTCGAGGGTCAGCCGCGAGCCACACGCCACGATCGCGGTCCTGCCCGGCAGCGAAGGGCAGCGCCTCGGTCCGGAGACGAGCCGGCCGAACGTCGTCCGTGCCGGCGCCTGGACCGCCACGGGCTGGCCGCCGACGATGGAGGGCGCGGTCCGCAGCGGCCACGCCGCCGCCCGCGCACTCACCCGCGCGCGCCAAGAGGTCGCCGCATGACCGTCGCGCCCGAGCGGATCGAGACGCGGCTCGACGACGCAATCGACCGTGCGACCAGCCGGCTACTCGAGCTCCAGCATCCGGGCGGCTGGTGGGTCGGCGAGCTCGAGTCGAACGCAACGATGATCGCGCAGCACCTCTTCTGGCACCACGTCCTCGGCCTGCGCACGCCCGATCTCGACCGGAAGATCGCGAACGAGCTGCTGGCGCGGCAGCGCGAGGACGGCACCTGGTCGATCTGGTTCAAAGGGCCCGCAGACCTCTCGACCTCGGTCGAGGCCTACGCGGCGCTCGAGCTCGCCGGCGTCGATCCGGGCGACAAGGCGCGCGACTACATCCGCAGCGAGGGCGGGATCCCGAAGACGCGCATCTTCACGAAGTGCTTCCTCGCGCTCCTCGGACAGTGGCCCTGGCAGCGAATCGTCCCGATCCCCGTCGAGCTCGCGCTGCTCCCGCCGAGCGCGCCGCTCTCGATCTACAACTTCTCCTGCTGGGCACGCGGCACGTTCGTCCCGCTCTCGGTCTGCCGGGCCCTCCAGCCCGTGCGCGGAGCCGACCTCGACCTGCGCGAGATCGGCTCGCGGCCGGCGCAAAGCCGGACGCCGTACGTGTCGCGGATGAGGCGGATCGCGATCAAGGAGGCCGAGCGCTGGGTCCGGGAGCACCAGGAGGCCGACGGCTCGTGGGGAGGGATCCAGCCGCCCTGGGTCTGGTCGATCCTGATGCTCGTCGCGCTCGGCCACGGCTTCGAGGACGAGACGCTGCGCAAGGCCGTCGAGGGCTGGGAGGGCTTCACGATCGACGAGGGCGACCGGCTGCGCCCGGAGGCTTGCCAGTCGCCGGTCTGGGACACGGGCCTCGCGGTCCTCGCGCTCCGCGACTCGGGTCTCGGCCCGGAGCATCCCGCGCTCGTCCGCGCCGGCGAATGGCTGCTCGCCGAGGAGGTCACGGTCAAGGGCGACTGGGCCGTGCGCAAGCCCGACCTCGCGCCGGGCGGCTGGGCCTTCGAGTTCGAGAACGACCTCTACCCGGACGTCGACGACACGGCGGTCGTCGCACTCGCGCTGAGGCGCTGCCACCGCGGGCACGAGGCCGTCGAGCGCGGCCTCGCCTGGGCGGCCGGGATGCAGTCGAGAAGCGGCGGCTGGGGCGCCTTCGACGCCGACAACGAGGCGTTCTGGCTCTACAAGCTCCCGTTCTGCGACTTCGGCAAGGTCACCGACGAGCCGAGCGCCGATGTGACCGCGCACGCCATCGAGGCACTGGCTCCCGAGGACGGCTACGAGGACGAGGTACGCCGCGGACTCGACTGGCTCCTGGCGGAGCAAGAGGATGACGGCTCCTGGTTCGGCCGCTGGGGCGTCAACCACGCCTACGGCACGGGCGCCGCGCTTCCCGCGCTCGAGTCGTGCGGAATCGAAGCCGGCCATCCGGCGTTCAGGCGGGCAGTGGCCTGGCTCGACTCGGTGCAGAACCCGGACGGAGGCTTCGGCGAGGACATCCGCTCCTACGCCGATCCGTCGTGGCGCGGGCGCGGGGTCAGCACTCCTTCCCAAACCGCCTGGGCGCTATTAGCCTACGTCGCCGCAGACGAGGCGGAGAGCCCCGCAGCGAGGCAGGCCGCCGAGTGGCTCTGCAGCGCACAACGACCAAATGGTGACTGGGAGGAGAACCACTACACCGGCACAGGCTTTCCGCTTGACTTCATGATCCGCTACCACCTCTACCGCCTTCACTTCCCGTTGCTCGCACTAGGCCGTCTACGAGAAAGGCTCGCCAGATGAAATTCCCCCTTGCTTCGACCGTCCAGATCGCCGGTTATGTCGCGAAGAACCAGCGAAGCGGCAAGCGGTACCCGCTCGTCCTGATGCTCGAGCCGACGCTCGCCTGCAACATCGCGTGCATCGGCTGCGGGAAGATCCGGGAGTACGAGTCGAACAAGGCGCGCCTGTCGGTCGAGGAGTGCATCGACGCGGGTGTCCAGTGCCCGGCGCCGGTCGTCTCGATCTGCGGCGGCGAGCCGCTCGTCTTCAAGGGGATCGAGGACGTCGTCGCCGGCTTCATGGAGCTGAACAAGAACATCGAGCTCTGCACGAACGCGCTCCGGCTCGAGGAGTACCTCGACGTCTTCGAGCCGAACAAGCGCCTGACCTTCGTCGTCCACCTCGACGGCATGCGCGAGATCCACGACTACATCTGCGACTACCCGGGCCTCTGGGACGTCGCGGTCGGCGCGATCGTGAAGGCGCGCTCGAAGGGCTTCCGGGTGACGACCAACACCACGATCTTCAAGGAGACCGAGGTCGAGGACGTTATCGCGATGATGGATTACCTGACGCACGAGATCGGGATCGACGGGATGCTCGTCGCGCCGGGGTACCAGTACTCGCAGATCGACCCCAACCTGACGATGACGCGCGAGGAGCACGAGGAGAAGTTCCGCGCGATCCGCGCCGCGGCGCGCAAGAACAACTACCGCTGGCTCGCGAGCCCCATCTACCAGGACTTCCTCGCGGGCGACCGCAAGCTGCCGTGCGCGCCGTGGGGGTCGATCACGCGGAACCCCTACGGCTGGAAGGGCCCGTGCTACCTCTTGACCGACGGGATCTTCCCGACCTACGAAGCGCTGCTGGACGGGATCGAGTGGGACGACTACGGGCCCGGCAACGACGACCGCTGCGAGCACTGTGCGATCCACTCCGGCTTCGAGCCGTCCGCGGCGTTCGAGGCGACGAAGAGCCTGCGCGACACCGTTCGCAGCACCGCATGGACGCTGACGGGTTGACCCTCGCCTGCGCCACCACGGCCGAGCTGCGCGCGGCGCGCCGTGCCGGGCGGCACTCGGCCCTGGTCGGGCTCGGCGCCTCGAACGGCGTGCCTGACGGACCTCTTGTGTCGTTCGGCCTGGCCGGCTCGTTGCGCGACGACCTGCCGGTGGGAACCGTGCTCGATGCGACCCGTGTCGTGTCGAGCGACGGCGTCGTCCTCTGGGAAGGGGAGGGGCTGCGCGTGCCTGGCGGACGGCCGGCGACGATCCTTGCCGCCGAACGCATCGTCGACTCTGCGGACGAGCGGCGAGGCGCGCACGAGCGCACCGGCGCGGACGCGGTCGACCTCGAGAGCGGCCCGCTCGCGCGGAGCGGTCGCCTGCGCGGGGTGCTTCGGGTCGTGAGCGACACTCCCGAACAACCGCTGGGCGCGCTCGCCGGCGCGGTCAAGCGGGACGGCCGGAACGACTGGCTCGGTGTGGCCCGCGGGGTCGCACGCTCGCCGAGAGCGGCGCTGAACGCGGCGCGCGCGGTCAACAGGCTCGGCGCCGCAGCGAGGAGCTGGTCTCCGTGAGCAGGGTCTTGCTGGCAGCTCCGCGATCGTTCTGCGCCGGCGTCGACCGCGCGATCGAGATCGTCGAGCGCCTCCTCGAGCAGCACGGTCCGCCTGTGTACGTACGCCATCAGATCGTGCACAACGACCACGTGGTCAAGCGGCTCGAGCGGCTGGGCGCGGTCTTCGTCGACCACGAGGACGAGATCCCCGCCGGTGCGATCTGCGTGCTCTCGGCCCACGGCGTCGCGCCGTCGGTGAAGGCGAACTGCGAGCAGCGCGGGCTCGTCGTGGTCGACGCGGTGTGTCCGCTCGTCTCGAAGGTGCACGCCGAGGCCAGGCGCTACGCCGACAGCGGGCACCTGGTCGCTTTGGTCGGCCACGCCGACCACGTCGAGGTGATCGGAACGCAAGGCGAGCGG
>Ga0307288_10000451_pt1 | contig 13902 bp, 9 predicted proteins | sample ER_DNA_142_FD_194469 | JGI IMG/M metagenome (GOLD analysis project Ga0307288, IMG submission 194469) | Bulk soil microbial communities from the East River watershed near Crested Butte, Colorado, United States - ER_DNA_142 | ecosystem: Environmental > Terrestrial > Soil > Floodplain | place: USA... | reverse complement strand
GACGTCACATTCTACTTCCGGGTCGCCTCCGACGCAGACGAGGAAACCCTGCAGGAGATCCTCGATGCCGCTCAGTCGCTGTCACCGGTCTTCGACACCGTCACCAAGCCCGTTGCTGTCGCGGCAACGTTGCAGAAGGAGTCGTAACGCCGCGGCTCGCCAGCGGTCGCCCGCTCGGCAAGCTCCAACGGTTCTCCGGCGTCATCAGCCGCGTGCCCCCGGATGGGGGCTGCCGTGCTGATCGCCGGAGAGCCAGGCAAAGATCACCTCGCTAGTGTGGCCGTTTTCAATCGAGCCCAGACAGCCACGTGCCGGTTCGGGCAGTCAGTCAGTGCACGCTGCCCTCAGGGATTGGAGAGAGCCGGTGCGGGCATGTTGTACGGCGTAATGACGTGGATATTCGATGGCCAGGAGTACACGGCACCCGGTAGCGCTTTGTGAGCCTGCATGATCGCATAGCAGGCCTGACGCATGTCTTGCCGGAGGTCGTGATGCAGCACGGCTGAAATCCGTTCGTCGCGGAGCAGCCGCATGTTGTCGTGGTCCAGGTCGTGGGCGATGAAGACCGAGTACGTCCGCTGTCTAGCGGCAAAGGCTTCGACGATCGCCAGGTTGCCTCCCCCGATGGAGTACACCGCACTGATCTGGGGCTTGCTGTCCAAGGCAGACAGGACGAGGCCTCGCATGGTCTCGTCGAGGCCGTCGCTGTTGTCGATTTCGATCATGGGGCGGTCCGGGTAGCGATTTCGCATCGCGCCCTGGAACCCCACCTCTCGTTCTTCCTCGCCGCGGAAGAACCCTCGACTCAAAGTCACCAGCACGTCTCCTGGCCGGTCACCCAGCCACTGGCCCATGAGATACGCGGCGGTAGCGCCCGCCGCGCGGTTGTCCATTCCGATGTAGGTCAGCCGCTGGCTGCCGGGAAGGTCCGTCACCAGCGTCACGATCGGGATTCCGGCCTGGATGAGTCGCCAGCAGGCGGTAATGATCTCCGGCACGTCCGGCGCCTTCAAGATCACTCCGTGTGATCCCCGCGACCGAATGCGGTCCAGCGTTGCCACCATGTCATCGACAGAACCGGTTTCGCGGAAGTGAAAACGAGCACGTACGGCGGCCGGTCGCAGCGAGGGCAGCTCCGCTTCGAGGGCGTCGCGAACCGCGGAGGAGAACCGTTCTGGCGCCTGCATCACGACGTCGATCATGAAGGTGCGGCCACTCAGGCGGAGCTGCGACCGCTGCCGATCAAGATCGGCAATCGCTTGCTGCACTTCGTGCGCTGTGCTCTCCCGTACCTGGCCGCGGTTGTTCAGTACGCGGTCAACGGTTCGTTCACTCAGTCCGGCCTGTACGGCGATCTCGCGGATCCGGTAAGGATGTCCCACGGAGCTCCTTCTGGCGGCTTATTGGCGGTTTCTTGGCGTCTACACGGCGGTTTTCTCTCTTAGGATGACATTTATCGACTGAGACCGCACGACGAGTGTTGGAGGAACGCCTCGTGGACCTGACATCCATGCTGATTGGAGGGGACTGGCGGTCTGCCGTCGGAACCGGGCGAACCGAAGACGTGACATCGCCTTACGATGGCTCCGTCGTCGGCACCGTGCCGGTAGCCGGCAGGGAGGATGTCGAGGCTGCGCTGACCGCAGCTGAGGCAGGAGCCGCACGATGGCGGCGTACGCCGGCACACGAGCGGATGAAGATCTTGCGTCGGGCGGCTGAGCTCGCGGACGAGCGAGCCGGCGACATTGCCAAGATCATCAGCTCCGAAGCCGGCAAAACGATCACCGAAGCCACCGGTGAGGCCTCTCGCTCCGGGGAGATCATCCGGCTGGCCGCTTTCGAGGGCACCCAGCTGTACGGCGACACCCTGCCACTCGATGCCAATCCAGGAACCGGCTTGGACAAGATCGGCTTCACACTGCGACAGCCGTGCGGTGTCGTGGTTGCGATCTCACCGTTCAATTACCCGGCCTTGCTGGTGCTGCACAAGCTCGCCCCGGCATTGGCGGCAGGCAATGCGGTTGTCCTGAAGCCCGCACGCACCACCCCACTGACCGCGCTAGCACTGGCCGCCTGCTTCGTCGACGCCGGTCTGCCCGAGGGCGTGCTCTCCGTACTCACCGGACCGGGTTCCGAGTTGGGCGACCTGCTGGTCAGCGACTCGCGAGTACGCAAGATCTCGTTCACCGGGTCGACCGCAACCGGCGAGCGCATCACCCGGATGGCTGGGGTCAAGAAGCTGTCGTTGGAACTCGGGGCCTCTTGCCCAGTGATCATCATGCCGGACGCCGACCTCGAGCTCGCATCCAGCGCGGTTGCCGCCGGCGGCTACGTCAACGCCGGCCAGGTGTGCATCTCCGTGCAACGGGTCATCGCCCACCCAGCGGTGAGCACGGACTTCCTCGACGCACTGGTGCCCAAGGTCCAGGCCATCCGGGTGGGCGATCCCTCCTCGCCTGACACCCGCATGGGGACTCTGATCACGACCGGCGAAGCCGAACGGGTTCGGCAGTCCATCGCGGCTGCAGCCGCCTCCGGAGCGCGAGTCCTCACCGGCGGCGAGCGAGACGGCAGCATAGTGTCGCCCACAGTGGTCGCCGACGTGGACCCTTCGTCCCCGTTTGCTCAGGATGAGCTTTTCGGACCCGCCGTGGCAGTCAGTACGGCTGAAGACTGGGAGTCCGCGGTGCGGCAAGCCAACGGGACGGCGTACGGGCTGGCCGCGGGAATCTTCACCGCCGACGTCGCCGGCGCCGTGCGTGCCATGCGCGAGATCGACGCCGGCAGCATTCACATCAACTGGACCCCGCTGTGGCGCGCGGATCTCATGCCGTACGGCGGGCTCAAGGGAAGCGGAATCGGTAAGGAAGGACCGCGCTGGGCCGTCGAAGAGATGACTGACCTCAAGACGGTCATCCTGCACGGCCAGTCTTGGTAGTCAAATCGGATCGCGCGGCGCCGTGCTGAGGAGGAGCGAGGGACACGCTTTTCGTCCCCGAGCGAGGACGAAGTAGGCGCCTGCAGAGCGCGATCCGCGCGGAGCGAGCGCAGCGAGTGGAGCAATCCAGAGAGGAGCTCGAGATCATGGGCAACACATCCCGAGGGACAGTGCGGCTGACCGTTGCGCAGGCCCTCGTCACGTTCCTGTCCCGGCAGTATTCGGTAGCAGATGGGCATCGTAGGCGGCTGATCCCGGCCGCGCTGGGGATCTTCGGCCATGGAAACGTGGCCGGGCTGGGTCAGGCACTGGACCAGCTCAGCAGCGAGCTGCCGTTCATTCAGGGCCGCAATGAGCAGGCGCTGGTGCACATGGCATCCGGCTACGCCAAGGCGACGCGACGGCATGCGACCTTGGCAGTGACGGCATCAATCGGCCCGGGAGCGATGAACCTGGTGACCGGAGCAGCCTTGGCGACGGTCAACCGGCTGCCGGTGTTGTTGTTGCCGGGAGACACGTATGCGACCCGGCGGCAGGGTCCGGTATTGCAGCAGTTACAGCATCCCGTCGAGGGAGATGCGTCGGTAAACGATGCCCTTCGGCCGGTGTCCCGATTCTTCGATCGGATCAGCCGGCCAGAGGCTTTGTTGACGGCGTTGCCCGCGGCGATGCGGGTGCTCACCGATCCGGCGAACACCGGCGCCGTAGTGCTGTCCCTTCCGCAGGATGTGCAGTCGCACGCGTACGACTGGCCGGCGGAGATGTTCGACGAACGTGACTGGGTGATCCGGCGGCCGGTGCCAGACCCCGACGAGGTCGACGCTGTCGCCAGACTGTTGGCCACTGCCGAGAAGCCGTTGATCATCGCAGGGGGTGGCGTCATCTACTCCGGCGCCATGGCTGAGTTGGGTGAGCTGGCGGAGGCTGCCGGGATTCCGGTCGCGGAGACGTTCGCCGGCAAGGGCGCGGTGCAACAGCGGGCCTGGTGGCAGCTGGGTGGAATCGGCTTGGAGGGTACGCCGGCCACCAATGAGCTTGCTGCCGAGGCCGACTTGGTGCTCACTGTGGGATCGCGGTTGACCGACTTCGCCACAGCTTCACAGTCGTTGTTCTCCAACCCCGACGTACGGTTCGCGAGCATCAACGTTGACGTACAGGACGCCGGCCGGCTGGGAGCTACCGCGATCGTTGCCGACGCCAAGCGGGCGTTGGCTGCGCTGACCCGGGCGGTCTCGGATTCCGGCATCAAGAGCCCGGACGAATGGCAACGCCAGGTCAGCGCCCGTAATGATCAGTGGCAGGCAGAGCGGACAGCTGCGCTGGATCCCGACACAGCGTTCGACAAGTCGGCTGTTCCGGCCGACTCCGATGTGGTGACCGGCACGGACGCTGTGCTGACGCAAGGGCAGGTCATCGGCCTGCTGCAAGAACACGCGCGGCCCGGGGACACGATCATCGCGGCCGCGGGTGGGCCGCCGGGTGATCTTCAGAAGGTGTGGGACGCCACCGACCGCCGCTACTGCCACCTGGAGTTCGGGTTTTCCTGCATGGGCTACGAGATCCCGGCCGCGCTCGGCGTACGCCTCGCCGTTCCCGACCGAAGCAAACGAGTGCTCTCGTTCATCGGAGACGGCACGTTTCTGATGGCTCCGACCGAGCTGGTCACCGCCCTTCAGGAGCGGCTGCCGGTCACTGTCGTGATCTCTGAAAATCACGGCTACCAGGCGATTCATCGGCTGCAGATGTGGCGCAGCGGACGGGAGTTCGGCAATGAGTTCCGTTATCGCGACGATGCGCTTGCTCTCGGCAACGGCGAACCGGAGGGCAAGCCGGCCCGGCTCGAGGGCGACTACCTGCAGGTGGACCTCGTCCAGATTGCCAGCGGCTTAGGCGCCCGCACAATCCGTGCGACTACCGCTGCCGAGGTTCGTGATGCGCTGACCGACACTCGCGATCACGATGGACCGGTCGTCATCGTCATCCCCGCCATCCCGCATGCCGAGCTGCCCGGCGCAGGTGTCTGGTGGGATGTGGCCCCTGCTGAGGTCTCCGACCAGGAATATGTTGCCCAACTGCGGGCCGAGTACGAAGCGGGCCTCGCCTCCCAGCGGTGGTTCGGATGACCACGGCTATCGATACCGCTGCAAGCGTCACGTCTCCCTTGAATCGCGGCCGGCTACGCAGCAGCCTCGCTGCGGGCCAGCCCAATGTGGGCACCTTTGTGGGAGCGGCCTCGCCGGTCACGGCGGAAGTGTGTGCCGCAGCCGGCGTCGACTGGGTATTACTTGACCTCGAGCACGGCGCCGGCGGCGAGGAGCAGGTCGGTCCGGTCGTCGTCGCGGCGGGCGCGTACGGGGTGCCGACCGTGGTCCGGGTCGAATCTGCGGAGCGGATTCGGCTCGGCCGTGTGCTTGACCAAGGCGCTGCCGGCGTCATGCTGCCCCGGCTGGACAGTGCGGAAGAAGTCGCGGCGGCGATACGACACCTGCGCTATCCACCAGAGGGAGATCGCGGTGTGGCCACCTACAACCGAGCATGCCGCTTCGGCCTCGACCCGTCTGCCCTTGACAGCGCCAACAGTGAAGTCTTGGCGGTCGTGCAGATCGAGTCGGCCCGCGCGGTGGAGCAGGTGACCGAGATTGCTGCGCTGGACGGTGTCGATGTCTTGTTCGTCGGCCCGCGCGACCTGAGCCATGACCTAGGGGTGCCCGGCGACGTGCAGGCCCCGCGCTACCTGGAAGCTCTCGACCGGGTGCGCAGCGCTGCGCAACAGTTCGGCAAAAGCTGCGGGCTGCTCGTGCCAAACGGGGCGGCAGCGGCCGAGAAGCGTGCGCAGGGTTGGACCTTCGTCGCGGTCGGCTCCGACTCCACGCTGCTGGCCACCGCCCTCACCGCGGAGCTTGGCCGCGTCCGGTCGAATGCGCGCTGAGCTCGTCGAAGCGCGTGCCCTTCGACGAGCTCAGGGCACATCATCACAGGAGAATTCATGACCAGTAATGGCGGCACACACGATGACATTGGCATCGGCCTGATCAGCGTCGGCTGGATGGGCAAGCTGCACACCAGGTCGTACCAGGCACTTCCGTACGTCTACCCGGAGTTGGGTCTGCGGCCTCGCCTGATGCATGCCGCGGATACCGCACCTGACCGGGCCGAATACGCGAGGGACGTCCTCGGCTATGCCAAAGCAAGCACTGACTATCGCGAGGTGCTCGCTGACCCGGACATCGACGTCGTTTCGATCTGCGCACCGACGGGTCTCCATCGGGAGATCGGCGTTGCAGCTGCCGAGGCCGGTAAACCGTTCTGGATCGAGAAGCCGGTCGGACGTGACGCGAAGGAAGCGGCCGACGTAGCCGCGGCCGCTCAACATGCTGGTGTCGTGACCTCGGTCGGCTACAACTACCGCCATGCCCCTGCAGTGGAGCACGTACGCGAACTTGTCATGAACGGTGAGCTCGGCCGGATCACCAACGTTCGCGCGGTCTTCTTCAACGGATACGCCTCCGAACCGAAGGGCGCACTGTCATGGCGGTTTATCCGAGACCTCGCCGGTTTCGGTGCCCTCGGTGACTTGCTGAGCCACGTCGTCGATCTTGTGCAGTATCTGCTCGGGCCGATCAGCGACGTGACCGCTTTGACTAGCACGATCTACACCGAGCGACCGATTCTCCCCATGGGTTCTGGCACCCACTTCGCAGTCATCGAGGACGGCGAGCTGGCACCGGTGGAAAACGACGACTATGCGGCGGCGCTGGTGCGTTTCGCACCCGACTCCCGGGCGGCCGGAGCAGTGGGCACGCTGGAGGCTTCTCGGGTCATTGTTGGACCTCAATGCGGCATCGGCTTCGAGATCTATGGCACCGAAGGCTCGGCCACCTGGAACTTCGAGCAGATGAACGAATTGCGGATGTGCCTAGGTCGAGGAGGCCCGCACTTCGGCTACACCACCGTGCTCGGCAACTCACACCTCGGCGACTATGCACACTTTCAGCCGGGTCCGGGCACCAGCATGGGCCACGACGATCTCAAGGTCATCGAGGCGAAGAAGTTCCTCGTCGCGGTGACCGGTGGCGAGCGTCGTAATTCCACTGTCGACGACGCACACCATGTGGCCGAGGTCATCGCCGCCGCCGCCGCCTCGAGCGAGCGCGGCACGTGGCAGCAAGTCCCAGCAGTTCCGGCTGCCACATTCGGCGGCAACAGGGCCGTACCAGCCACGGCAAGCGGGTGAGGTCGTGACCGTCGACCGTCCGGTGGTTGTGGCACTTGGTCCCGTCGATCCGGCGCTGGTCACTCGTGTCCTCGGCGATGAAATCCTGTTCGTCGCCGATCCAAGCGAACAGCACATTGCCAGCGCTATCGGCGCCATCGTACGGGCCGATGCCGTCGTGGATGCCGCGTTTCTTGCTCGCGCGCCGCGGCTGCGCGTCCTCGCACGCACTGGTGTCGGCGTCGACCACGTCGATCTCCAAGCGGCCACCGCGCGAGGCATCCCGGTCGTGATCACGCCGGGCAGTGGCACACGAGCTGTGGCCGAGGGGGTGTTCGCACTGGCTTTGCATCTGGTCAAGCGATTACGTCCATTCACCGATCTCGTCCGGAACGGCGGATGGGCGGAGCGCAGCCAGATTGTCATGGGCGATCTGGACGGCGCCGCGCTTGGCATTATCGGTTACGGACGGATCGGGCGGCGGGTCGGCGAGCTTGCTACAGCCTTCGGGATGAACCTGCTGGCGTACGACCCCTTCAGCGCACCGCCGCCGGAGATTGCGTCCGCCGACGTATCGGCGCTCGCCTCCGCAAGCGACATCGTGACGCTACACGTACCACTGACCGAAGAAACCCATCACCTGGTCGACAGGGCATTTCTGGATCGCGTACGGCCGGGAACGATTCTGATCAACTGCGGCCGGGGCGGGTTGGTCAATCTCGACGCCGCCCTCGCGGAACTCGAGTCCGGGCAGCTCGGCGGCGTGGGACTCGATGTGTTCGAGAACGAACCGCCGGAGCACCACGCCCTGTTCGATCACCCTGACGTCGTACTCACACCGCATCTGATGGGAATGTCGCGTCGCGCCGCGGCTGCCACGTTCGTCGACGCCGCGCGCGGCATCGTCGATGTACTCGCGGGTCGCCAGCCGGCGGCAGTGGCGAACCCCGACTCGGTCGCCGAGTACGAGGAGGTGCGGATCCGGTGATCAGCGAGCATGCGAATCGTCCAGAGCACAAGATCGCCGGCGCGCCAATCTCCTGGGGTGTCTGCGAGGTGCCGGGCTGGGGCTACCAGCTGGGTCCTGATCGAGTGCTCAAAGAGATGCGCGAGGTGGGCCTCATGGCCACCGAGCTCGGACCCGACGGCTTCTTGCCGCGCGAGCCGGCGGCGATGGCCAGTGTGTTGTCCCAACATGGGCTGCAGGCTATTGGCGGGTTCACGCCTTTGCTCTTGCACGTGCGGGAACATGACCCGGTGCCCGAGGTAGACCGCATCCTCGACGGCTATGCGGCCTCAGGGGCACAAGTTCTCGTGCTGTCAGCCATTACCGGCTCGGCCGGCTATGACACCCGGCCGCAGCTCGATGAGGCGGGGTGGAAACGACTGCTCTCCAACCTTGATCGGGTGGCCAAGCTGGCTGCCGAAAGAGATATCAGGGCAGTACTGCATCCGCACGTCGGCACCATGATCGAGAAAGGGGATGAAGTGCAGCAGGTGCTCGACGGCTCGTCGATCTCCTTGTGCCTGGACACCGGTCATCTCCTCATCGGTGGAACCGATCCCGCCGAGCTGGCGCGACAAGCGCCGGAGCGGATCGCGCATCTGCACTTGAAGGACGTCGACTCAACGATTGCGGCGAGGGTACAGTCCGGCCAGCTCACCTACGGCGAGGCGGTGAAGCAGGGAATGTATCGGCCACTCGGTCAAGGGGATATCGACGTGCCCGCCATTGTCGAACACGTGCGAGCACACGGTTACAAGGGCTGGTACACCCTCGAACAGGACATGATCCTCACTGAAGAACCCAAAGACGAAGGGCCGGTCGCGGGTGTCCGGGCCAGTATCGAATATCTGCAGACCGTATTCGGTCAATTGCCTGAACTTCCGCGGGCCGGGTCCAGACGAGCCGCATCCGCACGTTCTTGAGTTGCTCGCTGAAGGCGTCAAGAAAGACGGATTGCGGCTCCGCCACCTTTAAGACGCAGGTGGGATGTTCTGGTTGATGTGGAAGAGGTTGGTCGGGTCGTAGCGCTTCTTCACCCGAGCCAGCCGGTCGTAGTTGCCGCGATACGACGCCCGAATCCGCCCTTCACCCTCATCTTCCATCATGAAGTTGATGTATCCGCCTCCCGCCGAGGTGGAATGCAGCTCTTCCCAATACCTGCGTGTCCACTCGGTCATCCGTGGCAACTTCTCATGGTCGGGGTCGACCCCGACGATCACACCGGCCCAGCCGCCGCCACGGTAGGCGAACGCGGTCGCATCCTCGGGAACCCGCGTCACCGCGCCGCTGATCGGGTAGAGGTGCATGCCGGACTGTGGCGTGGGGATGGCCTCGCCATACCGCCTGTGCACAGCGATCGCCTCGTCGGTGATCTCGGTGAAGAAGTCAGCCTTCCAGTACCACTGCAGCCCCTTCGGGTACAACGCGTCGAATGCGCTCTGCAGCACCGCGTACGGCATCGGCTGCAGCCCGACCAGAAGCGGCGAGCCGAACTCCCGCACCGCAGCGAGAACCTCGTCGCCCTTGTCGTGTCCCCCGGTGTAGCACCAGACGATGCCGCATGTCTTGCGTCCCCACAGCTCCTCGGGGAAGGGAGGCCCTGAGGGAATGACGATGAGTCCGATCCAGCCGCTGAGCTCCTCCGGAAGCGCGGGCAGCAGTTCGCGGTACCAGCGGAAGACTTCCTCGGTGTCGGCAATGTCGTAGAGCACTGGGCCGGCAATGACCGTTCCGTTATCACCGATCTCATGGCACCTGAAGGTGAATGAGGTCACGACACCGAAGTTGCCACCGCCGCCGCGGAGTGCCCAGAAGAGGTCAGGATGCGAGTCCTGGCTGGCCGTGACAAAGCTGCTGTCAGCAAGTACGACGTCGGCAGAGAGCAAGTTATCGATGCTGAGGCCAAACCTCCGTGACAGGTAGCCCAGTCCACCACCCAGGGTCTGTCCGGCCACTCCGGTTGACGCGATGAACCCGGAGGGGGTCGCCATGCCGAACGCACCGGTGGCGTGGTCGATATCGCCCCAGGTGCAGCCGGCATCGACCCGCACCGTGTGGGCTGCGGGGTTCACAGTCGTACTGCGTAAGCCACCCAAATCGATCACAAGTGCGTCATCCCAGACACCCAAGCCGCCGGCGTTATGCCCTCCGCCGCGGATGGCGAGTGTCATGTGGTGCTCTCGTGCGATGTTGATGCAGGCGATCACATCGGCGACGTCAGCGCACCGAACCAGGGCAGCCGGTCGCCGGTCGACTGCTCCGTTGTAGACGGCCCTGGCCTCGTCGTAGCCCGAGTCTGAGGGAAGCGTGAGGGTGCCCCGTACGGCAGCCGCGAGCTGATCCAATGGGAGATCTGTAGTTGGCGAGGGTGCTGTTGTAGTCATGTCACATGACGTTAGGGGTAGCAGCGTTCGCGCAGCGTTCGGTTCATCGCCGAGGCGAAAGAACGCTGTCCTCGACACCCGCGCCGATTTCAGCCAGGTCGTGCTCGCAGCGTGCCTGCAACACCCGGCTGTGCTGGTTCATCGCAAGGATTGCGGCCTGGCGCAACATTGGCACAGCCGCATCGCGACTCAGAAGTCCTGCCCGGGCGCGAAGGATTTCCGGCATCCACCATCGCTCGTCGTGCTGCTCGGCTTCTGCAAGAGCCGCGTCGAGGATCCCGCGCGCGGCTGCGGTGTCGCCTTCCTGGATCATCACGTCGGCCAACAAATACAGCCAGTACGCCATGCGCGCGTTCTGGCCGGCCGACCGAAGCTTGTCTATTCCCTGTTGGATGCGAACCGCACCGTCGTCACCACCACGCACCCAACCGTCAACCACCGCGCCCCACTGGCCGTAGTAGCTGAACGAGTAACGCTCGCACAGACTGATGAGTTCGCTCGCCGCCTCGCCCGCGCCGGCCCGGTCCTGAACCAGCTGGTGCGTGGTCGCCAAGTAACCCAACGCAACCGCAAGGCTGTACGGGTGGTCTGCTGACCTGGCGAGCTCGACCGCCTCCCGACACTTGGCGATCGCCTGCTCCGGGTTTCCGAGCAGCCAACGGGTGTGCGCACTCCATGCCAAGCCATGCACCTCGGGCAGCGTGCCGACAATCAGCGACACCGAGCCCCGGGATAGTTCGCGGCAGCGTTCGAAGTGATTGAGCGCTGCCTCGAGTCGTCCAAGACTGGTCAGGGAACCGGCCACAAACAGGTAGGCCTGCCCAGCCGTCTTCGGCTCGGCCGCCAGCTCAAGGGCACGCGCTGCGAACTCGTGTGCATCGGTCACGTGGCCTTGCACGAAACGCACGGCGGACAGGCCGACCAAGCAGGACAACAGATCACGGGGGCGGGAGAGTTTCTCGGCAAGATGCGCTGAGCGTTCCAGCGTCGCCTGGAGCTGTGGGGAGGAGTAGCCGTGGATGGCGTTCAGCGGCGGAGACATCTCCAGCAGCACGTCGAGCTCTTCGTCGTCCCGTGATCGGCCGGCCGGCTGCTGCGCGATGAGCTCCAGACAGCGGCGGAAGCAACGCACTGCCTCGGAGTTAGCGAACACGGCGGCGGCAAGCTGCGCCGCCCGTCGGTAGTAGCGCCGCGCGCGGTCGGGTCGCCCTCCTCGGTCGTACTGTTCGGCCAGCTGAGCGGCGACGTCGTCCTCGCGCTCGCCATGAAGGATCTGGAGGCTTTGCGCGATCCGACGATGTAGCAGCCATCGCTGGGGTGGCGATACCGACGCGTACGCCGCGTCACGTACCAGGTCGTGGGAGAAGTCGTATCCGCTGGGTTGTTCTCTGAAGATGCCCTGCCTCCACAGTTCGTCGACCGAGCGAACCACTACGTCGATGTTGACATCGCTGGCCTCCGCAAGCAGATCGAGAGTGAAGTCGCGGCCAACGGCGGAGGCCAGCCCGGCGACCTCGCGAGCGTGAGGAGATGCTGCTTCCAGCCGGCTGCGCAGCACCGACGAGAGGTCCGCGAACGATGAAAGAGAGCCGCCGCGATCCAGCTCGCTTGCGCTTCGGATGGCCTCTACGACATACAGCGGGTAACCCCCCGTTGCTGTGACCAGCAGCGAGAGCTTTTCGTCACTGAGCTCCCGCTCGAGGAACGAGCCTGCGAGCGCCCGCACGCCGTCTCGTCCGAGCGGCGGTAGCGCCATCTCGATCAAGGAACCTGCCGACCGCAAGGCGAGCAACAGCCGAGACACCTCGACATTGGCTGCCAGCTCCTCGCGTCGCGCGGTTGCGGCGATCAACAATGGCGCACCGGCCGCTCGGCCGAGCAGGAACGGCAACCACGCGGCTGTCTCATCGTCGCACCAGTGCAGGTCGTCCAGTACGAGGAGCGTCGGCTGGCCCAGAGCGAGGACCCCCCGAGCGAGACCCTCGAAGAATCGGTGCCGGCGCCAGGCATCGACCATCGCCCGGGACGTAGCAATGGGTTCGGGAGGCGGCCTGTCACGCTTCCCGCCGTAGGTGTCGCTCGCCGCACCAGGGATGAGTCGATCAACTTCCACCCGCCAGATCTCGTCGAGGGCGGCCAGCGATCGTTGGATGCGAGGATGGCGCAACCAATCAGCAACTGGTTTCAGCGCGAGTGCCCCTGCCATGCCGAAACAGCGCGTCGTGGCCACGACAGCGCCGTCGGTACGTGCCTTGTGAGCGAGCTCGGAGATCAGCCGGCTCTTGCCGACGCCGGCGTCACCTGTGACGACGAGCAGGCGAGACCGGCCCTCGACGGCGCTGTTCCAGGACTCGAGGATGTGGTCGAACTCGCCAGTGCGCCCCACCAGCCGCGCGCGCCGGACGAGCCGCGTCCGAGCGTGCCGCGGGCTGCGCACACCTGACATGTCGGGGTCGTCAGAGCTGAGCAGTCGCTCCACGAGTGTCTCCGTGGCTTGGGAAGGCTTGACTTGCAGCTCGTGGTCCAGCATCTCTGCGCATTTGTGAAATGTGCTGATGGCACCCGCCCGGTCGCCCGCATCGGCCTGCAGCTCCATGAGCGTTCGGTATCCAACCTCCTCAAGGGGCTCGAGTCGCACGCGGATCCTGCCGTATTCGACTGCCGTCTTGAGGTCGCCCAGGTCTCGCCAACCTGCTATCACCTGGTCGCAGAGTTCGACGCACTGGCGGCTCAGCTGCTCGCGCTCGGCCAGCACCCAGTCGTCGTACATTCCCGGAAGCAGATCGCCGCGATACTCCTCAACCGCCGCTGCACCATGCTCGAGCATCGTGTGCTGGTCGCCGGCCGCCAGCGCCCGCAGTGCCAACTGCCGCTCACGCTGGAAAACGCGCACGTCGACGCGACAGGTTTGCCAGTCTCGCCACATCAGCCTGGTCGGCTCAATGACGAGAGACGGGTCGTCCCCAAGGAGCATGCGGAGATGATGCAGCTCGCGTCGCAGGTTCGTCCGCGCTTGCTGCTCGGTGGAGTCGGGCCAGAAAGTGGCGGCTAGGAGTTGTCGAGGCTGGGGTGCGTCAGCGTGTAGAGCAAGGAAGCCAAGGAGCGCAATGGAGCGCGAGGAGCGTAGCAGATTCGTCGCGGTAGATCCTGCGACGTACTGCTCTCCGAGAAGTGCGACTTCCAACAATTGTGGCCCCCTCTCTGTTTCGAGAGTAGAGCAGGGTTTAGGCGGTCACATCGACCGAGTGAGAACCTTCCTGGTGATCACTTCGACCGGCTTTATCGGAGGCCCCGGCTTTGAGTCGAGGGATATCAAGCCTTGCTGCCACTGCGATGGATTTGCTCTGCGTGGCGACCAGCT
>Ga0307288_10000450_pt1 | contig 13933 bp, 13 predicted proteins | sample ER_DNA_142_FD_194469 | JGI IMG/M metagenome (GOLD analysis project Ga0307288, IMG submission 194469) | Bulk soil microbial communities from the East River watershed near Crested Butte, Colorado, United States - ER_DNA_142 | ecosystem: Environmental > Terrestrial > Soil > Floodplain | place... | reverse complement strand
GCGTCCGGCCCTCGGCTGCCGCCACCGTGCCCAACTCGCCTGCCATGCCAACCATCGTGGCCTGACAAGGGCACCCCCCACCCACCTTTCGCCCGTCTGCTCCGATCGATGGACACCACTGCCCGCAGGGTCGCCGTCAGTTCTCACCACATCTCCACAAGGTGCCGTCCGTTAGCGCATCCCTCTCGCCGGCGCTCCCAACTGCGCTTCCCCCGCCGTAACCGCACCCACCCTGACGCGTTTGCCCTAGCGCTTGGCTGATCAGCAAGCGTTCGGAACGTAAGTCACCACCGCGAAGCGGCCGCGTCAGTGTCGCGCTAGGAGGGAACGACAACAACCTTGCCGAGTGCACGACCCTCGCCGACATGAGAAAGCGCGGCGGGAACCTCGTCGAGCGCGAAGGTGCGGTCGATGTGGATCCTGACATCGCCGGTGACGCAGAGCTCGGCAAGAGGCTCGAAGTGCGCCGGACCCTGGTTCACCACGAGCACCCCCATCGAGCGGCCGGTGACCCGGCCAACGGTCCAGCCGACGGTGAGCACCCGGAGCAGCGCCGGCACCGACCCGCCCACGCACCGATACGTGCCACCAGGTCCCAACGCGCGCCGGTAGGCCAAGACCGACCTACCTGCGACCAGATCCAGGATCAGGTCGTACCGCTGGGCCGCCCGGGTGAAGTCGTCTTGGCGGTAGTCGACCACGTCGTGCGCGCCCACAGACCGCATGAAGTCCTGCTTGGCCGCGTTGTCGACCCCCGTCACGTGAGCCCCGAGCCGCCTGGCGAGCTGAATGGCGAAGGATCCCGACCCTCCGCCGGCGCCGTTGATCAGAACCCGGCCACCCGCGACCGCCCACTGTGCACCGCGCAGGGCAATCGCCCCCGCCTGCGGGATGGTCGACGCCTCAGCGAACGTCAGTTGGGCCGGCTTGTCGGCGATCGCGGACTCCGACATCAGCGCGTACTCCGCAAAGCCCCCCATCACCGCGAGGTTGTCCCCATACACCTCGTCGCCCGGTAGAAACCGGGAGACCCCTTCACCGACCTCGTCGACCACGCCGGCGATGTCCGACCCGAGAGTCCGACGAGCCGGGCGACGCAGTCCACCGATGCGGGCGTATCCGGGCGATCCGCGCAGCCTCTCCCAGTCACTGAGGTTGACCGAGGTAGCAGCGACCCTCACTCGCACCTGCCCAGTGGCCGGAGACGGCACCGGGACGTCCACGACCCGCAGCACATCCGGCGACCCGTACCGTTCATAGACGACCGCCTTCACCCGCACGCCCGCCAGGCGGCGCACCTTGCCATGGCGGCAACCTAACAAGGCGCACCGGGCGACCCAAGCCATCGAATCAGCGGCGCGTCACTCCGTAGCCGCGAATGCAGCGGTGCTCACGCGCGTTTCGCTATCGCCTCGCCGGTACTTGTTCGCTAGGAATGGGCGACGCCAACCTCCAACACGTTCCCATGCCGGCTGGAGTGCCTGCTTGCCGGCGGGCGCCCAAAGCGCTGGAGGAGGTTTGTTGACACGAGTCAGGCGCTCCTCGGGACGACGGCCTCGCTGCGCATGGTGGCCGCCGACGGTGCACTCATCCCTGACCTCTCCAGGCGCGACCCCGACGTTACAGATGGCAGCCAAGGGTCGGGTCAGGGACGCACCCGATATGCCCGACGGACTCGACGGCGGACAGTAGAGGTCAGGCAGACGCCATCAACCGACGGACTGAAGGAAGTTTGTAGTGACCATGAACGACATCCACCATGGGTTCGCCCGGCAGGGTCTGGTCCGACCACGCGAGGGCCGCGTGCTGGGCGGTGTTGTGGCCGGACTGGGTCGACGCCTGGGCATCGCACCGTGGCCCGCCCGGATCCTTTTCGTGATATTGCTTCTCCTCATCCCCGGTAGCCAAATCGTGATCTACCCGATCCTGTGGATCCTGATGCCGTCAGAGACCACCGTCACTGCTGACGCGTGGCCTACCCCAGCCCGGGCCTGACCGGTGCGGCGTGGTCCCACAAGGACCCGCCATTGCCGGCTGCCTTCTATGCAAGCCCATCGCCGGACCCGGGTCGACGAGGCCCAGCCAACGCGCACGCGCCTTTGCCGCCGCCGGGGCGTTGGCGACCGGTTCCCGCCCGGGTAGGCAGTTGCAGGCGGGCCGCGATGAGGATGTCCTGGGCCGCCAGGTCGGCGGCATCTTCTTGTTTGCGCATCGCGGCATAGCCAGTCCCATCGGTGCGGAACCTGCCGGTCGCCAACACCGTCTCCCGGACGTCGACAACCTCGACCGTCACCGACAGCTTGTGGGGATCGACCCCGATGAACACCTTCATAAACCTCACTCGCCTCCGTCACTGGACTATCGGGATTGCGCGGCGGGCATTGCTACTACGAGCTGGGCAGACCCCTCCAGAGCCACGCCTCGATACGGCGACCGGCTGAAACGCAAACCGAAGTAGAGCCATGCCAGCACTCAGGTGGGCAGCCGGCGTCCTCGCATACCGCCGCTGGCGCGGCCGTCCCGCCGCCGAGAGGTACGCCCCGGCCCTCACCCCCGACTCCGAGGCCGCCCAGCTCACCGCCCTGGGGGTAGGGCGGTGACCCACCGGTGGAGGCCGGGGCAGACCGCTCGGCAGCGAATGTCAGCCGTTGGCGGCGACGCCGATCCGGTGACCCTGGGCGTCGGCCAGGACCCCGAAGCTGGTGCCCGGCACTTTCTGTTCTGGCTGGACGATGCTGCCCCCCAGGCTCCGGGCCTTCTCGAGTGTCTCCCCCACGTCCTGAACGGCGACAAAGAACAACACCTCGTCCTGGGGTCCCTGCCGAGGACCGATCGCCATGTATGCGCCGTTCTCGGCGCCAGTGTCGATGAAGGTGTAGCCGGGAAAGGTTCCCTCGGAAGCGACCTTCCAGCCGAACAGGTCGGCGAAGAACTCGCGGGTTTCGTCGGGGTCGGCGGATCGGATCTCCGCGTGGACAACGGGGTGCGTCATGACAGGTCTCCTCGGTTCGAACCGGCCGAAAGCCGGTGTCGGGTAGCGGGCCGATGTGCGCCGCTACCTGGACAACGCCCCGCACGGGCTGAAATCGACACGACGTCGACACGACCTTCGGCCGACACGATCCCGGCCCCGCACGCCCACGCCGTGCGGTCTGTCATCCGTGAATTGTCGGATGCTCGAGTTGGGCGGCTACCCGTACACCGCGGACCATGGTGTGCCGCTGCGTTCACGGTGTCCGGCGAATGCCTACTGATCGGAAGATGGCGGGACTGCTGACGCTGGGCAGAGTCGAGAGAAGCTCCTCAGAGCAGCTTGATCTACAGCGGGCTGGTCGGGATCGGAGTGGTTCTCGAGCAGCCCTCGTCACGCTCCAGCCCGTAGACCTTCCGCCAAGATCTGCACCGTGCCTTCTTAAGAGGTGTTTCCGCTGCTGGCTACGCTGATCGTGCAGAACCGGCAGGAAGCCTTCCGGAGACGTTTCGCCAGCTCGAGGCCGGTGGCGGTTACGCAGGTACCGGGACCGGTTTCGGCCTGCGTTGGCACCGTCGTCGGCTTGTGGCACATCGTGTGAGTAGCCGGGGTTGCCGCGGTGGGCGCCGACATTTTGGGAGTCGTGGTCTACGCGTCCGGGTACGGAACCTTGTCCAAGAACCCCGGAGGATCGGGCGCACTGACGGAAGATCTTGGTCGACCAACCCGCTCGAGCGGCTCGACAAGGAGATAGGCGCCGCTCCCGGGTCGTCGGGATCGTCCCTAACGAGGCCGCCGTCATCCGCCTGATTGGCGCCGTCCTGCCGACACCAACGACGAATGGCAAACCGACGAAAGCCGCTACCTATCCGACTGGTCCATGGCGCTGCTACATCCCGACCGCAATACTGGACACCTCGCCGCTATCGACAGCGGCGAATAGGCATCCAGGATCACCTCAAAGCCCACCAGTCTGCGGGGCTCCGCCGTGACGATGTCTCGCCTCGTCCAAGCAGGTGCGTCATAGCGCCCAGTTAGGGCCTCTTCCGCGGGTCGCGATTCGCCTCCTGGAGCTGCCGTCCCGTCCCCTCGGCTCGCAGCTACCGGGCCAGCCACAGCACGACGGCCACAGTCAGGGACCCGATGACGGCGACCGTGTAACAGCCCATGTTGATCAGCCGCTGGTAGCCCTTGAGCTTAAGACCGTCGATCAGCGTGTAGCGGAACCGCTGCGCCCAGTGGAAGAGCGAAAGCACGCACAGCCCGAACAGCACGAGCAGGGTCAACGGATTGGCCAGCACTCCCTGGAGATGGTTAGAGCCCGGAGCCACCCAGCCGAGTGGCACCGCCAGTCCGAAGATGAAGATCAGGATCGGTAGGAACAGCGCCGCTGCCACCCCTCCGGCGCTGAACAGCAACCAGAGGATCGGCTCCGTGGTTCGCCCGGACTGCTTCGTGCGCTCAGCCATCACTGCCTCAACACGATCCAGGCGACGAGGGCCGACACGACGACCCAGCCGGCATAGGCCGAACCGGCGATGACCGCAGGCGGCACCCGCTGACCACGCAGCCGCACCACCGTCGCCGCCGGCGTCAGGTTGAACCACGTGATCGCATGAAGCATCAGGAATGCGAACGCCACCACATTGAGGACCACGATCCAGGGCATCCGAGCCCAGGTGACGAAGTGCGCGTAGACGTCCCCGCCTTCTGAAACGGCGCGCACCAACAGCATGAGGAAGAGCACCGCCCACGCGACGGCAAGGCAGCTCAGCTCGCGAAGGACGAAGAAGAGGTAGGTGCGACGCCGCAGCCACCAGAGGAGATTCACCGGGGGCCGGTACGGCCTCACGTGGTATGCCTGGTCGCCGGCCCGCTCGGTGAAGTCGCCTGGTCCGGTGGTCACCGCGCCCCCCGCGGGAGTAGCAGGGATTTCACCGAGTGCAAGGCGGCGGTGAGCTTGTACCGCTGGATCGCGCCAGCCGGGTCGACGCCCTTGGGGCAGGCCCTGGTGCACTCGCCGACGAAGGTGCAGCCCCAGATGCCCTCGGGGTGGATCAGCAGGTCCAGCCGCACCTCGGCACCCTGGTCTCGCGAGTCGAGGTTGTAGCGCTGGGCCAGTGCGATGGCCGCAGGGCCGACGAAGTCAGGGTCGAGCGCATACACAGGGCAGGCCGAATAGCACAGCATGCAATTGATGCACATGCTGAACTGCCGGTAGGCGTCCATCTGGGCGGGGGTCTGCAGGTACTCGCCGGCGCCCACCGGCTCCTCGTCCTCGCGAACGATCCACGGCTTGACTTTCGGGAGCTTGCGCAGGAAGTCGCTGATGTCGACGACGAGGTCGCGGATCACCGGGAAGCCGGCCAGCGGTTCGACGCGTACCGGCCCGCGCCCGTAGTCGGTGAGGAAGGACGCGCAGGTCAGCTTCGGCTCACCATTGACCATCATCCCGCAGCTGCCGCAGATCCCCATCCGGCAGGACCATCGGTAGGACAGCGTCCCATCCATGTTGTCCTTGATGTGATTGAGCCCGTCGAGAACCGCCCAGTCGTTATGCAGCGGGACGGCGAACTCCTCGACGGTCGGCTCGGTCTCCCGGTCCGGCCGGTACCGGGTGACCTGAAGGGCGATCGTGTCGGTCATCGGCTACCTCCCGTAGACCCGCTCCGCCGGCGGCCAGCGGGTTAGCCTCACGGGCACGAGCTCGACTTGGTGTTGCCCGTCGTCATCTCTGTGCACGAGGGAGTGGGCCAGGAATTGCTTGTCGTCACGAGCCGCGAAGTCGGTGCGTTGGTGAGCGCCGCGCGACTCCGTCCGCTGGAGGGCCGACGCGATGATCGCCTCGGCGACGTCGAGCATGTTGGTCAGCTCCAGCGCGGTGATCAGTTGGGTGTTGAAGGTGCGGCTGTGGTCCTCGAGGGCGAGCGACCGGGCGCGATCCTGCAGTTCCCTCAGGGTGTCGGCACCCTTGGCCAGTTCCGCTCCGGTGCGGTAGATCCCAGCAGCGTCCTCCATCGTCTCCTGCATGCGAACCCGAAGGCCGGCGATCTCCTCGGTGCCGTCCGTCCGGTCCAGCAGCTGGCGGAGGCGAGCCTCCTCGTCCCGGACCTGGGCGGACGCCGCGGCTCCCGGTTCGGGTGCGTTGCGTGCCCGTTCGGCGGCAGCCCTCCCGGCACGGGCGCCGAAGACGAGGCATTCTGGCAGCGAGTTCGACCCCAGCCGATTGGCGCCGTTGATGCTTACGCACGCGACCTCGCCTGCGGCGTACAGACCGGTGATCGGGGTCGCACCGTCGATGTCGGTGTGGATGCCACCCATCATGTAGTGGACGACCGGCCGCACGGGAACGAGCTCGGTGACAGGGTCGATGTTCTGGTACTTCAGGCACAACTCACGCACGAATGGGAGCTTGCTGTCGATCAGCTTCGCGCCGAGATGACGCAGGTCGAGGTTCACCACTGGGCCGTACGGCGTGTCGACGACCCGGCCCTTCTCCACCTCGTGGACGAAGGCCTGCGAGAGCCGGTCGCGGGGACCGAGCTCCATGCTGCGCAGAACAGGGGTTGGGCTCGGCGTACCGAGGTCGTAGTCCTGCAGGTAGCGGTAGCCGTCCTTGTTGAGCAGCCAGCCCCCCTCGGCGCGTGCGGCCTCGGTGATGAGGATGCCCGTGAAAGGCAGTCCGGTCGGGTGGTATTGGACGAACTCCATGTCCTTCAAGGGAGCGCCAGCCCGCCAGGCCAGGGCCATGCCGTCGCCGGTGTTGATGTTCGCGTTGGTCGTGAAGGGGAAGACGCGCCCGCAGCCGCCATTCGCTAGGACGACGGTCCTAGCGATGATCGCCTCGACCCGGCCCGAGGCCAACTCCACTGCCACGACCCCCTGTACGCGGCCGTCGTCGACGAGCAGCCTGGTGACGAACGACTCGTCAAAGCGGGTCACCGAGTCGTACTTCAGCGAGGTCTGGAACAGCGAGTGGAGCATGTGAAAGCCCGTCTTGTCGGCGGCGAACCACGTGCGCATCTTCTTCATCCCGCCGAAGGCGCGCACAGCGACGTGGCCGTCGGGCTCGCGGCTCCACGGGCAGCCCCAATGCTCGAGCCGGATGAGCTCCCGAGGTGCCTCCTGCACGAACACCTCGACCGCATCCTGGTCGGCCAACCAGTCGCTGCCCGAGACGGTGTCGTGGGCATGCTCATCGAGGGTGTCGCCGCTGGCGATGACACCAGCGGCACCGCCCTCGGCGGAGACCGTGTGGCTGCGCATCGGGTAGACCTTGGACACCACAGCGACCCGCAGGGCGGGGTCAGTTTCGGCGACGGCGATGGCCGCGCGGAGCCCGGCGGCCCCGCCCCCGACGATGAGCACGTCGAAGGCGGCGGTCATCGCCGGTCACTCGCCGCGGAACTCTTCATGGACCAAGACCCTGCCGTTGTGGTGCACCACCCGGCGGGTCACGCTTCCATCGTGGAACTCGTCCCGGGACACCTGGCAGCCGCAGGCGTAGTGCACGTGCTCGACGCGCAGCCCGTCATCGTCCTCGTCGCGGTAGCGCGCACCGTCCACCACCCGCCCACACGGAGCGTCCTCGCTGGTGAAGCTCGTCGTGGTGGCCATCTCGTCCACCTTCTTCGACACTTGGCCACGACCAGCATGCTCCCGAAGCCCGGCCAACGGGAAGATCCCCTCGTCATCTTCTCCGCACTCGGCTGACTCGACGGACGGGGCAAGGCCGCCGGTTGATCCGTTCCTGGTCGGTGCGGCGCTCCCTCACCGAGATCCGAGCGGCGCCCATACCCGGGAACGCCGTCCCGATGCGCGGCACTCCGCCGCTGGGCTGCGTGCCCCACATCGCCCAGAAAGGCGTGGGCGGCCTTCTTGGGGGGTCAGCAGTTCGGTTTGGCGGCGAAGATGGAGGCGGATGGCCCGCCACCCGTTGCCAGTTCGGTGGCGAGCCAGACACCGTTGCGGCGGGTCATCACGAGCATCAGGTCCGGTCGTGGGGGTGAGACGGGGCGCCGAATGACGACGGTGACAGTTCCGCCGGCGTCGCCGTGCGCGGAAACAACCGTAGGCGCCTTGTCGAGCCCGTTCTGGGTCCCAGTGAAATACTCCGAGGCACAGACCCGGTCGCTGAAGTAGCCGCTTCGGTTCAGCGCGGCCAGACGGGCGATGACTTCGGGTGACAGGTGACCGGTGAAATCGTCGACCGAGAACCAGACCTCTCCCCCGGCGGGGTCGTTGGGATTGCGGGGGACCTTCTCGAAAAGTTCGAGCGCCGACTGCACTGCCGCGGTCACGTCGCTGGAGGACGCGCCGGTAGCACTGGCCGGCGGGGCGCCGGTGGCGGTCGCCGGCGGGGTACTTGTGGCGGCGGGGGCCGTCGGCGGTGTGGTTGTCGCTGGCTCCGGCGGGGTCCCTGTGCTCGTCGTCGTGGGCGCTGCCGCCGGATCGGTCGCGAGGGAGGCTGCCCCCGCCCCGCAGCCGGCGAGCAGTACCACCGCCACACTGAGAACCAGCGGTCGGGCCGCTCGGGCAGCCGCAAGGTTGGGCTTCATAAGGTCCTCCTCCCGGACACATATCAAACGCGTAGCCCGCCGTCGAGGTTGACACGCCTTGCCCACTCGTGTCCCGTCGGACGGGGACGTTCAACGGGGGAGCGCTTTCCGCCCTTTGTACGCAGTCGGGCATCGGCTCGTGGCGGCGTGCGACGTCCGAAGTTGTCGGATCGTGCCCGGCATGCATGCCCCACGCGGGCTTTCAGCGCGTGTTGAGCTCACTGCCTTTCAGTGCGGTGCGTGTGTCCGGCCGGCAGGATGTTCCGGATCTGACACAGCGACTCACCCGTCGGGCCGCGGTGCCCGTCAACGTCGTTCCGAACCACCCGCGCGCCCGCCGGTGCCTGTCAACCGAATCTGCCAGCTGCGCGTCTTAATCCCGTCCGCGAAGGAGGGCACCATGACATCAAATCGTCAGTCACGCATCACCCGTCTGGTCGTCGCCGCCCTGGTGGTGACCGGGACGGCCACCGTCGCGGCGGCCTCCACCAGCGAGGCCACCGCATCCTCATCGACGACCTGTAGCGGCATCACCTGGGGGTCGCTGCCCAAAGCCGACGGGTTCGTCGCCTACGTACCAGAGGTGACGACCCAAGCCGTAGGTGACGTAGTGCCGCTCCGTGGCGGCGCCAAACTCCAGGTCGTGGTGATGGGGGAGGTCCTGGGGGTGCGTACCGGACGGCACGAGTGTTACGACCGGCTGGTCATCGACCGGGCCCCCAACGCCCAGTTCACCGCGCTGCCGGGCCAAGAGGTCGCCAACGTCACCGGCTACTCGACGTTCCGTGAGGTCGCCTACGGCGGAAGCTTCGAGGGGTACACGACCATCGGGGTCGGCGTCCGCGCTCGGCTTCCGATGCGAGTCTTCACGCTGCCCGGACCGGGCAACGGCGACCGGGTCGTCGTCGACGTCGCGCACCACTGGTGATCGGTTAGCCGAGGCCGAATACCACCACACCGGGCTGGGTCAGCGGTGCGACTTCTTCGACGGTCAGAGTCGATCCCTCGATGCCTCGGTGACGAGCGCACCGGCCCGTAGGCGAGCGTGTCCTACCGCCCAGTAAGGGCGTGGTCCGAGAGGTACTTCACTCCACCCCCTGGACGCACATAATCGATCCTAGGATCGCCCTCTCTAGCCGAGAGTCGGACGTTTCCGGATTTCCCTGCGATGCGTTCTGGCGCGTCGAGTGGAGCCGACCCCTTAGTGGTGGTGGGGCCGGCTCCGCTCGGGTACTGGCGGCTACTGCCAGGCTGACTGCAGCTGCCAGATGGTGATCTTGTCGAGCTGGGCTCGGCCGCCGGTGGAGAAGACCTGGATCCCTTGGCTGTCGCGGTTGGGGAAGATCTGGTCGGTGATGGTTCGCTGGCCGTCTTCAGCGAAAACCTCGACCGAGGATCGGTCCACCAGGATGTGCAGGGTGACCTTGCCGTTTTTCACCGGTAGCGGCGCGAACTCGACGCTGGGGAATGTTGCGTCGAAGCCCACGTCGCCTGACTTGGTGCGGTCGACGTAGACCCCTCCGCGGGCGACGTCGTACCCGACCGTGGTGTGTTGCCCGTTGCCGGTTCGCACGTTGACCCCGAACTGGTCGGCGTCCTTGGCCTTGAACTCGGCGAGGATCTCGACGGTGTCACCCTTGGCGCCAGCGCCTTGGAGGGTGGTGGTGCCGTCGAGGAGCCGCGGGGTGCGGGCGACGTACGGCTGTCCCTGGCGAAGCGACTGGAGCTGGTCGACCGGTTGGGCGGTCAGCTCGGTCTTGCCGTAGATCTTGTGCAGGGTCAGCTCCCTGGGCACGCTCATAGCGCTGCGCCACGGGTCGGTCGGGATCTTGCCGCCGTACTGCCAGTTGTTCATCCAGGCGATCATGATCCGCTTGCCGTCCGGCACGTCGTTGAAGGTGACGCCGGCGTAGAAGTCCCGGCCGTAGTCCAGCCAGTGGGCTCGTTCGGTCGCCGACAGGGCCGGCGCGTCGGCGAAGGTGAACTGGTCGGCCAGGATGTGGCCCCAGCCGCCGGTGTTGTTGTCGACGACCTGGATGGTGGCGGTCTTGCCGACCAGGTCCGAGAGGTTCCAGTTGGCCCAGTCGAGCTGCTCGCTGTTGGCGCCGGTGGTGGTTCGCACGACTTTGCCGTCGACCAGCAGGTTGACGGCGGTCTCGATCGACACGGGGACGGCCGCCTCGGCGGAGAAGACGATGTTGTCTACGTTGATGTGGCCCCAGCCGCCGGTGTTGGTGTCGACGATCTGGATTTGCGCCTGCTGGCCCTTCCAGCTGGCGGTGTTCCAGGCCACCCAGTTCAGGGCCTCGTTGTCCTGGCCGGTCGCGGTGGCGACCACGGTGCCGCCGACGAGCAGGTTGACGGCCGTCGGTTCGGCGCCCGGGGTTGGGTTGGCGGTGTACGGGTGGTTGCCGCCGCCGACCAGCAGGTCGATGTAGTCGCTGTTGATCGTGAATGTGGGTGAGGTGATCGTCCCGGTGGACGTGTCGTGGTTGAGGAAGGTGTTGACCAGCTTGCTGCCGAGGTAGCCGCTGACCGGTTGCTGGTCGCCGATGCCGCCGGCGACGGGGCCGGCGTTGGTGAAGTCGCCGGTGGCGGTCCAGCCGGTACCCCAGGTGGTGCCCTCGAAGTCGGCGAACACCGGCCCCGTCGGCGGGGTGCCGTTCAGGACGGTGCCGGTGACGTGCGGGTGAGTGCCGCCGCCGACGAGGAAGTTGAGGTAGTTCTTGGTGATGGTGAAGTCCGGTGAGGTCAGGACCCCGGTGCCGGCGTCACCGCCGTGGAAGCTGTTCGCCAGCTTGTCGCCGAGGTAGCCGCTGACGCCGCCCTGCCCGGGCGCGTTCCCGGCCGTCGGGCCGTCACCGAAGGCAGTCCCGGTCGTGGTCCAGGGGGCGAAGCCGGTCGACTCGAAGTCCTGCAGCACGGTGCCCGTGGGTGGGGTGTAGGTGGCGGGGTAGTCGGAGGTGAAGGTGGTGCCGTCGAAGTCGCCGACGAAGTACTGCCCGCCGGAGCCGCCGGCGATGCCGCCGGGGTTGAGGTTGACGACCATCACCCATTTGACGTTCCGCGGGTCACCGTTGATGGCCAGCGGGAACAGGTCGGGGCATTCCCAGACTCCGCCGACCGCGCCGGCCGGGCCGAAGTCGCTCAGGTGCGTCCAGCTCGTGAGGTTGGCCGAACGGTAGATGCTGACCTTGTGCTCGGTCGCCTTGACGACGACCATCCGCCACTCGTTCGCCGGGGCATACCAGAAGACCTTGGGGTCGCGGAACTCGGCTGAGCCGATGTCCAGGACGGTGCCGTACTTGGTGAAGGTCAGCCCACCGTCGGTGCTGTAGGCCAGCGACTGGGACTGGCTGCCCGGCTTGGCGCTGGTGTAGATCGCCACCAGCGGCGGGTTCGCCTTCGTTCCGAGGCCGCTGGTGTTGTCCTTGTCGACGACGGCGCTGCCGGAGAAGACCAGCTCGTTGGCGTCGTAGGGGATCGCCACCGGAAGCTCCTTCCAGTGCACCAGGTCGGCGCTGACCGCGTGACCCCAGGACATGTTGCCCCACGTGTTTCCGGCCGGGTTGTACTGGTAGAAGAGGTGGTACTGGCCTTGGTAGTAGACCAGCCCGTTCGGGTCGTTCATCCAGTTCTTGGCGGGTGTGTAGTGGAACTGCGGCCGGTACGTCTGGTCGTAGGCCGCCGGCACGGCCGCGGGGGCAGCGGCCGCCGGTGGACCGAGCGCGGTCCAGCCGAGGACACTCAGTGCCGTCATGAGGAGGACCACCAGCGGAGATCGGGCGCGCCTCCACCGTCTCCGGCCCACCACGACAACGTTGTCGTGTGCTGTATTCATTTTCTGACTCCTATCGGATTGACGCTGCCTGCCAGCAGCGGGTCAAGTGGGACGTAGCGAACGGCCGTTCTGAAGGGAAGGCTTAGAACGGTGCGCGACGACGTCTGTCGAGATCTCGCCGGATCGCGTCGACGGCGACAATCAGCCTCAGGTCAAAACCCACGATGGATGTGGCCTGGTCGGCGGAAAGCCGGCCGACAGCAGGTGCGGAGACGGTGACAGCGGCATCGGCCAGCGGAAGCAGCGCTGACCGCCGGCTCACCGTCACGGCCAGGAGGACAGCGCGGGCTCGCAACGCCGGCCGCAGCAGGTCGATGAGCCCCGAATCCGCCTCGGCGGCACAGACCGCCACCACCGTGTCGTACCGCTGGACCCGGTGGATCGTTCTTGCGTCGACCACCTGCGCGACGAACCCCAGGTCCTCCAGGACGACACTGAGCAGCCGCGCCGCTGTCGCGTCTCGGTCCGGGCTGGCGATCAGGACCCGGTCGGCCAGGCTGAGCAGCGAGCAGAAGTCGCGCAGCTCCTCTTGGTCGGGCGAGGACGCCGGGCCAACACCGGTCGCCCGTGGCCACGCATGAGTGGCGACGTCCAGCGTGGGCTCGCCCACTGCGGCAACGGAGGAGCTCATGGGAGTGCCCGTAACGGCCGCACTGCAGGAACGTCCCCAGCTTCGAGCCCTATGGGATCGTCGTTGGTCCCCGACGCCCCCTGACCGCGCCCGGCCGGAGCAGTGATCGACTCCCGAACGATGAGCGGACAGGCCAGCGATACCTGCGTGGGGGTGTGCAGCTCCGGACGCTCGATCTGCTCGACCAGGGTGCGGACCCCCCACGCTCCCATCTCGTAGTGGGGCAAGGCCACGGTCGTCAGCCCGGGGAACAGCCCGTCGGCGACGTTCACCTGGTTGTCGAAGCCGACGAAGGACACGTCCTCAGGGATCCGCAGACCACGCTCGCGGGCGGCATGGTAGCTGCCCATCGCGACCCGGTCGTTGAAACAGAAGATGGCCCGGGGCGGATCGTCGAGGTCGAGCAATGCACCCGCGGAGTGGTAGCCACCCCGAGCATCCGAGATCCCTCGGACGACGAAATCCTCCCGGTAACCAATGCCGGCCTCGTCCAACACCGACCGGTAACCGGCCAGCCGCCCGACGGCGGCCGGGATGTCGTCCACGTTGTTGATGAGGCCGATCTGGCGGTGACCGTGCCGGATCAGCTCGGCGACCGCAGTCCGGGCCCCATCGAACTCGTCAGGCACCACCGAGGAGATTGCTGGATTCGGGCAGGTACCGTCCACCAACACGGTCGGCAGCCCGTCTAGGACCTCCGGCAACTCAACCTGACGGTGGTACATCCGCGCGTACAGGAAGCCGTCGACCTGTCGTTGCCGTAGCGCATTGATCTCGGCCAACTCGGAACTGCGGTCCACCCCCGTATTGACGTGCACCAGCAGCCACCCCAACTTCGAGGCGGTCTCGTGCGCACCCTGAATGATCCCGAACGCGTGCGGCGTGATGGTGATCTCGTCATCGATCATCGCGATCACATGCGAGCGGCGGGT
>Ga0307288_10000448_pt1:10000-13967 | contig 13967 bp, 10 predicted proteins | sample ER_DNA_142_FD_194469 | JGI IMG/M metagenome (GOLD analysis project Ga0307288, IMG submission 194469) | Bulk soil microbial communities from the East River watershed near Crested Butte, Colorado, United States - ER_DNA_142 | ecosystem: Environmental > Terrestrial > Soil > Floodplain... | reverse complement strand
AGGCTGAGGAGAAGAGTTCAGCCATGACCGATAGAGCTCGGGTTGGATAGAGAAAGGGAAAGGAAGAAGCGACTGGAGTGAAGGAAACTATAGGTAGGCAGAGAACGAACAAAGGCAAGATACTACGTTCTAGTCTGTAGTCGGCCAATGAGGTCGGTAGTTAAGGGGGAGCACCTTAAAATAAAAAAAGATCATTCCAATGGAACGAAGATATACTTTATCAAGGAAGTCCTTACTTTCATCTTAATGATCCAGATATGGATAAAGATAAAGGCATTCTACGACTACGAAATCCAAATGGAAGCAAGCCCTCCCTTGCTTGGTAGAAGAAGTTGCCAGCTGAGGAATTGGAATTAGCACCTCGAAAGAGAGAGGCCAAATTGGAGTTTCTTAAGGCAGCTTTCAAGTAGTCAAAGTCAAGTAGTAGCCTCTCCTGCTCCCGCTTGGTCATTGAGCAGTGAGCTGAGGTGCGATGAGCGGTTGAGTCACGCACTACAAGATGGCTGAAGGTATCTGCCTGCCCCTTATTCATTCCACTTTTGTCTGGTGTGGCTGGAGTTTGACCACGAGACTCCGCGAGTGTAAGATCGGAAGAAGATTGAAAAACTAACAAACAAATTGTCTTCAGCCCTACTTACTTATAGGCTGACTTGGCCCAGGAAACAAGGTTCTATTAGGCTTGCAGGGCTTAAAAAAGAATGAGCTAGATCGCAGGTATTTGGATACGAGGTAGTAGCGGGGTCTAGTCGAAGCGGTGCGCAAAGTGTACAAAGGCGAGTCTCACGGGCAGCGGCACGTGAGGGGTCTCCCGAACTTCATGGAAGACGCAGTTAGGGAGTTGGAAGATGCACTTTGGACTCCTGCACCAGTAAGAATGGAACTGGAATAAAAAGTCGGGGTAGCTAGTCACTCCGTTACTGAGGAAAGAGAGGATGGCATTTCCATAAGTAGACTCTCCTTCTTACTGAATCCTTATCCTGCCCTCTCTACTCGGGAACAATTCATTCTTAACTCGTACATAAGTTCCGGGCGTCGACAAGAGAGTTAGCGATCTACAGCTGGTTCGGTGGACTGGTGGTGACACGGGCGGGCCCTCCACTTTATTTGCCGAATCCAATCGATCATGGGCGGCCCTCTTCGTTCACAGTCTTTCTTTCCTTTCGAATCCAATTGTTCCAATCTGACCAAATAGCAATTCATTGAAATCATTCGGGTCACCTCTTTTTTAAGCACTTGACCAAGCCTATTTCTATAGAAAAGGACAGGAATCTATTGACTTTTAGTCTGTCTCCTACTACGAAATTGGAACTGAACACAGGATGGCAATAGTTAGAAAAAAATCCCCTCGTACTACGTCATTATTTATTCTATTTTCCCTGGTAAGTGCTCCAGATGCAGTTGCTTTAGTTGACGTAGTGAGTGGAACCTAATTATCTGTTTCCTTGAATACCAGAGTTGCCTTTTGTAGATGAGAAAGCCAACAATTTTGCAAGGAGTTGATAATTGCACTTGAAGTAGTAAGTTTAAAGACAGTTGAAACTTAATGGCACCGTTTAACCAAGCACTCTTGTAGCTTCGGAAACTCCGTGTTCAGATCGGTGAGGCAAGAGACGAATTCATCGTCAGTTACCTCCACGATATCCAAAATACCCTCCAGACCATGAAGACAGATTAGTCCTGGCCTCTATGTGACTCTGTGTGTATGAGTGTGTGTTGTTACAGTATTTCCAGCCAAATCCCAAGAAGAAAAAAGAGCTAAGAATATGAGTGTTGGTGGTTGAAATAAATAGAATCCAAATACCAGAAAGACAATCAAAATAAGCGCATTTGGGAGCAAATATAGTGACCATTAATGAGAGTCAGGTTCAAACAATTCAAGGATTGTAAATACCATAACAGCAAAGTAGAATGCACCAAATTGAGCCTATTACCAGTTCCAGGAAGAGCACACCAAATGAAAGAAACTATTACTCAAAAAGCGAATCACATCTCGATCCACAAACTGCCAAAAGCCTTTGTTATTCCATTCCCAGTGGAACGTCAACCTGTTTAACAACAATTTTCTAAGAAACTTGCTGAATTCTAAATGAAACAACCTTATTTTCAAGTGACAGGCAATATCCATTTCAACCAATTATGAAAGATAAAAGGGCTAACTGCACAGCTAATTGAATTCCTTTTCGAGGTTGAGTTCATCTTGAAACCGCATTTGCTTCCTAATTAAACTGAGACTAAATCAGAATATTAAAAAAACGAAAGACTCCACAGAACATGAATGAATTCAGGTACATCACATCAGGCTGATATGTGCCGGTATCATACCTGTTTCAAGATTCTTGCTAAGCCCTTCTTGTTGCAACATATCCAGTTTCTTCTAAGGTTTCTTGAATTGCTCAAGTTCCTGCTCAACGCTTCTTGTCTAGCTCCAGTCTAGCACTTGTACCAGTCGCCTACCAGATCACGGCTTTGCTCCAATTCTTGCAGTCTCTCCAATTATGCAATCCTCTCCAAAATTGGGGCTTTTCTTCACTTCAGCACTTCCCCTCGCAGTGGATTCCACTAGGTTCTTAACCTCTTCCCAATTCTTAAACTGAAACCTGCGATGTCTAATCCAACTCGGCACCTAACCAGCTTGTCAGCATCGTAAGTTTGCCTCAACATTCCCCCTAGAAATAGAAAAAGAATGTAAATCTACTTTCATTTATTTATTAGGGACTTTTTCTTTTTAGATTTTCTAGAATAAGTATGCTCTGGAGTAAAAGGATTCGAACCTTTGCATGCCGGTACCAAAAACCGATGCCTTACCACTTGGCTATACTCCAAACGGGGGGAAGGCTCGATGAAAACGAGCTGGGATATAGATTTTTCAGAAGGAAGAGTTAGTTACCCTCGGTCTTCCTTCTTTCCCGGGAATCAAGGAAGTAGTAGCGGGACAGTCCTTTATTTCCCCCTTTAGACCAACTACAACAAGCTCGCTCCTTAGGTCAGCTCTCTGCTCTACCTATTTGTTTGCAATGCCTTGCTTATCAAAATAGGCCTTTCTGTAACCTGACCTTACGCTGAAAAACTGCACTTGTTGGCTCCGCGTCCACTGAAACTTATGAAAAAGAAATGTTATTCTATCGATATCTTCAAGAGTTCCCTAACCCCCTGACTGAGAGTGCTATGATGGGCTATTGAAGTTCGTCCCTGCGGCACGGTGGGGCAGTGCAAATCCTTTAATTAATGAAGTTCCGCCCTGACACTCCCATTATTGGCTTCCTTCCCTGGGGACCGCTCGGGCGAAGGCAGAGCATGGAATGATCGTAGGGGCATCCTTCCTAGGTGGAAAAGACGTGTGTGACTAAAACCAGGAGGAGAAATCCATTTTCAAATGGCGACAGAAAGAAAGGAATCACGAAATAGAAGAAAAAGTGCACTGTGCTGGCAAATGTGGAGAATAGCCATCCATCTTTCATCAATGAAATTGTTCCGTATGGGTAGCAAATACACATATCAGAAGAGCCAACCCGAAAGCACTTGCTTCAAAGAAGAAGCAGTTACCAAGAAATTCCTGTTTCAAGTCAGTATATCTCGATAGAACCAATTCCAATCCAGGTAGTGTGAACAGAGGATGTGGAAGTTCTGTTTCCTTGCCTTGTCAAGCATTTCATCTGACACTCTATCTATAGCTAGATCAATTCCTATTCTTTCTTCCAGGCGACTTTACTCCAAAGAATTTTTCCTTCTTATCTTGACTCGATCTCACGAAATTGGATTGACTGGCACACCGCGCATCTGGCATTCGCTTCTCCTATCTATCTCTTCCAACTAAGCTGATCACTGGAAAATCTGAAATCCTGCAAGCAATCATTCCAGAGCCAACTACGAAGATACCTGGTCTTCCACTCTGTTCACTGGAGGAAAGACAAGAAAGTCAACAATTCTTCAAAGGAATTGGCTCTACCGGAACAGAGGAATTGGCTCG
>Ga0307288_10000448_pt1:0-2500 | contig 13967 bp, 10 predicted proteins | sample ER_DNA_142_FD_194469 | JGI IMG/M metagenome (GOLD analysis project Ga0307288, IMG submission 194469) | Bulk soil microbial communities from the East River watershed near Crested Butte, Colorado, United States - ER_DNA_142 | ecosystem: Environmental > Terrestrial > Soil > Floodplain... | reverse complement strand
CAGAATTCTCAAACTACGGAACCAACTGCTTTCGCACCGGGGGAACAAGATCCGGAGCAAGGACCCTAAGAATTTGGAAGATATCTCGAGAAAAGGTTTTAGCACCGGTCTCTCATATATGTACTCCAGTTTATCCGAAGTATCCCAATGGTGTAAGACCGTCGACTATTTGGGAAAAAGGAGGAAAATCACTCTGATCTCTGATTTCGGAGAAATAAGTGGCTCACGAGGAATGGAGAGACAGATTCTCTATTTGATCTCGAAGTCCTCATATAACACTTCTTCCAGTCGGATCACTTGTTGGAAAAACATAAAGCTCACACATGTTCCACACGGGCAAGGAAGCATAATCTAATGAAAGCCGTCTGAGATTCTTTCTATAGGAACCCTGAAGAGAAAGGATCCTTGCCTAGAAGAGAAGGGATCCAGAAAAAGTTGGATGTAAGGAAGCTGAAGCGGAAATGCAATTCTCGGGTGAGGGAAGGGAAGGTCGAAGGAGAAATCTTAGGTAAGCTAGTTTGGTCACCTCCGTGTGATGGGAAAGAGCTCATCTTTGGAATCTAGAAGGTCATTTAATCAGTTAGAGGAAATGCAGAGATTGATGATTGGCAGGGATCCCCACGAAGTTCTGGCTGCGGCCGAACGTGTACATGGGGAAAGCGATAATCTATCATTTCTTCAAGGACAGTTGGCTGATTTTAGGAACAACGGGGTAGCAGGTGAGGCCTTTAATTTCAGGTTGCTATGATGAACTATTTATATTTGTTCTATCTTCGGGTCGTGCTTTGCCCGGTGACCCGTTTTGGGCTATTATTTTTCTATTATTGTGCCTTAACCCTATGCCTGAAATGGATTATTTTAGGGGGGGGAGTAGTGATAATAGCTCACGCCGCTACGGACAATCAAGGAAGAGACTTGGATCTCAGTATTGTCCCGCCGGAACCAATTCGGCCGCCTTTTGATCTCAACGAGACACCCCAGCCTGAGCAGGGGAACGGGATTATGACCCAGCAGGGCCCTTACGTCCCACCAGCCCCCGCCGGCCCGAGTAACTCCGCCACGGGAGAACAAGTCGAGGCTGCGGTTGTCACGCCGAATATTGAGGAGACCCTTCTACTTAATAAGGTAGAACCTTTAGTGAATCGGTTTACTCAACTTAAGAACGAATACGATCACGATCCTGCGGGATATATTAAATTATCCTACCTTAATTCCATTGAATCTTTTAAACCGAATCTTTTAGAAGACCTCTCCTCAGCGGATAACGCCGCCGATGATTTTCTTAAATTGAAAGAAATGGAACTTCGCTATTCTGAGAAAGAGTTCCAACTAAAGAAGCTGATAGCACAAATGCTGGAGGCAACAAGGCCAAAAAAGATAAAGGCCAAATTTCTTTTCCAGGATCCCGAAGAAATTGGTGCAAAAATACACGAGTACCTCGTATTTAAAGGAATAATTTATCAACCAAGTGAGAAAGGTATAAAAAGGCTTCTGGCGGAGCTTGGTTACCTTAGCGAGACCAGTCTTGGAAGACGTTCTCCTATTTTTCTGGAGATTCTCCAATATTTCTCGGGAAAAAAGGAGTTATCAGATTTTTTGTCCCGTTCAGGCTTACCTGATCTCAACGCATAGGTAGGCTGGGCGATAGGTCTTCGGCCCCGCAGATGTAGGAAGAAGGCTTTTCTCGCCAACCGAACTGCGTAACCAAAGCAACTTCCACTGGATGGATAGGTCTTCTTACGAGGACCAATTTCAGTTCGATTCTGAAAAGTTGAGTTGCTCAGCCAAAGACTTAACTGAATCTATAGGCTGCCCTGGCGGCGATTGAGCAAGCAGTTGTTTTGTTCGGGAGCTAGAGTTGAAGGAGTCGGTCTTGCTCTTGAACCGGGTTGGAGGTAAATCTCATTGGTGCTATATTATGGTTTGATTTACTAGTAGTCCAAGTCTGCCAGCCGAGGGAGGATCATGGATGGAATTTCTGGTAATGTCCTTCCCGGTCCCAATCCTATATCCTTTCTGTGTTGAAGCGGACTTCAGATATGAATCGGTTCGGATTTCTGTTGATGAAAACCCTTGTTCCGTACACTACGATCTGTTAGAAAAAGAAAGGTGGTTTAGGACGATGCCAAATGTTTTGGCAATGAGAACTGATAAGGATTTGAGCGGTAAGATATCGAAATCACTGAGCGGGATCACATTTTAAGTTACTCGTAAATGATGAATTTTGTACTTGCTTTCAAGGGTTCGGGCCCGCCCGTTGGTTGCTGCCGTTATTCAGTCCGTAAGCCGTTTGGCACTCGCAGTGTGGTGTTCCGATGAATGTGTTTTCTTTATGCTTTTCACAACCAAAAGTGAAACAAATTGTATCATTTTGTTCGTCCTATTCCTATTACGGATGAGGTTTCAGAACACTATAACTATGAAATTGATTCTCAGGTCCCATATGAAGTTGATTCCGGAAGTTGTAGATTATTCTATCTATGATATTTCAGGATATAAT
>Ga0307288_10000441_pt1 | contig 14165 bp, 13 predicted proteins | sample ER_DNA_142_FD_194469 | JGI IMG/M metagenome (GOLD analysis project Ga0307288, IMG submission 194469) | Bulk soil microbial communities from the East River watershed near Crested Butte, Colorado, United States - ER_DNA_142 | ecosystem: Environmental > Terrestrial > Soil > Floodplain | place... | reverse complement strand
GCTCCGAGACAGGACCATGTCGGCACCGGCCTTGGGGCGGGCCATGGCCAGCAGGTTCCGCACCGGCCACCCGGTCCACATCGCGTTGCCCGCCAGCTCTCCCCCGACCTCGTTGGAGACGCAGGTCAGCGTCACGAGGTGCTGCTCCAGCGGCTGCTTCAGCAGCGTCGCCCAGTCGATAGTGACCTCCTGCTCGACCTCTCCCCACACCCGCAGCGACCACGACGCGGTGTCGAGCTGCGGGACGACGAAGGCGGTGTCGATCCGGTAGAAGTCCTCGTTGGGGACGACAAACGGCGTGACCCCCTGGACACCGACGGACGCCCCGTCCACCGACGGCGTCAGTGTCGGGGTCGGGATGGCCGCGTCGGCCCGCGACGTTCGCGCCGTCCCGCGGCCGCCGTCGATCTGGAGGCCTACGAGTGCGGCCAGCGCCGCCCCTCCGCCGGCGACGACCCGCCTGCGGGTGGGTGAGCTCACACTCCCGGTATGCGTGTCGTCACTGGGACTGGGCCGGAGCCGGTCCAGGGTCCAGACGCCGGCCACGGTGCCGATCAGGGTCGGGAGGACGTCGGCAACCGTGGCGTCGGGCCTCGAGGAGACGGCGACCATTCCGAAGAGGCCGATGGCTCCGAGCAGCACCGCACCCAGCAGCCGGTGTCGGCGGAACAGAATGCCGATGCCTGCGCAGACCGCAACAAGCACGACGGCCATGCCCGCCGAGAGCGCCAGCTTGTCGTTGGTGCCGAACGTCGCCACCGCGAAGTCCTTGAGCCACGGCGGAGTCCGGTCGATGAACGCCCCGGCGACGGCCGGGATGGGCGAGGGCGTCCCGCCGGCGAGTCCCAGCCACGCGAGGACACCGGCGAGCAGTGTTCCCACCCCGATGGCCACTGCCCCGGCGAGGACGCCGTCGAGAGCCGCCCACCACACCGACCGCGCGGGCGCCGGCTTCCCGGCCTCCTGCTCGGACACGCGCGGACGGACATCGGTCATTCGGTGAGCCGCTTTCTCAGGATCGGCGCGAGCTGGCGAAACGCGCGCCCACGGTGCGAGATCGCGTTCTTCTCGTCGTCGGTGTACTCGGCCAGCGTCCGCGCGTCCCCGTCGACCAGGAAGATCGGGTCATAGCCGAAACCGTTGTCGCCGCGAGGTTCTCGGGTCAGCGACCCCCGAACGCGACCCTCGGACGACTCGACCGTGCCGTCGGGGAGGGCGAGAACGGCCGCACAGACGAACGCGGCTGCCCGGTGCTGCTCGCCCACGTCCGCCACCTGCTCCAGCAGCAGCCTCAGGTTGGCCCGGTCCCGATCCGCCCGTGCCAGGTCGGGCCCACCGGTCGTCCCGGACCATCGCGCGCTGAACACTCCCGGCGAGCCGCCCAGGACGTCGACGGCGAGGCCGGAGTCGTCGGCGACCGCGGGCATACCCGTCGCCTCCATCAGGGCGACCGCCTTGAGTCGCGCGTTGCCGTCGAACGTGACCTCGGTCTCGGGGACGTCGGGACCGCCGACCTCCGCGGCGCTGACGATGTCGAGGTCGAGCTCGTCGACGAGGTCGGCGACGATCTGGCGCAGCTCGAACACCTTGTGCTCGTTGCGCGTCGCCAGCACGAGCCGACGCGCCATCAGGTGCGCTCCCGCGCGGGCGCCTCGAGCGCCGCCTGCTGGGCGGCGGTGAGGTCGGCGCACCCCTTGGTGGCGAGGTCCAGCAGCCGGCCGAGGAGGTCGCGGTCGAACGGCTCGGCCTCGGCGGTGCCCTGCACCTCGACGAACCGGCCGTCGCCGGTCATGACGACGTTCATGTCGGTGTCGGCGGTGGAGTCCTCCGGGTAGTCGAGGTCGAGGACCGGTTCTCCCTCGACGACGCCCACGCTGACCGCGACCACCGAACCCGTCAGGGGCTGCTCGCCGGCTCGCAGCAGCCCGCGCCGGCGGGCGTCCTCGACCGCGTCGACGAGTGCGACGTATGCGCCGGTGATGGCCGCCGTCCGCGTGCCGCCGTCGGCCTGGAGGACGTCGCAGTCGAGGAGGATCGTGTTCTCGCCCAACGCTTTCGTGTCGACGACGGCCCGCAGCGAGCGGCCCACGAGGCGGGAGATCTCGTGGGTGCGACCACCGATGCGCCCCTTCACCGACTCCCGGTCGGAACGGGTGTTCGTCGAGCGCGGCAGCATCGCGTACTCCGCGGTCACCCATCCCTTGCCGCCGCCCTTGAGCCAGCGCGGAACTCCTTCGGTGAATGACGCGGCACACAGCACCCGCGTCCGTCCGAACTCGACGAGCACACTGCCTTCGGCGTGGTCGAGCCAGTTCCGCGTGATCCGGACCTCGCGCGTCTGTTCGGGTGAACGGCCGTCATGGCGGGCGCGTCGAGCGCGGGAAGGCGTGGTGGGGTCGGTCATGGCCGCAAGGCTAACCACGCCATCAGGCTACGTCGGCCGCCGGGCGACAGCACCGGCTCGAACCTTACGGCTCCCTGACAAAGGGCCTCAGAGGAAGTACACAGCCCCGGGTTCCGCGAGCTCGACCGTCCCGTCCCAGCGCGCCGACGCCTGCGCGCGGCACTGCTCCCGGTCGTTCCACGCGGGGATGTGGGTCAGCATGAGCCGGCCGACTCCCCCGGCCCGCGTCGCGACCTGCGCGCACTGGGCTCCGTTCATGTGGATGCCCCCGATCGTGTCGCGGCCCTCGACGAACGCCGAGTCCGCGAGAACGAGGGACGCTCCTGACATCAGCGGCAGCAGGGCCGCGCACTCGTCGGTGTCACCGGTATAGGCCAGGGCCACCCCGTCGGCTTCCACCCGCAGGCCGTAGGCCTCGATGGGGTGACACACCGCATACGGGGTGATCGTGAACGGTCCGATCGTCACCGGCTGGCGGTCGACGTGCTCGCGGTAGTCGAACTCGGTGTCCATCGCGTGCACGTCGTCGAGCCCGTAGGCCTCGCTCATCCGCTTCTCCGTGCCGGTCGGCCCGTAGACCAGGAGCGGCGCGCACTGGCCCTCGGGGTGGTACCGCTGCACGACGTAGAGCCCGCAGAGGTCGATGCAGTGGTCGGGATGAAGGTGGCTGAGGAAGATCGCGTCGAGATGACGCGGGTCGATGTGCTGCTGCAGCGTGCCCAGGGCACCGGCTCCGATGTCCAGGGCGACGTTCCACGTACGGCCGTGGTGCTCGGCCTGGATCAGATAACAGGAGGCGGGCGACGTCGGCCCGGCGAACGAGCCCGAGCATCCCACAATGGTCACCTTCACGACGCCGCCACCGGGATCGCGGCCAGGTTGCCGAAGACCGTTTCGACCTCGGGGCCGAGGAACCGGCGCGCCAGCTCCCGGAACTCGTCCGGGTTCCCCGTCGTGCTGAACGCCAGCGTCGGCGGCGGCAGGTCGTCCGGCCGCAACAGGTCGCCGTCGGCCAGCACGCGGTAGACGTCCTTGGCCGTCTCCTCCGCCGATGACACCAGCGTGACCCCGTCGCCCATGACGTAGGAGATGACACCGGTCAACAACGGGTAGTGGGTGCACCCCAGGACCACGGTGTCAACCCCGCGGTCCGCGACCGGTTCGAGGTACTCGCGAGCCACGTCGAGCAACTCTTTGCCTCCCGTGACGCCGGCCTCGACGAACTCCACGAACCGGGGGCAGGGTTGGCTCACCACGTCGATGTGAGGGGCCGCGGCGAAGGCGTCCACGTACGCCTGGGACTGGTGGGTCCCCAGGGTCGAGATCACGCCGACCCGGCGGTTGCGCGTGGCCGCCGCCGCCCGGCGGACCGCAGGGCGGATGACCTCGATGACCGGCAGGTCGTAGCGCTCACGCGCGTCGTGCAGGACGGCGGCGCTCGCCGTGTTGCAGGCGATGACCAGGACCTTGACGCCGTGGTCGACCAGCCGGTCGAGGCACTCCAGCGCGAACCTCCGCGTCTCGGCGATCGGGCGCGGGCCATAGGGGGCGCGCGCCGTGTCACCGAAGTAGACGACCGACTCGTGGGGCAGCTGGTCGAGCACCGCCCGGGCGACGGTGAGGCCGCCGAACCCCGAGTCGAAGATGCCGATCGGCGCGTCCGTCACCCCTGAAGAATAGGTAGGCATGTGTGAGGGGCCGAATCAGCGCGCCGTCTGCTTCGTCACAGCGTCCTCAACCGCCGGCATCACTTCCTCGAGGAACACGTTGTGGAACCGCTCGTCGTCGTCGTCGCCGTCGTGAGGACCGGAGAACCGGATGGCGAAGATCGCCATGTTCCACAGCCACCACTCGAGGTCGAACAGCTCCACCATGTCGTCGTCGAGGTCCGCGGTCCCGCCGTGCGCGACGTAGGCGGACAACGGTTCCGCTCCGTCCGCGTCCCGGAGGACCGTGCGCAGGTCGCGCTCCCGGGGCGCGATCCGCAAGGACTCCCAGTCGACCAGCACGGGGCCGCCGAGCCTCCAGAGGACGTTGCGCGTGTGCGGCTCGCCGTGCGTCGGCACCCAATCGTCGCGCGCGTCGCGCGCCCGGGCGGCCAGCTGGTCGAACCTCCGGTAGAGGCGACCCAGCTCCGGCCCACTGCGCTGGAGCGCCGTGCGGACGGACTCACCGAACGGGCCGGCCGTCCATGGTGAGTCGAGCCGGTCGAGGAGAGCACTCAGCTCGGCCCGCAGCGGCGGCCCGGGCACCCACGGCCTGGCGCGAGCCGGAGACCGCTCGGCGTGCAGCGCTCCCAGCGCTCCAGCGATCAGGGCGCGCTGGTTGTCGTCGGCGTAGTCGCCAGGGCCCGGCTCGCCCTCCAGGTACGGGGTGACCGTCAGGAGGTATGCGCCCACGACCACTCCGACCCCGTGCGGCTCCGTCTCCGGGGTCAGCGTGGGAACCACCACGTGGTGCCCCCGCTGCGCGAGCTCTCGTGCCGCCGCATACGTGTCGAGCAGCTCTCCGAGCCGACCGTGCACGCCGACGTCGTCCGCCGTCACGAACCAGCGCGGCTGGTGCCGGCCGCTGGCGACCCAGTGGTGTGCGCCCGCGCCATGCGGCAGGTACGCGCACGACACGGCGCCGTGGTCCCAGTGCTCGCGAATGAGGCCGAGGACCGCACCGGCGACGAGCTCCTGGGGTTCGACGAGCATCGGTTCAGCCGAACAGCCTGCGGCCCAGCATCGCCGTCGTCAGCGACTCCTGCATCCACGTGAGGAAGTCGTAGAACGACGCGGCATACACGGCGGGATCGTCGGGATCGAGAGCGGAGATCCGCTCGTCGAGGGCGAGGGCGTCCTCTTCGGTCCTCAGCCCCAGTCGCTCGCCGAGGACGAGCCGTGTGTCGGTGAGTGCGACGAGCACGGCCTCCGCCTGTTCCCGGGTGAGCTCGAGGCGGTCACCGGTCGCACCCCGAAGGGCGCCGATCGCCGTGGCCAGGTTGGTGGCCTTGCGGTCGCGCAGCTCGTGCTCGGTGAGCCGCCGGAACTCGTCAGCCACCTCCTTGTCGCCTCGGTGCGCCGTCGGAAGCAGCCGTTCCAGAGCCGGGTCGCGGTCGACCGGGTCAGGTTCGGGGCCGAACTCCTGGTCTTCGCCGGCGACCGAAACGCCAAGACCCGCAACGAGATCCTCGAACGCGTCACCGGTCTCGGGCCGGTCGCCGACATCCGGCGGCGCGACGATCTCCCGGGTCTGCTCCATGAGGCCGGCGACGACGCCGCGCTCCATCTCGTCGAACTTGGCGACGTAGCGGTCGCCCTTGCGCCGAAAGGACCGAGCCACCCTCAGGCGTCCTTTTCGAAGGTCGCCCAGAGCCCGTACCCGTGCATCGCCTCGGTGTCTCGCTCCATCTCTTCGCGGTTGCCGTGGGCGACGACGGCCTTGCCCTTGATGTGCACGTCGAGCATGAGCTTCTCCGCCTTGGGGCGCGGATAGCCGAAGTAGGTCTCGAAAACGTAGGTCACGTAGGACATGAGGTTGACCGGGTCGTTCCACACCAAGGTGATCCACGGGACATCGAGTTCGAGCTCCTCGACGGTCTCGGTGCTCCGCTCCTCGACGGGTGCGATCGAAGCGGTCATCCCCACGGCCTCCACCATAGGCTGTCCGCCGTGACCAGTACGGCCCGGCAAAGCACCGGACTGCTCACCGACCACTACGAGCTCACCATGGTCGAGGCCGCCCTGCGCAGTGGCGCGGCATCTCGTCGGTGCGTCTTCGAGGCGTTCGCCCGACGACTGCCCGAGGGCCGGCGCTACGGCGTGGTGGCCGGAGCGGGGCGGTTCCTCGAGGCGCTGCAACGGTTCCGATTCGGGGACGACGAGATCGACGAGCTGCGCCGACGCGGGGTCGTCGACGACGCCACCTGCGACTGGCTGGCCGGCTACCGGTTCTCCGGTGACGTCAGCGGGTATGCGGAGGGCGAGGTCTACTTCCCCGGTTCGCCGGTGCTCGTGGTCGAGTCGTCGTTCGCTGAGGCGGTCGTCCTCGAGACGCTGGTGCTCTCGATCCTCAACCATGACACCGCAATCGCCTCGGCGGCCTCCCGGATGACGTCCGCAGCGGGCGACCGGCCGTGCATCGAGATGGGATCTCGCCGTACGCACGAGGAGGCCGCGGTCGCGGCGGCGCGCGCCGCATACATCGCGGGGTTCGCGACGACGAGCAACCTCGAGGCTGGCCGCCGCTACGGCGTGCCCACCGCCGGCACGGCCGCCCACGCCTTCACCCTTCTGCACGACTCCGAGCGCGAGGCCTTCGCGGCCCAGGTGGACACCCTCGGCACCGGCACCACCCTGCTGGTCGACACGTACGACGTCATGGAGGGCGTGCGGACGGCGGTCCAGGTGGCCGGAACCTCGCTCGGAGCGGTCCGCCTCGACTCGGGCGACCTCGTGGAGCAGGCCCGCGAGGTCCGCGCGCTGCTCGACTCGCTCGGGGCCGTGGGCACCCGGATCGTCGTGACGTCCGACCTCGACGAGTATGCGATCGCCGCGCTCGCGTCCGCGCCGGTCGACGCGTACGGGGTCGGGACCCAGCTGGTGACCGGCTCCGGGGCGCCCACGGCCAGCATGGTCTACAAGCTGGTCTCCCGGTCGGACGAGGACGGCGTGATGCGGCCGGTCGAGAAGCGGAGCGAGTCGAAGACGTCGGTGGGCGGCCGCAAGTGGGCCCTGCGCCGGCTCAGTGCCGACGGGGTCGCCGAGGCCGAGGTGGTCGGCATCGAGGAACGTCCCACCGACGACGGCGACGACCGTCCACTCATGGTCGACCTGGTCCAAGGGGGCGAGCTGCTGGCGCCGCCCGACCTGGCCGCGGCCCGCGAGCGACACGCAGCGTCGCGAGCCGAGCTCCCGGCCGTCGCCTTGCGGCTGCAGCGTGGCGACGTCGCGCTGCCGACGCTCTTCGAGGACCGCGACTTGCGCTGAGCACCGGGGCCTAGGTTCGGGCCATGCACACCGTTGCCGCCGACTCGATCTGGTCCGACCTGTTCATGTTCGAGATCCCGCCGACCGAGAAGATCCTCCGAACCGTCATCGTCTACGCGGCGGTGGGCCTCCTGATTCGCGTCTTCGGCCGCCGCATCCTCGCTCAGCTCAACTTGTCCGACCTGGTCGTGGTGCTGCTGCTGTCGAACGTCGTGCAGAACGCCATCATCGGCGCGGACAACTCTCTCGCCGGCGGGCTCCTCGGTGCTCTCACGCTGGTGGCCGTCGACTACCTGTTCGACCGTTTTGCCTTCATGATCAAGGGATCCGAGCGGTTCCTCGACGGCCGGCCGGTGCTCCTCGTGGAGGACGGGCGGGTTCACAGCGAGCGGCTGCGGCGGGTCGGCATCCGCGACACCGAGCTGCGGACCGTCTTGCACCGGCTCGGCGCAGACAACCCCACCGAGGTCGACTATGCGATGCTACGCCCGGGCGGTGGCTTCGACATGACCCTCAAGCGTCACGAGCAGAACGCCAGTGCCGGGGAGCTCGAGGCGGCCGTGCATCGTATCGAGCAGCGAATCGACGAGCGATTCGCTGCCCTGGAGGCGCGGTTACCGCAGGCACGTGAGTGAATCCCGTTGCCGTTGCTCGTCGTCGATGCGCTGTCCCGACCCTTACGTCAACCCGTGATCACCACGGGCTGGCCGTTGGCGACGAGCTTCCAGTCCATGGTCGAGAACGTCGCGGCGTCGATGACCTTGTTGGTCGTGACCCAGTCGATGAGCAGCTGCCGGATCTCGACCTGCGCGTTGTAGAGCACCGGCGCGGTCGTCACGCCCGGGAAGTTGCCGCCACCGGACTGGCGGTAGTTGTTGATCGCGATGACGAAAGCCTGGTCGGCGGTGACCGGCGCACCCGCATACGAGAGGTTCATGATCCTGGAGCCGACCGGCTGGGCGATGTCGACGTCGTAGGTGAGCGGGGCATCGAGCCCGGCCATGATGTCGTAGTTGTAGTCGGGCGTACCGTTCGGGGCCGTGTCGGTGACCGCGTTGGTGACGGCGTCGGCGGGGAAGGGCCCCGCGCTGCTGACCTGCTTGAAGTAGCGGGCCGAGTACTCGAGGTAGGCCTTGACCTGGGCGCCGGTGAAGCGGATCGCGAGCAGGGTGTTGTCGTAGATGTACAGACCGGCCACGTCGCGCACCGTCACGTTGCCCGCGGGGATGGCCGCCGCCCGGTTGAACGGCGCCGCGATGGACAGGACCGGCAGGCTGGCGTCCGCGGTGCCGGCCAGCACCGCCTTCACCGCGTCGGCCTGGACGTAGTTGATGAAGTCGATGGCGGCGGTGTCCTCATAACGGGATGTCGCGGCGGACATCGGTTGCAGTGAGGTGCCGATGACGCTGTTGACGTAGGCGCGCACCTTGGCCTGGGCGTCCCTGACGAGATCCTCGATCCCGGCGTCCGCCGGCACCGTGTTGGAGTTCAGCGTCGTGGCCGCCGTGGCTTGGTCGTCGACCACCCACTGGCCCTTGGTCTTCGTCATGGGGATGTCCATGACGGTGACCCGATTGCCCCAGTAATTCGGCTCGGAGAGCAGCACCTGCTTGCCGGTCTCGAGGTTGGTGACCTTGCGCTGCGGGATGTCGCGGTGGGCGTGCCCGACGAGGATGGCGTCGATGCCCGGGACCTGCTGCGCGAGCAGGGTGCTGGCGTTCTCCGGGTAGGGCAGGGCATCTCCATAGGAGGACGACGTGTCCATGCCCGAGTGGCAGGAGACGATCACGACGTCGGCGCCGGCCGCCTTGAGCCGCGGGACGAAGATCTTGCCCTGCTCGACGATCCCCGGGAACTTGGCCTTGCCCTCGACATTCGCCTTGTCCCAGATGGCGACACCGGGCGTGACCAGGCCGAGGATCCCGACCCGGAGCGGCTTCTGGCCGGGGATCTTGACCGTCTTGATGACGTAGGGCGGGAAGAGCGGTGCGCCGGAGCTCCAGTCGACGGTGTTGGCGCTGAGCAGCGGGTGGTGGCACTGGGACTGGAACGCCCGCAGCAAGTCGAGGCCGTAGTTGAACTCGTGGTTGCCGAGGGCGGCGGCGTCGTAGCCGACCGCGTTCATCGCGGCGGCCATCGGGTGCGTGGTGCCGTTGGTGATCGGCTCGATCTTGGCGTAGTAGTAGGCGAGTGGTGTCCCCTGGATGGTGTCGCCGGCGTCGAGGGTGAGGGTGTTCTCGATCCCACGCTCGGCCCTCATCGCCTTGATGAGGGTCGCCGCCTTGGCCACGCCGATGTCGTTGTGCGCCGCGTCGTCGTACTCGGTGTCCTTGAAGTAGTCCCAGTTGTAGACGTTGCCGTGAAGGTCGGTGGTCCCGAGCACCGTCAGCAGGTAGTCGTGCGCGCCCTGCGGGTTGCCGGCCGCGGCAGCCGGGCCGGCGGCGGTCACGCCGATCACGCCGGCTCCTCCGACCGTGGCCATGGCCAGCAGCTGGCGGCGGGTGGTCTCGGCATCGGTGAGCGAGCGAAGGGATCGGGGCATCATGTCACTCCACGGGGTGTCGGGTGAGTACAGGTTGGGGCGCGCGGCAAGGCGTGACGTCGGCAGAGCCAGGTGCGCACATTTCCGCCTTTTCGCCGCGGACGCAACCTCCCAGCGGTCGACATCCTGGACGTGTCTGAGCTCAGGCATGCCGCAGTTGTCCGGCGTCACTCGCGTCAGCCGTGGGACGGGGGCTCGTGTGCCTTCGCTCGGCTCCCGGCGCCGGCAGCCCCGCCGCGGAGCCAGCTGGACGCATACAGGCCGTCGTCGACCGCCCGGCCGCCCTCCCCCAGCTCCAGCGGGCGGAAGGTGTCGACCATGACGGCGAGCTCGTCGAAGTAGTGCACGCCGATCGAGCCCTCGGTCGCCCCCGGCTGCGGTCCGTGCGGGTGGCCGCCGGGGTGCACCGAGATCGACCCTTTACCGATCCCCGAGCCCTTGCGCGCCTCGTAGTCGCCGTCGACGTAGAACATGATCTCGTCGCTGTCGACGTTGGAGTGGTAGTAGGGCACCGGGATCGACAACGGGTGGTAGTCGACCTTGCGCGGCACGAAGTTGCAGACCACGAAGTTCCAGCCCTCGAACACCTGGTGCACCGGCGGGGGCTGGTGAACCCGTCCCGTGATCGGCTCGAAGTCGGCCACGTTGAACACGTACGGGTAGAGGCACCCGTCCCAGCCCACCACGTCGAGGGGATGGAAGGGCAGCGTATGCACCGTGCCGACAACGCCTCCGGGTCCGGAACCGCGGTGCTTGATGAACACCTCGGTCTCGTCCGACGTCCGCGCTCCCACGTCCTCCGCCAGCAACGGACCCGCCGGCAACCGCAGGTCTCGCTCGCAGTAGGGCGAGTGCTCGAGGAACTGGCCGTACTTCGACAGGTACCGCTTCGGCGGCGAGATGTGCGAGTTCGCCTCGATCGCATACGTGCGCAAGGGGTCGCGCGGCGAGCGGCGGGGCAGCCACCGGTGCGTCGTCGCCCGCGGGATCACGACGTAGTCGCCGGGCCCCACGTCGAACGCCCCGAAGACCATCTCCACCCGGGCTCGTCCGCGCTCGACGTAGACGCACTCGTCGCCGATCCCGTTCCGGTACCAGGGCGAAGGCTGAGCCGACACCGCATACGAGATGCGCACGTCGCCGTTCCCGAGGACGAGCCGCCGTCCCGTCACCGGGTCGGTCCGGCGCACGGCGGCGACGTCGAAGAGGTCGTGCAACCGCAGATGCCGGGGCACGAGCGGGTGGTTCGGCGTGGTCGAGAGGTCGCCGACCGCCCACTCTCGGGCGTCGGCGATCGTCGACGGGATGTTGCGGTGGTAGAGCAGCGACGAGTCGGACGAGAAGCCCTCCTCCCCCATCAGCTCCTCGTAGTAGAGGGCGCCCTGCTTTCCCCGCGACGACGGCTGCCGGTGCTGCGTGTGCCGCTTGTGCGGCACGCTGCCCATCCGCTGGTAGTGCGCCATCGCCGCTCCCCTTCGTGACCACGATTGTCCGATAATCGGACACTTTTGTCCCGATATCCTAGCGAACATGACGAGCTGGCTCGACCTCGACCCGACGGATCCGTTCGGCCTCCAGACCCTGCCCTACGGGGTCTTCTCCACCGCCACGCGGCCGGACCGCCGAGTCGGGGTGCGCATCGGCAACCGCGTCCTCGACGCCGCGGCCGCCGCGAAGCAGGCCGGCATGGAGTCCGGCGAGACCTGGGCCTGCACCAGCCTCAACCGCTTTCTCGCCCGCGGGCCCCGCGCCTGGGCCGCCGCCCGCGAGTGGCTGACCATGGTCCTCTCCGACGAGGCCTACCGGGACGCCGTCGAGGCGTCCCTCCACCCGCTCGACCAAGTGGCGCTGCACCTGCCCTTCGAGGTTGCCGACTACGTCGACTTCTACGCCAGCGAGCACCACGCGGCGAACCTCGGCGCGATCTTCCGGCCCGACAACCCCGCGCTGCCGACCGCGTGGAAACACCTCCCCATCGGTTACCACGGCCGTTCGGGCACCGTCGTCGTCAGCGGCACCGACGTCCTGCGCCCCAACGGGCAGAGCCGTTCGCCGGACGGCGGCCGGCCCCACTTCGGCCCGAGCACCCGGCTCGACATCGAGGCCGAGGTCGGCTTCGTCGTCGGAGGTGCGACTCGGCTCGGTATGCCCGTGGCCGTGCCGGAGGCGGCCGAGCACCTGTTCGGGGTGGTCCTGCTCAACGACTGGAGCGCCCGTGACATCCAAGCGTGGGAGTATGTGCCGCTCGGCCCGTTCCTCGGAAAGTCTTTCATGACAAGCATTTCCGCTTGGGTCACCCCTATGGCAGCGTTCGACTCAGCGCGAGTGGATCTCCCCCGCCAGGACCCGCGCCCGCACGACTACCTCCACCATGAGACCGCGCGCGGGATGGACCTCCACCTCGAGGTCACCCTCAACGGCACGGTCGTCAGCCGCCCTGAGTACCGCCACATGTACTGGTCGCCCGAGCAGATGCTCGCGCACCTCACGGTCAATGGCGCCTCACTGCGTGACGGCGACCTCTTCGGGTCCGGCACGGTCAGTGGTGCCGATCCGGGCACCCTGGGCAGCCTGGTCGAGCTCACCGCGAACGGTGCGAACCCGGTCGCCCTCGACAACGGGACGACGCGCGGGTTCCTCGAGGACGGGGACGTCGTGACCATGACCGCTTGGGCGCCCGGTCCGGACGGCACCCGCATCGGCGTCGGCGAGGTCACCGGCCGGGTCGTCGCCGCCCTGTAGTCGTCCGCGGCTCAAGCGAGGGCGTCGCCCACCTCGCCGGCCGCGGCGACCACGGCGGGACCGACCCGCTCCTCGTCGAGGTCGGTCAGAGCGACGACGCCCACCGAGCCCTCCACCTCCCCCGCGGGCAGTGGCGCCGCCACCCCGTACGCGCCGGGCTGCAGCTCACTCCGACTGGACACCCAGCCGTCGCCGCCCTCGCGACCTCGCACGATCGCCCGCCCCGCCGCACCCCGGTCGAGGGCGTGCCGGGTCCCCGCCCGGTAGGCGACGTGGACGTCGGTCCAGGTCGGCTCGACCACCACCACCGCCAGGGCTGCGTCACCGTCGACCAGGGTGAGATGAGCGGTCGCTCCGACCTCGTCGGCCAGCCGGCGCAGCACCGGCGTCGCAGCAGCCCGCACCAGCGGCGCGACCGCCGCGGCCAGGCGAGTCACCGCATACCCCAGTCGCACCCGACCGCCCGGCAGGCGACCGACGTACCCGTGGGACTCGAGCGTCCCCAAGAGTCGGTATGCGGCGGTGCGGCTCATCCCGAGGCTCGCCGCGAGCGCGGTGACGGTCATGCCTGCGGCGTTCTCCGGACGGGCAAGCAGGTCGAGCAGGCGCAGACCTCGGTCGAGGGTCAGCGAGAACGAACCGGCGACCTCGGGGCCAACGGCTCCGTCAGCGCCCACGATGTCGCACGACGACGTTCGTCGCGGCGATCTTGTCGTGCAGCGCCTGTCGCTTGTCGTCCCAGAGCGGCCAGAGCAGGTTGAGGATGATGAGGAGGGACCCCACCACGCCCACACCCGGAAGGAGCGACAGCAGGCTCGACCCGATGAAGATGATCTGTCGCTTGAGGGCGACCAGCACCGAGGGGTTGCCGGGCTGTTCGCGAAGGCGAACGGCGATGCCGAGGGCCATCTTGCCGGGCGTGGCCCCCCGCCACGTCAGGAACGCGACCTGATAGACGACCGTGACGACCAGGCTGACCAGGCTGAGGGCCAGGACGTAGCCGTAGATCTCGTTCGTGAGGTCGGCCTGGTTGATCGCCGGCTGGACGCCGCGTTCGGCCTCGTCCATGAGGTTGGAGAGCCACGCGGTGTACCAGCTGACCAGCTGTGAGATCCAGTACCAGCCGGCCAGGGTCGTGAGGACCGCCAGGATGAGCATGTCGATGAGGTAGGCACCGACCCGCTGCCCGTAGCTCGCGAGCGGCACGCCGTCCGGGGTCGTCTTGACGCCCAGAGCGGTGGCGTATGCGGGTGGCATCGCGCTGTAACCGCCCTGCGGATATCCCTGCGGTCCGTACTGCGGCCGGCCGTACGGCTGTCCGTACTGGCCGTACTGCCCGTAGGGGGGCTGCTGCCCGTAGGGGGGCTGCTGCCCGTAGGGGGGCTGCTGCCCGTAGTCGCGCGGTGGAGGGTCCTGCTGGTTGCCGCCGGGCAGCTGCTGGGTCGGCTCCTGCGGAAGCTGTTGGGTGGGCGTCGGCCGCGACGGACTCCCTTGCGCGAGCCCG
>Ga0307288_10000439_pt1 | contig 14204 bp, 19 predicted proteins | sample ER_DNA_142_FD_194469 | JGI IMG/M metagenome (GOLD analysis project Ga0307288, IMG submission 194469) | Bulk soil microbial communities from the East River watershed near Crested Butte, Colorado, United States - ER_DNA_142 | ecosystem: Environmental > Terrestrial > Soil > Floodplain | place... | reverse complement strand
CGGCCTCACGAAGTCGGATACGGAACTCGTGCACACAAGCCGTACGTTCAGCAAGAGACTCCAGCTAGATCCAGGTCTTATGCCGCCGACTAGCTGGAGCCTCTCCCCCTGTATCGGCCCTGAGATCCATTGGCGCGCAAACTTGCTGAAAAGTCCAGGTCCCGGCGCGATTTATCTCAGTGTCGGAAGATTTGCCGCAACTCTTCGCTCTATGGCGTGGTGCTCTTCTCCCTGAATCGCACCCATGTTCTAATCAGATATGCGGGATCTTGATCCGAGTCAGTACGGCGAAGCAGATCGCCGCGAGGTCGACCCACCGATCGAGGTGGAGTCAGCCACGTGGTCCGCTGGAGGCACGCTCGATTGGTGGGTGAAAGAGCGGCAGCAGTGGATGGGTCGGGTACGCGGACCGGATGGTCGACAACGGTGGATCGAAACTGCTGATCTTCGTCGGTCCAGTTCCAATCAGTAATGTGCGGTGATCCGGATCTGGGAGATCCCCAGTTACCGCGCGTGCTCCACGGCCCAGGCCAGGGCGTCGTCGGCGATCTGTTCCCAGCCCTTCTGGGCGGGCAGCAGGTGGGCGTAGCCGGGGTACTCCTTGACCTCGGTAACGGTGTTGGACTTGTAGTGCTTGGCGTTGGACCGTTGGACGCTGGGGGGCTGGAGGTGGTCCTCGCCGCCGGAGATGAACAGCAGCGGCGCCCGGTCGTCGTTTTTGTAGTTGACGAAGGTGTCCTGGTGGCCGGGCTCCAAGGTCGCCAGCGCACTGCCCCACAGCACCCGCACCGATGCCGGGATGTGGTAGCGCTCGTACAGCGCCCTGGACTCCTCCTCGGTGAAGGTGTTGGTGAACGCGTAGCGCCACTGCTCGAAGGTGAAGCCGGCAGCCTTCTTGCGCCCGATCGTCTTCAGTACCGGGAAGGTCGACTTGAGCTGCGACAGCGGCACCACGGGCACGCCCTCAGTGGGGGCCGAATTCATCGCCACACCCACCGCGCCGTAGCCGCGATCCAGCATGAGCTGGGTGAAGGTCCCGCCGGCGGAGTGGCCCATCAGGATCGGAGGCCGCTCCAGCCCGCCGATCACCTCGGTGAGGTGGTCGACGACGGCGGGCACGGTCAGGTTCTCGATCGGGGTCGGGTCGGCGTTCAGAGCCTCGACCTCGACCTCAAAGCCCGGGTAGGCCGGGGTGAGCACGCGGTAGCCCTGCTGCTCGTAGTAGGGCTTCCAGTTCTCCCAACTGCGTGGGGTCACCCAGAAGCCGTGGATCAAGACGATGGTGTCGGGGTTCATCGGTTCCCTCCATGCTCCTCGAGTAAGGCGAGCAACTCGGTGCCGAGGTGCTCCTTCTGGCTGTCGGTGATGGCCTGCGGTGCGCCCGGCCGCTGGGCTTCCCGGCCCCGTAGGTCCAGCCTCCACCCGTCCACCGCCGGGCGAAAGAGGGCTGATGCCGCTGATTCGTCGTCGTCATTCATCGTTCGTCGCGCGTTCACCCGCTCCCGAAACAGACTGATCGGGTGGATCATCTCGCCGCCGCGCTTCGATATGCATCCCAGGGGATTCCTGTGTTTCCCCTTGCGCCTCGCTCGAAGTTCCCGCTGATCGCTGCTGCCGACGGCGGTCACGGACTGCAAGACGCCACCACTGATGCCGCACAGATCCAAGCATGGTGGATGGCACATCCAACCGGCAATATCGGTTTGAGAACCGGCATCACTTTCGACGTGGTCGACCTGGACAGCGAAGCCGCGGTTGACGCGCTGGAGTCAGCGCGAGCAGGCAGGGAGCGAATCAACGGGCCTGTCGTGGCAACGGCAAAGGGGTTTCACTACTTCGTCTTGCCGACCGCCCTCGGCAACCGGACCGGCGTGCTCCCGGGGATCGACTTTCGGGGAACAGGCGGGTAGGCCCCGCCCTCGGTCCATCCGTCAGGCGTTCGGTACCGCTGGATCATCCATGATCGCCTCGGCCCAGCGCCATCGTGGCTCGTCGATCTGATCGGGCCGCGAAAGGAACGAACTGTCAACAGCTGTAAAGAATTGAGAGTAAGTAGCGCCTACGGCCGCGCGGCACTACGGCGCGAGCTCGATCGACTCAGCCAGGCAGAGAACGGCACTCGCAACGACCAGCTCAATCGCTCTGCATTCTCGCTCGGTCAGCTCGTCGCAATCGGTGCGCTCGATGAGGACGAGACAGCGACGACGCTCATCGCGGAAGGTCAGCTGCTCGGGCTTGGCGTACTGGAGTGCGAGCGCACGGTCGCCAGTGGCCTCGCTGCCGGGATGGAGCAGCCGCGCTCGCTGGCACTTTGAACCCAGTGGTCAACGACCGATGCGGCTCAGGGCGGTGACAGTGGTGGTGGGATGGACTCGAGCGCGCAGGCACCGACCCGAGCCCTTGGGCCAGTGGCTGATGAGGTTCGATTAAGCCCGGTTGCTGCTGCGCCCAACGATCTCGTCGATAACTAGGGCGAGACCGATGCCAACGAGCCAGATGTCCTTCGTGATGACGATTCCCTGCTCGGTAGGAAGAAGAGAGCCTTCCCGCCGAAGGCCGGGTGTCCGCAGGTACAGGCCGAGCGTGCCCACCGCGAAGGCGGTTAATGCAGCGCCCGCAAGCCCCGCTGGGACCACTGGCAGCACCAGGGCCACGCCGATGGCGGTCTCCGCTGCGGACAGCAAGCGGGTGAACTGTCGAGCGTTGAGCTTGCGCAGGAACGGATAGGTTCCGGAGGCAAAGCCGTTGAGTTGTGCGGCGGTGGCATCGTCAGCGGCGGCCTTGGACAGCCCGCTGTTGAGGAAGTACATACCAGTAAGCAATCGAGGCGGCAGGTGCCATGCCTTCACGCGTACGTTCATCAGCGGCCTCCAGACAGCTATGCCCAAGCAGCCCGATACTACGCGGGGCAGTTAAGGCCCAGTCAGGCGGCGGTGTCCGCCACTCCCCGGACCATTTCTGACTCCCCGGTGCCCACGAGAAAGCCCTCTCGACGTTTTCGCTCAGCGTTCAGATCGACGAGCCGCCCTGGCTTACCAGGCCTTCGTCATCAGATCCCCGGTGAGGCTTCCGGCCGGCGCACGTCATCGGTCAGTAATAGAGGTTCGCCCAGCGGTCCAGCAATCCCCAGTACGTCGTCGGGCGCATGATCCGCAGGCCGGTCTCTCGCTCGACGTGCTCGGCCGCGGCCGGGAGCTTGTTCTCCTTCTCCATCGTCAGGAAGGCGTCGCATCCAAGGTCGAGAGCGTCCTGCAGCAGGATCCGGTCCTTCTTGCTGATCATGCCGAAGGTGGGCTGATCGAACTTCCTCCCCCATGGCCGGATCTCCTCGCCGGCCGACTGCACCAACCACGTGTCTCGGACGTCATTCACCCACTGCGTGTATCGATGATCGTTCCGACCACGAACCTCTCGGAGCGTTGCCTCGGTTACGACGAACTCAAGCATGGCTCGCTCATTGACGAGGAAGATCATCCGTAGCGCTTCGAGGTCCTTGTCGAAGTCCGTGACCCTTCCTGCTCGGCCGGTTGGGACGAAAGGTTCGCCCTCCCAGATCACCCCGCCGTAGTCGTGCACGGCTTGAAGCGTGCAGGTGTCGAGGTAAATCCGGCATGGCAGGGACGCCCACGCCTCGATGGGGTCGCCGTCCCCCGGTGTCTCCACGGCAAGCGAGGGTAACGGCCCACGTCCGCCGGTCGTCATCCGGGTTTCTTGATCGGCGACTACCACGCCTTCGTCATCAGATCCCCAGTGATGCTCTCGCCGCGGTGACTCGCGACGTCGATTGCCGACCCACCGGTCGCGCGACGGGACATCACCATCGCCAGGGTGTCAGCCCGGTCCGGTGACGGCATCCCACGCTTGCGCATGTCGTCCTTCGACTCGATCTTGATTCGGCCACGGGAGTCGACGGTCCATTTGATCGAACCGAGTTGGGCGGCGAGCACGTCGTCCAGTTCGTCGATGTCGATCTCACCCGTCTCGAAGATCTCGCGCAGATTCCAGTAGTCCTCCGCTCGAGCGTTGATGAAGCGCTCCTTGTCGAAAGGAGCCTCACCGCCGTTGTACGGCACAACGGGGATGCCGAGCTCAACCAAGCGGTCGTAGACGCCGGCGCCGACGCCCACCACGTCGACGACATGCGTAGGAAAGTCGTTGAGGCCCTTCTCGGCATGGATATCGCGATGCGCCTTTGCGATGTGCCCGGTGGTGGTCATCGTGTCGGCCTTGTGGTGAGCCCGGTACACCCGGACCCAGCCACCCTCGCGCCGCATCCCCACGCTCTCGTCCTCTCCGAAGCGGGCAATGTCCCAGGCCAGGACCGGCCGACCGTTGCGCTTGATCGTTCGCTTCTGTGCGGCCTCGATCCACTTCGGAAGGATCAAGGAATCGTCAGAGATGTCCGGGAACTCGCCCAGCACCTTCGACTGATAGATCGGGCTGTTGATGCCCCAACGCTTCTTACGCTCTTCCACCCACTCCGGTGAGACCAACAGGGGAAGCAGCTCGGCGGGCACCTGTTCGCCGGCGTAGGCGGGAGTATCGAAGGCGCTGATCTTCTTCACCGCCCAGCCCGAGCCGGGTTTGCAGATGGTGGCGAAGTGCGAGGCGGGGTCATCGGGGTTCCCGACTGCGACCACGCGGGCATCGATGTTGGTGGCCAGCGCGTCGACCGCGTCGAAGATCGACTTCGGGACTCCGCCGGCCTCGTCGATGATCACAAGCACGTACCGGGCATGGATGCCCTGGAATGCTGCCTGGTCATAGTCCGCCGGCTTGCGGCCATACCCGACGAGCTCCTGGCCGATGTACCACTTGGCGTCGAGCGTGATGCGGCCCGGCAAACCTGCCTTGCGGTGGGCGTTGCCGATGTAGCGCCACAGGATCGCCTCGACTTGTGCGGTCGTCGGCGCCGTGGTGACCACGAACGCCTCACCCGGCGGATGCACGTCGATCCACCAGCAAGCGAGCCTTGAGACCGTATGGCTCTTGGACACGTCGTGCGATGCCTTAATCGCGCTGTAGCGATTGTTCACCACCATCTCGGCGATCTCGCGCTGGCCAGACCACCAGAACTCGCCCAGGGTAGAGGTCACCCATCCGAGTGGATCCCGGACGTACGGATTCTCGGGAGGGTCGAGCAGATCAGCGAAGGCCTGCCACGCCAACGATGAGGTGGAAGTCAAGGCCCGCCAGTCTGGCTGAAGGCAATCAGAAACCCCGGTATCTGCGACGCTGGTGTGTGCCCACAGCATCTAGCGGCGCATCCTGGCTGTCGCTACTGTGAAGTAACTGACCGCCGATCGAGCATGGCTGGCTTCTATTACCAGTTCTCAGCTCCAGCGAACGGAAGCCTGTAATGGACAACCTGACCGAGCTGCATGAGGCGCTGGCCAGGGCGGTCATCGCCGACCGTGAGCCTCCCGACGACGTCTTGACCGCGATCACTGGCCTCGCACGCAGGGCGATGCCCGGCACCGAGGCAGCCTCGATCACGTTGATCCGGGGCGACAACCCGTTCACGGCTGCCCATGACGGGCAGATGGCTCTGGACGCTGACGAGTTGCAGTTCGAGCGCGGATACGGCCCCTGTGTGGACGCCGGGAGGGCCGGCCAAATGTTCCTCGTCGACGACATGCGGAACGAGCAGCGCTGGCCTGACTACGCCCAACACGCCGCCGCTCACGGCGTACTCAGCTCCCTTTCGGTGCCACTACCGTTCCAAGGCGCGACCATCGGGGCGCTCAACACCTACGCGGGACGCCCCAAGGCCTTCGGCGAGCAGGATGTTGTCTTGGCCCAGGAGATTGCCGGCTGGCTAGCGCTGGTGGTCGGCAGTGCGGACGCCGCGGCACGGAATAGCGATGATCTTGATCACCTGCGCACCGCCATGATGTCTCGCGCCTTCATCGAACAGGCGAAAGGCATCTTGATGGAGCGGCACAAGGTTACAGAGGACGAGGCGTTCACCATGCTCACCCACGCTTCCCAACGAACCAACAGCAAGCTGCGCGACGTGGCTGCAGAGCTCGTCCGGACCGGCGCGTGGCGCAGTCGAGGCTGACACTCTGCACCTTTCTCAGCGATCAAAGCCCCATAGACGCAGGGTGTCCGTCCAAGGCCGTTTGGGGTAATCACCCTGACATGACCTGGCGTGGCGGTACCCCGCGCCAGGTCACAGGCTCGGCGGGCTCAAAAACGGATGCCCGCTGGGCCGCTCACAAAGATTGACCAAGGGCAGATTTATGGGGAAACCATCAGCTCCCGCGCTTGGCGGGCCAGCGCAGCCTTGAACGCCGAAGCCTGCTCCGGTGAAAGATCAACTTCTCGCAGTGCCGCTTGCACCATCTCCACCATCAACTGGCCTTGTCGTTCGGCCACCCGTACAGTGCGCTCGGCAAGGCCCGCGGCGATCGCCTTCGTGGCGAAGTTCGCGCACCGTTCACGCTCCTTCGCTTCAAGATCAGCAAGTCCTCGGATCGCTTCGCCGGTCACATAGACACCGACGTCCTTCGCTGCGCCGTACGTATTGCCCACGAGGGCGGCCACGCCACCGGTGTTGAAGATGCGATCAAGATCACGACGGGCGGTCTCGGCTGTATCGGCGAGCTCGGCAGGAGCGTCGATCTGTGCGCCGGCATCGTGGACCTGCTTGAGGCGTTCTGCAGCTTCGTACGCCTCCTCGAGCAGCAGGGCGTACCGCTCTGCTCGAGCGGCGCTTTGGGTGACGAGCCGGAGCAGAACCTCACCGGGATCGACGGTCGTGTCTCCGAGTCCCCAGCTCACGACTTCCGCGCGTACGGCTGCCTTGGCCTTGACCTGCTTCGCGTTCCCCCCGTGATAGCGACAGACAGTGCCGCCCGGAATGGCCTTGCGCTTACACTGCTCGCCCGTCTGTTTCGAGATAGCTGAACAGCGAACGGCAAGGGAAGTCATCGGGTCGATTCTGACTCAACTGGTTGGCCATGTCTTCTCTCGAGGAGCCACGCCGCTTTGCCCGAGAAGAGGTCCTGAGACACTGCTTGTCCGTGACGCTGAACCTGACTCTTGCCGCCCGCTGGATGATTGTGCAGACCTCGGACTTCCGTTTGACCACCGGCCCCAACAGGCCACCGGAAGAGACAGCCCAGAAGCAGGTGATCCTCAAGTACCGCGACTGGACAGGGCTTCTTTGTTACACCGGCATCGCTCGGTGGTTCAGCCACGACACGGCGCAATGGTTGACGCGCATCCTGACGCATGGGCCGGGTGAGCAGCGCTCGCCGCAGGAGGTCATAACCGTACTCGTCAATGAGGGCGGCTGGCTCGGGCGCGTCCACCCAGACCAGCGAAAGCACACCTTCACGCTGGCGCTCTTCGCCAACAAGCTGCCGTGGGTGTGCATGGTCTCCAACTACCAGCGCGCCGGGCAGGACGATCTTCCCCCAGGCCCTCGACCACTTCATCGTGACCTGCCACCGCCCACGGCCTTCGCGCGTCTACCCGACGGGATGGACGCAAGTCGTCGATGACAGGGACCGCAAGGAGCTTCTCGAACAGCTGAACTCCGAGCGTGATCCGCATGCCCTACGGCGGTCGGCTGCCAATGTCAGCAGGCGCTGTGCAGGGAAGTCGCAGCAAATGGTCGGCGAGAACTGCGTCGTCGCACACCTCTTACCGGATGGATCCGGGGAGGTGCAGGTGTTCGGCAATCCGGAGGAGGCCTTCGTCCCAACCATGATCGTCAATGGGGAGAACGTCGCCAAGTTCGCGCCCATAGTGTTCCAAGAGGCAGGCGCAACGACACCACAGCGACTTGTCGGAGTGACATGGAACCGCAGCGGAGAACCGGTCCAAGTGCTCGCCGGTTACCGGGACGTGACAAATATCAGTGACCCAGGCTGGTAGGCAGTTTGATCCAGCAAACGCAGCTGCAGTGGCCCTTCGAGGCATCCGTCTAGGCGGCTACCCCGATATGCGCCCAGACGGTGCCACGGCCTCGTCTCAGGGCCCCCAGCCCGGTTCAGACTTTTGCCGCCGCCGAGCTGGAGCCCACCCCCTGTAACTTCAGTAGCGCGCGAAAAGTGGTGGCTGTCAAGTGCGGCTAGGCCTCAGACTTCTCCTCGATCACAAGTTCGGCAGCAGGATTTAGCTTCTTGGCCATGGCGATCGCGTAACCCTTGTGTCGATAGCCCTCAGCAGAGTCGGCAACGATTTCGCCGTTGTCAGCACGCAACTTCCAACGAAACTCGCCCGCTCCGTCCCGATAAACGTGGACCCTCACGCCTTGCGGGAGTCCTTGGCCGCCTGCTCGTGCGTCTCCACGTACTCGTCAAGCAGGTCCGGGTTTTCCCGGCGCTGATCGGCTGGGCTGCGGGGGTTTGGGGTTTCTCCCTGGATCTCGTCGTCCTTCTCGGGCATGTGGTTCTCCTTGGTCATCCGACGTACTTGTGCACGCGCACGTAGTCGATCTGGACGTTCGCGATCGCGTTGGCCGCCGGATAGGTCGAGTTGAGTTCTGTTTCGCTTTGTAAGACCCAGTGCATCGGAGTGTTGGGCACCCGGCTGGTTGAGTGGCCAACAACGGCGCCATCAAGAATGAACTTGCAGCTGTTTGGCTTCCACTCGATCACTGCGGTGTGCCAGTCGGGGAAGCGGGCGCTCGAGTGGTACGGGTCCTGGTCGCCGCCGCTGGTGCCGTTCTGCCGGTGCATGAAGGCGCCGATGGTGCCCTGCAGGTCGCCCTCCGGGAAGTCGATCTCGCCGTCGCGAGGCCAGACGCCCGACTTCGGCCACAGGAGCCAGGCGAGCTTGTAGCCGTCGGTGGCGTCGGCACGGAAGCGGGCCTCGTACCGGCCGTACAGCTGGTTGCGATCCGCGGTGGCACCGTTGATCTTCGGCTCAGGAGCGCACACCTGCGGAACGCCGTTGATCGTCCGCATCCGCATCGTCATGATCCCGCCCGAGACCGAGATCACGCCCGGGTTGTAGTTGCCCTTCTTGGACGTGTCCCGCCACCCGTTCGGGTAGACGAAGAACCGGTCTCCGTATGCCGACAGGAACTGACCTTCGACGCAGTCCTTATCGAAGTACTCCTCGAAGATCGGCGCCGACGAGAAGCCGGGATACGTCGTCGCTGGAGGAATGGGCGGGGGAAGCGGCGTGGTCGCTGGTGTGGAGCCGACCGGCGGGTCCAACGTGTTCGCCATGGTGCGATGCGTCGCCGCCCAGTTCTTCGCTTGCTCGTCGGTAAGGCTGACGGTCATGGCGGGACTCCCTTGCTCGATCGCGCACAGTCTCGCGCCCTTGGCGATCAAGAGAGAAGAGCGGTACTACGGGTTACCGCGCGCTGCGCCCGTGACATCTCGGGCAGGGCATGGGGCCTTGGGAGGTCTCCCACTTCCAATTCGGGTCACTGCCGCACCTGGGACAGGTTCCGGGCAGTGAAGACTGCTTTGACCGCCCGCCCATGAACAGGTAAACCGCTCCAATCACCACACCGGGGATCAGAAAGACTTCGACGAATATCTTGAGGAGGTCGTGCACCAGATGACCCTATAGATCACCGTGTGTGGTCCGCAGGAGAACCGGTCAGTGACGCTTGTCACTCGCGCTTGTCACTCGCTTCGTCTGTTCGCTCGCTATCCCCTGTAGTGGAGTCTGAGGACTCGTAGGCGCGTACCTCGGAGAGTAGGTGGGCCGCTTCCGGGCCGATGAGACCGTGCAGCTCGTCCATCGACACCTTGTCTTCAAAGCGTTGTCGCCATGACCCGACCAGTGCCTGTGCTGCCTCGACGACAGGGCGCATCCGCTCAACAAGCTCGCCGTAATGCTCCTCTTGGCAGGTCTCGTTATCGCACCACGCGCAGTAACGGTCACCGTCTTCAAGCGTGATGATGTGGTGGTCCTTGCGATACAACGCCGCCCAGGCGCGGTCTCGGGAAGCGACGAGCTGAGTCACGCGCTGTTCCAGTTCCTCCACTCTCTCGCTGTTGTCTGATGAGGGGAGGGAGCGCTGTTCGGCCTCGACAAGTTCGAGGGTGTTGTGAACGGTCCAAGTGACGATCTTGGTGGCGAACGCGTGAAATGCCGGGTCATTGTTGTACCGCTCAACCAGGCCGCCGCCGCTGAGGACCGCTTGTAGGGCCGACTTGATCGCTCGCGTAGCGAGTGGTTTGTAAGTCATCCTTCTTCCTCCCACCGCTTCCACGGGTGGCCGTATCGCTGGGCGGCGTGGACGTGAATCGCCATCCAGACGAAGTTGTAGATGAGGCACGGAAGCATCGCGACCAGTTGCCCAGTACCGCACTCCACAGGTTGGCTCCGCCCAAGAACACAGCCCATGCGAGATTTGGCCAGAAGCGCCAACGCGTCTCGCTAGTCCATTGCTTCACCCACCAGTCAGAGGGACGGCGCGTCATCGCACCCGCTCCACAGTCAGCGAGTACAAGGGACGCCCTGGAAGCGGCACTGGAATGGCGGCTTGCCGCTTCGCACACTCCTGCTCTGCAAAGCGACGAAAGACGTGCCGACTCCAATCCATCACCTTGTCGTCATTCACGTCACGCGCCACGACAGCCCACCGGTGCTTCAAAGCCCCAGCTCCCCGATCGTCAACGTGCTCGACGGCACCAATGGACGCTCAGGTGTCTCCAAGCTCTTGAGCCGCACCGCCATGCCACCTTCGTCTTGCAGCCGGATCGCCGTTTGTGCGGCTTTCCAGCTCCAGAACGTCTTCACTTGGTAGAGGCTGCCCCACGGGCGCTGGCCGGGAACACCGTCGTCTTGCAAGTACTCACGCAAACTCGGATCGTCGGCGCGCCGGCGCTGAACGACCCACGGCATGCTTCGGTGCGACACCGGCTGAAGGCCGTGTCCGCTCGGGCGATACCCGCGATTCGCCAGGTGCGACCGGCCAACCTCCTCAAGATCAATCTCGATGTCCATTTCGGTTCTCCCTTGTCGTTGACTCACAGATCAATTCCGATGCCGTCGCTCGGAAGCCTCCCGTTGGGACGCTGGTCATAAACCGCGTCATCCATCACGTCCGCGAGGGCCATGCTGCTTTCCAGCGCCCTGAACTCGTCTTGCACTTGAGCGGCACGTAAGAAGACGTTCTCCTCGTCTTTCATGCCTCTGGCGCTTAAGCGGTCGGCATTGAGGATGAGTCGGTCATGATCGACGCGGCTTGCGAAACGACGAGCGCGGGACTCGAAGGACTTCATCTTCCGCACCGGTGTTTGTCCTGGTTAACCGTCGCGGCCAGCCAGCCATAAGAGCAGCGGCGGCAGTACATATGCAGATGTTCGAGATCGCCGTGCTTGCACTCGTCGCCGTACACCCGCCTTTTGCAGCCATCACACCAGCGAATGTGGATGTCGGTGCTCCAACATCGCGAGCACACGGGGGACTCGATAGCGCGGCTCGCTTCTAGCGCTGCCTCATCTGACTCGACGCTCAATTCGCGTTGTTCCGCCGGAACCGAGCTGCGCTCTTCGCCAGCTCATTACGAATGAGTTCGGATATCGAGACGGTGCGCCGTTCTACTGCAGAACGGCGAATTGCCTCGGCTTCAAAAGCCGCAAGATCGTCGTCGTCGATATTGCGGACCGAGAGGTATCCCATGCCCATTGTTTAGTGCAGTACGGGATACTGCGCCCGTAATGCACGTAGGCAATTTGGCCCATTCTCGAAAAGCAGAAAACCCCCTGACCTCGACGGGCGAGCGGGGGCTTCCTGAACAGCAGGTGAACCACTGTTAGTGTTCTCGACAGCGACGTTAAGAACGGAGATCAGCATAGCGAACTGACAGTTCTCGACAACCTCTCTGGAAGCAGGGCAGTGGGATTAGGACCCGGGCGATAGCACCGGGCTCTGCGAAGCAGTCGATGAAGCCGAGGGAATGGACCCGGTAACCAGCACTTTTCTGGTTAGAAGCCGCCCGCGAAATACGCCTTGACTTTGAGGAAGATCCGCTGGAATTTCGCCCTTGCAAAGCCGCGCCCAAGCTCCAGCGATTCGGCGTCGGTGCATGCAGGCAGGGAAAAGAAGACGGGCAAAGCCCGACCGTTCTTCCCTTCGGGTTCCACCCCATTCCGCACGCCCCCTCAAGGGGGCTACGGCTCGAAACGGTAGGGAACCAAGGGCGCTACTCACGCTCAAGATGCAGAGTCACTTTCCGCCCAGAGGGATTTGTGCATCAACGGAAACAGGTCGACCCCCTACCAGCTCTGAACGGATCCCGATATCGTCGATCGAAGCGGAGCACGCCAGCATTCGTCGATGCCGATCGAGAAACGGAGCGATCCATGCACAGATCCTTGGCTCTGTACCTGCCGCCGGAGGACCCCCAGGCTTTTCGCGAGCACTACGAGAGCACCCACATTCCGCTGACCAAGAAGATCCCAGGTCTTCGCGCCTTCCGCTACAGCTTGAACGTATCCGCACCCGAGGGGGAGTCACCGTATTTCGCGGTCTCCGAAGCCGAGTGGGACGATGCCCAGGCCATGGGTGAAGCGTTTAGCACACCAGAAGGTCAGGCAGCGCTGGCGGACATACGGAAGTACGCCACGGGGGGCGCCGTCGTTGTGGACTACGCCGTACGGGAAGCCTGATTCAGTTCCGGCTCCGTCATGATGAGGACGAAGGGGTCGAGGCCTACCGGCGGCCTCGATGGCGGTCGCGACCAGGATGAAGAACGCGGTGAGCAGAGCAACCCTCCGGTTCACCACCTTGAACAGCTCGTAAAAAATGAACGCCAAGGGGACGTTGGTCACGGTCACCAGGAGGTGCGCGGCTAGGCCGGATTGGTAGAGCAGCTCATGCGCCTGGATGTTGGCGGCGGTGGTCGCCGAATCAGACACCAACAACGTGGCCTGAACTTAGCAAATGGCAAAAGCTTGCATCAAGTCTGGTGACCAACGCAGATTACCGCAGGAGCCTGGATAGGTTGATCATACTAAATCGGGGGAAGTTACTCGAGAGCTCGAAAGTATTCCGCGCGCCAGACTTGGATTAACGATCACGTTCGTTAGAACGCCGAACAATGCGCCCAATGCGAGGTACATGGTGAAGTTGCGGATTCCAGAATTGAACAAGTAGGAGAACAGGCCAATTGTGCTCGCTGCGCAGAGAATTAGTGTCAGCACGCCTATGCCGCGAGATGGCAAGGCGAACTCAACAAAGAAAAGCAAGACAAATCCGGCAATTGCGCCAATGATGAGACCTAACCAGTTGAACGAAGGAAGGCGCTCGGCACTGAAATCAGGGGTGGTGACTTTCGCTATAGCGCTGACCGCATAGACAGCAAAGATTACGAGGCCTGCCCAGAATCCTGCGCGGCCTGAGAACTTAGCGTCGCGATCAGCGGCCCTGCCAGGTAGGAGCGCGGAGATAAGAAAGAAAGCCAGTATGATTCCGGGAATAATAATAAAAATGATCGAGAAGTAGATTAACTGCAGCATGCGCGTCCTCGTGTGCCTTCCAGATGTGGTATAGGAGCTAACCTGCCCACCCTCCATGGCTTAAGCCTGTTCAGCCGAATGAGCTTGCCACTCAGTGGAAGTTCGTCAGGATGCCGACTCCCACTGAAGCAGGGGCGGATTTCGCGTTCGCAGTCAGCCGTTCTACTGCGGCTCGCGCAGCTGGCACGAACTACATCCGACCTCCGGCAACCGTAGCGGCTTTCGCGGTTGGTTGAGCGGATTTCGGCCTCGTCAGTTAGCCGTGCCCTCGCGAAAGCCGCGGTGGCATCGCCCGCGATCGCGGTGCTGTTGGCGTCGAGGGCTACGCGATGGTTCCCACTCATGCCCGACAACCTTGGTCCATTTCTGGACGTTCGTCGTGGTTGCGAGGCTATCGGAGCACAAATGTGACGCCGCATACACCATGGGCGCCGGCCTGCAATGCTGTAAGGCCTGCACACAGCTGGCAGCCCTCGCCTTCCGGGCTTCAGCGCCCGTAACCAAACCTGCAGCAGCAAACTGCAGCAACAAGCGCGCGATTTGGCGCTTCTTAATGCCCCCAACCGCGGCTTGGCCAGGCACGAATGGCGCTCAACGAGGCTCGCTCCGCCACTTTGCAAGCAAGGGGTTACGGGTTCGAGTCCCGTTGGCTCCACCCCTAGTTGGCGGTGCCTCGTGTCAAGCCATGGCAGCGGGCGTGCTTGGTCCGCCCGTGGTCTACGGGCTGGCTGGGATGTGTTGAGCCTTTACGTGTGAGTCGGT
>Ga0307288_10000438_pt1 | contig 14259 bp, 11 predicted proteins | sample ER_DNA_142_FD_194469 | JGI IMG/M metagenome (GOLD analysis project Ga0307288, IMG submission 194469) | Bulk soil microbial communities from the East River watershed near Crested Butte, Colorado, United States - ER_DNA_142 | ecosystem: Environmental > Terrestrial > Soil > Floodplain | place... | reverse complement strand
CTCGGCTATGAGGGAAAGGTCGACGTGTTCTGGGGTGAAGGACCGTTGGTTGACACGGCTGAGCTGGAGCAGTGCTTCGGTGAGGCCGATCGCTCGGGAGTTAACGGCGTAGAGACGGTCGACAAGTTCGCCGTTCCCACGGCTCGGATCGTTGCGGGCGACGTCGAGTAGCGTCTGCGTGACCGCCAGCGGCGTGCGCAGTTCGTGGGAGGCGTTGGCTGCGAATCTCTGCTGTTCGGCGACGTGTGATTCGAGCCGGGCGAGCATGGTGTCGAAGGCGTCGGCGAGTTCGCGGAACTCATCTCTGCGGCCCTCTAGTTGGATCCGATGGGAGAGCGATCCGTTCGCGGCCACGCGTGTGGCGTCGGTGATGCGAGTCAGGGGAGCGAGCATGCGGCCGGCGAGAAACCAGCCTCCCAGCAGGCCGAACACCAGCAGGAACGCCAACACGATGGCCGCGATCGAGCCGAAGCCGTGCAGGGGGTCCGAGCGGTCGAATAGAAACCACCACGAGGGATGCATGTGGGAGAGCACACCGTTGGGTATGTAGCGCAGAACGACCACCCAAACGGCCGCGAGCATCAGGACGCCTGCGAGCATGAGGAAGCCGGCGTAGCTGAGGTGAGCTTCAAGCGGGCGCTTAACCCAGGGGCTCTATCCACGCTCTTCTCCCTCGTGCTCGGTGTCTGGGTCAGTGTCGATGCGGTAGCCAACGCCGGGCACGGTGGCGATAATCCAGGGTTCGCCGAGCCGTTTGCGCAGTCCCGAGACCGTGATACGCGGGGCGTTGGTGTAGGGGTCGGCGTTCTCGTCCCATGCTCGCGCTAGGAGGCCTTCCGCGCTGACGATGCCGCCTTCGGCGGCGACGAGGGCTTCAAGCACGGCGAACTGCTTCCTGGTCAGCGCGACGTACCGGCCGTCGCGATAGACCTCGCGGCGGAACGGATCCAGTCGGAGGCCGGCGATCTCTCGCACCGGTGGCCTGTTGTGGGCGCGCCTGCGGTCGAGCGCCCTGAGCCGGAGCACGAGCTCTCGGAGTTCGAACGGCTTCGTGAGGTAGTCGTCGGCGCCGAGCCCGAACCCGCTGGCCTTGTCGTCGAGACGGTCGGCAGCGGTCAGCATGAGGATCGGCATGCCGCTGCCGGATGCGACGATGCGTTCGGCGATCTCGTCACCGGAAGGGCCGGGAATGTCCCGGTCGAGGACAGCGATGTCGTAGGAGTAGACGCCCAGCAGCTCCAAGGCGGTGTCGCCGTCACCGGCGATGTCTGCCGCGATCGCTTCCAGGCGTAGGCCGTCACGGATGGCCTCCGCCATATACAGCTCGTCCTCAACGAGCAACACACGCACGCTCCTGATGCTACGAGCTGGCGTGTTTCGTCGGCGTATCGAAAACCGCATACGTGCTGGCAACACGACGCCACCCAGACTGGAGGCATGACCTATAGCGAACCAGCACGAACGACGACCCGTCGGATTCCCGGGATCCTTGTCGGCGGCCTTCTGGTCGTCATCGCGGCGATCGCCGCAGTTCTCGGCCACCAGTTGCTGACGTCCTCGTCCTTGACGGCCACACCACCCATCGACAGGCTTCCTATTGAGCACCACGGCGCGCTTGGCAAAGCGCCGCCGAGCACGGCGTGGCCAGCATATGGCCAGGCCGCTGTCCAAATAGGACAGTCGCAGATCCAGGCCGGCCCGAACCAGCACGCGGCTCCGATCGCCAGCGTCGCGAAGGTGATGACGGCCTACTTGGTGCTCCGTGACCATCCGCTGCAACTCGGCCAGGACGGCCTGGCGATCACGCTCACCGACGCCGATGTCGCCGACACCGACCGCCGGGCAGGACACGACGAGTCCGTTGTGTCTATCGCCGCCGGCGAGCAGCTGACTGAACTGCAGGCGCTGCAGGCAGTCCTGGTGCCGTCGGCGAACAACATCGCCGCGGTCCTGGCCCGCTGGGATGCCGGCTCGGCGGACCGGTTTGTTGCCCGCATGAATGCGACCGCGCGGTCGCTGGGCATGATCCACACCCGTTACACCGATCCGAGCGGCTACGACGACGCAACCGTGTCGACTGCCGCCGACCAGGTGCGCATCGTCGTTCGCGCGATGCGCCTGCCGGTGTTCGCGAGCATCGTCGGCACACCGAGCGCGACGCTGCCGGTCGCCGGCACCGTGCACAACACCGACACATTGCTCGGGCACGACGGGTTTGTCGGCGTCAAGACCGGCTCGGACGACGCGGCCGGCGGCTGCTTCGCCTTCCGGGCTATCCGCTGGATCGACGGCAAGCAGACGACGATCACCGGGGTCGTGTTGGGCCAGCCCGGCCACGACCGAATTCCGGCGGGTCTCGCGGCAGCCGTCGCCATGGTCGACCGCATCGCCGGTCATTCACGGCGCCAGGTACCGGCTATGCCGGATCTACAGGAACGAACCGTGGCACCAGGAACTGGGCCCCGAATTCATCGACTACGGCAGCACGCTCGGCATCGAACCGGCGTCGACGAATCACCACAGGCGGGGTAGCAGCGGCTTCTGCAAGCCCTCTTCCGGACTCGAACCGGAGACCCCCTCCTTACCATGGAGGTGCTCTACCAACTGAGCTAAGAGGGCGCGCGGCCATTGTAGGCGGTTCATCTTCGGCTCACGTTCGTGCGAGCGTTGGGTCAGCGGTGTCGGCGGCCCACCGTGACGTTGACCCGCGCGCGCGGGCCGAGGCGTCGTCCTGCATGGGGCGACTGCGCCTTGACGAACGCGGCTCGCGCCGGCACGACCTTGCCTCGGCGGACGTGGCCCAGTCGACAGCCGGCATGAGCCAACATCCGCTTTGCGACCCGCAGGCGTCGTCCCCGAACGCGCGGGACAACGCAACCTCTGCGCTTGGCTGCCGCGCCGTTCGCGGCGGTCGCGAAGGCCCTCGGCACGGTGACCATGGTCGGCCTCGAGGTCGGAATCGGGCTCGTGCCCCCGGCTGCGTCGAACGCGCGAACGAGATACGAGTTCTGGGTCCCGCGGCCGACCGTGGAATCGACGAAAGTCGCGTTCTGCGTTGTCCCGATCAACGCTGCGTTCCGATAGACGCTGTAACCCGAGACGCCGATCGTGCTCGAGCTGCGGCTCCAGCTCAACTCAACGTCTCCGTCCACGGTTGCGTGGGCGACGGTGTTTAGAGGCGGCGTGGGCGGCGCGCACGAGATTGCTCCGGCGGCGAGAGCCGCGATCTGGGCTCGAAGTGACGGAAGCGCAGCTTTCTCGCTCCCGTCGATTCGGTACAGCCCCGACTGGTAGCCGGCGAGATTTGCGTCGTCCTGCAGCAGGAAGTTGAAGCCCGCCTCGACGTACGGCTGGCAGTAGGCGAGCCGCAGTGCGTATCCGAGCTGCGTCGCCTGGTCAGGTGCGGGAGAGTCCGCCGGCGGTGACGGCGATGACGGCTCGCCGACCAGTGCGTCGGGTACGACCCGGACGTTCTCGCTTCCGAAGTAGCCCGGAAGCGGGGGAACGTCGGTCTGGAAGCCGAGCTCGAGGTACCAGATCGGGACGCATGGGGCACCCGGGAAGCAGCGGCCCGGGACGGCCTGTTCTGTTCCCGCGAATGCGGCTTGGTAGGTGTCGACGAGCCGGTTCCAGTCTCCCTCGCCGATTGAGTTTTGCGTCCGGTGCATCAGGTAAGGACGCTCGTCGTTCCAGTAGCCATAGGGGTGGTGGACGACGGTGTCGAAGATCCGACTCGTGCGGCCGGTCTCTCGGTAGGCGGCACCGAGCTTGAGGATGAAGCTCGTCGGCGAGTGGGAAATGTTGCTCACGGCATTCGGGTTGTCGTTTCCGTACGGACCGGTTGCCGGGGCGCCGATGTTGATCGTCGGCCTGAAAGCGTGCAGAACGTCGTAGCAGTGCGCCAGCAACGCCTCGTACGCGGCCGGTGCCGCACTCGATCCATCAGGGTTGAACTGGGGGCGCCAGAAGTAGCTGGAGTCCGGCTCGTTTCCGATCACGAGGTCGTTGATGCTCGGGCTGCTTTCGATCGCATTGCGGGCGAAGCTGCAGAACTGGTCGCGGGCGGCGTCGTCGAGTGGCGTCTCGGCGCCGCTCGTCCTGATGCTCAGGATCACGCGCATCCCCGAGGCGGCGGCAACGCCACGTGCGAGCTCGGCGGCCTGGGTCTCGTCGGGCGCCACTTCGCCGGGGTGCCAGACGAGCACGTACGAGACGCCTCCGGCGCCGAGCGCCCGCTCGGGTCCCGTCGCCTGCTCACCCACACTCAGGGCGAGGTTGTCCGTAAATCCGAACACGAAGTTTGGCGCCGCGCGCGCGCTGCCCGCGAAGACGCAGGCAACACTGAACATCGCCACAACCCACCGACCGCTGTCTCCGAACCGCCGCCCCATTCGCCCCCTTGACGGCACGATCTTAGTAACCCACGAGGGGATTTTGGGCAGTTCCGCGCAAAATCTTCTCCGCTGCTTTTTGCGCAGGAACCGGGCTAACCGCGTGCAATCCTTCCTTTCCGGGCGTACAGTTCGGTCCGGCACCCAGCCCAGGGGTTGCGCGTGAAGCTAGCGGTCGAGATTCTCAGCTACGTCAGTCTCGTCGCCTATGCGGCGCTCGCGGTCGCCACGGTCAACCAGTGGCGCCTTCGACGCGAGCGCGCGGCGGCTTGGGCCGCTGCTTGCTTCGGATCGCTCGGCCTCGTCGTTGTCCTGGGCCAGATCATCCCCGACCACCCGCACGGCTTCGGCGAGCGGTTCCTGCAGAAGGTCGACATCGCCGTCCTGCTCCTTTTCCCGTACCTCCTGCACCGGTTCACGACCGTGTTTCGGAGCGCGACCTCTCGGCTGGAGCGGGCGCTGGGCCTGATGACGGTGGCGATGATCGTCTGGACTTTCGCGATCCCGCGGTTTCCCGGGCCCGGCGAGCATCGCTCGACCGGAATCGTCCTCTATCTGATCGGCTTCCTGATCCACTGGACGGTGTTGTCCGCGGTTGCCTCGACCCGGCTCTGGCGGGCCGGGCGCGGCCAGCCGAGTGTGGCGCGCCGGCGGATGCGGCTGCTGGCGCTGGCCTCGGCGTTGCTGACCATGGCGTTGTTCGCCGCTGTGGTGACGAGCCAAAACAATTCGGTGCCCGCCCTGGTCAGCCAGGTACTTGCGATCGTCGCCGCGCTGGCCTTCCTGCTCGCGTTCGTGCCGCCGGGGATCGTTCGACTGCTCTGGCGACGGCCCGAGCAGGAACGGCTCCAGAGTGCGATGCGCGATCTGGTCACCCTCGCCACGAGCCAGGAAGAGATCGCGCAGCGGGTGCTGGGGCCGATGGCCCAGATCGTCGGGGCGAATGCGATCAACCTCTGCAACGAAGAGGGTCGCGTCGTGGGCGCCTATGGGGAAGCAACACCGGCCGACGCGGGTACCGGGCAGGTCTTCGAGTTCTCGCTGCCGACTGCGAAGCTCACCGTTCACGCCTCTCCTTATGCGCCGTTCTTCGGGAACGAGGAGCTGCGTGTGCTGGAGACGCTCGCGAGCTTCACGGGCATCGCCCTCGACCGGGTGCGGCTCTTTCAGCAGGAGCATGAGTCACGGCTCGCGCTCGAACGGGCCGACGAGATCAAGACGAACTTCATCGCGCTCGCTTCACACGAGCTGCGGACACCGGTGACGACGATCCTCGGCCTCGCGGCCACGCTCAACCGGCGCGGCGACCAGCTGGAAGAAGCGCAAAGGAAAGAGCTTCGCGACACGCTCGAGCGCCAGGCCGACCGGATGGCGAAGCTCGTCGAGCAGCTGCTCGACCTCTCGCGGCTGGATGCGGATGCGATCGAGATCTCGCCGGAGCCGATCAACGTTCGCGAACGGCTCGAAGAGATCGTCACCGCCGTTGCGGCCGAGCGTCGGGCCGACGTCGAGATCGGCGGCGACCCCGACCTCGAGGCCACGGCAGACCCCAGTGCGCTCGAGCGGATCGTCGGCAATCTCGTCATCAATGCGCTCCGATACGGGTCGCCGCCGGTCCGGGTGCATGCGGTTCAGCAGGATCGACACATCCGGGTCTTCGTCGAGGACGAGGGCGAGGGCGTCCCGCCGCAGTTCGTGCCGGACCTGTTCGAGCGCTTCACTCGAAGCGGCCGCGAGCGGGTCGGCGGGTCGGGCCTGGGCCTTGCGATCGCGCGCTCGTACGCGCGCGCCCACGACGGCGATCTCGTCTACACGGACGCAGAGCCCCACGGGGCGCGCTTTCAGCTCGTGCTGCCGGTGAAACGAAACGGCAACGGCAACGGCGAAACGGACGGGCATTTGGAGCCCACCCCGGAGGTAGAGGGCCATCGCTGGCGGGTTTTTCGCCGTTAGGAATCGGCCCGTCACCGCGCCCGACCTGCGCGGGCGCGGTCACAATCGCATCAAGGACAGCAAAGCCGGGCGAAGTCGTCATGGCTTCGGCGTAGCCGAAGCCGAAGCCGGACTCGACCGGCGATGGGGGCGGGAGGATTCGAACCTCCGTAGGCTAAGCCGACGGGTTTACAGCCCGTTCCCTTTGGCCACTCGGGCACACCCCCGGGAGGCGGCATTGTAGCCCGACAGGGTTACGATCTCCGGATGCCGCGCTTCGACGCGATCGTGGTCGGCGCCGGGCCTGCCGGCTCGACTACCGCCTATCGTCTCGCGCGCGCGGGGGCCCGCGTGTGCTTGCTCGATCGGGCGCGGTTTCCGCGTGACAAGCCGTGCGGAGGCGGTCTGACACTTCGCGCCGTCCGCCAGCTGCCTTTCTCGGTCGAGCCGGTCGTCGAGGAGCGCGTCGCCACGCTCGAGCTCGGACTTCGCTACGGCAAGCGCTGGAGCGGCCATGCGGCCGAACCGCTCGTGCTGATGACCCAACGACGGCGGCTCGACGAGTTTCTCGCCCATCGGGCCGCCGAGGCCGGCGCCGAGTTCCGAGACGACGCCAAGGTCACAGCCGTCGACCCGGCCGGAGCCGTGACGGTCGCGGGCGAGCGGCTGGAGGCGGACGTCGTCGTCGGAGCTGACGGGGCAAACGGCATCGCCTCGCGTGCGCTCGGACTCGTGGCTCCCGCGTACGGCGTTGCACTCGAAGGCAACGTCGCCTACTCCCACGTTTCTCGAGAACGGTTCGGCGGGCGCGCCGTCGTCGAGCTCGGGGTCGTCCCCGGCGGATACGCGTGGGTCTTCCCGAAAGGCGACCACGTCAACGTCGGCGTCGGCGGCTGGGAGAGCGAGGGTCCGAAACTGCGCGCACGACTGAAGGAGTTGTGCGCCGCCTTCGAGATCGACGAGAGCGAAGTGCACCAACTGCGGGGTCACCGGCTGCCGATGCGAGGAGCAACCCGGCGCCCCGTCGGCGACCGCCTCCTCCTCGTAGGGGATGCAGCCGGGATCGTCGACCCGCTGTCGGGCGACGGCATGTACGAGGCTTTCGTCAGCGGCCGGTTGGCAGCCGAGGCGACGCTCGAGCTGCTGGCCGGGCGCGAGAGAGACCTCGGCGGGTACGCAACGGCGTTCGCGGAGACGTTTGCGGCTGTGGAGCGGGTCTCGTGGCGCGCGAAGGTGGCCTTCGAGCGATTTCCAGGCCTGGCCTTCCGCTTGGCGACGACGAAGATCTCCTGGCGGCTCTTCCAGGCGGTCGTCCGCGGCGACGAGTCCGCCTCGAGCACGAAGGGCCTCCGCGGAGCGCCGTTGCGCGTGCTCCAGGCGCTAGGCGTCTAAAGACAACCGCCCCGGCTGCCGATGTGCAGCGGGTGGAGCTGAATGCGGTCCTGCGGCGTGCCGTGGAGCTCGGCGCGAGCGATATCCACCTGAAGGTGGGTCAACTGCCCGTCATGCGACGGGACGGCGAGCTGGCGCCCGTCGCCGACCATCCGCCGCTGACAGAGGCGGATCTCGACGCGGCTTTGCAGATCATCTCCGACCTCACGCCAGCCAGGCGCGAGGCCTTCTACGAGAGCGGCGAGCTCGACATCGCCTACACGAGCGGGGATCTGCCGCGCTTCCGCGTCAACGCGTTTCGCCAACGCGGAGCGATCTCGTTCGCGTTTCGCGTGATCCCGAAGAATGTCCCGACCTTCGAGCAGTTGCGGATGCCGACTGGCGTACGGACTATGGCCGACGAGCACCGCGGCCTCGTGCTCGTCACCGGTGCGACCGGCTCCGGCAAGACAACGACTCTCGCCGCGATCATCGACCACATCAACCGCTCGCGGCGGCAGCACATCGTCACGATCGAGGACCCCATCGAGATCCTCCACGACGACCAGGGCTGCATCGTCAATCAGCGCGAGGTCGGGATCGACACCGAGTCGTACCTCGCCGCGTTGCGGCGGGCGCTCCGGCAGGACCCCGACGTGATCCTGATCGGCGAGCTCCGCGACCCCGAAAGCGCGGAGACCGCACTGAAGGCGGCCGAGTCGGGCCATCTCGTCTTCTCGACCATGCACACGGTCGACGCCGCCGAGACGCTCGGCCGGATGATCGAGTTTTTTCCAGGCAACAAGCAGGCGCAGATCCGCTCCATCCTGGCCGGAGTGCTGCGCGGCATCGTCAGCCAGCGCCTGCTGCGGCGCCAGGACGGCGGTCGAATCGCAGCGGTCGAGGTGATGGTCAACAACTCTCGGATCGCAGACCTGATTCGCGAGAACAAGACCGAGCAGATCCCGGAGGCGATCGCAGAGGGCTCCTTCTTCAACATGCAAACCTTCCAGCAGGCCCTGATCGAGCTCGTCGTCTGCGGGGAGATCGACCGCGAGACCGCCGCCAATGCGGCAACGAACCAGCACGATTTCGTCGTCGCGCTCGAGCACGCGCTCAAGCGGCAAGCGGCCGGGGTCACCAGGCAGGACGAGCTCCCGCAGTCGGCGCCTCCCGAAGAAGAAGAGGCGATGCCGAGCCTGCGGGTCGTGCCCGCCGAGCAATGAGACGTGTCCTGCTGGGTTTCGCCCTCGCCGCGGTAACGGTGGCGAGCACTGCGAGCGCCGACACTTTCCGCGAGCTCCCGACAACGCCGGCGAACCTGCCGAGCGCCTCGGTACCGAACCAGCCCGGACAGATCAGCGTGCCGACGCCGATCTCGACGTCCCCTGCGATGGCCCAAGCACTCAGCTTCCAGCAGCTGGTTGCGCTATGGCAGAACGCCGGCTCGGCCTACGCGATTCCCTGGGAGGTGCTGGCGTCGATCAACAAGATCGAGTCGAACTTCGGGCGCAACATGGGCCCGAGCTCAGCAGGTGCGGTTGGCTGGATGCAGTTCATGCCCGGCACCTGGGATCGCTGGGGTCTGGATGCAAACGGTGACGGGATCGCGGATCCGTGGAACCCGGAGGACGCGATCTATGCGGCGGCCCGGTACCTCGCAGCGGCCGGCGGTTCACAGGACCTCTCGCGCGCCGTTCTGGCCTACAACCACGCGCAGTGGTACGTCGACGAGGTGCTCCAGCTCGCCCATACGTTCGCCGGGGGCGGCGCTGATGCGACCTACCGCCTCGATCGGCTTCAGGTCTCGCTCGACGGCTTCCAGAAGGACGTCGCCAAGGCGAACCGTCAGCTCGTGGCCGCGCTGCGTGTTCAGCGAGCGCTGGCGAAAGTGGAACATCGCTGGCAGAAGCGCGCAGACTCCGCGCAGCTCCTCTCCCGCCAGCTGGAGCTTCAGAAGACTGCCACGCAGATCGGCATTCGCGAGCACGCGGCCGAGGCCCGCGTCGCGGCACTGCGGGCGGAGCTTCACCGCTCGGCCGCCGCGCTAGTCCAGGCGCGAACCCGCGCCCAAAGCACTTTCTCGACATCGGCTACGGGCGGGCTCCTCGGCGCGCCGGTCACGGACGACTCCGGCTACGTCTTCCCGGTCGGCGGTGGCCCGGCGATCGTCTCGGTCTCGCATCACCATCACGACTACCCGGCGGCGGACATCGCCGCCCCCGAGGGCGCCCCTGTCTACGCACTGGCCGACGGCATCGTGCTGCGGTCTTGGACGCAACCCGATCCGGCTTGCGGGATCGGAGTCAGCCTGCAGGCGAGCGACGGCCAGGAGTGGACCTACTGCCACCTTTCCTATCTCGACCCCCAGGTCGTCGCAGGTGCGGTGCTCAGCGCCGGCCAGGCAGTCGGGCTGGTCGGCCAGACCGGCGACGCGACGGGCCCGCATCTCCACCTCCAGCTCGATCCAGCGACGCAGTACCCCCAGCTAGAGCCGTGGTTCCAGCGCTTTGCCGGCACCGCTTTCCGCTGGCAGGACGCGCCGACGCCGGAGCGCGTCGCGCAGGGGCCCGTCTTCGCCGAGGTGCCGAACGGCGGCTCGGGTCGCTCGGCAGCTTCGGGTGACGTGATCCAGTTCACCCGTTAGAGGGAAGGCTCCGTCGGCCCAGCTGCCGACTAGGCGTATATGGCGGTCTATGTCCGCGCGCTCTTGCCGCGCGTCCTGGTTGTCACTGCGGTCTGGCTGATCGGGTCGGGAACACTCACCTTCGCGGCCGACAAGACCTTGGTCTCGAACACGCCTGCAAAGGCGCCGGTGGCCGCTCCGCGGCCGACTCTGATCGTCCCCGACGTTCGCTCCCAGGCCTTCGTTTTCGCGAAAGGGATTCTCTCGGACGGCGGGTTCGCGTGGCGAGTCGTCGGCTCTGTACGCGGCTACGCGACGAACCGGGTCGTCTCGCAGAAGCCGGCCCCGGGAACGGTGGTCGTGGACACGGGCGCGCCGACGATTCAGCTCGGCCTTGTCCGAGGCTCCTACAGCCAGACCGGGACACCGTCCGACCTCGCCCCCTATGCCGGGACGCCGATCGTGTTGGCGAACTCGGCAAAGACGCCGGCGAAGAAGCCCGCGGCGGGCAAGCTGCCGCTCGCTCCGCCGAAGGTGAGCAAGGCTCCGGTGAAGCACACGGCGAAGCGGACTCGCAAGTCCGTGAAGCACCTGACTGCGCGCCCGCCGGCATTTACCGTCCCGGGCGGCCGCAAGGAACCGCAAAAAGAGATCTCGCTGCCCGCTCGAGCGCAGCTCCTGGATCGCTGGCTGACGTCGTCTCGCCGCGCGAACGCAGCGAATCAGCGCCACTGGCTCTACCAGCACGCCTGGATCGTCACCGGCGCCAGGTTCGGCTGGTGGCACGGAGCGGACGCCCTTCGTATCCTCATCCGCGTCGACCGCCGGGTCGAGTCCCAGTGGGGCATCGGCCGCCGCAGTGAATCGGTCGCACGCGCCGCCCTCGCCGCAGTCGAGGCGAGGGCGAAATGAACCAGGCTCTACGGCTAAGCGCTCGTCGCCTGCGCGAAGAGGGCGGCTACAGCCTGATCGAGCTGCTGACCGTGCTGGTGATCCTCGGGGTCGTCATGGGCGGCCTGACGACCGTGTTCGCAAGCGCCACGACCTCAGAGGCCGACATGAACAACCGCTTCCAGGCTCAGCAGGAGGCGCGGCTCGGACTGGACAAGCTGCGCCGGGAGGCTCATTGCGCCTCGGGGGCCACGCCGGCGGGCTCGAACGCCTCTTCGATCACCTTCACCCTGCCGTCGTACTGCAAGACGTACTCGGGCAATGCCTCGGTGACCTGGTGCACCCGGAGCGTCAGCACGAATCGCTATGCCCTTTATCGCGTCAACGGCAGCGTCTGCACGGGCGGCGTCAAGTGGGCGGACTTCCTCGCTCCGACGTCGACGGCGACGGTCTGCAGCGGCGCCCTCTGCGTCTTCAACTACACCGCGCAGACGACGACGAGCCTCGGGAAGTTGCACATCGACTTCCCCATCAACGTCAAGCCTTCGAGGAGCGTCGACACGTACGAGCTCGTCGACGACCTCGTGCTCAGGAACACCACCCGGTCATGAGAAGGAGCAGATTGACATGAACAGGATTCTCGGACGCCTGCAGCCCGGTGACGAGCGCGGAATCGCCCTCGTGATGGCCCTCGGGATGCTGATCGTGTGTTCGATCATGGTAGTCACGGTGATCCAGTACACCTCTGCTGGGCAGAGCGCGTCGCATCTCAGCAAGGCGCGCCTGACCGCGTTCGACGCCGCCGACGGCGGCATGAACAACGCGTACGCCGTCCTCAACCTGCCGGCGAACAACTCCCTCCACCAGGACATCCTGCCGCAGTGCCATACGACCAACGCGAATCCCGGCAGCGGCCCCGGGCAGACGCCGAACGCGACCTGGTTTTCGACTGCGACGAACTTCACGTCCAAGTCGACGTGGAACCACAACAGCTACGGCAAGACGACGGTCGACTGGTGCGGCGACTTCGACATCAGCGCCGATCAGTGGTACCTGTGGGCGAGTGGGTACACGAAGAACCCAACCGGCCCGCAAGGGAACGTTACGCGGCTGCTGTTCTCCAAGGTCTCGGTCGTCCCGACGCTGACGCAACCGCTGAACAACCCGACCTGGAACTACGTCTACGCCACGCGAACCGGGAATGCTTGCGATCAGACTTTCAGCAACAACGTCGGTGGGACTGCGCGGATCTACATCGCCGGCAATCTCTGCCTGAACAACAACGTCGGTATCTCGAATGGCCCCCTGATCATCCAGGGAAACCTCGACCTCTCGAACAACGCTTTCGTCGGGACGAGTTCAAGTATGGGTACGCGCGTCGAGACCTACGTCGGCGGCAACTGCCGCTACGGCGGCGGGTCGTGGGCAGCCTGCACCGGCAACCAGGATGCGCGACACATCTGGAGCAAGCTCTCCGACGGCTCCACCATCGGCGTGAACCACGTCGCCCCATCGGTCGCAGCGCCGACGGCCGACTTTGCAAAGTGGTATGCGAACGGGATGCCGGGCCCGACACAAGGCTGTACGACATCGAGCGGGACCCCGCCGAGCTTCGACAACAACACGACGCGGGACAACAGCCTCGCGACGTCGTTCGACCTCACGCCGGCGGCCTCGTACGTCTGCCGCGTCGGGCCGGGCGCGAACACGACGCTCTCGAGCGCGATCACCGCGGCAGCAAGCTCGATGACGGTTGCATCGGCGAGTGGATTTCCTGCCAGCGGGAGCTTCTCGGTCAGTATCGACGAGGAGGACATGACGGTCACCGCCGGTGCCGGCGGGACGACATGGACGATCTCCCGCGGCGCGAACGGGACAACGGCCGCCGCTCACTCGGCGAGCTCGACGGTCACGTGGAACAACCCGCAAACGGATGGCGAGATCTCGTGGAACGCTACGACGAAGACCCTCACCGTCGTCGGCACGATCTACATCGACGGTAGTGCGAAGGTGTCGCAGAACGCCAACTACAACGGCCAGGCGACCCTCTACCTGTCGGGGACGATGCTCTTCAACGGCAGTCTCTGCGGCGTGCCGACCGGCGCGAGCTGCATCTTCTCGAACTGGAACCCGAACACCGAGATGCTGACGATCGTCGCCGACGGCACCGGGGGACAGGTTGCTGCGGGCGACAGCATCCAGTTCGCGAACAACCAGTACTTTCAGGGCGGCGTCTTCGCGACGGGCAACGCCGACTACGGCAACAACGCCAACTCGGATGGGCCGATCATGGCCAGCCAGATCCTCCTCGCAAACAACGTGAACACGAACTCGTTCCCGAACATCACGACCGTCCCCGTTGGCATGCCTGGCAACCCCGAGGTCTACGCGCAGCCGAACCCGCCCCAGAGCTTCTCGGGCTAGCGATGGCTCAACCAGCGCCGCCGTCCGGCCGATAGGAACGATGTGAACGCCGCTCTCGCAGCTTTTGCGCTCGCCCCTGGTCTCGCGGTCGGGAGCTTCCTGAACGTGCTCGCCGCCCGGGTGCCGCTGCGCCGCTCGGTAGTGCACCCGCGCTCGGCGTGCATGAGTTGCAGCAGCGAGCTCGCCTGGTACGACAACATCCCGCTCATCTCGTACGCCGTCCTCCGCGGCCGTTGCCGCTCCTGCGGCGTCCACATCAGCCTTCTCTATCCAGGCGTCGAGCTGGCGACGGCCGTCCTTGTCGCAGGCTGCCTGCTGAAGTTCGGCCTCTCGGAACGAGCGGCGGTCGCAGCCTTCTTCTGCGCCGTTCTCGTGGCGGTCACGGCAACCGATCTGACGCACCGGATCGTTCCGAACCGGATCGTCCTCCCGGCCGCGGCTCTCGTGCTCGTCGCCCAGACCGCTGTCGACCCGAGCCCGGAATGGGCTCTGGGCGCGCTCGGCGCCTCGCTCTTCCTCTTCGCGGCTGCGCTGGCGTACCCCGCGGGCATGGGCATGGGGGACGTCAAGCTGGCGTTCCTGATGGGTGCGGCCCTGGGAAGGTCCGTCACCGTCGCGCTGCTC
>Ga0307288_10000436_pt1 | contig 14267 bp, 13 predicted proteins | sample ER_DNA_142_FD_194469 | JGI IMG/M metagenome (GOLD analysis project Ga0307288, IMG submission 194469) | Bulk soil microbial communities from the East River watershed near Crested Butte, Colorado, United States - ER_DNA_142 | ecosystem: Environmental > Terrestrial > Soil > Floodplain | place... | reverse complement strand
TGCAAAGTTAACGCAGGCGATCACATCGGCGACGTCGGCGCATCGAACGACGGCAGCCGGTCGTCGGTCCACAGCTCCGTTGTAGACGGCCCTGGCCTCGTCGTAGCCAGGGTCCGAGGGGAGCGTGAGAGCGCCCCGTACGCCAGCCGCGAGCTGGTCCAACGGGAGATCTGTAGTTCGCGAGGGTGCTGTTGTCGTCATGCCACACGACGTTAGGAGGAGCAGCGTTCGCGTAGCGTTCGGCTCATCCTCCAAGCGAAAGAACGCTGCCCTCCACACCGACGCCGAGTTCAGCCAGGTCCTGCTCGCAGCGCGCCTGCAGCGTCCGGCTGTGCTGGTCATTCGCTAGAGTCGCTGCCCGACGAAGGATAGGAACCGCGGCATCGCGGCTCAACAGTCGTGCCCGCGCCCGAAGCACCTCAGGCATCCACCACCGCTCATCCTGCTGCTCGGCAGCTGCATGAGCCGCGTCGAGGATGCCGCGAGCCCCCGCGGTGTCCCCAACCTGGACCATCACGTCAGCCAGCAGGTACAGCCAGTACGGCATGCGAACGCGCTGGCCCGCGGACCGAAGCTTGTCGATGCCCTCCTGAATGCGAACGATGCCGGCCTCACCGCCACGCACCCAGCCGTCGATCACCACTCCCCACTCGCGGTAGTAGCTGAACGAGTAGCGCTCGCACAGACTGATGAGTTCGCTTGCCGCCTCGCTGGCGCCCGCACGGTCCTCAACGAGCTGGTGGGTGATAGCCGAGTGACCCAGGGCCGCGGCAAGGCTGTACGGATGGTCTGCTGACCTCGCGAGCTGGACAGCCTTCCAACACGTTGCGACGGCCTGCTCTGAGTTTCCAAGCAGCCATTGTGCGTGTGCAGCGTACGCCGTGCCGTGCACTTCGGGCAGCGTGCCAGTGATGTGCGACGACACCGAGCCCCGCGAGAGCTGGCGGCCGCGTTCGAAGTGATCAAGTGCTTCCTCAGGTCGGCCAAGACCGGTCAAGGACGCGGCAACTACAAAGTGAGCCTGACCAGCCGTCTTGGGCTCGGCCTCCGCCAGATCGAGGGCGCGGGTCGCGAACTGGTATGCGTCGGCGACGTGGCCTTGCACGAAGCGCACACCAAACAGGCCGATCATGCACGACATCAGATCACTCGGGCGGGACAGTTTCTCGGCAAGATGGGCGGACCGTTCCAGCGTCGCTCGCAGCGTTGGCGAAGTGTAGCCGTGAATGGCGTTCAACGGCGGAAACATCTCCAGTAGCACGTCGAGCTCTTCTTCGTCGCGCGCTCGCCCAGCCGGCTGCTGCGCGAGGAGCTCAAGACAACGGCGGAAGCAACGCACGGCCTCAGAGTTGCCGAATACGGCGGCGGCCAGCTGCGCCGCCAGTCGGTAGTAGTGCCGTGCACGATCGGGTCGCCCGCCCCGGTCGTACTGTTCGGCCAGCTGAGCGGCGACATCATCCTCGCGCTCGCCTTGAAGAATCTGGAGACTCTGCGCGATCCGACGGTGCAGCAGCCATCACTGCGGTGGCGATACCAACGCGTACGCCGCATCACGTACCAGGTCGTGGGAGAAGTCGTATCCGCTGGCATGTTCTGTGAAGATGCTCTGCCTCCACAGCTCGTCGACCGAGCGCACCACCGCGTCGACCTCGAGATCGCTGGCCTCTGTGAGCAGATCAAGGGTGAAGTCGCGGCCGACGGCGGAGGCCAGCGCGGCGACATCGCGTGCATGAGGTGATGCCGCTTCAAGCCGACGACGCAAAATCGACGAGAGGTCTCCGAGCGGTGAAAGAGGGCCGCCCTGGTCCAGATCGCTTGCGCTCCGAAGGGCCTCCACGACGTACAGCAGGTAGCCGCCCGTTGCTGTGACGAGCAGCGAAGCCTCTTCGTCGCTCAGTTCGCGATCAAGGAAAGAAGCTGCGAGCGCCCGTACGCCGTCTCGTCCGAGCGGCGGAAGCACCAACTCGATCAAGGAGCCTGCTGATCTCGACGCAGCCAACAGTTGAGACACCTCGGTGTTGCGGGCCAGCTCCCCGGATCGCGCCGTTGCGGCGATCAATAAGGGTGCTCCAGCCGCTCGACTGAGCAGGAACCCCAACCATGCGGCCGTCTCATCGTCGCACCAGTGCAGGTCGTCCAGCACGAGGAGCGTCGGCTGACCGACGGCAATGATCGCGCGAACGAGCCCCTCAAAGAATCTGTGCCGCTGCCAAGCGTCGACCATCGCCCGGGATGCAGCGAGGGGTTCAGGAAGCGGTCTCTCACGCTTCGCGGCATCCGTGTCGCCTGCCGCATCGGGAATGAGTCGATCTATTTCCACTCGCCAGATCTCGTCGAGGGTTGGCAGTGATCGCTGAATGCGTGGATGGCGCAGCCAGTCAGCAACTGGCTTTAGAGCTACTGCCCCTGCCATGCCGAAACACCGCGTCGTGGCAACGACGACGCCGTCCTTACGTGCCTTTTGCGCCACGTCATAGACCAGCCGGCTCTTGCCCACGCCGGCATCGCCCATGACGACGAGCAAACGGGGCCGACCCTCGACGACGTTCCTCCAGCACTCGGTGATCTGGTCGAACGCTTGATCGCGGCCCACCAACCGCGTCCACTGAGCAGGCCGCGCCCGAACGTGTCTACGGCTGCCCGCAATGTCCAGTCCGTCAGGGCTGAGCAGTCGCTCCACGAGTATCTCTGTGGTTTGCGAGGGCTTGACTTGCAGCTCGTGCTCCAAGATCTCGGCGCACTTGTGTACGTGCTGATCGCACCCGCCCGGTCGCCCGCATCCGCCTGCAGCTCCATCAGCGTGCGGTATCCAAGCTCCTCAAGGGGCTCCAGTCGCACCCGGATCCTGCCGTATTCAACAGCTTTCTTGAGGTCGCCCAGGTCTCGCCAACCGGCCACCAGCTGATCGCAGAGTTCGACACACTGGCGGCGCAGCTCGTCGCGCTCCACAAGGACCCAGTCGTCGTACATCCCAGGCAGCAGATCGCCGCGATACTCCTCGACCGCCGCTGTTCCATGCTCGAGCATCGCGTGCTGGTCGCCGGCCGCGAGCGCCTGCAGCGCTAGCTGTCGCTCCCGGCGGAACACGCACACGTCGACGCGGCACGTTGGCCACTCTCGCCACATCAGTGTGGCGGGCTCGACGACGAGAGACGGGTCCTCGCCGAGCAGCACACGGAGATTGTGCAGCTCTCGTCGCAGGTTCGTCCGCGCCTGTTGCTCGGACGAATCCGGCCAGAAAATGGCGGCCAGGCGTTGCCGAGGCTGGGGTGCCTCCGCGTGCACAGCAAGGAAGCCGAGCAGGGCGATGGAACGCGAGGAGCGTGCGAGGTTCGTCGCGGTCGATCCTTCGACGTACTGCTCCCCGAGAAGCGAGACTTCGAGCAATGTCAGGGCCCTCCGTCTTTCGAGAGTAGAGCAAGGGCCACGCCGCGGACAGGGTCGACGTGACTCCGAAGGCCATCGCCGTTGGGTCGGCTCGCGACTACAGCGGCAGGCCCTACCGTGGAGCCTCCAGCGACAGGAGCTGTGCAATCCTCAAGCACCCGCTCAATCTCAAGAAGGGATTCCAGGGTGTCCAATCCGATCAGAGTTGCGGTTCTCGGATTCTGGCACGTCCATGCAGCCGAGTACGCCGCGCGCGTACGCGAGCACCCGGACACCGAACTGGTCGCTGTCTGGGACGACGATCTCGCTCGAGGACAGGCAGCTGCCGACGCCGCCGGAGTGCCTTTTGTCCATGATCTTGACGCACTGCTTGCCCGCGACGATCTGGATGCAGTCACCGTCACCACCGCCACTACGGAACATCACGCGATCATGCTGCGTGTCATTCAAGCTGGAAGGCACATCTTCACAGAGAAGCTGCTGGCGCCGACCGTTGCAGAGGCAGAGGAAGTCATCGAGGCGGCCGACAATGCGAGCCTTGCCCTGGTGGTGTCACTCCCACGGCTCTACCACGGATATGCCCAAGCGATTGTCGAACAGCTCGACGAGCAGCGGCTCGGCGACTTGACGTATTGCCGAATCCGGCTATCTCATGACGGCGCGGTCGCCGGCTGGCTGCCGGAGCGTTTCTATGACCCTGCCGTTGCCGTTGGCGGTGCGCTCAGCGATCTCGGCTGCCATCCGGTCTACCTCACCCAGTTGTTCCTCGGCGCTGCCCCGGCCACGGTGAGCGCCACATACGCCTCGTTTACCAAGCGCGAGGTCGAGGACCAGGCCGTCGTGACGCTGGGATACCCGGGTGGCGTGATCGGTGTCGTCGAAACCGGATTCGTGAGCAATAACCCGTTCACCATTGAGATGCACGGCACCAGGGCCAGCCTGGCGTACGACAGCACGAGAAACCAGCTCAAGACCCTTAGCGCTGGGGAGGACACCTGGAAGTCGCTTTCGGTGCCTGGGAACGATGCTGACGCATTTAGCCAGTGGGTGAGCCACATCCAAGACGGCACACGAGCCGATGACAATCTGACCAGGGCTGTCGAGCTGACCCGCCTGGTGTCGGCGGCTAACACCGCGGCTGCTACCGGCGCAACCGTGCGGTATGGGGTGAGTACAGCGTGAGCACGGTCAAGGTTGGCGTGCTGGGCGGCGGCGGCATCCTGGACGCACATATGCGGGGCTACCGTGCCTACGCCGATGCGATCAAGGTAACCGCCGTGGCCGACGTAGTGGAGGACACCGCCCGCAGGCGTGCGGCAGAACTGGATGCGGCGGCCTACACCGACTTTCGGCAGATGATCTTGGACGCCGATATCGACGCCGTCGACATCTGCCTGCCGCATCACCTTCACGCCGAGGCCATCGTGGCCGCGGCTCAGGCAGGTAAGCACGTCTTGTGCGAGAAGCCGCTCTGTCTGACCGTGTTGCAGGCAGACGAGGTGCAGCAGGCGGTCAGTACAGCCGGTGTGACCTTGATGTGCGCCCACAACCAGCTCTACTTGCCCGCTGTGACCAAGGCAAGGCAGCTACTAGATGAGGGCGCTCTCGGCATCGTCTATGTGGTTCATACCACCGATAGCTTTTACAACGATTTCGACCCGCAGAACATGGGCTGGCGCGCAAGTACGGCCACTAGCGGAGGCGGGGAACTGATGGACAGCGGCTACCACCCGACCTACCTGATGCTGCACTTCGCAGGAGGCTCACCTGTCGAGGCCACCGCGCTGCTGTCACAGCACCGGCTGCGCTTCATGGAAGGCGAGGACTCGGCTCAAGTTCTGGTCCGCTTCGACAACGGAGTCGTCGGCCACTTGGTTACAAGCTGGGCGTACGACCCCCCGCCGAGCACCGAGAGGTTCTCGGTCGTCGGGGAACTTGGCTCACTATCCAGTGACGGGCGGTCGCTGACGGTCACCCGGCGCGGATCGGGCAGCCAGACCTATGACTTCTCCGACGTCGACACCTACGCGTACGAAATCGGACAATTCGCTGAGTGCTTGCGTTCTGGCACGCGTCCAGTGCACACCGAGAAGGAGGGCATTGACGTACTTTGCCTGATCCTCGCCGCGTACGAGGGGGCCCGCACCCGGACCATAGCGCCGGTGTTCAGGCGTCCTGACACATGACTTAGGCGTTCCTCCCGCGGGCCGCGACCTGCCACTGGTCTACCACCACTCCGCCAGAGATGATCGTGAGTTGGTCGGCGAGGTTGACCGCAGCGCAGACATGGTTCGGAGCGACCCGAACCATCGAACCGAGCTCGGGTAGCGGCGCGTCCCCGGCGAAGGTGACGGTCGCATGGTGTTCGGCGAGCGCGCCGATCCGTGCTTCTGGAAAGTCAGGCAACCGGCCACTCCCGGTAGCCCACACAGGCCGATCGGCTCCTAGCACCTTGCTTCCGGCGTCGAGGACGACGTCGCGGCCGTGGCGGCTGAGGACGGTGGCCGCCGCGGTCAGGGCGACGGCGTCCCAGTCGGCTGCCCCGAGCTCGACCTGTTGGGCGTCGTTGAAGACGTACACACCAGGCCGCATCTCGTTCAGGGCCCCCTGCTGCACCAGCGCAGCGGTCGGCGTCGATCCGCCGCTGCGCAGGCCCGCGCTCACTCCCGCTTGATGCAGTGCGGCGTCCGCCTCCAGCAGAGCGCGCGCCTCATCGACTGCCGCCTGCTCCCGCCGGCCGGGCGAGTAGCTGTGCCCGGGAAAAGTGAACACACCGGCCACGTTCAGCCCATAGCGCTGCACGGCCGACGCGACCGGGCCGACGCTTCCTGGTGCGACACCGGTGCGATGGTGGCCGCTGTCGACTTCCACCACGACCTCCGCCGCGGTCCCGGTGAGCGCGCGGGCCACAAGCTCTACTCCTTCGACCGAGTCGGCACCGACCCGGAGGGTGACTCGCTCGGCAAGAGCGCGCAATCTGAGGCCACGCGCTCCGGCAGCCCACACCGGGTAGGCGATGAACAGGTCGGTGAAACCCATGTCCGCGAAGAGCTCCGCCTCACCCACGGTCGCCACCGTCAAACCGACCGCGCCGAGTGCCACCTGGCGGCGGGCGATCTCCACACACTTGTGGGTCTTGGCGTGCGGGCGCAGCGCCAGGCCGTGGTCACGTGCAAGGTCGGCCATAGCGACGAGATTTCGTTCCAAAACGTTGCGGTCGACCATCAGACACGGAGTCTCAAGATCCGCAGGCAGCGGCGGTGAAAGTGCCATCGCGACATTGTGTCCGACCTCAAGCGTCGGCAGGGTGGCCGGGCCCGTTACTGCGGGCGTTCCGTTGCCACGGCTGGAGTCGTCCACAGAGCACGGCCCACAGAACGGCTCACGACTCGAAAATGGCGGAGAGCACAAGAGCGAGCTTGGCTCGAAAACACTCGTGCCTCCCACCAGAGGCGAGAGGCACGAGCACATTCCCCGAGCGTGAGCGGCCGTGGGCTCAACAGTGAGTACTCAACTCGCTGACTGCGAAGCGCGTTTTGCGCACTTCACCGGCAGCGTGAAGACCACTCACCCGACCACACCCCGACGTTCCCTCCCCCAAGAGGAACGTTCAGAATGAACGCTGTCGAAGGGCGATGCCCGTCATTTGTTGGCTAACCAACTCCTGACACAGCAAGAAATTAGCGAAAGAGACCAAATCGTGTCGAGCCCCCCACCCCGTATTGTCACCTTCTGGACATGTCAAAAAGCGGACATTCGGCTGGGTGTTTGAATCTCGAAGCAGGCCCCCAAGTAACTTCCGTGCTGTCTGGCGCGGATAACGCTACAACACTTTGCTAGGCGCCGAGAAGTCCCCGAATTTCGTCTGCGGTGAGTTCGGCAGCAGCCAACGCCTCGCCTCCGACGACCGATTCAAAGAGCTCCTTCTTGCGCGCTTTGAGATCCATCACCTTCTGCTCAATGGTGCCCTTGGCAACCAGCCGGTAGACCAGAACGGTCTTTGTTTGGCCGATCCGATGAGTACGATCCACCGCCTGCGCCTCGATAGCCGGGTTCCACCATGGATCGAGAACGAAGCAGTAATCGGCCTCCGCCAAATTGAGGCCAAAGCCACCGGCCTTCAGGCTGATGAGGAACACGGATGCCACCTTGTCTCGAAACTGCTGAATCACCCGGTCGCGATTCCTGGTACGGCCGTCCAGGTACGCGTACGGGATCTCCGCATCAGCCAGGCGGGTACGGATTCTGCTCAGGAAGCTGGTGAATTGGCTGAATACCAGCGCTTGATGGCCTTCGCCGACGAGCTCACTGAGGTCCTCGAGCAGCAGTTCAGTCTTTGTCGCCGGCACGTTGTTGTGAGACTCGTCGACTAATGCCGGGTCGAGGCTGAGCCTGCGTAGCAGCGTTATCGAGCGCAGCACTGTAAAGCGATTTCGATCGAGATCCTCGATCAGGCCCAGCACCTTCTGACGTTCTCGCTGCAGGTGAGTCTGATAGATCCTGCGGTGGCGTGGGTCGAGCTCGACTTCGACAGTCTGCTCTTGCTTGGGCGGCAGCTCTTCCGCAACGCTTTCCTTGGTGCGACGCAGCATCAGGGGGCGGATTCGACGCCGCAGCTGGTGCAGTCGAATCACATCCTTGCTGCGCTCAATCGGCCGACGGTAGTACTCAGAGAACCGATCCGGATCCGGAAACAACCCAGGGGCGGTAATAGACAACAACGCCCAGAGGTCCATCAAGCTGTTTTCCAGCGGCGTTCCGGTGATCGCCAGCTTGAACGGTGCCGTGAGGCGCCGGGCACATTGATAGGTCTTGGCCCGGTGGTTTTTCACAAACTGCGCCTCATCCAAAATCACTCCTGACCAGTCCAGCTCGGCGAGCCTGGGGTTGTCGATCCGGAGCAGCGCGTAGGACGTGATCACAAGGTCGGCGGCAGCCACCGCTTCGGTGTATCGGGCGCCGCGCTTGGATTCAGATTCGGTGAGGCACACAACGCGGAGGTGGGGTGCAAATTTGGCCGCCTCGGTGGACCAGTTCGATACCACGCTGGTGGGCGCGACGACGAGGAACGGCGCCTGCTCGGGACAGGCCAGGCGCGCATGACAAACCAGCGCGAGCGCTTGCAGCGTCTTGCCGAGACCCATGTCGTCGGCCAAGATGCCCCCCAGTTGATGGGCCCACAAAAAGCACAGCCAGCGGAAGCCGTCGATCTGATAGGGCCGGAGCGTGGCCTGCAGCGTCGGCGGAACCTCGACTTCCTCGATCGAGGACAGGTCAGTGAGACCGCGGACCGTCTGCTCCCAGCGAGCCGACTGGTCGATGGTCACGCCAAGATTGGTCAGGTCCTCCCACAGACTTGCCTGGAACCGGTTGATGATCAGTTCCGGGCGATGATGATCTTGCAGAGCCTTGGACTCCTCGATCAGCTCACGCAACTGGTTGAACTCTGGTCGATCCAAGGAGAAATAGACCCCGGTGTCCAAGATCAGGAAGTCCTGCCCTTCGGTAAGTGCCACGAACAGCTCCTCAAAGGGAACCAGTTCGCCGTCGATGGAAACCTTGACCCGCAGGTCGAACCAGTCGGCCGAGTCCGGCCGCTGGACTACCCCTATTTCAACATTTGGCTGAGAACTGGTCTTGCGGTAATCGCGTACCTCGCCCTCTAGCTTCACCCGCACTCCCGCAGGTTCGAGCTGCGGAAGCACCTGTTCGACGAATCTGAGCGCTGCCATGCCGTCCAACAGCACGTGGGCGGCCGGCAGCGGCAGCGGTTCCTTGCTGGGGTTTGCCAGCTGCGGAATTTCGGCGTACGGCAAGGGAAGCGCGGACAGCTTGCGCCGTTCCTCGACAAGGTCACGGATGCTCTGCCGCTCAGGCGGGTCATCGATCTGATACGTCTTGGCACCGGATGGGGCGTCGTAGTCCACACTCCAATCGAGGCGTACCCGATGTTCAGGCCGAAAGTTCACGGTGAGACCCAGTACCGGCTCGACGTAGTCCGGAAGCCGCACCGATCGATCGGCGGAGGTGATGTTGATCTTGGTACGCAGCTGTGGCACGAAGTCGGTCAAGAAGCGATCTTCGTCCTCAGCCGGGATCATGAGCGAGTGTGGATCGACCAGAAGCTGGCGCATCTCGCGACTCAGCAGTTGATCAAGCCGAGCCACGACCAGCTCCTGGACGCCTCCGACCTCGCTGCCAACGTGGAAGATCCCATGTGCCGGATCGCCAAGAACGCCAAGTGATGACAGTTCGAGTTCGCGATCATCGAGCAGCACGCGCGGGCCGACCAGTAATCCAACGTCTGGGTCGCGGCGAGCATCCAGCATCACTGTTGCCTGATGTTCGGTGCGCACCGGGCCCAGAAGCGGCTTCGCGGCGAGGATGGTGAGCCCAATTGCGGCGGCTTGGTCGAGCAAGCCCCAGAAGGCGCTGCTGACCGTGGCCAGGGAGAGCCAGGCGCTGCGCGGCAACGCATAACGCGCGCTCGCACCGGCCGCCGCGCGGAACTGCAGCAACAGCTCGCGCTGGGATGGGACGTACGAGCGGGCAACGAAATCAAGATCATCCCAGGAGATTCCGGAGCGCACCCAGCCGCCGCTACGACTGCGCCGGGCCGGGCGGATCCGAAGATCTTGACGGCCCAAGTAGCCGCGAAACGCTGGAATGCGCTCAACGCCAAACTCCAGCGCCAATGGCGCAACATCGACAACCGGCGGCGCCGGCGAAGCGGCTAGCAGCTTCTCGAAAGTTCTCTCCCACTCCGGACGCTCCACCGCTTTGCCGGCGATTAAATGGCGAGCCACGACGAGTACTGCGGCGGCATGCTTGCAGTCCATGGCCACCGGGCAGGTGCATTGGCTGCGGTAGACGCTGACTGCACCGGATCGTGAGCTTGCCAAGAACACTTTGACCGCGTAGTCATCCCGCACGGTCCCCTTAACACGTCCAGTGATGGTGAGCGACTCGGCGTTGAATTCAACGTCGAACACATTGCCGGATCTGACCGAGACCATGGCCCTCGCGAAGGCCTCGTGGCCCACCATCTGAATGATCGCTTCATGACTGAGAAGCGAGTTCAACGAGGCAGCCACGCCTTGCACCTTAGTCGCAGGCACACACAAAACAGCGTCTGCGATATCCGCTTGCGACCCGGCTGATCGGGTATCACGCCGAGATGGGACAGTAGGTCCGCAGCGTCATCTCAGGCGCCAACTTTCCGAGCCCGATATCGGGGCAAACAAGGACGTAGGGAGGATCCCACATGAGTGAATCAACCCAGGGCGAGTCGACACAGGGTCCCGACGGGGGCGGTCTCGAGGGCCCCGCTGACGGCGGTGCCGACGGGATCTCAGGTGTTCGCGATGGCGGCGCCGATGGTAGCGCCGACACCGGAGGTTTGGGTGTCCGCGGTACGGGCGGTGACGGTGGAGCTGACGGAGGAGCCGACGGAGGTGCCGATGGCGGAGCCGACGGAGGTGCCGACGGTGGAGCCGACGGAGGCGCAGATGGAGGCGCTGACGGCGGGGCCGACAGTGGAGCCGACGGAGGCGCGGACAGTGGGGCGCGTTAACGCATAGGCAGAACCGATCCGTGTGACAAGCCAGGGTTAGCCGGAGAGCCAGTGCCCATTGGATTCGCCGAGGACTCTGTTCTCCCTCGACTGATCGCAGTTGACCGCGATCAGTTCGCTAGTCAGTACTGGGGGCAGCAACCGTTGCTGTCCCCAGCTGACGATCTTCCTGCAAGCGGCTTTACCGAGTTGCTCAATGCGCAGGCAATCGATGAGCTGGTGTCCAAGCGCGGTTTACGGACCCCGTTCCTCCGCGTCGCCAAGAATGGCGCAACCCTCGCCGATCGAACCTTTACCGCGCCTGGCGGCGTTGGAGCGGGAATTGCAGATCAGGTCAGCGATGACAAGCTTGTCCGGCTATTTGCTGACGGATCAACGCTGGTGCTGCAAGCCTTGCATCGCGTCTGGCCGCCAATTCTTGAGTTCTGTCAGCGACTCGCGGCCGAAGTCGGCCATCCCGTACAGGCAAACGCGTACGTCACTCCGCCCCAGAACCAGGGCTTCAGCGCTCACTACGACGTGCACGACGTCTTTGTCTTGCAAATCGAAGGCGAGAAGCGGTGGCGGATTCATCGACCGATCTTCGAGTCGCCGCTGCGTGATCAGCCGTGGGCCGATCGAAAGGCTCACGTTGAGAAACGAGCCCAAGAGCCACCCTTGATCGAGGCGTTGCTCAGGCCGGGCGACTGCCTCTATCTCCCACGGGGATATCTCCACGCCGCGACCGCGCTGGGCGGCGTCAGCACCCATCTCACGCTCGGCGTGCATGTCTGGACTCGTTATGCGCTGGCCGAGCAACTGATGCACCAGGCGTTGCAGGCTCTCGCCAACAATCCAGCTGTACGCGGCAGCCTGGCGCTTGGTATAGACGTCGCTGACCCGACTGAGCTGCGACAAGACGTCGAATTGGTCACCGCTGCACTAGCGGACGCCGTCAAGCATGCCGACATTGATCAGATGTCTGAGGCGCTGCTTCGGAATGCTCGCTCCAACCAGCGGGCGGAGCCGGTCGGGCCCCTCAAGCAGCTTCGGGATGCCGACGTGATCACTGCGGACACTCAGATCGTGCTCCGCAGGCATGTGATTGCCTCGCTTGATCACACCGGAGCCGACATAGTCCTGCGCAGTCGCGCCGGGGACCTGACGGTGACCGAAAGCGATGTCGCGCCGCTCAAGACTCTGCTGACGGCAGGCGTCGCAAGGGCCGGTGACCTCAGTCTTGATCTTGCGCGCCGCCTACTGCTCGCCGGCGTCGTCATTGTGGAGTGAATCGCCCAGAGCCGGCGTTCCGCTGCGCGGACGCAGCGCGCGAGCGAGCCGATCCCTTGGCGGGTACTGCGCCACCCGCTCAGCGCTGGTTGTTGCTGGAACATCCCGGTCCCTGGCGCATCGATGCCGTCGCAGGCGCCGGAATCGACCCCGATGTGCTTTCCAGGTTGACACGTAGGGCCGGCCCCGCGACCCGAATCTTGCTGGTACGCCGGCCCGGGCGAATCGATCGGCTGGCACCTCGCCGGTGGATCCTTGCTGGGCTTGACTCCCCAACCGTGACCGGGCCATGGCAACAAGACAAAGATCTGCTGGATGCCGCCGACGCCTTGATCAACACCTCGGCACCAGTGATGTCACACCCCGAGCCCATGGTCTCCAACCCCATAATCTTGGTGTGTACTCACGGCGTACATGACGTCTGTTGCGCGCTCCGTGGCCGCCCGGTTGCCTACGCTCTGTCGTCTCGATGGCCGGAGTTGGTCTGGGAGTGCAGCCACGTTGGCGGCGACCGCTTTGCGCCGAATCTCGCGGTACTGCCAGATGGGTTCTACTACGGAAATCTTGATCCTGAAAGTGCGCTGGCTACGCTCGAGGCCTATCTTGGCGGCACGGTGATCGCTGACCGGCTGCGCGGCATGGCGCGGTTTCTGCCACCTGTCCAGGCGGCCGTTATCGCCGCATATCAGCGCTATGGCCCGCTCGGCCCGGCAGACGTCACGGTGCGCACCGCCGAGCACATCGGACCGCACCATGGGCACGGGTCGGAGACCTTCGTTGATCTTGTGATCGAACCTTTGCAACGAAAGGTGCGGGTGCAGGTACTTTCCGTACGCCGTACTGATGCTCAACTGACCTGCCGCGCAGTGCGAGAGACTCCGGCCACCGAGTACCAGATCATCGACTTCGCCCCGGCCTAAGGTTCCGTTTCCTCCGGCAAGTGGTCAGAAACGACATGAAATCGGCCGGATATGGTGTCGGTTGCGCCCGCTTTTCCTCGCGGGCCGAATCTGAGGAGGACTGTTGCCTGTCCTGCACGTGTCCGTCACCTCACCCTTTCCGCCTCCAGAAGCTCTGCAGCGATTGACCGATTTCGGCCCTGAGCGGGCCGAAAGCTGGCCCAATGTTGACGTCAACAATCTGACCGTGCATGACCGAGGAGAGGGCTGGGCAGAAGTCACCGAGGGCAACAAGATCGCCTGGGAACGGGAGCGTTACACCTGGGATACTGCGGCCCGCACCGTCTCCGCGGTCACCCTGAACTCCAACGTCTGGGCACGTGGCAGTGGCTGGAACTACACGATCATGCCCGATGGCACCGGCAGCCGGGTCGAGGTCACGGCAGTGCGGAAGGGCTACGGCATCAAGGGAAAGCTGATCGGTGGCCTGCTGTCGCTGTTCGGCAAGCGCTTGATCAGTTCCAGTACTACGGCTGCCCTCGCCGCTCGATGAAACGATCAGCGATCTAAGCGCCCGTTCGTTGCGGGGCCCAGATCAAGATGATCATGAACCGTCGCTCGCCGACAACGTCCGCTGAGGCATAGGGTCAACCCATAGGCGACCGAGGTTGCCGGGGCCAGGGCGTCCGGATGATGGGGGAAGCGAACTCAGCTGATCAGTACCGTCCGAAGAGCACGTGGAAATTCCACCTCAACGAGAGGAGCAAGATCATGGCAGCGAAGTTCGAGCTGTACAGGAGCTCTAATGGCGAGTACCGGTGGAGGCTCCGGGCGACTAACGGGCAGGTCATTGCGACGGGTGGCGAAGGCTACTCCTCCAAGGCTGCCGCGCAGAGTGGGATTGAATCGGTGAAGCGCGTGGCCGAATCTGCCCCGATCGAGGAGGCTTAGGCGTCACCTGTCATAAAGGCTGCTCGCCGCCACCTGCGGTGATCAAAAACAATGCGCTGATTTCTCGACGGCACGTCGCCGTTAGCTCTCCGCACCGGGCGCCGTCTGAGCAGCCCACAGGTCGGGCCGGAAGCCTTCATAGCGGATTCGCGCCGCTCGCACTCCGCGGTCGAGCAGCGTGGACGTGA
>Ga0307288_10000433_pt1 | contig 14327 bp, 14 predicted proteins | sample ER_DNA_142_FD_194469 | JGI IMG/M metagenome (GOLD analysis project Ga0307288, IMG submission 194469) | Bulk soil microbial communities from the East River watershed near Crested Butte, Colorado, United States - ER_DNA_142 | ecosystem: Environmental > Terrestrial > Soil > Floodplain | place... | reverse complement strand
AATCCAGCTATCACCTCAGCCGGCACGCTCGGCCGGCCCCAGCGAGCATCCACGCAACACCTCCAACCATCAGGTGTTGCAACCACCGCATGAACCCAAGCCAAGTCCAAGCTCGAAAACTCCGCACTGGTCGGAAATTCGACCCCAAGTCACCACATCAGGTGTCGAAAACTCCGCACTGGTCGGAAATTTGAGCCAGGTGCGGCTTAGGCTCCTGCCTCCACGTGCTCAATGACAACGAGAGCGTCGCGATGCACCACCGTACGGTCATAGCCAGGACCGAGCTCAGCAGCTAGCTCGCGAGTGCTGCGGCCTAGCAGAGCAGGCAATTCATCCGAGTCGTAGTTCACCAGCCCACGAGCCACAACCATCCCGTCCGGGCCCTCCAATTCCACCGGCTCGCCGGAGGAAAACTGACCGCGTACGGCGGTAATGCCAGCGGGCAGCAGCGACGCGTTGCGCTGCGTCAGCGCCCGTACGGCTCCGGCATCAAGCACCAGAGTGCCGCGCGCGTCGCTCGCGTGCCGGAGCCACAGCAACCGCGTCGGTCGCCGCCGGCCGGTCGGATGGAACAGCGTGCCGACTTCCTCACCTGCCAGTGCTGCGTCAGCGTGCTCCGCAGTAGTCAGTACGGCCGGAATCCCAGCCGAGGTGGCAATTCGAGCCGCGTCGATCTTGGTGATCATCCCTCCGGTCCCCACCGCAGTGCCGCGTGACTCGATGTCGATTCCTGTGAGATCAGCGTCGCTCCACACGTCGCTGATCTTGCGCGCCTCCGGCTTGACAGGGTTTGTCGTGTAGAGCGCCGCAACATCACTGAGCAGCACAAGGGCATTGGCATGCACCAGATGTGCCACCAACGCAGCCAGCCGATCATTGTCACCAAACCTGATCTCATGCGTGGCAACGGTGTCGTTCTCATTGACGATCGGCACGACACCGAGATCAAGCAGCCGCCCGAACGTGCGGTACGCGTTGCGATAGTGGGAATGGCGCGTCACGTCGTCAGCTGTAAGCAGCACCTGGCCGACGCCCAGCCCGTACCCGTTGAATAGCCGCGTGTAGTGCCCCATCAGCAGTCCCTGACCGACCGAGGCAGCTGCCTGCTGAGTCGCCAGATCGCGCGGCCTTGCCTTGAGCCCAAGCGGGGCGAGGCCGGAAGCGATGGCTCCCGATGAGACCAGGACGATCTCACGTCCCGCCAGCCGCGCGCCTGCCAGTACGCCGACCAGTTGCTCAATCCGTCGTGGGTCAATGCCGCCTTCGGCGGTGGTCAGTGAGGATGAACCAACCTTGACCACTACCCGCCGGGCAGTCCCAAGTTCTTCACGCATCGTCGTAACCAGAACCTGACTCAATGTGCCCTGAGCTCGATTCAGTGTGATCTAGGCCTGTCGAAGGGCCATCATCCGCCGCTTGGTCCTGCTCCTTGGACTCGTGGTAGGCCCGATCCTTCTCCCGCCGCCGCTGGGCGGCCGGCCGTTCTCTGGCCAGACGCTCGTCCTCGCCTCGAGGGTTGAGGATCTCAGCTCCAATCTCGATCTGCGGGGCGAAGTCGAAGATCACCGCATTGGCGCCTCCGATGGCAACGCCATCCCCGGGTTGCGCTCCAAGCTCCAGCAGCCGGTCTTCAATCCCAATCCGATGTAGTCGGTCCGCGAGGTAGCCAACAGCCTCTGCGTTGGAGAAGTCGGTCTGGCGTACCCAGCGTTCTGGCTTGTCGCCACGTAGCCGCCATAGCTCCCCTTCACGCCCGACGCTGAACTCCGCCTGATCACCGATCGGTTTCGGCCGGATGATGATGGGTGCCGGTGGGGGCGGAGGTTCGGTGGCCCGCCGAGCCGTGATCAGCCGAGCCATGGCATAGATCAACTCGTGCAGCCCTTGGCCGCTCCTGGTCGAGATCGGGAAAACCTGCAGCCCCCGATCCCGCAGCTCCCCCATAGCAAGTTCAGCGACCCCCTGCGCGTCCGGGATGTCGATCTTGTTCAGCGCGACCAGTCGCGGCCGATCTTCCAGGCCGCCGTGCGCCTCCAGTTCCGCCTCGATGACATCAAGATCGGTAATCGGGTCGCGGCCGGGCTCATAGGTGGCGCAGTCGATCACATGCACGATTGCAGTGCAACGTTCGATATGGCGGAGGAAGTCGAACCCGAGCCCACGGCCCTCGCTGGCGCCTGCGATCAACCCAGGCACGTCAGCAACCGTGAAGCTGACATCACCGGCGACCACGACACCGAGATTCGGCACCAAGGTCGTAAAGGGATAGTCGGCGATCTTGGGGCGAGCTCGCGAAATGGCAGCTATGAGTGAGGATTTGCCGGCACTCGGAAAACCCACCAGTCCGATATCGGCGACAACCTTCAACACCAAGGTGATGATGCGGCTTTCGCCCTCCTCGCCGAGCAAGGCAAAACCGGGCGCCTTCCGCGTTGGTGAGGCTAACGCGGCGTTTCCGAGCCCCCCTCGACCACCCTGTGCGACAACGATTTCGGCCCCTGCACCAGTCAAATCTGCGATTTGTTCACCGGTGTCGGCATCGATCACCACAGTGCCATTGGGCACAGGCAGGATGACGTCTTGCGCACGTGACCCGTTTTGATGACCACCTCGACCCGGCTGGCCGTTGCTTGCCCGCCAATGAGCCTGGCGGTGATACGCAACCAGGGTCGTCAGGCCATGATCAACACGAAGGATCACCGAACCACCGTCGCCACCATTGCCGCCGTCCGGACCACCGAGGGGCTTGAATTTCTCGCGATGAATGGAGGCGCAACCGTTGCCGCCGTGCCCCCCGTACACATGGAGGGTGACCTGGTCCACGAATGTGGGGATTGCCATCAGCGATTCCCCCTCTCGGTGGTCAGAAACGTGCAAAGGGCGGCCCAGACGCTTGGGCCACCCTTTCCGGCGTTAGTTGTTCTTGCTTATTTCGCCGAGGTGGCCTCGGCTGGCTCGGAAAAACTGGACGGGGAATCAGAGGCGGCAGGCGTCACGTTGACCACCCGGCGGCCCCGCCGCGTCCCAAACTCAACATGCCCAGCGACCAACGCAAACAAGGTGTCATCGCCACCGCGGCCCACACCATCGCCCGGGTGAAAGTGGGTACCGCGTTGCCTGACAATGATTTCGCCGGCGTTCACCAGCTGACCGCCAAACCGCTTGACCCCAAGCCGCTGAGCATTGGAATCCCGACCGTTACGCGTCGAGGACGCGCCCTTTTTGTGTGCCATATCGTCGCCTCAGCTCTTGATATCGGTGACCTTGATCTTGGTGTACTTCTGGCGGTGTCCTTGGCGCTTGCGGTAGCCGGTCTTGTTCTTGAACTTCAGAATGCGGATCTTCGGACCCTTGCTCTCACCAAGCACCTCGGCGGTCACCAATGCCGAGCCGAGGGCGGTTGCATCTGAGGTGACGGCCTCGCCATCGACGAGCAGCAGCGGCGTCAGGCTGACGCTGGAACCGACCTCATCCTCCAGGCGATCAACCTCGAGGACATCGCCGACGGCGACCTTGTGCTGGCGGCCGCCACTCCGCACGATCGCGTACACGCCTGACCTGCTCTCTCTCGCTGTCTGATTGGGTGGTGTGCGACACAAGAGTCTGAGGGCACACACAAGCGCCCGCCAAAGCGTGCGCACCGAGGGTCCAGGGTACGCGGCCGCTCCTAACAGGGTCAAACCGCCCGCGGGCGCTGGCTGTCGCAGCATTCATCAGCAGACGTTTCCGACAGTTTGGTCGGAGACGTACGCTCCAGCCCTCGAAAAACCGAACTTTGCTGCCAATTGGTGGGAAACGTACGCCGTGTGAGTCACGGTGCTCTACGTGGTCGCGCCTGCCGCTGCGTGGAACGGTATCGTGCAGCGAATCTTCGTGTCGGTGTTGTTTCGTTGGATCGCCGTAGTCGGTTTCGGCTGACCAGGGCCTAAGGAGGTATCGTGCGCAAAATTTCGGCCACTCTGAATATCTCGATAGATGGAGTGATCCAGGCTCCCGGTAGGCCCGACGAGGACACCCGAGGCGGCTTTGATCGGGGTGGGTGGGCAGTGCCGTACAACGACGAGGTCATGGCTCAGCGGATGGGTGAAGGCATGGCCTCATCGGGAACCATGCTCTTCGGCCGACGTACTTACGAGGACTTCTATGGGTACTGGCCGCGGCAGACCGACAACCCATTTACGCCGTATCTGAATAAGGCCACCAAGTACGTCGTCTCCAGTACCCTCTCCGAACCATTGCCGTGGCAGAACTCGATCTTGCTCCCGGGCGATCCTGCAGCCAGCGTCGCCGATCTCAAATCACAGCCAGGACCCGATCTCGGCATCGTCGGCAGCGCGCAGCTAGTGAGGTCGCTACTTGCCGCAAACCTCATCGACCGATACGTGCTGCTCATCCATCCGCTCGTGCTCGGTCAGGGTCGTCGGCTCTTCGACGAACGCGGACCAGGTGTTGACTTCGATCTGGTAGACAGCGTGACCACATCTAAAGGTGTGATCATCGCTACGTACCAATCGGACCGCGCAGGAAACGGTTGATGTTGGACTCCAAGCTTCAGATCAAAAGTGGGCAGACGCTCGCTCTCGTGAACAACCCCGATCAGGTGGATGTAGCGGCACCTCAGGCAGCTCCGGACGCCGCGAATGCGATCTTGGTCTTCGCCAAGAACAGGGCCGAGCTCGAGCAACGCATCGACCTCCTTCGCGAAGCGGCGCAGCGCGGCGCCCTGACGTGGCTGGCGTATCCGAAAGCGAGGCAGCTGGAGACCGATCTGAACCGCGACATCATCCGCGATCTGGCACTCGATCGTGGTCTCGACCCAGTGCGTCAGGTGTCCATCGACGACATCTGGTCAGCGCTGCGCCTCAAGCCTGCTTGAGGCGAGGGCGATGCGGGCGCCCTCGACGGTAATCCAGAGATCGGTGGCCACCGCGACGCAGGTGATGCCGCGCTCCCGGAAACGCTCAGCGACCTCAGGCGTACCGGCAAAGCCGCCGACGGTGCGCCCGTACGCGGCCGCGGCCTGCACAATCCGTGCTAGCGGGCCTCCGTCGGAGTCGTCATCCAACAGCGCTGGAACAGTGGTGCCCAGCGAGAGCGAGAGATCGTAAGGCCCCACGAAAAGCTGGCCCACGCCTTCGACCGCTGCGATCTCTTCGACGGCCAAAAGCGCGGCGGCCGATTCGATCATGACAGCGCAGGTGATGCTGGCGTTAGCCTCCTCGGCTGTCAGCGTCGGACCGCCCCAGATGCGGCCGAACTGACCCCAACTGCGGTCTCCGATAGGCGGGTAGAAGGTAGCCGTGACCGCCTGCTGGGCCTGCATTGCCGACTCGATCTGAGGGACGATGACGGCACGTGCTCCCGCATCGAGGGCGGCGCCAATAGCGCTGAAGTCACAGGAGGGAACTCGTACCACCAAGTCGGCAAGTTCTGGTGGAAAGCTGCGGGCCACATCGATGATTTCGGTACGGGAATACCTGCCATGTTGCATGTCGAGGCATACCCAGTCGAATCCCAGCCGGGCTAGTCGCGCGGCCATACCCGTACTGGCGTCGTCACACCACACGCCGCTGCTGGCACCGCCGAATCGGCCGAGAACGCGCTCTTCTGCTGTCACCCGGCCCATTGTGGACCGTCGCTCTCAGCGGATGTTGTCAGCCATCAGTTTCAGCGGCCGCGAGCAGCTCCTTGCGATGTGCCAGCGTGGTACGCATCCGCCCATGCTTGGCACCCAGCTCGATCTCTGCTGCGTCGATCCGATGCCATGCCGGCATGCCGAGCGGACGGATCCCTCGTTCCGCAAGCAGCCGATCAAGCTTCCCCGCGCGTCCATGGGCCTGGAGAGCACCATCGCGCAGATCCGCCAGCAGCGACGCCACCGTCTCGACCGCGTCGGACTTGTTGGTACCGATGACACCAGTCGGTCCGCGCTTGATCCAGCCTGTGACGTACTCATCCGGCGAGAATCCACCGTCGCGGATCACTCGCCCTTCAGCATGGGGTACCCGGCCGGTGCTCGGGTCGAAGGGAACACCGGACAGCGGCAGCCCGCGGTAACCCACCGAACGGACGACAAGATCGGCAGTAAGAGTCTGGCGGCCGCCGACACCAACCACATAACCTGCGGAATCGATCATGGTCCGTTCGATCTCCACGGCGATCACTCGATCACTACCCATGATCATTGTTGGCCGGGTCCAAAAGTGGAAGCTGATGCGCTTCGAAGCACCGCGCAAGGGTCGCGCCGCCCAATCCTGAAATACGGCCATGTTGCGTGCGGCGACCTTGTTTTGCTCGACGACGGCCTGGCTCGAGGGGTCCAGCTGTAGGTCTGCAGAGTCGACGATGACATCCACGTCGTCGATTTCCCCTAGCTCGCGAAGCTCCTTTGTGGTGAACGACGTGTACGCGGGTCCGCGGCGGCCGAGCACGTGAACATCGGTAATGCCATTGCGAGAAAGGCATTCCAGGACTTCTTCGGCCATATCCGTGTCGGTCAGCTGATCAACTGATTTGATCAAGATGCGTGCCACATCGATGGCGACATTGCCGACGCCGACGACCACTGCATGACGTGATCGGGTGATCAATTCATCGACCTCGGCAGCCATCAGATGAGCACTGGCACGCGGCTGATCGGTGTCCGGATGGGCCTCGGGATTGCCGCAATACCAGGCGACCAGCTCGGCTGCTGCAAAGCTGCCCTGCAGGTCCTCGCCGGGAATCTCGAGCCGCCGGTCCGTACCTGCGCCATACGCGTAGATCACCGCATCGACGGACTCCCGAAGCTCGGCAATGCTGAGGTCCGCACCGATCGTCACATCGCCGTAGAAACGGACCGATGACTTTTCCAGCGTGCGCTCCAAGGTGTTGCGGATGGAACGGATGGAGTGGTGGTCGGGCGCTACGCCGTAACGGACCAGGCCGAACGGCACCGGCAGCCGATCGATGACCGCGATCTCGACATCGACGTTGGTCTGCTGGCTCAATGCCTCGGCAGCGTAGATCCCCGATGGCCCCGCCCCGATGATCGCAACGACGAGAGGGGTTCCCGTACCCCCTCCGTCTGTCGAGGGGCGCCCTTCGACGAGTTCAGCGCTCATCTGCGGTGGTGGACTTGATAGAGGAGGTTTTGTTGATCAGCTGACTACCGCCGGCTCATCCTTCGGCTTGGCCGCGTCCTCTTCCTTGACTGCTGCGCTACGACGGCGCCCGCCCCGCCGGCCACGGGCCGCTGGACGTTCCTCAGGCACGGCCACTTCTGGGTTTCCATCCAGCTGCTCGATTGAGATTGCAGTATCCGGCGCCTTCTCGGAAGCAGCTCGGGCGGCGTTGCCTCGGCGATCGGGGGAACGTGAATCCCGCGCTCCCCCATCGGCATGCCTTTGTGACTCGACCGGCATGTCGTGCAGCTCATATCCGCGCCCATGACAATGCGGACACTCGGTGGTAAATGCTTCCAGCAGCCCGGTGCCGATCCGCTTGCGTGTCATCTGCACCAGGCCAAGGCTGGTGATCTCGGCAACCTGGTGCCGAGTTCGGTCGCGCCCCAGGCATTCAACGAGGCGCCGCAGCAGCAGCTCCCTGTTGCTGGGCAGCACCATGTCGATGAAGTCGATCACGATAATGCCCCCGATGTCGCGGAGCCGCAGCTGTCGGACGATCTCCTCGGCCGCCTCCAGGTTGTTGCTGGTGACCGTCGACTCGAGATTGCCGCCAGTGCCGGTGAACTTGCCGGTGTTCACGTCGATCACCGTCATCGCCTCGGTCCGGTCGATGATCAACGAGCCGCCGGAAGGCAGAAATACCTTGCGTTCTAGGGCTTTCGCGATTTGCTCATCCAGTCGGTATTCAGCAAAGAGATCATGATCACCCTCCCAGCGACGGAGCCGATCGTTCAGATGTGGCGCAACATGTGAGACGTAGGCCTCTATTGAGTCGTAGGCATCGGTCATTCCGCCGTTGCCGGAGATGATCAACTCCGAAAAGTCTTCGGTGAACAGATCGCGGACAATGCGTACGGTCAGGTCAGGTTCGGAATAGAGCAGCTGCGGCGCATTGCCTGCGGCGATCTTTCGCTCGATGTCCTCCCATTGCGCCTTCAGCCGGTTCACATCGCGTACCAGCTCGTCTTCGGTTGCCCCTTCGGCAGCTGTACGGACGATCACACTGGCAGACTCGCCAACCAAGCCGGAGAGGATGTCCTTCAGCCTCCGACGCTCACCCTCCGGCAGCTTGCGAGAGATCCCCGAAAGGTGACCACCTGGCGCGTAGACGATGTAGCGGCCCGGTATCGAGACGTGGTTGGTGAGACGAGCTCCCTTGGCCCCGACCGGGTCTTTGGTTACCTGAACCAAGATCGTCTGGCCGGACTTAAGGACCTTCTCAACCTTGCGATTCTGCCCCTCGGCACCGAAGTAGTCCCAATCAACTTCTCCGGCGTAGATCACACCATTGCGGCCCCGGCCGATGTCGACGAAGGCGGCCTCCATTGAGGGAAGCACGTTCTGAACCCGACCGAGGTAGACGTTGCCGATCAACGATCCCGTGGACTCCCGGTCGACATAGTGTTCGACCAGAATGTCGTCCTCAAGTACGGCAATCTGCGAAAGATTCTCGCGCTGCCTGATGATCATCTTGCGCGCTACGGATTCGCGCCTGGCGAGAAACTCTGCCTCGCTCAACACGGGCGGACGACGCCGACCTGCCTCTCGACCTTCCCGCCGCCGTTGGCGCTTGGCTTCCATGCGGGTCGAACCGTCAATGCCGATAACATCGGTACTTCCCGCTTGTCGTGGCTCCCGGACCCTCACAACGACGTCCGTCGGGTCGTCAGGGGCTGAGGTAGCTTCTTCCCCACGCCGCCGGCGACGGCGGCGGCGCCGGCGTGAGCCCTCGCTACTGGTCTCGTCGCCACCATTGGTTTCTGCCGATTCGTCTCCCTCGGGCTGACCAACCTCTTCCGATGCCGCCGGGGTGGAAACGGGTTCTTCGCTTCCGGTACGGCGACGGCGGCGACCTCCTCGGCGACGGCGACGGCGCGAGCCCTCGGCCTCGCTCTCGGTCGTCACGTCTTCGGATGATTCGGCCGCCTCAACGGCCTCGGCCGCCTGCTCGACTGCCTCCGTAGCGACCTCAACAGCCTCTGCAGCGGCCTCGGTCGCCTCGATCGCCTCGTGGGTAGCTTCGGCCACCTCCTCGGTTGCCTCACCCACCTTCACCGATGTCTCGAGCATTTCCTCGGTTGCCTCGGGCGGCGCCTGCGCGGCCGGAGCGGCTGAGGATTCGACCTCGTCTTTGCCGACGGCGTCGGCGACCACATCGGTCTGGGATACGACGTCAGCATCGGAGCTGGGCGCCGGCTCGGCCGGCTCCGTGCGAAGGGACTGAGCCTCCTCAGTCGAGGGCGCTTCAGCGGCCATGATCACAGCTTTTTTACTGGTCCGCTTCCGCGTGGCCTTAAGGGGCACCTCGGCCTCACTCGGCGTTTCCTTGACGGCTTTCTTGCTCCCGCGTTTGACGGTTGCTTTCTTGGCCGCCTTCTCGGCGGCAGGCGCGACTTCGTCCGCGAGGCCGTCGTCGTTTGCTGCCCCAGACGATTGCGCTAAGCGCTCGATCTGGGGTGCATCTGGCGCGGAGGACGGCGGTCCGGCTGGACGGCTCGCGGCACGCCGACGGCGCTGCGGGGCCTGGACGGTGACTTCTTGGGTTGTTTCTTGGGTCTGCTGATTAGGCTCGTCGGCGTCGAGCATCAAACTCCTCTGTGGCGCATAAAGCGCACTTTCTCATTCGCTGCGCCAGCGCATGGCCGGGCTGCGGAAGCTTACGGAACCGATGTGGTGAGTCGAGCCTCCCGCGGTCAAGCGCCTGGCTGCATTTACGAAGCCCTGCTCGTCGCGGTGGAGGATCAGCGTCCACCTGCTGACGCGACCTGTCACGTCGCGCAATATCATCGAGGCTCGTCGCACATGGTGTCAGAGCCGTCTCTAGTATCACACAGGTCACAAAGGATTCGCGCTTCCAGGCGCGTCACCTCGGCACTGCGAGCGTCGGCCGCGCGAGCAGTACCCCAAACCTCGCGCACCTTAGTGGCCCGGCTCGGTGAGAGCCCTGGACTCTGTGTCGAGCCGACCCTGGGCTAGCCGCGTCAGAATCGGGGCATCTATCGGCGCAAACGCTGAGCATGCCACTCGGAGGCCAGCAAGCACGTCATCGGGCCTAACCAGTGGAGTGTGGTGTTCCAGCGTCATGATCAGCCGAGCATCCTCGGCGTGCAGCGCGATCACCGCCGCCCTGGCGTCGAATCCTCGCAATCCGTTCTTGGTCATCCGCTGCACCGAGACCGCATCCTTACCAAGGAAGGCTTCGACGGCGGTGCGCAGTACCTCCACCGACAGACCTGGCACGTCCACCTGCCAGCGCGATCCGGTGAGCTCATTGGCCAACGCTCCTGGCGGCGCCTCGACCACCTCGACGACGTCAAGTCCGGGAGGTAGGGCTTCGTCGAGCGCATCTCGCACCTTGTCGGGATCGCAAACCGCTGCTAGCCCAATCTCCAGATATTCCGACTCACTTGCTGCGCCGGTCGGCGCCGCATTCGCGTACGAGATCCGAGGGTGCGGCGAGAACCCCGAGGAGTACGCCATGGGTACCGCGGCCCGGCGTAATGCCCGCTCAAAGGCCCGCGCGAAGTCCCGATGGCTGGTGAAGCGGGCGCGGCCGCGCTTGGCGTACTTGACCCGGAGCCATTGCACGGGCGGCGCATGCTGCTCGGGTTGGGTACGAGACGGCTCCGCCACGAGCCCGAGCCTAGCCACCGCCGCCTTGTCAGCGGTTAGTAGAGGTTGTTGGCGTACTGATCGCCGTAATAGGCGGTCAGTTCCTCAAGTGTCTGATCCGACCTATCAAGGATCTTGGCGATGACGGGCCGCGACGGTACCGGGTCCTGCCAGGTCTCCGGACGCCACAACTGTGATCGCAGGAAGGCCTTGGCGCAGTGGTGGAAGATCTCGTCGATATCCACGACCACGGCAAGGATCGGTCGGATGCCCTTGATGATCATGTGGTCAAAGAACGACGCATCCGAAACCAGTCGCGCCCGGCCGTTGATGCGCAAGGTGTCGCCACGACCTGGAATCAGAAAGATCAGGCCGACATGCGGGTTGGCGAGCACATTCTTGTATCCGTCGGCGCGCCGGTTTCCCGGCCGTTCGGCCAAGGCGATGGTGTTGTCGTCGATCACGTACGCCAGTTGTCCCGGCGGATCACCCTTCGGCGACACATCACAAGCGCCCGTCTCGTCGGAAGTCGCGACCAAGCAGAACGGCGAGGCCGTGAGCCATTCTCGATCCAGCTCATGGAGTTCGTGCCGGACCTTATTGGCCACCCGCGGCAGCGGCATTCCTATCAGCGCGACCAGCTCATCGACGCTCGTGATCTGCTGCTCAACCATGCGGGTCAGCGTAAGCGGCACGCCTCGGCAAAACCAAGCTCTATCCGCCCTGCTCAAACCGTTCTGGAGAGACCACCGACCGGCGTTAAGGGAATGAGCTGCCGCCCAGTCGGGCCAATCTGAATTGTGGTGTCCATCTCGGGACAGACCCCGCACTCAAAGCACGGCGTCCAGCGGCAGTCCTGCACCTCGACCTCATCGAGGGCGTCCTGCCAATCCTCCCAGAGCCACTCCCGATCAAGACCGGCATCCAGGTGATCCCAGGGCAGTACCTCGGCATACTCGCGCTCTCTGGTGGTGTACCACGCCAGATCCACGCCGCTTCCGGCCAGGCATCGCTGTGTGCACGCGATCCAGCGCTCGTATGAGAAGTGCTCACTCCAGCCATCGAACCGGCCGCCCTCTCGCCAGACCGCCTCAATGATCGCTGCCACCCGCCGGTCGCCCCGGCTCAACAATCCTTCGATGATGCTGGGCTTTCCGTCGTGATAACGGAAACCGATGGCCCGGCCGTACTGTCGATCACTGCGGATCGCGTCTCGTAGCTTGCCCAGTCGGGCGTCAACGGTCGCATGGTCACACTGGGCAGCCCACTGGAACGGGGTATGTGGCTTGGGAACGAAGCCGCCGATGCTCACTGTGCAACGGATGTCCCGTCGGCCGCTGATCTCTCGCCCAGTGGCGATCACTCGCTTAGCGAGATCGGCGATTGCCAACACATCTGCATCGGTTTCGGTCGGCAGACCACACATGAAGTAAAGCTTCACTTGCCGCCAGCCGTGCGAGTACGCCGTCGCAACCGTGCGAATCAGATCTTCCTCTGTGACCATCTTGTTGATCACCTTGCGCATCCGCTCGGTGCCGCCCTCTGGGGCGAAGGTAAGCCCGGAGCGACGGCCATTGCGGGATAGCTCGTTGGCAAGGTCGACATTGAACGCGTCCACCCGAGTACTCGGCAGGGACAGCGACACGTTGGCGCCCTCATAGCGATCAGCCAGCTGGCGGGTGATCTCAGCGATCTCGGAATGATCACTGCTCGACAGGCTGAGCAGCCCGACCTCCTCCAGGCCGGTGGCCTCGATCCCGCGCTGCACCATCTCGCCGATCACCTCGATGCTGCGCTCCCGGACCGGTCGGGTGATCATGCCGGCCTGGCAGAACCGGCAGCCACGCGTGCAGCCTCGGAATATCTCAACGGCGTAGCGCTCATGCACGGTCTCGGCGAGCGGCACCAGCGGGTTCTTCGGATATGGCCACCCGTCGAGGTCCATCAGCGTGTGCTTGGCGACTCGGTACGGCACGCCGGCGCGATTCGGTGCCACCCTGTGAATCCGCCCGTCCGGCAGGTATTCGACGTCGTAGAACTTCGGCACGTAAACGCCGCCGCCAGCAGCAAGCCGGAACAGCAGCTCGTCACGGCCGCCTGGCCGCCCTGCTGCCTTCCATTCCCGAATCACGTCGGAGATCCGCAGCGCGATCTCTTCACCGTCGCCGAGCACTGCAGCATCAAGAAAGTCCGCGATTGGTTCGGGGTTGAATGCGGCGTGTCCGCCGGCCATCACTATGGGGTCGTGCTCGCGGCGATCTCGCGAATAGATCGGGATTCCGGCGAGATCAAGCTCGGTGAGCATGTTCGTGTAGCCAAGCTCGGTGGCAAAGCTCAATCCAAAGACGTCAAACTCAGCAACCGGGCGGTGTGAATCCAAGGTGAACTGCGGTATGGAGTGCTCCCGCATCAGGGCTTCCATGTCCGGCCAGACGGCATACGTGCGCTCGGCAAGGATCCAGTCGCACTCATTGAGGACCTCGTACAAGATCGCAATGCCCTGGTTGGGCAAGCCGACCTCGTACGCGTCCGGATAGCTGAGACACCAGCGGACGTCGACGGACTCCCAGTCCTTGCTGACACTGTTCAGCTCGCCCCCGACATATTGGATGGGCTTGCTGACCTTCAGGAGCAGCGGTTCGAGCCGAGGGAAAACGGAGGCCGGCCCGGTCGCGATCATCGTCATGACGGTCCCAGCCTAACGGCGACGCTGTACTAATCAGTCCGGCTGCTGGTTGCTTACTCGTACCCGAGATCAGGGAAGAAGATTGCGATCTCACGCTTTGCCGACTCCAGAGAATCGGAGCCGTGGACGATGTTCTCCCGATTGGACAAGGCGAAGTCGCCGCGAATGGTGCCGGGCGCGGCTTTGCGACCGTCGGTCGCGCCGTTCAACGTCCGAACAACGTCAATGGCCTCATCACCTTCCACAACCATCGCCACCGAAGGACCCGAGGTAACGAACAGCCGCAGCGGCGGGTAGAACGGCCGCTCGAGGTGTTCGGCGTAGAGCCGGTCTGCGAGCTCACCGGTCATTTGCCGCAGCTCCATGACTACAATCGTCAGCCCCTTGGACTCAAAGCGGCTGAGAATGGTCCCCGCAAGACCTCGGCGCACGGCGTCGGGCTTGATCAACACGAAGGAACGCTGGGTAGGCACAGGCGGCGCGACGTACGTCATGCCAGCACCCTAGGGGATATCGCTGTCCTCGGGCGAAGTCTCCATCCGGGAATCCAGCCGCTTGCCCAGAACGAACGCCAGCACCCACACTGCCGCCAGCAACATGCCAACGATGAACATCAATGTCGTCAGGAAACCCAATGCAAGTCCGGCTAGCTGAGTAAGCCAGCCGAGTACATAGCCGACACCCGAGCGAAGCAATCCCGCGGCAACTAAGGCGAGCACCGCCGCTCCCCCGCCGAAGCCGGCTGCTGCTGCGGCAGGCACGTCAGAGATGAAGATCATTACCGGTATCGCGAGGCCAAAGACGATCATCTCGAAGATCAGCACGGTCATCAGCACTACCCGCATCGGGTTGCCCGCGCTAAG
>Ga0307288_10000429_pt1 | contig 14383 bp, 8 predicted proteins | sample ER_DNA_142_FD_194469 | JGI IMG/M metagenome (GOLD analysis project Ga0307288, IMG submission 194469) | Bulk soil microbial communities from the East River watershed near Crested Butte, Colorado, United States - ER_DNA_142 | ecosystem: Environmental > Terrestrial > Soil > Floodplain | place: USA... | reverse complement strand
GCGCTGGAGGCGCCGGACAGAGGTACAGCAGCAAAGTACAGCAGTGCGTGTCAATCAGGCCTGTCAATCCAGGCTCTCGCAAGCCCATTTGAGTCCAGTCAGGCAGAGCTCACATTCGCGGAAATAACAAAAGCAGCGGCCTTCACTACAGGATTCAGCCGACGCGGGCCATCGCACTGGGAAGGTCGGCTGTCAGTCAAGGCTGTCTCCGAGCCTGCGTAAGGCTTCGCGGGTCTTGTCCGAGCTGGCCTTCGCATAGATCTTCATCGTGACACCCTGGTCCGCGTGCCTAAGAATGCGCATGATCACTCGTGGGTGCACGTCCAGGTCGACGAGCAGGGTGGCGCAGGTCCGGCGAGCGTCGTGAACGGTGAGGTGGCGAACTTCGGCCAGGTCGCATCGGGCCGTGAACGCGCGGTTGAAGGTTCGCGGATCGATGGGGGTGCCGTACCGTCCCGTGAACACGAGGTCGACGGGCTCGCCCTGGGGGTCCTCGAACACGCGCCACGCCTCCCTAGCTCGCTCCCTAGCACTCTCCTGCTGGGAAATGCGGAGCCTTAACGCCGTGCACGCGATGTCCGGCAACGGGAGCGAGTCGTCGGAAGCTTCGGTCTTGGTCTCCCTGTAGAGCAGCTGTCGGCGGACCCGCTGCAATTGGTGGTCCACGATCAGCTCGCGGTGATCGAAGTCGACGGCGCCCCAGCGCAGTCCGAGAACTTCCCCTTTCCGCATACCGAGCACTAAGACCAGGACGTACGCGGCGTAGAGCCCATCCGCGTCGGACCTGGCAGATTCGAGGAAGCGGCGTGCCTCCTCGCTGGTCCAGGGCACGACCTTTCGCTTGCGTTGCTTCGGAGTTGTGACGAGCTCGGCCACGTTCCGCTCGACGAGCTCGTCACGCATCGCGGCGGACAGGGCCGAGCGAAGCACGGCACGCACGTCCTTAACGGTTCTTGGCGACGGGTTGCTGTGACAGCACTTGCCAGCAGCGCAGCACCGCGCCTTGCCGTCGGCCCGACGGGCGTCCTTTCCCTGAGCGCAGCACTGACAGATCGTGGGCAGACGGTTAAGCCAAGACTGAACATCGCTCACCCGAAGACGGTCGAGTCGCACACCGCCCAGGGCCGGCTCGATGTAGTGGCGGACATGGCTCTCGTACGTGGCGTGCGTCAGCGGGGCCAGGTTGGGCGCCACCGTCTCGTCGAGCCAGCGCTGCAGGAACTGACCCACTGTCGGAACCTTGGTCACCACTGGGCCACGCGCCGCCTCCCGGGTCAGCTGAACCCACCTGGTGTGAACGACCCCACGTGTCTTGCCGTATACGTACTTTCGCTGCCGGCGACCGGCCAGGGTGGTGATCCATGCATAGGCCGCGAAGCCGTTCCGGTTCGGGTAGATCGAGCCCTCACCGTTGTGCCGGCGAGTCACTGCGACCACCAGGTCGGCTCAGCCTGCGACGCACGCATCTGGACGTACTCGTCGACCCACTCGGGCAGGATGCGACGGGATCGACCGTCTTTCAGCGAACGGAGGTCCCCACCGATGATCAGCATCCGCACTTTGCTTTCGCCATAACCCAGCAGACTCGCCACCTGAGCGACGGTGTACCACTTCGGCACGAGTGCGAGTCCGTTGCCGTTCATGATCATCTCCTTCCGATTGTGCGGTTGCGGAGGTGGGGTGGGTGTGGGTGCCGCCGTCGTAGCTGAAGGGTTCGCGGCAGGTGATGCAGGCGGCGGCGGCGTCGGGGAAAGGCGGAGCGCATCTCTCGCCCAGCGCCACCAGCTGCCGCGGAGACCGCCGACCCTCGACTTCTGCGCGAACCCAGGCAAATTGTCCGCCCCGCCACAGCAACCGGACCACATCGGCGAGGGTCTCCGCCGTCTCGCCGTCCATCACCACCCCTCCCATGTCCCGAACGTCAGTGCCCTCATGAGGCCAGACGGAGCGCGCATCCGTCGCGATGCGGGGGAACCTGTGGATAACCCTCGACCCCGGCGTGGGCTCTTCTGCCGTCATGCGTCCTTAAGGACGTGGGGTGCTGCTTGGCGGTCAGTTGGCTCGACACAATCTGAGGAGGGCCGTGCGTCTACAGTGGCTGTGGCTAGCACACGGCAGCGACTCGCTGTCTCGTCTGGCTGCGCTCGTTGAACGAGCCGGGTCGCTCCGGATGGGGATGGTGCCGCCGAGCCAGGCGACCGCTGGCGTAGCGATAGCTGTTCGCGGTCGATCATGGTCTGCAGGAGCTGCCCGGCTCGGCGTTCGGCGGCGTCGCACTCACCGAGGGCGATGAGCACGGCTAACGCGTCGATCCCTTGTCGCGTTCCTGCCGGTCCCGTCGCTGCCCTGCTTGGGCGTCCAGCGCCGCCCTTCGTGCCGCCTGACTCACCGACTGCTGACCAATCTGACATGCCTTCGCCTCGCTCGAATCCCATCACTTGACCTAGGACAGACAGCCTCGATCGGGGTCAAGCCTCGCGACTCGTTTCATGTACCCCCGCCGATTTCTGACGAACCCAACTTCGACACACCTCTTTGCATCGCCGGTACGTACCCCGGCTTGGCTGACCGCGAGGTTGACCCGATTCGCCTTTAGTGGTTGTGACGATGAGCATTCATAAGCTCAGCGCCGGATCGGGGTACGACTATCTGACCCGGCGGGTAGCGGCATTGGATGCCACCGAGAAGGGTCATGTTGGGCTGGCTTCCTACTACACCGAACGGGGTGAGAGCCCGGGTCGTGGGTCGGCTCTGGCAGAGCCGGCATTGATGGCCTCGACGCAGGCGATGCGGTAACCGCGGTGCAGATGCGGTCCCTGTTCGGCGCCGGCATGCATCCCCTCGCCGCGCAGCGGCTGGAGCGGCCGGACGCCGCCGATTTGACCGGCACAAACATCAAGGCAGCGACCCGCTTGGGCGCGCCGTTCAAGGTTTACGCCGGCGAGGTCAGCCCCTTCCGCATCGAGGTGGCGAAGCGGATTGCTACCCGACGGGCGGCCGCCGGACAGCTCGCTGACGAGTCAGTGTCTGCGGCACTTCGGGCGCAGGTCCGGACCGAGGTGGCGTGGGAGTTCTTCCGAGCTGAGCATGGTCGCGACCCGGTCGATGCTCGCGAGATCGCCGCCGCCATCGCTAAGGCGTCGCGTCCGCGCACCCAGACGGTCGCCGGCTATGACCTGACATTTTCCCCGGTGAAGTCGGTGTCGAGCTTGTGGGCGGTCGCCGACCCGCACGTCGCCGCGCAGATCGAGCGGGCGAATCAGGCCGCGGTGCAGGATGCACTCACCTTCATCGAACGCCACGCATTGTTCACCCGGCAGGGCAGGAACGGTGTCCGGCAGGTCAACGTCACCGGCCTGGTGGCGGCCGCGTTCACCCACCGCGACTCCCGTGCCGGCGACCCGGATCTGCACACCCATGTGGCCGTGGCGAACAAGGTGCAGACGCTCGACGGGCGCTGGCTGTCCATCGACGGCCGGGTGCTGTTCAAAGCCACGGTGGCGGCGTCGGAAACCTACAACACCGCCCTCGAACACCACCTGCGCGACCGGCTCGGCGTCCGCTTCGCCGAACGAGCCGACACTGGCCCGGGCAAGCGGCCGGTGCGGGAGATCGTCGGTGTGGACCCGGCCCTGAACCAGCGCTGGTCTACCCGCCGGGTGTTGATCAAGGACCGGCAAGGTGTACTGGCGGCCCGGTTTCAGCGTGATCATGGTCGGCCGCCGACGCCGGTGGAGGCGCTGCAGCTGGCGCAGCAGGCCACCTTGGAAACCCGCGACGCCAAACACGAACCCCGCAGCCTCGAGGAGCAGCGCACCACCTGGTATGCCCAGGCCGCCGCAACCATCGGCGGACCTGATGCGGTCCGGGCGATGATCAGCAAGACGCTGAATCCGACCTCCGCGCCGAGCCCTGCCGTGGACGCGGAGTGGTTGCCGGTGACCGCCGAGAAGGTGCTGACGGCGGTGGAGGAACAACGTTCGACCTGGCAGAGCTGGCATGTCCGCGCCGAAGCGCAACGCCACATCCGGGCTGCTGAAATTGATACCGACGAAGTTGATCAGCTGGTGGAGCTGCTGGTCGCCGAGGTGCTAAAGACCCGATCGGTGGCCCTGACTCGGACCGAGGACGGCATCAGCGAGCCGGCGGCGTTGCGCCGGGCCGACGGTTCCAGTGTGTACACGGTAGCCGGATCCGAGCTGTTCACCTCCTCGCGGATCCTTGCCGCCGAGGAGCGACTGGTCGCGACCGCGGGCCGAAGTGACGGTCGGGTCGTGGACACCAGCACGGTGGATTTGGCGCTGCTGGAATCCGCCGCGAATGGAAACGCCTTAGATGCCGGGCAGGCCGCTCTGGTTCGTGCCATGTGCACCTCCGGGGCGCGGCTGCAGCTCGCCATCGCGCCCGCTGGCGCCGGGAAAACTACCGCCATGCGCACCCTGGCTCGGGCGTGGCGCGAGAGCGGCGGCCACGTGCTCGGGTTGGCCCCCTCCGCCGCCGCCGCCGCGCAGCTCCGCGACGCCACCGGCGCATCAGCCGAAACGTTGGCGAAGCTGACCTGGTCCATCCAACACGCTGAGCTGCCGGATTGGGCGGAACCCATCGGCCGGTCGACGCTGGTGATCATCGACGAAGCCGGGATGGCCGACACCCTCACCCTGGATACCGCTGTGCAGTTCATGGTCGGCCGCGGCGGCAGCGTTCGGCTGGTCGGTGATGATCAACAACTCGCGGCGATCGGCGCCGGCGGCGTCCTCCGTGACATCCAAGCCAGTCACGGCGCGGTCCGGCTGAGCGAACTGCACCGCTTCACCGACCCGGCCGAAGCTGCCGCCACCCTCGCCCTCCGCGACGGCCAACCCGAAGCGCTCGGGTTCTACCTGGACCGGCGACGCGTCCACATCGGAGACCCCACCACCACCCTCGACGCGGTCTTCGAAGCGTGGCGGGCTGACTGCGGCCGCGGTCTGGACGCCATCATGTTGGCCCCGACCCGCAAGCTGGTCAGCCGGCTCAACCAACGCGCCCGGAGCCACCGCCTGGCCGGAACTACTGCGGACCGAGAGGTTGAGTTGGCCGATGGCAACCGGGCCAGTGTCGGCGATCTGGTCATCACCCGGAGGAATGACCGCAGACTCCGTATCAGCGCAACCGACTGGGTGAAAAACGGTGACCGATGGACCGTTCTCCACTTAACCAAGACCGGTGGTTTGAGGGTGCGGCACGTACGGAATGGCCGCACCGTGACGCTCCCCGCCGACTACGTCCGCATCGCTACCGAGTTGGGGTACGCGACCACCGTGCACACCGCGCAAGGTGTCACCGCCGACACTATGCACGGCGTGGTGACCGGTGAGGAGTCCCGACAGCAGCTCTACACGATGCTGACTCGCGGCCGCAGCAGCAACCACCTCTACGTTTCGGTGGTCGGCGACGGGGACCCGCACAAGCTGCTCCAGCCAGGGAGCTTCCATTCCCGGACAGCGACCGAGCTGTGTGAACACATCCTTGGCCGAGACGGCAGTCCAAGATCGGCCAGCACCCTGCTGCGGGAACAGCATGACCCGGCCGTCCGGCTCGGCGCCGCTGCCGCCCGCTACCTCGATGCGCTCTACCTCGCCGCCGAACAACTCGCCGGACCTCAGCTGGTCGCCAACCTCGACCAGAACGCCGACCGTATCCTCAACGGCTTGACCGCCCAGCCGGCATGGCCGACCCTGCGCGGCCACCTGCTGCTCTTGGCCGCTGCCGGCGCCGATCCGGTCAATGAACTGCTCTACGCCGCCGCAACCCGGGACCTCACCAGCGCCGATGATCAGGCTGCCGTCATCGACTCGCGGATATATGAGATGAACGAGGTCGCCGGCGGGGGTCCGCTGCCGTGGCTGCCCGGCATTCCCCACCGTCTGGCCGACGACCCGAACTGGGGACCATACCTGCGCGCGCGATCACAGCTTGTTGCTCAGCTCGCCGAACAGGTCCGCAGCAACCCGCAACTGAAGCGCCGGCCTGGACGGCCCAGCGCCATGCTTTAGTGCCGGCCGAGTTGATCGCCGACATACAGATGTGGCGCACCGCCACCCAGGTCGACCCCAGCGACCTGCGACCCACCGGGCCACCCCAACACGGCCGTGCCGCCCGTTTCTTACAACTGCAACTCGATAAGCGACTCGCCGCCACAGACACCCGTACAGAACGGCGATGGCGGCAACTGATCGCTGCAGAAGTCCCCGGCGCCACCGCGGACCCATTCCTGCCAGAGCTGACAGAAAGGTTGAGCTACCTCACCCGGGCTGGCTTCGACGCCACTTTCCTCATGCGGTCGGCGGCCGCTGTGGGCCCGCTACCCGACGACCACCCCGCCGCAGCCCTATGGTGGCGCATCCTCGACCAGCTACCGCAAACGCCAAACCAGGAACCCACAGCCCCGAAGGCGACCCCGGCGACCAGCCGCACGACCACGACCTCACGCGAGCAGCGAGCCGTGCCGCGCTTGGCGCCGACGCGGGCGTCCGGCCCGGGCCGCTGACCCGGCCTCCCGACGCAGAACGACGGCCAGCATGTTCAGGAAGCTGTGCGCCGGAGCGTCATCGTTTGGTCAAGGCTGACTCCACCCTCTTGAGCGCCACCGGATCACTCTGCCCCCAATTGGATCCGCCTGCTGTCACCGGCAAACGGCAAGCTCTCTTTTGGGAGGGGTCGACAGTCGGGACGGGCTTCGCGTCAAGATCATCTGGATCGCCGCAACCCTTGAGCTGCCGAGGCTGTCTGGCGGGCCCGATCGACTGGTAGCGTCGCGGTGGGGTCATGGCGCAAGGTTCGGCGTCGTACTTGAAGGCCGAGGGGCCTGCACGAGCCGTGGGAGCCGTCGTGGGCATCGCTACATCTGGGCCGTTGGTTGGACGTCTCGCTGAGTTGGCCGTCCTCAACCCGGCGATCGCACGGGCGGCGGACGGCTCAGTGCAAGTCGTTGCGATCTCCGGAGAGGGCGGCATCGGTAAGTCGCGCCTCGCCTTGGAAGGGGTGCGGTCGGCCGAGGCAAGAGCTTTTCGTACGCTGGAGAGCGCCGCGGGTCGGCTACAAAGGGATCTGTCGTACGCCCCCATCGTCGAGGCGCTGCGGCCACTGATCGCCGAAGCAGCACTTGTTGACGGCCTGTCCGATTTGGCGCGGCTCTTCGACGGGATCCGCGTGCCGCCGCTCGTCGCGCTCGGCGACCCCGGGCTGGAACGTACCCGGATGTTTGAGGCGGTTCGGGTACTGATCGAGCGGGCAGCCATCCGGATGCCGGTCACGATCCTGATCGACGATGTGCACTGGGCCGACCCGGGAACCCTCGCGCTCCTGCACTATGTGGTGCGTGGCCTCACTCGGCGGCGCTGCTTGTTCCTCCTCACCTACCGTGCCGACGAGGCCAGCGATGAACTGCGCGAACTGCTGAGTGCCCTGCAACGCGCCGAGACACTCACCCTCATTGAACTCGCCGGTCTGGAAGCCGCAGAGGTGGAGGATCTCGCCGAGACGCTGCTCGACGATCCAGCTCCTCTCGCGCTGCGGGACATGTTGGTACGCCGGTCAGGGGGCGTCCCGTTGTTTGTCCGGGCCATCGTCCAGCAGCTGATCGAGACCGGCGCGCTGTTCCGCAGCTCCGGGCGCTGGGTGCTGGGGGCCGGGGCAGCGGCTGAGGTACCGGCGCTGGTAAGCACCCTGCTCCGAGGCAAGATCGAGGTACTCTCGCGGACCGCGCGGCAGGTGCTGGACCTGCTTGCCGTGTCCGGCGGGGTCGCCGAGCACATACTGCTGTCAGACGTCGCCGACGACATTGTCGAGGGAATCATCGAGCTGCGCGCGGCCGGCCTCGTCGCTGAGGACACCGAAGAAAGCGAGCTGTCCTACCGGGTGGTGCACCCGGTGCTTGCCGAGGTGGCCTACGACATGCTGCCGCTCATTGTGAAGCGGCAGTTGCACGCCCAGCTCGCCCAGGCGGTCGAACGTCGCCGACCCGATGACGTGCGACTACTCGCCGCTCATGTTCGCGCCGCCGGTGCTCAAGTCGATGCTGCCCACGCCCTGGACGTGCTCACGCTGGCGACCCGCGCCGACCTCGCCCGCCTGGCCGGCGATGAGGCGTGCGCGAACGCGGGCACCGGCCTAGATCTGGCCCGGCGCCTGAGCCGCCGCGACAATGTCGACGAGCTGGCGGGCGCGTACGCCGAGGCCTGCGAGCTAGCCGGCCGGGTCGAGGACGCCTTATCCGCCTGGGTAGCGGCAGCCGACAGCACGACGGATCCGCAGGCGAAGGCACGGCGGCTGACCCGCGGCGCCGTCGTTGCATGGGATCTGGGTCGGTTCGTCGACGCGAACCAGCTTCTCGATGCCGCCGATCGCGCGCTAGCTGATGTCACGGCCTGCCCGGAGAACGTCGAAGTTGAGGAGGTCCGGGTGCGATTCGCCGCCCGATCCACTGACCTAGCAGGTCTCGACCAGAGCATCGCCCGGCTGGCGGCTCTGGGCCGCGCCACCGGCTCCAGCGGGTCCCGCGCGGCGATGGTGTACGCCCAGGTTCTCAGGGCGCAGACCACCGGCCGCTACATCGACGGCCTAGGTCTCGCACACGAACTCACTGCACTCGCCCGCAACGAGGAATCGGTGCTCGTCGGCGAGGCCCTGCTGCGCCCGTTGTCCGCTATCTACTGGTGCTGGGGAGACCTGACCGCCGCCCGAGCCAGCGCCGAGGAGGGGATCCGCCTGGCCAGGCAAAGCGGAGTACCCGCGCTCGAGATCCTCCACCATGTGCTGCTCGCAATCGTCGAGGTGGTTGCAGGGGACTGGGCTGCTGTCCTACGTCGCACGTTTGATGACCTGGGCCTCGCCCAACGCGTCGGCGTTGCACGGGGCGCGGCCTTCGCGCTCGCCACTCAGGGCTTGGTTTTCGTACGTCGTGGTCGCCTCGACGAGGCCGCCGACCGGGTCAGCGAGGCACGCCGGCTGTTCGGGAGATGGTCCGCGGCCGACCGTCACGTGTTCGGGGTGGTGGATCTCGTCGAGGGCATGATCGCGCTGGCGCGGAATGACGTGGACCACGCGGTGGCGATTGCGAACAACGCCGCCCATAACCCCACATTCGCGCCGCTAGCGTTGGCGTTTCTTGGGGAGGCACAGGCGACGGCAGGGGACATGGAGGCGGTGCAACATACCGCTGCGAGGCTGGCCGCGCTGGGTCCAGGTGCACCTTACCCGGCCGCCCTCGCGGCATGGCTTTCTGGCCTGGCTGCTGGAGCCCGACGCGATCCGCCTCGCGCTGTCGATGCACTGGACCAGCTCGACAGCGCGATCGCCGGCTTCGCGGACCTCGGCATACCGTACGAGGAGGCGGTTGCTCGGGTGGACCGCGCTCTCGTACGCCGCGCCGCCGGGGATCCCGCCGACGCCGTCGCGGGGGATGTTTACGGCGCACTCGAGGTGCTGGACCGCCTAGAGGCCAAACCGCAGGCTGACCGTGCCCGTGCCGTGCTGCGCCAGCTTGGTCGGCGGCCCCCGTCAGCCTCAGGCGACCACGAAGAGCGTCGGCTCAGTGTTCGCGAGGAGGAGGTGGCCCGCCTGGTCGCGCAGGGCCTCTCCAACGCCCAGATCGGCGAACGGCTGTTCATCAGTACCCGCACCGTGGGCGCCCACCTGCAGCACATCTACCGACGGCTCGAACTCCCGTCCCGTGCGGCGCTGATCCGATACGTCCTCGAAGAGGCGCCGACAGCTGAAGTTACGTCTCGGGGCGGTCCAGATAGGTAGGTTGACGGATGGCACCGCCCCTACCTACTCGACGATCGTGGAGTGCATCGGACAGGAGGTGCCCGCCATGACCACAACAACACCCGGGACAGCCACGGTACTGCCGCTGGCCGCGGCAACCGATTACCACATCGCCGGCCGCAAGGCGGCCACCCTCGCCCGCCTGGCCGCCCATGGGTTCCCGGTGCCGCCCGGCGTTGTCGTGCCGATTGCCAGCTTCGAGCGAGCGCTGGGCCGAAACCTCGAGGTCCCAGCTGCCGTCTTGGCCGATCTGCTCAGCGCGGCCAGCGAGTGGGGGGACGTACCACTGGCGGTCCGTTCCTCCGGAGTCAATGAGGACGGTGCCGACGCCTCGTACGCGGGTCTGTTTACCACCGTGCTCGATGTGCACGGCGAAGCCGCGCTGGTCGACGCGGTCAACGCGTGCTGGCGTTCGGCATTCGACGCCCTAGTGACCTCGTACGCCGGAGCCCAGCCACCGCGGCTGGCAGTGCTGGTACAGCCCATGGTGCATGCAACCGCGGCCGGGATCGCGTTCACGGCCGACCCGGTGACTGGCGAACGCGGCTGTATCGTAATTGACGCCGTCGTCGGGATCGGCGAGCGACTCGCGTCAGGTGCGGCGACGCCGGACCGGTGGGTCGTCCGCGGAGACGCCATCCACGAGGACTCTATGGCCGAGGCGGTCATCGATGAATCACGGGCCAGATTGGTTGCTGACCTGGCCCGCCGGGTAGAGGCCGAACTCGACGCGCCGCAGGACATCGAGTGGGCGCTGGTCGACACTGAGGTCGTCCTACTGCAAGCCCGTCCCATAACGTCGCTGCCGGTCGAGCCGGTCCCAATTCCAGTGGAGGTGCCGGCGGGGTACTGGATCAGGGAGACCAGCCATGCACCACTTCCGTGGCGACCATTCACCGAGGCCCTCACTGACACAGTAAACGCCGCACTGCGGCGGCAGAGCGATGAGTTGGGGTTGCTGTTCGACGGGGCACAGTTCCGCATGATCGGTGGTTGGGAGTACATCGGCATTGTGCCTTTGGGCGGCGGTGAGCCAGCGTTACGACGCCGAATCCGCCAGTCGGTCGCCGCCATGCGCGCGGATGTACCCGGACGGCTCCTGCGACAGTGGTCGCAGGACTGGCGGCCGGACTTCACGGCCCGCAGCCAGGAGCTGCGCGAGCGCCGACTCGCCGTACTGTCTGATACAGCGCTGGACGCCCATCTAGCCGACGCTCTGAAGCTGCTAGCCGATGGTCTCGACGTCCACTTCCGGCTGCACGCTGGGCTCGGCGCGGTGCTCGGTGAACTCGCCTTCACCTGCCAGGAGCTGCTCGGCTGGGATGAACCCCGAATGTTCTCACTGCTGGACGGCACCTCAACCACCTCAACCGAACCAGCTCGGGCACTCGCCAATCTCGCCGCCCTGGCCAGCCCACCGATTCACGCGCTGCTTAAGCAAGCAGTCCCGGCCAAGGAGGTGCTCGCCGCCGACGAGCAGTTCGCGGCGGCGTTCGCTGCCTACCTCCGAGACTACGGCTGCCGCACTCTTGACGCGTACGAGCTTGGCGAACCGTCGCTCGAGGAGCGGCCGGATCTGGTGCTCGCGCTGGTGCGCGACCAACTGGACAGCGGTGTTGGCGCGGAGGCAGAGCAGGAGCTTGGCCGCCAGCGGGACGCCGCTGCCAACGAGGCACGCGAGATCCTCGCGGGCGTTGACCTGGTGCGCTTCGAGCGGGCGTTAGAACGAGCGCTCATGGCGTACCCGGTGCGTGAGGACAACACGTTCTACACCATGAGCGTGCCGCGCGGGCTGCTGCGCCGCGCCGCGCTGGACCTTGGTCGCCGACTGGCCAGCCGCGGTCAGATCGCCGCTGTGGAGGACATCTTCTACCTGCACCCGGACGAGGCCCGGGCCCAGCTGGCTGACGGCACCAGTGGCCGCCACGTCGTGACCCATCGCAAAGGCGAGTACGCCTGGGCGCTGGCACACCCCGGCCCGGCCTCGTACGGCCCAGATCCGGGACCACCGCCACCATTGGACGGACTGCCCCAGGAGGCCCGGCTCGCCAATGAGGCCTTCATGTGGTACGTCGACCGCATCCTCGCCGCAAATGCGCAGAGCGGGCCCGGCGGTGACATGCTGACCGGTATTGGCGCCTCGGCGGGCCGCTACACCGGAAAGGTGCGGATCATCCGGTCCGAAGCCGAGTTTGACCGGCTCTGCGCTGGCGACGTGCTCGTCTGCCCGGCAACCTCGCCGGTGTGGTCGGTCCTGTTCCCAAACGTCGGCGCACTGGTCGCCGACTCGGGCGGCGTACTGTCCCATCCGGCGATCATCGCTCGCGAGTTCAGCGTCCCCGCTGTGATCGCCACCCGCGTAGGTACGACACAGCTGCAGGACGGTCAAGTCGTGGTCGTCGACGGGACGATCGGAACCGTAAAGGTCCTCGGATGAGTGCCATGCCAGTTGACGAAGCACCACAACTGTTGAGTCTCACCGATGCTCTCTGGACTGCACGCGTCCTTGAGGCAACCGCCGCGCTGGGGCTTCTCGATCAGTTGAGCTCCAGCCCAAAGGACACGAGCGAACTCGCGCAGGCCTGCGCGACGGACCCGACGATGACCGCGCTGCTGCTCAACACGCTCGCGGATCTCGGCGTCGTGCACCGCAACGGGTCCGCTGGATACACCGCGGGGCTGGGCGGCCCAGCGTTGATGATGACGGCCGCGCACATCCCTGGCAGGTCCAAGCTCGCCGATGTTGTGCGCAGCGGCAAGCCGTTAGCACGAGCGGACACCGCCGAGGGCGCATCCGACTTTTATCCCGATCTCGTCGGCCTGCTGTCGGTGGTATTCGCCCCGGCCGCCCGACGCGCCGCGCAGCTACTCGCCGACTGCGGCGTCGAGGTCCTCGATGTCGGGGCAGGGGCGGCGCCATGGAGCATTGCACTGGCGACCCAGTCACCCGCAGTCCGCGTTACGGCGCTTGACCTTCCCGCTGTCATCCCGACGACACGGCGCGCGGTTGAGGCGGCCGATCTCGGAGAACGCTTCGCCTACCTGCCGGCCGACATGTTCACCTGCGCGCTGCCCCCGGCGGCGTACGACATAGTGCTGCTCGCCAACATCTGCCACCTCTTCGACCAGGAACGCAACTGTGCACTCCTGCACCGATTGCGCCCCACCGTGAGGCCCGGCGGACTGCTCGCGATCATCGACGTGCTGACCCAGTCCGACCTCGCGACACAGCGCTGGATCAGCCTCTACGCACTGGGCCTTCGGCTGCGTACCTCCCAAGGCACCGTGCATCCGCTCGCGGCGTACAAAACCTGGACCAGCCGCGCTGGATTCGGTCCTGTGCAGGTAGAGCCGCTGTCGGCCGCACCATCACTGTGCCTGCTGGCCTGTCGAACGAAATAGACCGGAGCCCGCCAATTCACCTCTTTGCCAGCTGCCGCCACGGACTCGGAAGGCGTTCGTATCTGACAGCAACCCTGCTACGCGGGGCTAGCCGCTCAGGGACCTGAGCGGGCGCTTCCCCGCGCGGAATAGAGTGCGGCATAACGGCAAGAGCCGCATGCCGCGGACCTGCGCACCAGAAGATCAGTACAGCAGCGAAGTACAGCAACGACCGCATTATTTAGCACGTTCGGCTTCATCCAAATGCGTCCGGACTTGCGTACACGAGGCTACAAGCGGCTGATGCGCGGAGTTCACACCGAAGAGGTCACTGGTTCGAACCCAGTATCGCCCACCTAGTGAGAGCCACATTTCGGTGGCGGCTGCCCAATGCGGAGCACATCTGAGTGACTAACTGAGTGACTACGCGCGCTGGTCACGCAGGCTGAATAGCCGATCCATGACAGTCGCGCCTGTCTGAATCACCGGCCGCAGCTGGTGTCGGTAAACCAGCTCGGTGACGCTGGTTCCGCTATGCCCGACCAGCTGCGAGATCTCCTCGACCGGCACCCCGGAGTCTGACAGGACCGAGACGAACGAGTGACGCAGCTCGCGGGGGGTCCACTCGGCCGGGTTCAGGCCAGGCACCAGCGCGAGCGCGCGCCGGAAGTCACGCCGTACGTTCGCTGCATCAAGCTGGGTGCCCAGTCCGGTCGTGAACACCAGCCCTGACTCCTGCCACCGAGGGCCGGCCATGAGCCGATCCGCCGTCTGCTGAGCGCGTTGCTTCCGCAAAGCCTCGACGGCGCGCACCGGCAGCGCGAGCGTACGCCGGGACTTCCTGGTCTTCGTGTCGCCGCCCTCGCGCACCGATCGCCACACCTCCAAATGGGGCGGAGCTGACTGCACCGCGTTTGGCCGACCATCAAGGTGCACGTGCTCCCAGCGCAGCGCCCGCAGCTCCTCGGTCCGAGCGCCCGTCAGCAGCGACACCACCAGGTAGGGGTGCAACCGATCGGGCCCCGTCTTGAGGAGTATGTCATCGACCTGTTCCGGGGTGAGGGACTTCGACCGGCGCCCGGGCTGGCCAGTCGGAACGTCGGTCAGCTCCACAACATTCCGCCTCACCTGGTCCCGCGCCATCGCCCTCTTGACCGCTCGGTTCAAGCAGGCCCGGATCTCCTGCACAGTT
>Ga0307288_10000428_pt1 | contig 14408 bp, 10 predicted proteins | sample ER_DNA_142_FD_194469 | JGI IMG/M metagenome (GOLD analysis project Ga0307288, IMG submission 194469) | Bulk soil microbial communities from the East River watershed near Crested Butte, Colorado, United States - ER_DNA_142 | ecosystem: Environmental > Terrestrial > Soil > Floodplain | place... | reverse complement strand
CTTGGTCGCGACGATGACCGGCTTCGCCTGCTGCCTGGACAGCTCGACGGCCCGCTTCTGCACCAGTGGCACGTCCTCCAGCGGCAGCTCCACGCCGAGGTCACCGCGCGCGACCATCACGCCGTCGAAGGCGTGGACGATGTCCTCGAGGTTGTCGACGGCCTGGGGCTTTTCGATCTTGGCGATGACCGGAACGCGCACGCCCTCCTCGTCCATGATCCGGTGGACGTCCTCGATATCTGCCGCGGAACGGACGAACGACAGGGCGACGAGGTCGACGTTGAGCCGGAGCGCCCACCGCAGGTCGTCGACATCCTTGTCGGACATGGCGGGAACGCTCACCGCGACGCCGGGCAAGTTGATGCCCTTGTTATTGGAGATGACGCCGCCCTCGACCGCCTCCGTGACGATGTCGGTGTCCGTCACCTCCACCGCCCGCAGACAGACCTTCCCGTCGTCGATGAGGAGGGTGTCGCCGGGCCGTACGTCTCCCGGCATGCCCTTGTACGTCGTACTGACCCGCTGCTGGTCGCCGGCTACGTTGTCGACGGTGATGGTGAAGCGGTCTCCGGGCGCGAGGCTGATCGGGCCGTTTGCGAACCGGCCGGTGCGGATCTTCGGGCCCTGCAGGTCGACGAGGATCCCGACCGCCCGCCCGGTCACGTCACTCGCCGCGCGGACCGCCTTGTAGACGCCCTCGTGCACCGAGTGCTCGCCGTGCGAGAGATTCAGCCGGGCGATGTCCATCCCCGCCTGGACCAGGGCGTGGATCTGCTCCGGCGACGAGGTCGCGGGCCCCAGCGTGCAGACGATCTTGGCGCGGCGCATACGCGGAACCTTATGACTTACGCCCGAGTACGAAACCCGCCGGTCACCACCTGAGCAGGCGCTCAGACCAGGAGCGGCCGGTCCGTCGGGTTGATCGGCCGGGGCAGCTGGCTCGACCCGGTGAGCCACTGGTCGACACCGTTCGCGGCGGCCCGTCCCTCGGCGATCGCCCAGACGATGAGGGACTGTCCACGGCCCGCGTCACCGGCTACGAAGACCCCCGGAACCGACGACATGAAGTGCTTGTCGCGCTTGACGTTCGAGCGGTCGTCGAGGTCGACGCCGAGCTGCTCGACGAGCCCGGGCTTCTCCGGTCCGAGGAAGCCCATGGCCAGGAGGACCAGCTGCGCCGGGATCTCCCGGTCGCTGCCCTCGACCGGCTCGAACCGGCCGTTCCGCAGCTCCACCTCGACCAGCTTCAACGCGCGGACCCGGCCGTCGTCGTCACCGAGGAAGCGTTCGGTGTTGACGGCGTAGACGCGGTCACCGCCCTCCTCGTGGGCGCTGGAGATCCGGTACGTCATCGGGTAGGTCGGCCACGGCTGGCCCGTCGGCCGCTCCTCCGGCGGGCGGGGCATGATCTCCAGCTGGGTCACCGACCGGGCGCCCTGGCGGTGCGCGGTGCCGAGGCAGTCGGCACCGGTGTCGCCGCCGCCGATGATGACGACGTCCTTGTCGGTGGCGAGGATCTGGTTCTCGACGACCTGGCCGAGCGCCGCGTGGTTGCCCTGCGGGAGGAACTCCATGGCCTGGTGGACGCCGTCGAGCTCCCGTCCGGGGACGGGCAGGTCGCGCGCGACGGTGGCCCCGATGGCGAGGACCACGGCGTCGTAGCGGTCGGCGAGCTGCCGCCCGGTGATCTCGGCCCCGACGTCGACACCGTTGCGGAACCGCGTCCCCTCCGCCTCCATCTGGGCCAGCCGCCGGTCGAGGACGGCCTTCTCCATCTTGAACTCGGGGATGCCGTAGCGCAGCAGCCCGCCCGGCTTCTCCGCGCGCTCGTAGACCGCGACGGTATGCCCGGCCCGAGTGAGCTGCTGAGCGGCGGCCAGACCCGCCGGGCCCGATCCGACCACGGCGACGGTCTTGCCGGACAACCGCTCCGGCGGCTGTGGAGTCACCCGTCCGGCGCGGAAAGCCTCCTCGACGGTCGTGACCTCGACCTGTTTGATCGTCACGGCGGGCTGGTTGATGGCGAGGACGCAGGCGGTCTCGCACGGCGCGGGGCAGAGCCGGCCGGTGAACTCAGGAAAGTTGTTCGTCGCGTGCAGGCGCTCGATGGCCTCCGCCCAGTCGCCGCGCCAGGCCAGGTCGTTCCACTCCGGGATGAGGTTGCCGAGCGGGCAACCGTTGTGACAGAACGGGATTCCGCAGTCCATGCACCGGCCCGCCTGGCGCTGCAGCTGCGCCAGGTCCTGCTCCTGGTAGACCTCGTGCCAGTCCTTGATCCGGACGGGAACCGGCCGCCGCGTCGGGAGCTCGCGTTCGCGGACCTTGAGGAAGCCTTGCGGGTCAGCCACGGGACGCCTCCATGATCAGCTCCCACACCTCGGCGCCGTCCAGGTCGAGACCCTGGGCCTCCGCGTCGGCTCTGACGTCGAGGACGCGCTGGTAGTCGCGCGGGAGCACGAGCGTGAACCGGTTCCGGCTCTCCGCCCACGCGTCGAGCAGGCGCTCGGCGACCGGCGACTCGGTCCAGTCGCGGTGTGTCTCGAGCAGGCCGCGAAGCACGGCCTCGTCCTTGTCGCGCAACGGAACCAGGTCGACGAGCTCCGGGTTGACGAGCTCCGGACGCAGGTCAAGGACGTAGGCCACGCCGCCCGACATGCCGGCCGCGAAGTTGCGCCCGGTCGGCCCCAGGACGACGACGGTGCCGCCGGTCATGTACTCGCAGCCGTGGTCGCCGACGCCCTCGACGACCGCGGTGACACCTGAGTTGCGGACGCAGAACCGCTCGCCGGCCTGGCCGCGCAGGAAGATCTCACCGGTCGTCGCACCGTAGGCGACGACGTTGCCGGCGATGACGTTGTTTTCCGCGGTGAGCGGGGCAGACCGGTCCGGGCGAACGACGAGCCGGCCACCCGACAGGCCCTTGCCCAGGTAGTCGTTCGCGTCGCCGTGCAGCACCAGCGTGATGCCCGCCGGCACGAACGCCCCGAACGACTGACCGCTCGACCCGGTGAGGGTGAACTCGATCGTCCTGTCGGGCAGCCCGCGCGGATGCAGCTTGGTCACCTCGTGGCCGAGCATCGTCCCGACCGTGCGGTTGACGTTGCGGACGGTCACGCCGGCGCGCACCTGCTCGCCCTCGTGCAAGGCTCCCTGGGCCAGCGCGACGAGCTGGTGGTCCAGGGCCTTTTCGAGGCCGTGGTCCTGGCCGACGGTCTGGTATGCGGTGCCTCCGGTCGGGTCCTCGACCATCGTCAGCACGGGGGTCAGGTCGAGACCAGCCGCCTTCCAGTGCTCGACGGCCCGGTCGGTGTGGAGCGCGTCGACGTGACCGATCGCCTCGGCCACGGTGCGGAACCCCAGAGCGGCGAGGTGCTCGCGGACCTCCTCGGCGATGTACTCGAAGAACGTCTCGACGAACTCGGGCTTGCCGGAGAACCGCGCCCGCAGCTCGGGGTTCTGGGTGGCGACGCCGACCGGACAGGTGTCGAGGTGACAGACCCGCATCATGATGCACCCCGACACGACGAGCGGCGCCGTGGCGAACCCGAACTCCTCGGCACCGAGCAACGCGGCGATGACGACGTCGCGACCGGTCTTCAGCTGGCCGTCGGTCTGGACGACGATCCGGTCGCGCAGGCCGTTGAGGCGCAGTGTCTGTTGGGTCTCGGCCAGACCCAGCTCCCACGGCGCGCCGGCGTGCTTGAGCGAGGTGAGCGGCGAAGCACCGGTTCCGCCGTCGTGGCCCGAGATGAGGACGACGTCGGCATGCGCCTTGGAGACGCCGGCCGCCACCGTGCCGACACCGATCTCGGACACGAGCTTGACGTGGATCCGGGCCTGCGGATTCGCGTTCTTGAGGTCGTGGATCAGCTGCGCCAGGTCCTCGATCGAGTAGATGTCGTGGTGCGGCGGTGGCGAGATGAGACCCACACCCGGCGTCGAATGCCGGGTCTTGGCGATCCAGGGGTAGACCTTCGGGCCGGGTAGCTGGCCGCCCTCGCCCGGCTTCGCGCCCTGGGCCATCTTGATCTGGATGTCGTCGGACTCGGTGAGGTAGAGGCTCGTGACGCCGAAGCGTCCCGAGGCGACCTGCTTGATCGCCGAACGACGGGACGGGTCAAGCAGGCGGTCCTCGTCCTCCCCGCCCTCACCGGTGTTGGACTTCCCGCCGATCCGGTTCATGGCGATGGCCAGCGTCTGGTGGGCCTCCAGGCTGATCGAGCCGTAGCTCATCGCACCGGTGCTGAACCGCCTGACGATCTCGCTGACCGGCTCGACCTCCTCGATCGGCACCGGTGGCCGGCCGGTCTCGTCGCCCGGCGCGAACTCGAAGAGGCCGCGTAGCGTCATCAGCCGTTCCGACTGCTCGTCGACCCGCGACGTGTACTGCTTGAAGATGTCGTAGCGGCGGGCTCGGGTCGCGTGTTGCAGCCGGAAAACCGTCTCGGGGTCGAAGAGGTGGGGCTCACCCTCGCGGCGCCATTGGTACTCGCCGCCGACCCACAGCTTTCGGTGCGCCGGGTGGATGCCCTCGCGCGGATAGGCGACGGCGTGACGGGCGGCGACCTCCTCGGCGATGACGTCGAGGTCGACCCCGCCGAGCTGGGTGGTCGTGCCGGTGAAGTACCGTTCGACCACGGCCTGCGACAGGCCGATCGCCTCGAACACCTGGGCGCCGTGGTAGGACGCCACGGTCGAGATGCCCATCTTCGACATCACCTTGAGGACGCCCTTGCCGAGCGCCTTGATGAGGTTGGCCACGGCCTTCTCCGGCGAGACCCCGGTGATCGTGCCGTTGCGGATGAGGTCCTCGACGGACTCCATCGCCAGGTAGGGGTTGATCGCCGCGGCGCCGTAACCGACGAGCAGCGCCACGTGGTGGACCTCGCGGACGTCGCCGGCCTCGACGAGCAGGCCGACCTGGGTTCGCGTCTTCTCACGGATGAGGTGGTGGTGGACCGCCGAGGTCAGCAACAGCGACGGGATCGGCGCCTGGTCGCGGCCGGAGTCGCGGTCGGACAGGACGACGAACCGGGCACCGCGGCTGATCGCCTCGGACACCTCGAGGAAGATCTCCTCGAGCCGGGCGTGCATCGCCTCGGCGCCGCCGTTGACCTCGTAGAGGCCACGGACGACGTATGTCGCATACCCCGGCAGGTCTCCGTCGGCGTTGATGTGGACGATCTTGGCCAGCTGGTCGTTGTCGATGACCGGGAACGGAAGCACGAGCTGCCGCGCGTGCGCGGGTGAAGCCGTCAGAGCGTTCCCCTCCGGCCCGATGGTCATCCCGAGCGACGTCACCAGCTCTTCGCGAATGGCGTCGAGCGGCGGGTTGGTCACCTGGGCGAACAGTTGGGTGAAGTAGTCGAAGAGGAGCCGCGGGCGGCTGGACAGCACCGCGATCGGGCTGTCCGTGCCCATGGACCCCAGCGCTTCGGCGCCGCTCCTGGCCATCGGGGTCAGGAGGATGCGCAGCTCCTCCTGCGTGTAGCCGAAGGTCTGCTGCCGGCGGGCGACCGACGATGGGGTGTGCCAGACGTGTTCGCGCTCCGGCAGGTCTTCCAGCCGCAGCAGGCCCGCGTGCAACCACTCGTCGTAGGGGTTCTGAGCGGCCAGCGAGGACTTGATCTCCTCGTCGCCGATGAGCCGGCCGTGCTCGGTGTCGACGAGGAACATCCGCCCGGGCTGCAACCGCCCGCGCTTGACGACCGTCGCGGGGTCGAGATCGAGGACCCCCGACTCGGAGGCGAGGACGACGAGCCCGTCCTCCGTCACCGCATACCGGCCCGGCCGCAGGCCGTTGCGGTCGAGGACCGCGCCGATCACCGTCCCGTCGGTGAAGGCGATGAGCGCGGGCCCGTCCCACGGCTCCATGAACGTCGAATGGAACTCGTAGAACGCCCGCCGGGCCGGGTCCATGCCGGTGTGGTTCTCCCACGCCTCCGGAATCATCATGAGGACCGCGTGCGGGAGGGAGCGGCCCCCGAGGTGGAGCAGCTCGAGCACCTCGTCGAACGACGCGGAGTCCGAACCATCCGGACTGCAGATCGGGAAGAGCCGCTCGAGGTCGCCGGGGATCGTGTCGGAGGTCAGCTGGCTCTCGCGGGCGCTCATCCAGTTGCGGTTGCCCTTGACCGTGTTGATCTCGCCGTTGTGAGCGAGGAACCGGTACGGATGGGAGCGGGGCCACGACGGGAAGGTGTTGGTCGAGAACCGCGAGTGCACCAGCGCGAGCTCGGACTCGAACGACCGGTGCGACAGGTCCGGGAAGAACGGCTCCAGCTGTGCCGTTGTGAGCATGCCCTTGTAGACGAGGGTGCGGGCGGACAGGGACGCGAAGTAGGCGTCGGTCTCCAGCTCGGCGCGTTTGCGCAGGCCGTACGCATACCGGTCGAGGGCGATTCCGGTCAGGCCGGCCGCGGGACCGTCGGACGTGCCGGTGACGAAGAGCTGCACGAAGTGGGGCATGCAGTCGCGGGCGACCTCACCGATGATCTCGGCCGCGACGGGCACCTCGCGCCAGCCGAGAACCTCGAGCGACTCCTCGGCGGCGATCCACTGGATGGCCTCGACGGTGGCCGCCCGCTGACCGTCGTCGGCGGGCAGGAAGGCCAGGCCGACGGCGTATGCGCCCGGGCCGGGAAGGGGAAAGCCGACCTCCTCGCGGAGAAAGGCGTCGGGCACCTGGCTGAGAAGGCCGGCGCCGTCACCGACGAGCGGGTCGGCGCCGGTGGCGCCGCGGTGGTCGAGGTTGCGCAGCGCGGTGAGCGCGTGCTCGATGATGTCGTGACCGGCGCTGCCCCGCATCGTGGCGACCAGGGCGACACCGCAGGCGTCGTGCTCGTTCTCGGCTCGATAGAGGCCGACGTCGTCCGGCTGCGCCGAGTAGAGGGAACGCCGGCGTTCCGGTCCGATCCGTTGTCTCGGCCGGCCTTCGAGTGCGGTCATGTCACCGTCCTGACGTCCACGTCGGTCTCGCGACCGACCAGTGAGTCGGGCAGATGACGCCGGCCGTTGGCGGAGGGCGGCCGGTCGGCGTCAGAGGCGGCTGGGCGGCGTCGGCCAGTGCGGATGCAGGATATCGGTCCCGTCAAGCGTCCTATATTTCGGGACGGTCCATCCCGAATCCCGGGATCAGGATCGTGTAACCGGCTCGGGTGGCCCGGTTTCGGCGCGTTTGTCGGGTTCCGGCTCGGCATTGTCCGGTCGACGCCCGAACCACACGTAGAGCCCGACGCCGAGGAGGAAGACGATGACCGAGACCCACGAGTTGACCCGCAGCCCGAGGATGTGGTTGGCGTCGTCGGTCCGCATGAACTCGATGACGCCGCGCCCGACCGGGTAGCCGGCGATGTAGAGGGCGAAGATCTGGCCGCGGCGGAAGTCGTACCGCTGGTCCAGCCAGATGAGGACGCCGGCGAGCACCAGGCAGTAGACGAACTCGTACAGGAACGTCGGATGGAAGACCCCGAGGACCACCGGGTCGCCGTTGGCATCCACGACGGCGTGGCCGGCGACCTGGTCCCACTGGTAGACCCTCAGTCCCCAGGGCAGGTCGGTCGGGCCCCCGTGGACCTCGTTGTTGAAGTAGTTCCCCCACCGGCCCAGCGCCTGCGCCACGAGAATGCCCGGCGCCGCGGAGTCGACGAAGTCGAGGAAGCTCACGCCCTGCCGGCGGCAGCCGATATAGGCGCCAAGGGCACCGAGGGCGATGGCGCCCCAGATACCGAGCCCGCCCTCCCAGATCTTGAAGGCGTTCCACGGCTGCCCGCCCTCCCCGAAGTATGCCTGTGGCGAGGTGATGAGGTGGTAGATCCGGCCCCCCACGATGCCGAACGGGACCGCCCAGGCGGAGATGTCGAGAACCTGGCCCGGCTTGCCGCCTCGGGTGGCCAGTCGCCGGTCGGTCATCCAGATCGCCACGACGATGCCGGCGAGGATGCACATCGCGTAGGCGCGAACCGGCAGCGGGCCGAGGTACCAGACCCCGGTGGTCGGGCTGGGGATCTCGATGGGTAGCACGGCGAGGCTCATGACGTGGTCACCGGCTCGCGGCTGCGGCGGACGCCGCCGGCGAGGTCGGCGACGATCTTGCGGAGGGTCGCGATGCCCTCGTCCGGAGAGGCGGCCTCGACGAGCGTGCGGACCAGTGCCGACCCGACGATGACGCCGTCGGCGAACTCGCCGACCGCGGCCGCCTGGTCGCCGTTGGAGACGCCGAGGCCGACGCATACCGGCAGATCGGTGACCTCGCGGGTGCGGGCGACGAGCGACTCGGCCGCCGAGCCCACCGTTTCGCGGGTGCCGGTGACGCCCATGAGGGAAGCGGCGTAGACGAACCCGCGGCACGCGGTGGTCGCCGCGGCGAGGCGGTCCGGGGTCGAGCTGGGCGCGACGAGGAAGACCCGGTCCAGCCCGTATGCGTCGGACGCGGCGATCCAGTCGGCCGCCTCGTCAGGGATGAGATCGGGGGTGATGAGCCCCGCGGCTCCGCTGGACGCGAGATCACGGGCGAAGGTGTCGACGCCGCGGCGCAGGACCGGGTTCCAGTACGTCATGACGAGGGCCGGCGTCCCGGTGTCGGCCACCGCCCGGCAGGCCGAGAAGACGTCGTCCACGCGAGTTCCAGCGGTCAGAGCGCCCTCGGCGGCCCGCTGGATGACGGGACCGTCCATGAGTGGGTCGCTGTAGGGCAGGCCGACCTCGACGACGTCGACCCCGCCGTCGACCATGGCGGTCATCGCGGCGATCGAGGTCGGGACGTCGGGGTAGCCGACCGGGAGGTACCCGACGAGAGCGGCCCGGCCCTCGGCGCGGCAGGCCTCGATGGTGTCGCGGACCCTCACGCCTGGACCCCCATCCCCTTGGCTGCGTCGGGGGCCTTGTCGCCAGGCTTATCCAGCAAGCCGAACCAGGTCGCCGCGGTGTGGACGTCCTTGTCGCCGCGTCCCGACAGGTTGACGAGGAGGAGAGCGTCGGGGCCGACTTCCCGCCCCACCTCCATGGCGCCGGCCAGTGCGTGGCTGGACTCCAGCGCCGGGATGATGCCCTCGGTCTGACACAGCAGACGGAAGGCCTCCATCGCCTGCTCGTCGGTGATGGACCGGTACTCCGCGCGGCCACTTTCGAGCAGGTATGCGTGTTCGGGCCCGACACTGGGGTAGTCCAGACCGGCGGAGACCGAGTGCGACTCCATAGTCTGGCCGTCGTCGTCCTGCATGACGTATGTGAACGCGCCGTGGAGTACGCCGGGGATGCCGGACGCGAACCGCGAGGCGTGCCGCCCAGAGGCGACCCCCTCTCCGCCGGCCTCCAGGCCGATGAGGCGAACGCCGGTGTCGTCGAGGAACCGGTGGAAGATGCCCATGGCGTTTGACCCACCGCCGACACAGGCGAGAACGGCGTCGGGCAGCCGGCCCACGAGATCGAGCACCTGGGCGCGGGCCTCGATCCCGATGATCCGGTGGAAGTCGCGAACCATCTCGGGGAAGGGGTGCGGGCCGGTCACCGTGCCGAGAACGTAGTGGGTGTCGTCGACCGAGGCGACCCAGTCGCGCAGGGCCTCGTTGACCGCGTCCTTGAGGGTCTGGCTGCCGGTGGTGACCGGGACGACGTCGGCGCCGAGCAGCCGCATCCGAGCGACGTTGAGGGCCTGCCGCTCGGTGTCGACCTTGCCCATGTAGACGGTGCAGTCGAGGCCGAGCAGGGCGGCAGCGGTCGCGGTGGCCACACCGTGCTGCCCGGCGCCGGTCTCGGCGATGACGCGGGTCTTGCCCATCCGCCTCGTCAGCAGCGCTTGGCCGAGGACGTTGTTGATCTTGTGGGAGCCGGTGTGGTTCAGGTCCTCACGCTTGAGGATCACCCGCGCTCCCCCGGCGTGCTCGGCGAACCGCGGGACCTCGGTGACGATGCTCGGCCGCCCCGTGTACGTGCGGTGCAGCCGCTCCAGCTCGCCGACGAACTCGGGGTCGACCATGGCCTTGAGCCGGACCTCGTCGAGCTGCTCGAGCGCCGGGATCAGCGCCTCGGGGACGAACCGTCCGCCGAACGGGCCGAACCGTCCGTTGGTCATGTCCGCACCTTCCGCTTCGGCGACCGCAGTCCTGGCGTGGCACGGACGCCGACCGACGCGAAGGCGGCGACGGCGCCGGCCGGGTCGCCGCCGGTGACCAGCGCCTCGCCGACGAGGACTCCATGCGCCCCTGCCGCCGCATACTCGCGCACGTCCTCGACGGTGCGGACCCCGGACTCGGCGATCGTCACGACGTCGTCGGGAATGAGCGGGCACAGCCGGGCGAAGACCGCGCGGTCGACGGTCAGGGTGCGCAGGTCTCGGGCGTTCACGCCGACGACCGTCGCGCCGGAGTCGACCGCGCGCCGCGTCTCCTCCTCGTCATGCACCTCGACCAGAGCGGTCATCCCGAGCGCCTCGGCGTGCTCGCGCAGCGCCACGAGGTCGCGCTGGTCGAGCGAGGCGACGATGAGGAGGACGAGGTCGGCCTCCCACGCTCGGGCCTCGGTGATCTGGTAACGGGTGACGAGGAAATCCTTGCGCAGAATCGGGACATCGACGCGGCGGCGGACCGCGGCGAGGTCGTCGAGGCTGCCGGAGAACCGGCGCGGCTCGGTGAGGACGCTGATCGCCGTCGCGCCGCCCTGGGCGTACGCCGCGGCGAGGCCGGCCGGGTCGGCGATCTCGGCCAGCGCCCCCTTGCTCGGGCTGGACCGCTTCACCTCGGCGATGACAGCGAGCCGGGAGGCGCGACGCAGAGCGGTCTCGGCGTCCAGAGCGGGCGGGGCGTCCGCGGCTCGGCGCTCGAGCTCGGCCTCGGGCACCGCAGCCATCCGCGGCTCCAGGTCCGCCCGGACGTCGGCGACGATCTCGTCCAGCACGCTGCGGGCGGTGGAACGGGTCACCGTCACAGGCTACTTTCCGCGCCGAGCTTCGGAGGACGGCGTCCGGCACCCGCGGTCCGCACCGTCCGGCTCGGAGCCAAGCCAGGTGGGTCAGGGCGCGAGGTACGCCCCGAGCGGCACGTCCGGCAGGTTGCGCCAGACCGCAAAGGCGAGCAGGACGCCGTCGAGGACCATCCAGCGGCGGTTCGTCAGGAGCGGCCCCCGTTGCGGCCGGCCGGCCCAGGCCGCGCGGACACCGAGGATCCACCAGACGGTGAGGACCGGGACCAGGGCGAGGACGACGACGTTGAAGGAGGCGGCCGCGGCCAGATCGCCGTGGCTGAGGGCGGCGACACTTCGCAGGCCTCCGCAGAACGGACACCAGAGCCCGGTCGTCGCGTGCAGTGGACACTCGAGCAGGTCTCCGGGAGCCACCGCATACCCGCCGGTGTGGTTCAGCCAGCCGACCGCGGCCCCGGCGGCCGCTCCGCCGGCGAGCCACCCGATGGCACGGCCGCGCCGCGCCCGGCCCCGAGCGCGGGGTCCAGGCGCGGCGAGTGTCGTCGAGGTGCGCGTGGTCAGCTCTTCTTCGGCTGCGGCTCGAGGAGGACGACGGTGCTCATGATCTTGTCGGCGATCGTCTGCCGCTTGGCGTCCCACAGCGGGAACAGCCAGCCGACGTAGCAGATGATGCTGTCGACGATGTGGGCGATGTCGCGGACGAACGCCATCCCCATGCCGACTGGCTGGCCTGTCGACTCCTTGACCAGCTTGACGCCGGCCAGACCGCGGCCGATGGTGTAGCCGGTCGTCCCGCCGCGGTACCAACGGTTGTAGATCCAGAGCGCCAGGATGTAGAGGCCGCCGAGGTAGTAGAAGACGTTCGGGCCGGTGCTCACGACGGTGTTGCCGACGGTCGTGACGCGCGGCGCGCCGATGGCATACAGGATCCAGCCCGGGATGGCGAGAGCGATGAAGTCGATCACCCATCCGAGCGCCCGCTGCGGCCACTGGGCGAGCGTCCCGACCGCGCCGCCCTGCTCGTATGGTCCGGTGTAGGCCGGCGCGGCTCCGTAGCCCTGCTGTCCGTAGGGGGGCGGCGGGGGCGGAGCGCCGTAGCCGCCCTCAGCCGGAGGCGCAGCGCCGTACCCGCTGTCCGCGGGGGGCGGGGCGCCGTAGCCCCCGGGTGCTGGCGGCGGTGGGGGCGGCGCGTAGCCGCCATCGGCGGGCGGCCCCGACGGAGCGGCGGCAGGCGGCGACGACGGCTCCGTCGAGCCGTACTGCGGCGGGGGCGGCGGCGGGGAGCCGTAGCCCTCGGACGGACGCTCCTCGGGATTGCTGGTGGGGTCAGGTCGGTCGTCACCCGGAGGCGGCGTGCTGCCGTACGACATGCTCGGTCCTCTCTCTGAAGCATTGAGCGCCCCCGCGGACGCGACGCAGGGAACGATAGTGGCGGACGAGCCTGCCGTGGCGGAAGGCGCCGCTACTGCGTGCCGGAGTCGTCCTGGCTTCGTCCGGGCAGGTCGGCGCCGCGACCCCCGTTTCGATGCGCCGCCTGAGAGGTGCTCGCCTTGTCGCCGTACCCCGCCATCGACAGCACCTTCCCGGCGATCACCCCCACGACGACGACGACCGCGCCGACGACGAACCACGCCACCCACGCGAAGACCACTGCGAGCGCCATGATCACCGAGCCGACGAGGATGATTACCACTCCCGCCCAGGCGGCGGTGCTGTGGCCGTGGCTCCCGTGCTCCTGATTGGCGGAGTCCCCGTGCTCGACTCCGGAGCTGGGCTGCGTCATGGTCGGCGGCTCCTTCTTTCCCTTGCGGCCTGGCGCCCGCGCGAGGCGAGTGCGGTCATTGTGTCAGGTCGGGCGTCAATCCTGCAGTGGCCGGTGTCCGGTCGAGTGCTGGTCCGAGGAGGGAGTACGCGGGTCATCCGGCTCGATGATGGCGTCGGGCGCCGGGTCGGCCGTCGGGTCACGCCCCTCGGTGAGCTCGTCCCATGCCGTGCGGTGGGTGCCCTGACCCGTGCCGGCGGTGGTGACGTCGCCGGTACCCGTCGTCGCCTCGCTCCCGTCTCCTGGCGCGTCGAACCGGTTCGAGAGCCCCGACCAGCGCCGGGCCGCCACGGCCGCGAGAACCGCCGCGAGCACGAGCACGAGGCCTCCCACCAGGGCGGTCCACGCCCAGGCCGACACGTTCGCCGAGGTGGCGACGACGCCGGTCCGGCCCAGTGCCGCGGCGGCCACCCGGCCGAGGGCCTCCTCGGGCCGGGTGAGCGGCACTGCCGTCAGCGCCACCGCGCCCGCGGCGGCGAGCACCAGAGCGACGGTCGAGACGCGCCGGACCGCAGGGCCGCCGGTGAGCGTCGTGACGAGGGCCACGAGGCACACGAGCGCGAGCGCGACGACGCCCGGAGCGACCTGCGAGCCGGTGGCCGACACCGCGCCGCCCCCGAGCAGCGGTTCGGCGGACCGGCCGGTGAGCCAGGTGCGCGTCGTGGCCAGCAGGAGGACGACCGCTGGCACCGCGACGGTCGCGGAGACGACCCGCTTCCGGGTGAGCCTCGCCGTCACGACACCCACGCGGGGACATCGGTCGCGGGAACGCCCGTGGCGGGTGCCCGCATACCCCGTGCCGCCTGGACCGCCCGGATGACCGCGGCGGCCTTGTGCTGCGTCTCTTCGTACTCCATCTGGGGCACCGAGTCGGCAACGATCCCCGCGCCGGCCTGGACGTGGGCGACGCCGTCCGTGATCACCGCCGTCCGGATGGCGATCGCGGTGTCGAGGTCGCCGGCGAAGTCGAGGTAGCCGACGACGCCGCCGTAGACGCCCCGGCGCAGACCCTCGTACTCGTCGATGAGGGCCATGGCCCGGGGCTTCGGAGCTCCGCTGAGGGTTCCGGCAGGGAAGGTCGCGACGAGGGCGTCGTACGCGGTGCGGTCCGACCTCAGGTCGCCGACCACGGTGGACTCCAGATGCATGATGTGGCTGTACCGGCGGGTGGTCATGAACTCGACGGTGTCCACGGTGCCGGCGTGGCACACCCGCTGCAGGTCGTTGCGGGACAAGTCGACGAGCATGAGGTGCTCGGCGCGCTCCTTCTGGTCGGCGAGCAGCTCCTCGGCCAGCCGGACGTCGTCCTCGGGGGTCTTGCCGCGCGGCCGAGAACCGGCGATCGGGTGCGTGATGACGCGGCGGCCGGTGACCTTGACCAGCGCCTCAGGGCTGGACCCCACGATGTCGTAGGCCGACCCGTCCGGGTGCGGCAGGCGGAAGAAGTACATGTACGGGCTGGGGTTGGTGGCCCGAAGCGCGCGGTAGACGTCGAGGGCCGGCGCCGGGCACGGGAGCGAGAACCGTTGCGAGACGACGATCTGGAACGCCTCGCCGGAGCGGATGTCCTCCTTGGCCCGCTCGACCATGTCGTGGAACTGCTCCTGGGTGTGCGAGCTCCGCACGTCTGCGGGGGTCGGCTCGATGACCGCGACGGTGCTGTCTGCGG
>Ga0307288_10000426_pt1 | contig 14415 bp, 10 predicted proteins | sample ER_DNA_142_FD_194469 | JGI IMG/M metagenome (GOLD analysis project Ga0307288, IMG submission 194469) | Bulk soil microbial communities from the East River watershed near Crested Butte, Colorado, United States - ER_DNA_142 | ecosystem: Environmental > Terrestrial > Soil > Floodplain | place... | reverse complement strand
CCGGCGAGCCTGATCCGATGCGTTCTTGGGACAGGCCGGCTAGGCCTCCGGTGGGCTCCGCTCACAGCAAGGCTGCGTACGGGAGCAAAGGTGTCCCCGGTGACCAAGCCGGCCCACACCAGTTCCCAGAGGGCATTCACGTACTGCGAGCGATCGGCGAGGGTCATTCCTGAGGGCAGCAGGGCATCAAAGAACGAGGCACCGCGGTCGGAAAGCGCGGCCAAGATCTCTTGGCTGCGATACTGCTCCGGCTCGCCCCGTGCGGGGTGAGGCTCTTGACCAGCGACGTACCAGCGCAGCCAGCCGTCAGAATCACCGATGGGTCCGTCGCCGACCCAAAAGATCTCGCCGGCGGCAGTGAGCTCATCCAGCATCGCCGGCGCGTAGCCGGCGACTCTAGCCGGCAAGATCATCGACTCCACGGCACTCGCGGGAATCGGATAGCCCGAGAGCTGCTCGATGGCTCCCAGCACGGCGTCGACGCCGCGGCTGTCCGAGCCGATTCCCTGCCACTCCGCGAGGAAGCGGGCGAAGGCGACCTGCTCAACTGGCTCGACGCCTTTACGCAGCAATGCCAGCGTTCGCCTCTTGATCAACGCCAACACCTGGCTGTGGCAGTACTGCCGGCGCTCGTTCGCAGCGTCTCCCGGCATATCGAGGAATGAGCCGGCGGCCAGACTCCCGGAGGCGGCCAGCTGGTCGCAGCTGGACTCAACGACCGCTCGCCCCAATCCATACCGTCCGGCGATGGAGGAGACGACGAAGGGCCCGTGTGTTCGGGCCCACCGCAGCACGAGATCATCGATGGGATGGGGAGCAGGCTCAGTGAACGAGGCGGCGACGCCGGGTGGGACCGGTATTCCGAGGCCATCGCGGAGCCGCGGAATGTCCTCGGCAACCGCCAGCATTGCTTCACCGGCGATTCGGACTTCAACCACCCGGCGATCCTTGATCAACGTGTCGATGGCCCCGATATCCAGGCTGGGGGCGGTTCGGGCTGCCAGCTCGGCGCGGGTGAACGGTCCGGCAGTGCGTAGCAGGTCAAAGGCTTGTTCCAGGGTCGTCACCTGCCTGTCCGCGCTGAGGCACTGCAGATCAGCCTCGATGCTGGCGATGACTTCGGCGTCGAGGAGTTGCTTGATGCCGTCTTTGCCGAGGAGTTCAGCCAACAGCGTGGCGTCGAGTGACAGCGCAGCTGCCTTGCGCTCTGCGAGCGGAACATCACCTTCGTAGACGAATGCTCCGACGTAACCGAAGAGCAACGAGCGGGCGAAAGGAGAAGGCTCCTTGGTCTCGACCTCCACGACGCGGAGTGATCGCGAGGCGATCTGTCGCTGCACGTCAAGGAGGCCGTCGAGATCGAAGACGTCGTTGAGGCATTCGCGCATCGTCTCCAGAACGATCGGAAACTCAGGGTATTGCGCGGCGACAGTGAGCAGTTGCGCTGAGCGCATGCGCTGCTGCCACAGCGGTGAGCGAGCCTTCGGGTCGCGACGAGGGAGCAATAGAGCGCGGGCTGCATTTTCCCGGAACCGGGCTGCAAAGAGAGCTGATGAGCCGACCTCGTCGCTGATGACGGACTCGATGATCTCTGGATCCGACACCAACAACTCAGCGCTGGGCGGCTCAGATTCGGTATCGGGGATGCGCAGCACCATGCCATCGTTCGTCGCTGTTGCCTGCACCTCCATTCCGTACCGATCTCTTGCTGAGCGCTCGATGGCGAGCGCCCAAGGACTGAGCACGCCGGTGCCGAGTGGGCAGTGGACGCAGACCCGCCAGTCGCCCAGCTCGTCGCGAAATCTCTCAAAGATCACCGTTTGGTCGGTCGGAAGTGCCCCGGTGGCCGTTTGCTGCTCGGCAAGGTAGGAGATCAGGTTGTTGGCAGCGAAGTCATTGAGACCGGCCTCAGTCAGCCGCGCTTGCGCAAGCTCGGGACGCAACGCACCGACCTCGCGGACGAACCTGCCGTACGCCCGTCCCAGCTCTAGAGGGCGAGCAGGTGCGTCACCTTTCCAGAACGGCAGCCGTCCAGGAGCGCCTGGGGCAGGGGACACCAGCACCTGGTCGTGGGTGATCTGCTCAACTCGCCAACTTGTCGTTCCCAAGGTGAAGACGTCGCCGACTCGGGTCTCATAGACCATCTCCTCATCGAGCTCGCCGACGCGTCGCCCAGGGGCATGCCGACCGGACGCATTGCCCTCACCAACGAGGAACACTCCGAACAGTCCTCGATCGGGAATCGTGCCGCCGGAGGTCACGGCGAGCCGCTGCGCTCCCGGACGGGCGACTAGCACGCCCGTGTCGCGATGCCAGACCAGACGCGGCCTCAGCTCGGCAAATTCTTCGCTGGGATAGCGGCCACTCAGCATGTCGAGGACCGCCTCGAAGGCGCTGTACGGCAGCTGCCGGAAGCTGTCGGCTCGGCGTACCAAGGCGTACAGCTCCTCCGCCTTGGCGTCCTCGATCGAAACAACGGCCACGATCTGCTGGGCAAGGACGTCCAAGGGATTACGCAGTTCGGCGACTTCCTCGATGGCGCCGTGTCGCATTCGCTCCACAACAACCGCTGACGCGATCAGATCCCCGCGGTGATTGGGAAAGAACACGCCGCGAGACGTCGCGCCCACGTGATGGCCGGCCCGGCCCACCCGCTGTAGGCCGCTGGCTACCGACGGCGGGGCCTCGACCTGGACAACGACATCGACGGCACCCATGTCGATGCCGAGCTCCAGTGACGAGGTCGCCACTACGCACGGCAGCCGGCCCGTCTTTAGATCGTTCTCGATCTGCGCTCGCTGCTCCTTGCTGACCGAGCCGTGATGGGCTCGGGCGATAACCGAAGTCGTACTGCCGTCGCGGCCGGTCGACGCACCGGATTGGGCCATCACCTGCGCCGGTGGCGGGGACGGGTCACTCACTTCGCCGAGACGCTCGGCCTGCAGCTCGTTGAGGTGCGCGGTCAAACGCTCCGCGAGTCGGCGTGAGTTGGCGAAGACAATGCTCGAGCGGTGCTGATTGATCACGTCCAGGATGCGGTTCTCGACGTGCGGCCAGATTGAGGGTGGTCGAAGCGGAGGCTGCTCGTCATCGAGGCTAGCGGGTTGGGTGATGGTCGGGGCCGATGCGGTTGCACCGAGGTCGCTCATGTCCTCGACGGGCACGACTATAGAGAGGTCCCATGATTTCTCGGCCGGTGGCGCCACGACCCGTACCTCATGCGACCCACCGAGAAAGGCGGCAACCCGCTCCGGAGGGCGCACTGTGGCGGATAGGCCGATCCGCTGCAGGGGCTGCTGCAAGGACGAGGACTCCCCATCGGACTCGGTGAGCGCCTCGAGCCGCTCCAGGGACAGTCCGAGGTGGGCTCCGCGCTTGGTCCCGGCAAGGACGTGCACCTCGTCGATGATCACCGTTCGAACCGATCGGAGCAGATCACGGGCGGCCGAAGTCAGCATCAAGAACAGTGACTCGGGTGTGGTGATCAAGATGTCCGGCGGACGGTTGATGAGACTTCGCCGATCAGCCGCGGACGTATCGCCGGAGCGCACGCCGACCGTAACGTTCGGTGGTGTTTGTTCAAGACGTAACGCGGTCTGAGTGATGCCCGCTAGTGGTGCTCGGAGGTTTCGTTCGACATCGACCGCCAACGCCTTGAGCGGTGAGACGTACAGCACCCGGCAGCGTCGCTTGGCGCTCGGCTGCGGCGAGCGTGTTAGATCGTCCAGCGCCCAGAGGAAGGCCGCAAGCGTCTTGCCGGAACCGGTGGGCGCGATGACCAAGGCGTTTTCGCCAGCGGAGATGGCCTGCCAGGCACCGACTTGGGCAGCCGTCGGGCGTGCGAAGACCTCCCGGAACCAGGTCGCGGTCGCCGGGGAGAAGGCTTCCAATGGATCAGCGCGCACGTTGCCTATTCTGCCCTTGAGCTCTGACACTGCCGACGACGAAACCACAGCTACCCGTCGGCCAGGCACAATGGCGGCTATGAAGGAGACCGAGCTTTGGCAGCGCCTGCAGCTACATCTCGGTACGGGTTACTTCCGCGTGTGGGCCTCGGAGTACAGCCTCGCGGCGCTGGGCCAACGCACCGTTGTACAGGCGTTGGCTGACGGCATCCCGTGCAAGACCATCTGGCGGGCTGTCTGGACCGCGTTGGAGTTGCCGGCGCGGGATCGTTAGCAGCGCAGCTAGGCCACACGAGCACCCCCAAGAGGTGATGTCGAACCCGGCGTGTCGAATATCGTTCGAACAAACGTTCGGTAGGTTATCCACCAGGCATCCGGGACGGTTATCCACAGAATCTCGTCCGACCGAACGATTGTCAGTGCTCGTCCTTAGGGTCAGGGCGCAAGACTTTCAGACACATCAGCAAGCTCAGACGGCAAGAACAAGTGCCCGACGACGGGGAAGGATAACGATGGCCACGGCAGATCGCGAGAAGGCACTGGAGGCAGCACTCGCACAGATCGACAAGCAGTATGGAAAGGGATCGGTGATGCGGCTCGGCGATGAGGTGCGAGCGCCGATCGAGGTCATTCCCACTGGCTCCATCGCCCTTGATGTCGCTCTGGGCATCGGTGGTTTGCCGCGCGGCAGGGTGGTGGAGATCTACGGCCCTGAGTCGAGCGGCAAGACGACCGTCGCTTTGCATGCGATCGCCAACGCCCAGGCAGAGGGAGGTATCTGCGCATTCATCGATGCCGAGCATGCGCTGGATCCCGAGTACGCCGGGCGTCTTGGCGTTGACACCGACTCACTTCTGGTGAGCCAACCCGATAACGGCGAGCAGGCGTTGGAGATCGCCGACATGCTGGTCCGCTCAGGCGCACTGTCGCTGATTGTGATCGACTCGGTAGCCGCACTGACACCGCGGGCCGAGATCGAAGGAGAGATGGGCGACAGCCACGTCGGACTGCAGGCACGGCTGATGAGCCAGGCTCTCCGGAAGATGACCGGCGCCTTGAGCGGTGCCGGCACAACAGCGATCTTCATCAACCAGCTGCGGGAGAAGATCGGAGTGATGTTTGGATCACCCGAGACCACGACGGGTGGGCGTGCGCTGAAGTTCTATGCATCGATACGGCTGGATGTGCGTCGTATCGAGACACTCAAAGACGGTCAGGAAATGGTTGGCAACCGTACCCGAGTGAAGGTGGTTAAAAACAAAGTGGCGCCCCCATTCAAGCAGGCCGAGTTCGACATTCTTTACGGGAAGGGAATCAGCCGCGAAGGCAGCCTGATTGATTTGGGCGTAGACACCGGAATCATTCGCAAGGCCGGAGCTTGGTTCACCTATGATGCCGATCAATTGGGTCAAGGTCGCGAGAATGCTCGCAGCTACCTACGAAACAATCCTGACCTGGCAGATGAGTTGGAGAAGAAGATCAAGGAACGGATGGGCATCGGTCCTAAGATCGACCTGCCGGCAGGGATCGATCCGGTCACCGGCGAGGTGGAGTTCTAGCCAATGCCGATCGAACAGCCTGCGGAGCAGCCGACCGGCTCAGCACAAGCCCGCTCGGTGACCGGAGTTGCAACCGCGGAATCTTTATCCGAGGGACTCACCGAGACGCATGGTGACCATGCAGACGCTGAGTCCGTGGCTCGCACCATCGCGTTACGCAGACTGACGATGCGGGCACATACCCGACACGAGCTTGACAAGGCCCTTCAGGCCAAGAACGTGCCCCAAAGCGTAAAGGAAGCGGTTCTCGACCGGATGCAAGAGGTGGGTCTGGTTGACGACGCAACCTTCGCAGTTGACTGGGTCGCCTCCCGGCAGCAGCGACGCCACCTCTCCCGTCGCGCGCTCAAGCGAGAATTGGAAGTCAAGGGAGTCGAGCGCGGCGATATCGACAGGGCACTTGAGAATGTTGACCGCGACGCCGAACTCGCCAGTGCTCGGGAGCTGGTCGAGCGAAAACGAGCGGCGATGAGCGCACTTGCACGTGACGTGCAGCAGCGGCGGCTGGCAGGACTGCTCAGTCGCCGTGGATTCGATAGTGCGGTCATAACGCGGGTGCTGAGTGATGTACTGCGGGAGTGAGCTCGTAGCTGCGCGGCCGGGTGGGGGATCTCACCTTTGTGCTTGACCAAGGGCGTAACCAGACATACTCTGCCAACACGAGGTATCTGACAACGCCTGAACGATATGACGAAAATTCCGGATCATAAAATGCTCCGGAACAGTGACTTACAAAGCAGTTCTTGTTTCAAATCAAGGAGTTGAGGAAGTCCAGCGTTCACTAACTGAGCGTTGGCCGATTTTGCATTTCGCGTTGCGGATCCTCTTGAGTACATGCGTGAGCGTGTAGACAGGAGCGCGACGTGAGCGGGGTCTTTGAAGCACTTGTAGTTAGCGGCCTCTTCTTGCTCATCGCCGTGGTGGCCGTGGCAACGGTGGTCTTGGCTCGACGTAGTCGCCACAATTCAGCTGACTACCAGGCCAGAGGAGTGCCCTCAACGGCATCAACGCTTCCAACCGGCCCTAGGTCACTAGCAACAGCCAGTTCGCGGACAGATCGTTCCGCCGCTGAGTTGACTGCGGGACAGCCCGGATACTCGGCGGCGGAGGTCGAGGAGCTTCGCGTCAAGGCTGAGAAGTTGCTTGCCTCAGCTGAGGCTGCCCGAACAGAGGCCGAGGAAGAGTCGCGAGCCCGGCGCGCTGAGCTCCGTGAGCAACGGGCCGACGTTGAGCGTCGCGAACAGCGGCTCTCGGACCGGGAAGAGCGCCTCGACGCTGACATACGAATGTTGGAAGAAAAGGGCCGGCAGCTGGAGGAGCTCAAAAACGAACTCAAGAGTCAGCGTCGGACATTGGCGGATCTCGAGGCGGAGCAGCAGACCTCACTAGAGCGAATTGCAGGGCTGACCGCCGAGCAAGCAAAGGCCGAGCTGGTATCAGCGGTCACCCATGATGCGAAGCGGCAGGCGGTGCTGCTCGCCCGGGACATCGAGCGCCAAGCGGTTCGCGAAGCAGACGCGAGATCACAGCAGATCATTGTCGGAGCGATCCAGCGCCTGGCATCGGAGCTGACATCGGAGTCGGTGGTCTCGGCGGTCCATCTCCCGGGAGATGACATGAAGGGTCGGATCATCGGTCGGGAGGGGCGCAATATCAGGGCCTTCGAACAGGTGACCGGTGTCAACGTGATGATCGATGACACGCCGGAGGCAGTGCTGCTGTCCTGCTTCGATCCGGTTCGGCGAGAGACCGCCCGGATGACGTTGACCGAGCTGGTGGCGGACGGGCGCATTCATCCGGCCCGCATCGAGGAAGTACACGAGCGGAGCAAAAGCCAGATTCAGGCGCAGTGCCTGCGGGCAGCCGAGGATGCCATGGCTGAGGTCGGCATCTCGGACCTGCATCCAGCCCTCGTTCCAGTGCTCGGCACGCTGCGCTACCGGACCTCGTACGGCCAAAACGTCCTCAAGCACCTCGTGGAGAGTGCCCACATCGCCGGACTGATGGCTGCTGAGCTACGTCTCGACGTAGCGCACTGCAAGCGTGCCGCCTTTTTGCATGACATCGGCAAGGCATTGACGCACGAGGTGGAGGGCTCGCACGCGATTGTCGGCGCCGACCTGGCTCGTAAGTACGGCGAGCATGCCGATGTGGTCCATGCCATCGAGGCACACCACGGCGAGGTCGAGGTGAGGACGGTTGAGGCTGTTCTCGTCCAGGCAGCGGACGCGATCAGCGGAAGTCGACCGGGTGCCCGGCGCGAAAGCATTGAGGCGTACGTCCAACGGCTGGAGCGGCTGGAAGAGATCGCTGGTGCTCGCGAAGGTGTCGACAAGGTGTTCGCGATGCAGGCTGGACGCGAGATTCGGGTGATGGTGGCGCCAGACATTGTCGATGACATCGAGGCGCAAGTTCTGGCTCGTGACATCGCCAAGCAGATCGAAGAAGAGTTGACCTATCCGGGCCAGATCAAAGTGACGGTGGTGCGGGAGTCACGAGCGACCGAGACCGCTCGTTAAGCCCGGCGTTAGATCCGCCTTGGCGCCGTGAGCGCACCGCCCGGCGTCATCGACGGGCTCACGATTGTCTGCGACTCAGCGACCGTGGGCACGCGTCGGTGGGTCTGCAACCGGCGTTCCAGATAACGGGCGAGCCGGGTGAGCAGGTAGTTGATGATGATGAAAATGGTGGCCACGACTATGAACGTGGGGATCAGGTTTCCCTTCAGCGAGGCCAAGGTTTGTCCGCTGCGGACCAGCTCCGGATACAAGATCAGGAACCCTAGGGCCGAGTCCTTCAAGACGACGACAAGCTGGCTGATGATGGAGGGCAGCATCATCGTGATTGCTTGCGGCAGGAGCACCAGTCGCAGAGTGGCAAAGGGTGTCAGCCCGATGGCCAGGGCCGCCTCCTGCTGACCTTTTGGCAGTGATCCGATTCCGGAGCGGATGAGCTCAGCAATGACGCACGAGTTGTAGAACGTCAGTCCCGCAATGACACCGAGCAGCGGAAGGATGTCGCCAGAGACCCCAATACCGAAGAGGAAGACGTAGTAGGCGAACAGCATCATCATCAGCACCGGCACGGCGCGGAAGAACTCCACAAAGACACCGCAGACCGCTCGCACTGGAGCCAGCTGAGACAAGCGGCCCATGCCTAGCAGGATGCCGCCGATCATTGCCAAGATGATGGAGAAAAAGGCCGCAACCAACGTGGCCCGAAGTCCCGGCAGCAGGTAGGACGTCCAGGTCACCGGATCGATGAACGGACTCCACTTCGCCGCGGTGAACTGGCCCTTGGCGGCAAGTGCCCTGACCAGGAGATACAGCAGTGCGAGGATGGCTAGGGTGCCAATTACCGCAATGACGGCGTAGCGACGGCGAGCCTTGGGCCCCGGAGCGTCGAACAGCACGCTCGCCCCGGCACTCATCGTTTCACCGCCAACCGCCGGGACAATGCGGTAAAGCCGATGCCGACGGGTAGTGTCAAGATCACGAAGCCGGTTGCCATGATCACGAAGATGACGTAGATCAAGTCGGGACGGAACTCGATCATTCCCTTCATCAGATACGAGGCCTCGGCGACGCCGATGGTGGCCACGACCGTGGTGTTCTTGGTGAGCGCGATCAGCACATTTCCCAGCGGAGCGATGGCGCCGCGGAAGGCTTGAGGTAGCACCACGTTATACAAGGTCGCGCCGAAGTCCAGACCGATCGCCCGAGCGGCTTCGGCCTGACCCTTGGGCACAGTGTTGATGCCACTCCGGAGCGCCTCAGCGACGAACGCTGCATGGTAGACGGCAAGCGCGAGAACTGCCCAACGAAAGTTCTGCACGTCGATGGGTGAGTTCTGGGCCCCGATCCGATACTGCAAGGTGATGTAGAAGCCGAAGGCACCGAAGAACACGATCAGTGTCAACGGTGTGTTACGCACCAGGGTGACGTACGTGGTACCGGCGGCGCGCAGCACGGTGACCGGCGAAACCCGCATGATCGCGACGATCGTGCCGATCACCAGCGCCCCGACAGCGGAAGCAATAGTCAACTTGATGGTCATCCAGAAGGCGCCGAGCACGTTGTACTCGGAGAGCAGCTGGGAGAGACCATCAAGCATCCAAAATCTCCTCAGCGACAGGGGCCGACAATCTGCCGGCCCCAATCACACTTGCATACGTTCACATCCTGAGCAGGCAGGACCTACGCGCAGGCGTCTGGCTTCGGCGGATTGGTCGAGGTGTCGACCTTGAAGCCCGAGGGGCCGACATTGGCTTCGACCGCTTTCTGCCACGATCCGTCGGAAATCATCTTTTCAAGGGCGGCATTCACTTTGTTGCACAACTCGGCGTCGCCCTTCTTCAGGCCGACACCGTAGCGTTCGGTCGAGAACGGCTTGCCGACGACCTTGAGCTTGCCCGCATACTGCGGCTGCGCTGCGAAACCGGCCAAGATCACGTTGTCAGTGGTGACCGCATCAACGGTGCCGCCGACCAGAGCTTCCACGCACTTGGAGTAGGTGTCCTGCTCGAACAGCTTGACGGTGGTGGCGTACTCCTTCTTGATCTTCTCTGCAGGTGTGGAACCGGTAACCGAACAGAGGGTCTTGTCCTTCATCGTCTCCGGCCCTGTGATGTCGCTGTTGTCCGCCTTGACCAGCAGGTCTTGCCCGGCTACGAAGTACGGGCCGGCAAAGGACACCTTCTCCTTTCGCGCATCGGTAATCGAGTAGGTGGCGAAGATCATTCCGACCTGGCCGCCCTGAATTGCAGTCTCGCGCTGGGCAGACGGGGTTTCTTTGAAGATCACCTTGTCGCCCTCGTAGCCGAGCTCCTTTGCGACATACCGCGCGACGTCGACGTCAAGGCCCTTAAAGTCCTCGCCGACCTTCTGGCCCAGCCCGGGCTGGTCGTACTTGATGCCGATGGTCATCGTGTCACCTGTGGTGCTTCCGGCGCCACCGCCGCCACACGCAGCCATGGTGAGCACCAGAGCGGATCCCGCCAATGCGACGAAGATCGTTTTGCTGACATGCATTTGCTCTCCTTTCGTTTGCAACCAAGGGCCTAGGCCCTCTTTGGGTCGTGGAACAGCTGAGCAGTTTCGGGCCAGCTTCGGGGGGACTGAGGCCTGCGGATTGGACTGTGATCACTGGGTCAAGATCTTGCTCAGGAAATCCTTGGCTCGTGCACTCTGTGCCTTGGTGAAGAACGTCTCCGGTTCCCCCTCCTCGAGGATCTGGCCATCGTCCATGAACACCACCCGGTTCGCGGCCTTACGGGCGAAGCCCATCTCATGGGTGACGACGATCATGGTCATGCCCTGTCGAGCGAGCGAGATCATCACCTCGAGCACCTCGTTGACCATCTCAGGGTCCAAGGCGGAGGTCGGCTCGTCGAACAAGATCACCTTGGGATCCATCGCGAGCGCTCGAGCGATCGCCACGCGCTGCTGTTGACCGCCGGACAGCTGAGCCGGATATTTCTCGGCCTGCGACTCGACACCGACGCGCGTTAGCAACTCCATGCCACGCTTCTTGGCTTCAGCACCCGACAGCTTCCGGACCTTCATCGGGCCTAAGGTGACATTCTCCAAGGCCGTCTTATGAGCGAACAGATTGAATGACTGGAACACCATGCCTACGTCAGCACGAAGCTGAGCCAGTGCCTTGCCTTCTTCCGGAAGTTGCTGACCGTCGATGGTGATGGTTCCGGACTCGATCGTTTCCAGACGGTTGATCACCCGGCAGAGAGTCGACTTACCCGAGCCGGACGGCCCGAGGATGACGACGACCTCGCCCTTGTGGACCGTGAGATCGATTTTCTGGAGCACATACAGTTCACCGAAATGTTTGTCGACTTCGCTCAGCACCACCAATGGTTCGCCAACCTGCTCCGGCGCAACCGACGGACCCGCCGTCGGGTCGGGCACGGGAGATGTTGTTGGGGTTTGAGTGGCGGCTTCCTCTGACGAGACTTCGGACTTCGTCATGGGGCGACCCTAGACGACTGTTCACCACCGGGGCGTAAAATACGTGTGGAAAATTCGGTTACAACCGGGAACTTCTTTTGATAGCTAGGCTATATTCCAGTAATTCCCCACTCGCCGACGTATGTCTCGTTAGGGGCAAGCACAAGCAAATTGTCGTGAGTCGGGCCTTCATTGAACGCGTCAGGACCGCAGGTCATCGGTTCGACAGCTAGGCCCCCGTCACGATTGGGCCCTCCCGTGAAGGCCTGCGCCCACGCGAAGGTCTCGTCCGCCCAGAGCTCCGCATAACGGTCGCCCAAGGTCAGTTTCACTCGCCAGCGACCGTCCGAGTCACGCGCCAGATCAGTCATCGCCGTGTCGAGGTTCGTCGATCCCAAGATGGTGCTACTGCGCAGGTCGTAGACCGTGCCGTCAACCGCCGAAACCCTAGTAGGAAGCATCCGATCGTCTACCTCGAGATAGGAGGCAGCGGGCACGGTCAGTGCGATCTCATCGACGGTGGATTCGCCGACCGTGAGGTAGGGGTGTGCGCCGTACCCGAACGGCAGTTCATTGTCGCTGAGGTTCGTCGCCTCGACCGTCAGCATCAGGCCGTCTGCACCGACGCGATGCGTGATTTTGGCGTCTAACGTGCCGGGCCAGCCAGGTTGTGGATGGATGCGTACCCGATTGACGACGACGTCAGGCCCTTGCTCGACCAGAACCCACGGCACATAACGTGCGAGGCCGTGGCTGGCGTTGAGGCGAGCCGGCTCGGTGAGCGCAAGCTGCTGAGTGACCCCATTGAAGGTGTACCGGCCGTCGCGAATCCGGTTCGGCCACGGAATCAGATTCTGGCCACGACCGCCCTTGATCGTTTCCATCACATCGAACCCGTGCACGACATCACGACCGTCGAAGGTAAAGCTGCGCAGCGCGGCGCCCACCTCGGCGATCACGGCGCGATGCTTTCCAGACGAGATCTCGTACTGTTCTCCGGTCGGTGCAACGCTCACGAATCGGCACTTTATCGTCATGCGTACCTGAGCACTTACCCTTGGTCTGCTATGTCGACAGTGTCCGAGGCGCCATTGGCCATCCGCTCGCGTACGTACCAGATCCGTACGTACGGATGCCAGATGAACGTGCATGATTCGGAACGGCTTGCTGGACTGCTGGAGCAGGCCGGCTACCAAAGATCCGTCGGGGACGCGATACCTGATGTGGTGGTTTTCAACACCTGCGCCGTGCGTGAGAACGCCGATAACCGGCTCTACGGCAGCCTCGGCAATCTGCTGCCGACCAAGAAGTCACGACCCGGCATGCAGATTGCCGTCGGCGGCTGCCTGGCGCAAAAGGACAAGGACACCATCCTGACCCGGGCGCCGTGGGTCGATGTGGTGTTCGGCACCCACAACATCGGGTCTCTGCCGACCCTGTTGGAACGAGCCCGAATTCAGCGTGAGGCTCAGGTCGAGATCAAGGAGGCGTTGGAGACCTTTCCCTCCAATTTGCCGACCCGTCGGGAGTCGGCGTACGCGGCATGGGTCTCGATCAGCGTCGGCTGCAACAACACCTGCACCTTCTGTATCGTCCCAGCGCTGCGAGGTCGCGAGACCGACCGCAGACCAGGTGACATCCTCACCGAGATCCAAGCGCTGGTCGCCGAAGGAGTCCAGGAGGTGACGCTGCTCGGCCAGAACGTCAACGCGTACGGGGTGGAGTTCGGTGACCGGCGTGCCTTTGCCAAGTTGCTGCGCGCGTGCGGTGACGTCGATGGCCTCGAACGGGTGCGCTTCACCTCGCCACATCCCAAGGATTTCACTGACGATGTAATCGCCGCGATGGCAGAAACAGCCAATGTGATGCCCCAATTGCATATGCCGCTGCAGTCTGGATCAGACGCGATACTGCGCTCGATGCGTCGTTCCTACCGCAGTGAGCGGTACTTGGGCATCATCGACAAGGTTCGTGCCGCGATGCCCGAGGCCGCTATTACGACCGACATCATCGTCGGCTTCCCCGGTGAGACTGAAGCCGACTTTCAAGCCACGCTCGATGTCGTTGCGGCTGCACGCTTCTCGGCTGCCTTCACGTTCCAGTACTCCATCCGCCCCGGAACGCCGGCTGCCACCATGGACGATCAGGTCCCCAAGCCAGTCGTCCAGGAGCGCTACGACCGCCTCGTCGACCTGGTCGGCGACATCGCCTTGCAGGAGAACAGTAAGCAACTCGGCCGGCGGGTCGAGGTGATGTTCGCTGATGGCGAGGGGCGTAAGGACATGCTGACCCATCGGATGTCGGGCCGGACACGCGACAATCGACTCGTCCATGTCTCGGTCCCCAAGGAGCCCAGAGATCGTCCGCGGCCTGGCGACCTTGCCGAGGTGATCGTTACCCACGCCGCGCCGCACCACCTCACCGCTGATGCCGGCCTCCTGGCGCTCCGGCGCACCAGCGGCGGCGACGCGTGGCAAGCGAGCAGGTCGGTACCCCAGGCTGGTCCGGCGACGGTCAGTATTGGCATGCCGACCGTCGGCGCACCTGATATCTTGCAGCCCGCGGAAGCCTGTGTGACCAACTGACGACGCTGCTTAAGGAGCCGCCGGATGCCCGCGACGAGATTTATCGAGCAGCTGAATGTCCAGATCGGACAGGAGTTCGCGGCCCACCAGCAATACGTGGCATGCGCGGTTTTTTACGACGCACTGACGATGCCTCAGATGGCGGCCTTCTTCTACGCTCAAGCGCTCGAGGAACGCGATCACGCCATGATGATGATCAAATACCTTGTCGATCAGGACGCTCCCGCGGTCGTACCCGGAGTAAGTGCTCCGCAGGTCGACTTCCCAGACGTGGTAGCGCCCGTTGAACTTGCCCTCGAGCAGGAGCGTCGAGTGACCGTTCAGATCAATGAGCTGACCAAGACCGCCCGCGAAGAAAACGACTTTGCCTCTGATCAGTTCATGCAGTGGTTCATCAAGGAGC